>Ga0172380_10006366_pt1 | contig 13760 bp, 15 predicted proteins | sample Leawe162metaG_FD_119747 | JGI IMG/M metagenome (GOLD analysis project Ga0172380, IMG submission 119747) | Leachate microbial communities from a municipal landfill in Southern Ontario, Canada - Leachate well 162 metaG | ecosystem: Engineered > Solid waste > Landfill > Unclassified | place... | reverse complement strand
TATAAAGGAACGGTCATGAATTGGCCGCCGGCGCGGGCCGGCGGAAGGCAAAGAGGGCGATGATATGTCGTTAATCATTGACACGGGAAAATTACGCGATAAGCCGGAAAAAATCACGGGCAACGAGCCGGCGGCGGCCCTTGAACTGCCGGAGGGCGGGGAAGGCGCGCTTGCTTATGCCCTGGAGGTCCAGCGCGTTTCGCAGGAGCTCATCGTGCGCGGCAGTCTTAAAATCGACCTTAACTGCCGCTGCGCCCGGTGCGGCGAGGATTTTGTTAAAAAAATACGCATTGGCGATTTTTGCCGGAGCTACCCCCTTTCTTCAAAAAACGAATTAATCAACTTGACCGGCGACGTGCGTGAAGATATTCTCCTTTCCCTGCCAATGGTGGCAGTGTGTTCCGCCGAATGCAGGGGGCTCTGCAGCGTCTGCGGCGTCAACCTGAACCGTGCGAAATGCAGTTGCGGACGTCCGGATAAAAAGAACGTCTGGGGAGCCCTCGACGGGATCGGCCTGCCGGGCACGCCGCACGATGAGCGGTGAGGCGCGCATTGTGAATTCCGGCGGTTTTTATTTGCAGAGGAGTGTTTATGGCAGTTCCAAAAAGAAAAAAGTCCAAAAGCAAGATCAGGATGCGCAAGCGCTCTCACAAGGTTTCCATCCCGGCCGCCAAGCCGTGTCCCAACTGCGGCGAGAGGCACCTTCCCCACCGGGTCTGTCCCGCGTGCGGATTTTACCGCGGGCGCCAGGTGGTTTCAGTTACCGTGAAAGAGTGAAAGCGGTCCTGATATGCAGATAGCCATAGATGCCATGGGCGGTGATTACGCTCCGCGCGAGGTTGTCGCCGGCGCGCTCCACGCTGCGGCATCGCTGAACGGCATCGAGCGCATCATCCTCGTCGGCGACCAGCAGGCCATCGAGCGCGAAGTCAGCGCGCACGGCGCCATGCACCCCGCCATCGAAATTGTGCATGCCTCCCAGGCCATCGGCATGGACGAGGGCCCGGTCAACGCCGTGCGCCACAAGAAGGATTCTTCCATCAACCGCGCCGTCGACCTGGTCAAGCATGGCCGGGCCCAGGCCATGATTTCGGCGGGGAACACCGGCGCGGTGGTGGTCTCCGCCACCCTTAAACTGCGCACACTCGATGGCGTCGAGCGCCCGGCCATCGCCACCATGATGCCCACGCCGGACAAGCCCTTCGTACTGATTGACGCCGGCGCCAACACCGACTGTTCGCCGAAGATGCTGGTGCAGTTCGCCGCCATGGGCCACGTCTATGCCCGGGAAATACTCGGCCAGCCCAGGCCGGTGATTGGGCTCATGAGCGTTGGCACCGAGGAAACCAAGGGCAACGAAACTACCAAGGAGACGTTTCGCCTGCTCTCGGCCTCCGGATTGAACTTCAAGGGCAACATCGAGGGCCACGACCTGTTCAAGGGCAACATCGACGTGGCGGTCTGCGACGGCTTCGTCGGCAACGTCATTCTGAAAACAAGCGAGAGCGTCGGGCACGCCGTGGGGACGTGGCTCAAGCGCGAGTTTGTCAGCAACCCCCTGCGCGTGCTGGGAACGCTCTGCCTCAAGGGCGCCTTGAGCCAGATGCGGCGGACCATGAACCCGGAAATGTACGGCGGCGCGCCGCTGCTGGGGGTGCGCGGCGTGTGCATCATCTGCCACGGCGCCTCCTCGAGCCGCGCCATTTTCAATGCCGTCCGCGTGGCGCGCGACTCGGTCAATTTGCAGATAAATGACATGATAATAAAAACCGTGGAAGGCCTGCCATGACGCCCAATACATCCCATCCCAGCCCAGACAAAATTTCTTTGCGCCCGGTCTCCATCATAGCCACCGGTTCGTACCTGCCCGAGCGGGTGATGACCAACGCCGACCTGGCAAAAATGGTCAATACTTCTGACGAGTGGATCACCACCCGCACCGGGATCAAGGAGCGCCACATCGCCGCGCCCGGGGAAGCAACATCCGACCTGGCCGTGAAGGCTGCCCGGCGCGCCCTGCAAAAGGGGGGCCTGACCGCCGACGACCTTGACCTGATCATAGTCGCCACCGTCACACCCGACATGCCTTTCCCCAGCACGGCCTGCTTCGTGCAGGAGAAGCTCGGCGCCTCGAAAGCGACCTGCTTTGACATCCAGGCCGCCTGTTCCGGATTCATTTACGGCCTGGAGGTGGCCCGCCAGTTCGTGGCCTGCGGCACGGCCAACACCGCCCTTGTGATCGGCAGCGAAAAGCTGAGCTGCATTACCGACTGGGAAGACCGCGCCACGTGCGTGCTCTTCGGCGATGGCTCCGGCGCCGCGATCGTCAAAAGCCGCCCGGGATCGCGGGGCATCATCTCAACGGCCATTTCGTCCAACGGAAAATTGACGCACCTGCTCAACCTGCCCGGAGGCGGAAGCCTCAATCCAGCCTCGCAGCAGACCCTGAAAGACCGGCTTCATTATCTGAAGATGGCCGGCCGCGAGGTGTTCAAGCACGCCGTCAACGCGATGGTGGATGCCGGTAACCAGGCGCTGAAAAAGGCGTCGCTTAAAATCGACCAGGTGAAGCTGATCATTCCCCACCAGGCCAACCTGCGCATTATCCAGGCCATCGGCGAAAGGCTGGGCGGTACGCCTGACAAGTATTACGTCAACCTGAGCCGCTTCGGCAACATGTCGGCCGCCTCCATTCCTGTCGCCCTGGACGAGGCCCTCCAGAAGGGTCTGATCAAGCGCCACGACATCATCATGCTCGTGACCTTCGGCGGCGGCTTTACCTGGGGCGCCATGATCCTGGAGTGGTGATTTCAAAGCCGTTACCCGTCACTCGTGAAGCGTGAAGCGCATGAATGGGAAGATCGGCAATGTTGCGGAATCTGGTTGAAAATTCTGACGAAATACGCTTCGCGTAAGGCCGTCAAGATACGAACCGCTATTGAATAAAGGGAAACCCATGAAGAGTAAAGTTGCAATCCTGTGCGCGGGGCAGGGGGCCCAGGGCGTCGGGATGGGGCGCGACCTGGCCGACGCATTTCCCGCCTGCCGGGAGCTGTTTTCAAGGGCCAACGAAGTTTTGGGCTATGACATTGTCAAAATCATCCTCGGGGGCCCAGAGGAGGAACTGCTCAAGTCGAACCACTGCCAGCCGGCCATTTTCACCGTAACGGCCGCCTGCGCGGCGGCGCTTCAGGGCCAATGCGCCGGGTTCGCGCCCGCCGCCGCGGCGGGTCTGAGCCTCGGCGAATGGACGGCCCTCCACCTGGCCGGGGCGCTTTCCTTTGAAGACGGCCTGCGCCTGCTCTCGGCCCGCGGTCGCTTCATGCAGGAAGCCTGCGAGGAAAACGCCGGCGCCATGCTGAGCGTCATCGGCCTTGAAGCCGGGAAGCTGGCCGGACTGGCGGCCCAGTGCGGGGTGGAAGTTGCAAATTACAACTCGCCCGAGCAAACCGTGCTCTCCGGCCGCAAGCAGAATATCCTGGAGGCCGAAAAAAAGGCGAAGGAGAGCGGCGCGAAGCGCGCCATCCTTCTGAACGTGGCCGGCGCTTACCATTCATCGCTCATGCAGTCGGCCGCGGACAAACTGGGCGGCCTTCTGCGGGATGTCCGGATCAACCCTCCGTCCTTCCCGGTAATGTCGAACGTCACCGGGCGGCCGCACGGGTCGCCCGGGGAGATCAGGCAGTCCCTGGTGAGCCAGGTGACTTCCCCTGTCAAGTGGATCGATTGCGTCATGGGCCTCGAGGGCTGCGGCGTGGAATGCTGCATCGAATGCGGTCCCGGGCGAGTGCTTTCAGGCCTGGCCAAGCGTATCCGGCCGCAGATGCAATTATGCAGCGTCCAGGATTGCAAATCACTGGAGTCGGCAGTTGGCTTGTTGACACAGGTTTTATCAAAGGGATGAAATAATGCATGGTATTTTAAAACTTGGAGTTAACGTTGACCACGTGGCCACCCTGCGCCAGGCGCGCGGCGTGAATTATCCCAGCGTGCTGGAAGCGGCCCGGCTTTGCGTCGCCGCCGGAGCCGCCGGCATCACCATTCACCTGCGCGAGGACCGCCGCCATATCCAGGACAATGACCTGTTTGATCTCCGCCGCGCCCTGAAAAAAGCCACCCTAAACCTCGAAATGGCCAATGTTCCTGAAATTGCCGCCATCGCCCTCAAGGCCAGGCCGGATGAAGTCTGCATCGTGCCCGAGAAGCGCCGGGAGCTTACCACGGAAGGCGGCCTGGATGCCGCGGGGCAACTGGCCAGCCTGCGGAAAAATTGCCGCAAGCTGCGGGAAGCCGGCATCGCGGTAAGCCTTTTTGTCGATCCGGAGCAAAGGCAGCTCGATGCCGCCGTGTCCGTCGGGGCGCCATACGTAGAACTGCACACCGGCACGTTCTGCAACGCGCGGGGCGCCGCGGCACGCAGGGAGCTCAAGCGCCTTGCGGAAGGCGCGCGCTACGCGCACGCAATCGGCCTGAAGGTAAATGCCGGCCACGGCATAAACCTCGAAAACATCGCTGCCATCCTGAAGGTGCCGCACCTCGACACGCTCAACATCGGGCACAGCATCGTGGCGCGCGCGGTGTTTGTCGGAATCGGGGAAGCCGTCCGCGAAATGCTCGCGAAGATGGCCTGTTACCGAAGGTAACCTGCTCAAGGTTGGCAAGGTCACGGTTCACAGTTTAAAGATACAGCAGCCGGGAGGCGAGTCTAAATCTGGATTACTGTGAACTCTGAACCTTGAGCTGAGAACTTGAGAGCCGGCAAATCTTATGAAATCAAGCAATAAAAGATCATTTGCTGGCGAGACAGTTCTTGGAATGGGCATCGATATCGTTGACATAACGCGCTTCCGTAAAACGCTGGCGCGGAGCGGCCGCAGGTTTATCAACCGGATTTTTCTGCCGTCCGAACAGAAATACTGCCGCGCCAAGGCCAGATCCTGGGTGCACTACGCCGGCCGTTTTGCCGCGAAGGAGGCCGTGGCCAAAGCCTTCGGCACCGGGATTGGCAAGGATATTGGCTGGCTGGACATCGAAATTATTTCGTCGGATTCCCGTGCGCCGATTGTCAAGTTGAGCCTGCGCGTGAAACGTCTCCTCCTCCGACGCCGGATCAAAAATATCCTGGTCAGTATTTCCCATACCCACATTCATACCGCCGCGATCGCTCTGTTAACTGGTAAATGTTAACGAATTTCAAAGAAGCCGCCATGCTATGGCGGCCCACAGTTTCTTTTTTTAGGCCTTCATAGCGTGAAGGCATTCTTTGCTTAAAGTTACGGTTTTTCACCCTAATTCAATGGTTCCCGCCGTATGTCTTCGCCCATTCGCGTTTCATTTTTTTCATTTCGGGGTTGAACCTTATTTTTTTGCCCGGGCACCTATTGTGGCGGTCATACAGCCAGCGGCCCTGGTTGTCGCGCAAGACCGGCAGGCGCTTGGCCGTCGGCGGCGGCTCCGCGATCCGGGCGGGTTTTTCGGCATACCAGTAGGCCGTGGAGGCCATTTCGTTGGCCAGGTGGTTGCCGTGGCCGTGCTCGATCGTGACCTTGATTTCCTTCTGGAACCGGACGGGGTTTTCAAGATGGAATATATAGCTGGTCTGGTAGCCGCCTGTGGCCCAGGGCGCAGTTTGCGGGTCTGCAACATGGTGGATCGTATTGCCTTCGAAAATCGATGAGCCGTTGCGCAGGAATGCGTTGTCCTGCATGCCCCAGGCCTGGTTGAGGAAATCCTCGCTGCCGGTGCCATGCAGGTCCGGCGGCCATTTGTATCCGTCCACCCAGATCATGTCGTCGCCTTCGCCCCACCAGGTTCCCTGGAAGTTGGTCACGCTCAGGTTACAGCCTATGTAGTGGCCGCGCCCTTTTGTTTTCAGGATCACGTAGTTGTTTTCCCAGGCAAGCCGTTCCTTGTTGGCGATGTTGGCTTCCGGGGTGTTGACTGTGATTTCATTACCCCAGCCCCCGAACGGGTTGGCGCGCCTGAACTCGGCATGGAAATAACCGAGATCATCCCGGGGAGCGCCGGAAGTTTCATAGTCGATGTAAAAATACTGACGATGCGTTTCCCGGCTCTGGTTCACCAGCTCCACCACCGCGCGCTCTTTAAATGGCATGGGCGCGTAGCAGTTCAGGGCGCAACCCTGGTTGAATTTATTATTGTGCCGGGTGGACGCGGTGAATAAATAGGACTGGAAGGAGTTCACGATCCCGTGGCCGAGGCAGAAAAAATCCCCGAGGGGGACGATCACGCTGGGGCTTTTGGCGTTGTCCCAGGTTATCTTGAGGAGGCATTCCCGGTAGTGCCTTGCCTGGGTCATCCAGATGTGGGTAATTGATCCCGGACCCTTGATGTCGGCCAGCTTTTTTGTTTCACCCGGTTTGATGCTCCAGGCATCGCCGTTTCTGCCGGTCCGGTCATAGGATGAACAACGCCCGGTCTTGCCGTTCCTGATTTGCGCCAGGTTGATATTCATGGTCAATCCTCCTTTTTTCCATATGCTAAAGCATGCCTGCCGAAATTGAAATAGACAGAATTATACAATTTATGCCTCTTGTTCAGGAGGTATTTCAAGATATCGCCCATTGCCTATTTGATCCGCTAGCGCATGCACCAGGCGGCTTATTATCTCCAGGATAAATACCTGAAGGTGGCCATCGTGGCCGGTGCCGGTCCCTGGTATAATCCGGCCGGGTGACAACCAGTGAAATATAGCCGGCCTATCGAACTGGATATGAACAACCACGGAACCTGCAAAAATAACCGGCGGCAATAATGCTTCATGATCACACTTTATTAAGTGTGATCATGCCTGCCGTATTGCGCAGGCATGTTGCTGCAACAGGCGCGCGAGAGGCGGTCGTGGCGCCGCGCAAATATACCAACCGCTGCTGCGCGTGACAAATCCGCGGGCAGTCAGCTTGTGCAAGTGACGTTGAAGTGAAGGAAGCGGTATGCCTGTTTGCCGCGCAAGTTCCTTGGAAAGCATCGGCTTTGTGCGCAAGGCCGCGATGATTCTGATGCGCCGTGGATGAGTAAAGGCCGTGGCATATAAATATATTCGTTTTTCCGCTTGTCTTTCATGGGCAAATGCTTCTGCCAATGCCTTTAATAAAGGGGCGCAGGAAGGAATGGTGTGGTCGGCTTCGGGGCGATAAAACACCTTCTTGCCGGCCCGGCGCGCGCCAAGCAACCCGCGCGCGTTCAAGGCCCGTAATGATTGGCTTGCCAGCGGTATTGATAATCCAAGCCGCATCGCGATTCCGGATACCTGTTGTTCCGGGCGCCGGCACAGTTCGCGCAGGATTTTGAGCCTTGTTAAGTTTGCCAGGACGCGGCATGTCCGCCACAGGGTGGGCTTCAATACATCTGAGTTGGCGTTCTGCATGATCACACTTTATAAAGTGTGATCATGGAAATCAAGGCAAGAAATCAAAATCAATCAATATCTGTACATCGGGATATCTGAAATCGAATCCAAGAATATTGAGGCAAGTTTTTCCGGAAACTGCCTGAAATATGGCATGGAGCATGGTGGGATAGGCTCCAAATATTCATTGACAGGGTTTAAATAATATGGACCATTTCCGGTAGAGAATATGTAAACCACCGGGAATGGAAAGCCAATGAAAATCGTTTCCACGCAACAGATACGTGAGCTTGATCGGATTACCATCGGCACCTGCAAGGTGCCGGGTTCTCTGCTCATAGAAAGGGCCGGCCGGGGCGTGGCCGCCGGAGTGATCCGGCTCATCAAAGAAAATGGCCTGGCCGGTAATACAGTCCTGCTGGCGGCCGGCCGCGGCAATAACGGCGGCGACGCCTTTGTCGCGGCCAGGTATCTGAGCGAGGAGGGCTTCAAGGTCCGCTTGTTGCTTGCGGGTGACAGGCAAAGCTTGCGCGGCGACGCTTTATTCCACTTCAAAAAAATGCTCCGGGCGGGTATTCGCGCTGAGGAATTAAGCGCAGAAAGCGACTGGCGGGAATTATCCGGGGAGGGTCTTTCCGGATCCGTCGTCGTGGACGGGATCCTCGGCACCGGCCTGGAAGGGAAAGCGCGCGGGGCGGCCGCCGCGGCGACCAGGTTCATCAACGCTCTTGCCCGGAAAAACCTGGCGGTGGCCATTGATATTCCCTCCGGGATCAATTCCGATACCGGCCGCGCGGAAGGCGATGCCGTCCGGGCCGACCTGACCCTCACCATGGGTTTGCCCAAGAGGGGGCTGATTGAGCAGAGCGCGCTGGAATACGTCGGGCAACTCCAGGTGGTTGATATCGGATTTCCGAACGAGCTCGTAAGGCAGGTCAAGGCGGACTTGGAGCTTATCGCGCCGGAGGAAGTAGCCCTGCTTTTCCCTCCCCGGCCGCGGACCGCGCACAAGGGCAGCTATGGCCACCTCCTGATCATGGGCGGCGCGGAGGGATACAGCGGCGCAATGACCCTGGCGGCCATGGGCGCACTCCGGTCTGGCCCCGGCCTCGTTTCCGTGGCTGTCCCGGAACGCCTCGCCCCGGCGATAGCGCTCGCCGTGCCGGAGGCGATGGTACACGGCGAGCGCGAAACCGGGTCCGGATCGCTTCATTCAAGCTGCTGGGCGAAGTGGAAAAAGCGCCTCCCAAATTTCAGCGCCATCCTGGCGGGCCCGGGCATGACGCGCCATGCCGAAACCGGCCGCCTGGTAAAAATGATATTGCGCGACAGCCGCATCCCGGTGGTCCTGGATGCCGATGCGCTAAATATATTTGATGGCAGGGCGGCGCTGCTGGCAAAAAGAGAATGCCCTCTGGTGATAACTCCCCACCCGGGCGAAATGGCGCGCCTGCTTGCCCTGAGCACGGCCCGCGTCCAGGTGCGGCGCATGCAAACCGCAAAACAAGCCGCCCGGCTGACCAATGCGACGGTTGTTTTGAAAGGGGCCGGGACGCTCGTGGCGGAAAAAGGCAGGCTTCAGATTAATTTGACCGGCAATCCCGGCATGGCCTCCGGCGGAATGGGCGATGTCCTGGCGGGGCTCGCGGGCGGGTTCCTGGCGCAGGGCTTGAAGCCATTCGACGCCGCGCGCGCCTCCGTTTACCTGCACGGGCGCGCCGGGGACATGGCCGCCGCAAGCTCAAGCGAGAACTCCCTCATGGCGCGCGACCTGATCGCATGCCTGCCTGGAGCGTTCCGGGAATTCCGCCGCTAAAATTCTATGCCTTTGCGCGCGGGCAAGCCCCTTGCGAAGGGGTGCTTGACCGGTCGCATTTCAGTTACCAGGTCGGCCCGGCGGACGACTCCGGCCGGGGCGTTGCGCCCGGTGAGGACGAGCTCGACCGAAGAAGGCTTGCGGGTGATCAAGCGCAGGACGGATCCGGTTGTGAGCAGGCCGGCCGTTATAGCGCAGAGGATTTCATCCCCGATGACGAGATCGTATTTCCGCCCGAGCATTGCGCGCTGAAGGCTCGCCAGGCCCTTCCTGGCCGCGCGGATATCCCCGGGCGCCGGCTTGCCCCTGACAAAACAGCCCCGGCCGTACTGGCGCACGGCAATGGCTGGGTGCAGGCGGCGGAGAGCGAGGATTTCGCTGGTGGCTCCCTTCTTTATGAATTGCCCGAGATATATTTTAAGCCCGGCGCCCGCTGCGCGCAGGGCGAGCCCGAGGGCAGCCGTTGTTTTGCCCTTGCCATCGCCGGTGTAAACCTGGACTATTCCGCGTTGCATGTTGCCTTATACCGGAACCGGAGGATTGTTCTGCGGGAAGCGATCGGCCAGTTTAAGCACTTCCTTCAGCGGCACGAGGCCCTCGGTGGCGCCGGGCCTGGAAAGGCAGGCTGCGGCGGCGCAGGAGCCCAGCCGGAGGGTTTTTTCCGCATCCCATCCCTCGTGCAGCCCGTAGAGCATGCCGGCGCAGAAAGCGTCGCCCGCGCCCACCGTGCCCTTGATATAAGCCTGGGGAACCTTGAGCGAGCCCTGCGAATACCGCCGGCCGTCCCTGGTTTTGAGATAAACGCCCTCGGGCATGTGCACGGCCGCCAGCTCCATTTTCCCGAGTTTAAAGAGGATGTCGACGGCTTTGATGATGCCTTCCGGAATCAGGCCGCCCTTGCCGTCCCGCACCTGCACGCCGGTGGTCCGGCCGGCCTCGATTTCGTTCAGGATAAGGTAGTCCGTAAATGGCAGCGCGGCCGGGACGAGTTTGCGGAAACGGTCGCTTTCCTCGCTGACAACATCCACGCTCGTCTTCATGCCGGCCTCCCGGCAGCTTTTCAGCAGCCCGGCGGCCACCGTGCCGAATGCCGGATCGGGCTTATCCATCGCGTCAAGCAGGAGCAGGTAGCCGAGGTGAAATATGCGTGCCTTGAGTTTTGCCACGGGCACATGTTCCGGAGCAAAGAGCGCGTTGGCGCCGCGGTAGTGGTAAAATATACGCACCCCGGTTTGCGAGTCTGTCATGACGTCGGTATAGGAGGTTGCCATGCCGTCGAGGGCAACGAGCCCGGATATGTCTATCCCGAGCGGCTGGCAGATCGAGCGGATGTAATCGGCGCCGCCGTCGCGGCCGATGACGCCCAGCCCGGCCAGGGGAAACCCAGCGCCCATTTTGGCAAGGTCAACGAGCACATTGAACGGAGCCCCGCCGGAGCCGAGTGTTTCGGAAATTATGCTGCCGAGCATGCCTTGGCCCGGCAGGCGGTCGATGATCTTGACGCGGTCGACAATCCAGTTGCCGGCGCAGACTATTCCTTTTCGTTCGGGAGGCATTGCTTGCACCAATCAGGCTATCTTGTAAAAAAAACATGCTCGCAAAAAAGCTACTTTTCCCCAGGAGGCAAGTCAATAAAATTATAATTTTACCGTGGTTGACAAAACCGCAAAAGATATATATGAGAATGAATCCGGAATGCGACAAATCAAAGCCCGGCGGAAAGGCGTTTTTGTGGAAACACCCTATTACCTGATTGACGAAAATAAACTGCTTCGCAACCTGGCCATCATGGGCCGGGTGCGCGAGGCGTCAGGCGCGAAAACCGTCCTGGCGCTGAAATGTTTTTCAACCTGGTGCGTCTTCCCGCTCATGCGCAAGCATATGGATGGAACCACGAGCAGCTCGCTTTACGAGGCGCGGCTCGGGCGCGAAAAATTCGGAAAAGAAGTCCACGCCTACAGCGTCGCCTTTTCCTCCTCAGAAGTGAAGTCCGTGAGCCGGTTTGCCGACAAGGTGATCTTCAACTCGGTCTCGCAGCTGGAAAAGCACGGCCACCTGGTCCGCGGCCCGCGGATCGGCCTGCGGGTCAACCCCGGCATCAGCTATTCGCACTACGACCTGGCCGATCCGGCCCGCAAACATTCCCGGCTGGGCGTGGCCGGCAAGGCGATTCTTTCAAAGGCGGCGTCCCGGGTCAGCGGGCTCATGTTCCACTTCAACTGCGAAAACGATGATTTTGAACAATTTTCCTCAGGCCTGGACCATATCGGGCGTGCCTACGGCCGGATGCTCGTGAAAATGGAGTGGGTCAGCCTCGGCGGCGGACTGGCCTTTACGAAGCCGGGTTACCCTCTGGCGAGGTTCTGCAAGCGGCTGCGGGATTTCAGCCGCGAATTTGGCGTGCAGGTGTACCTTGAGCCGGGCGATGCGGCCGTTACCGGTTGCGCGGAACTTGTCACCACCGTGCTGGATGTGGTGTGCAACAGGGCGGAGATCGCCATCGTGGATGCCTCCACCGAGGCCCACATGCTGGACCACCTGGTTTACCAGACCAGCCCGAGAATCGTTTCGCCCGGCCCCGGCAGCTTCAAATGCATGATTGCCGGGCGCTCGTGCCTGGCCGGGGACGTGTTTGGAAGCTATCGCCTGGCGGTCCGCCTGAAGCCTGGAATGGTCGTGCGCATAGCGGATGCGGCCGGCTACACCATGGTCAAAAAAAACTGGTTCAACGGCCTGCCCATGCCTGCCATCTGCGTGAGAAGGCTGAATGGCGCGCTGGAAAAGGTGAAAAGTTTCGGTTACAAGGATTTTGTTGAAAGCCTGTCATAACGTGGCCAAGGGACACAGCTAACCCCGAAATCCTAAATTCGAAATCCGAAACAAATTCTAATGCTAAAAATAAGACAATTTCACAATCCCGTTCTTTGATTCTTATTTTGAATTTTTAAGCATTTTAATTTGTTTCGTGCTTCGAGATTCTAATTTTACCGTAGGCATGGCACAGAAAAGAAGTAATATATTAAGCAAGGAGAATCCATGAAGAAAAATGTGCTTATCATCGGCGCCGGCGGCGTGGCTCACGTTACCGCGCATAAGGCGGCCATGAACAACGACGTGCTCGGCGATATCTGCATCGCCTCGCGCACGCAGAGCAAGTGCGAGGAAATAATCGGGAGCATCCGGAAAAAACAGCACCTCAAGGACAAGTCTGCAAAAATCTACTCGCGCCAGCTAGATGCCCTGGATATCCCCGCCACGGCCAGGCTGATCAGGCAAACCGGTTCGCAAATAGTCATAAATCTCGGCAATGCCTTCGTGAACATGTCCGTGCTCGAGGCCTGCCTGGAAACCGGCGCGGTTTACATGGACACCGCCATCCACGAGGAGCCGGACAAGGTCTGCGAAAATCCGCCCTGGTACGGGAACTACGAGTGGAAGCGCAAGGGCCGCTGCCGCGAAAAAGGGCTGACGGCCATCCTCGGGGCCGGTTTTGACCCGGGCGTGGTCAACGCCTACTGCGCCCTGGCGGCGAAGCGCTATTTTGATAAAATTGAAACGATCGACATCATGGACGTCAACGCCGGGCGGCACGGCAAGTATTTTGCGACGAACTTCGACCCGGAAATAAACTTCCGCGAATTCATTAAGGTCTGGACCTGGATCGACCGCAAGTGGAAGCAGTACCCGACCCATTCGGTCAAGCGCATATACGATTTCCCGGTGGTAGGGTCCCAGCCGATATACCTGAACGGCCACGACGAGCTGCATTCGCTTTCGAAGAACATCAACGCGAACAGCATCCGCTTCTGGATGGGCTTCGGCAATCACTACATAAACGTTTTCACCGTTTTGCGCACCCTGGGCTTCCTCTCGCACCTGCCGGTGACCCTGACCACGGGCCAGAAGGTCGTGCCGCTCAAGGTGGTCAAGGCGCTCCTGCCGGACCCGAAGACGCTCGCTCCGGGCTACACCGGCAAAACCTGCATTGGCAATTTCGTCAAGGGCTGGAAGAACGGGAAAAAGAGAGAGGTCTTCATCTACCAGGTGTCGGACCACAAAAAATGCTACAAGGAAGTGGAATCGCAGGGCATCAGCTACACCGCCGGCGTTCCGCCGGTGGCCGCGGCCATGCTCGTGGCAAAGGGCATCTGGGACCCGAAGACCATGGTAAACGTGGAGGAACTCGACCCCGAGCCCTTCATCGCCATCCTTGACAAAATCGGCCTTCCGACGGACGTCAAGGAAATCAAGCCCGGCAGCAAGTGTTCCTTCAACGGCACGGTCAGGGACCTGAAGAAGGAGCTGGCGGAATCAACCGCGACGGTGACGGTCTCCGCCGCCAACCCGCTGATCGCGCTGGATGCCGCGCTCCAGGCGGAAGCCCTGAAAATGGCCTGCGGTAAAAAGAAATAATTCCGGTCAGCGTGCCAGGCGCGGCCGTCCCGGGCTAGAGCAGTCGACCCTGAAAAACCCTCGTTTTAAGCACGAACAGGTAATAAAGACGTCTGAATGCTGAAACGCGGAACCGGGAACAACCGATAAAACGCCTCAAAAAACAAACGCAAAAATATATTA
>Ga0172380_10006365_pt1 | contig 13760 bp, 5 predicted proteins | sample Leawe162metaG_FD_119747 | JGI IMG/M metagenome (GOLD analysis project Ga0172380, IMG submission 119747) | Leachate microbial communities from a municipal landfill in Southern Ontario, Canada - Leachate well 162 metaG | ecosystem: Engineered > Solid waste > Landfill > Unclassified | place... | reverse complement strand
TCCGGCTGCGCGGCGACCTCGCTCCTGCCATGCGTTCCGGGTCAGATGCGCCCGCTGGACGGGCGCTACCGGTCCCCGTCGGCGCGGACGAGGCGGGCGCGCTCGTCTACCTCGACCTCGCCGGGGTGGGAGCCGTGACGTTGCGCGGTCCGGAGGCCCGTTACCTCCTGCGCAACTGGGTCTCCACGCTCGCGAGCACGACCGGGGCGGACGAGCTGACCCTGCGCGTCGACGAGACGATGCGGCAGGTCCTGCCGGAGGTGGCCGACCTCCCCCACACGGCGCCGGCCGTCCCCTGCCCGGAGACGGCCGCGCTGGTCGACGAGCTGCAGGAACTGGTCCACGCGCGCGCATGGCAGGACTGGCACGTCCCGGTCGTCGCACTAGTCGACCTGGGCGGGCCGGTACCGCCGGGCCTCAGCTCCCTCCTGGAACACGGCCCGGGCGCAGGGGTGTTCGTGGTCGGTGTGGCGGCGGACGCCGCGACCGAGCATGCGGGCGACCGGTTCGGTGCATCGGTCACCTCCGGGATGGAGTTCCCACCGCCGGACGGCGGCAACGACGACGGGTCGGATCCCCGCATCCGCCTGACGGTCGCGGGCACGGAGCCGATGCTGCTGGACGCCGTCGTGGTCCGTCGGGACACGTCGCCACGCTGGTCGGCCCTCGTGGGGGTCGCGGTGCCGGAAGTCGAGGCGGTGAGTGTGTCGGATCCCGAGCCGGAGCCGGCGCGTCTCGACGCCGACGAAGAGCGGCCGGGCGACCCGTCGCCGGATCCGTCGGCACCTTCACCGTCACGAACGTTCGACTGGCATGCGGCGCTCTTCCAGCCGGAGGTGGGTGCCGCACCGCCGGCGGCAACAGCACCAGTCAGCCAGGATGAAACACACGACAGCGGAGAGAGCGATGCTCCCGACCCCAGGGTCGCCGACGCGCTGCCGGCAGTGCCGACGGAGTCCCTGGCGCCGGGCGGCGTAGCGCCTGTGGCGGTAGACCTCGCGATCCAGGAGCGTCCCGTGCTCTCCAGGCCGGTACCGAGTGCCACCTCCGACAGCACCCGAGGCCGTCCGACCGCTCCACCGGCGGAGGCCCCACCGCGTCAGCAGGGGCTCTTCGCCGCAGACGAGGCGGTCGCGGCCGGCGAACGCCACGCCGGGAGCGCCGGCCCGATCGTGACCGTGCGCTGCCTCGGGGAGTTCGAGGTCAGTGTCTGCGGCACGCCGGTGACGTCGTGGGAGTACGAGAAGACCCGGGAGTTGCTGGCCCTGCTCGTCGCCCACGGAGGCGCCCCGGTGTCGCGGCGGGTGGCGGCCGACCAGCTGTGGCCGGGCTTCGAATGGGACGCGAGCCTGAAGAAGATGACGTCGAACGCCGCGAGTTCGCTGCGCGGCATCATCCGCCACGGGTGTGGCGAACCCGACCTCCAGCCGCTGACCCTGGTGCAGGACCGCTTCCAGCTCCAGTACGGGCTCTTCGCGGTCGACCTCGATGACTTCGAGGCGATGCTCCGCCGCGCGGCCGGCCTGCCGGACGGGGAGGCGCTGGAGCAGTACGAGCGCGCACTGGCGCTCTACCGCGGCGACTATCTCGTGCACGAACGCTTCGAGTGGGCGGACTCGCACCGGGTCGAGCACCGCCGGCGCTTCGTGGAAGCCACGGTCGCGGCGGCGGAGATCGCGGCTCGGCTCGGCGACCTCGGTCGCGCGTGCACGCTGCTGGAGCGGGCGATCGAGCATGCACCGACGGACGAGGCGGCGGCGCGCTGCCTGATGACCCACCTCGCGGCACGTGGGAATGAGATCGGAGCACGGAAGGTCTTCCGTCTTCTCGCGGCAGCCATCCAGGCAGAACTCGACGACCCGCGCGCCGTGCCGAGCAGCGAGACGCGGGCGGTGCTCGAGTCGCTTACGTCGGGGGCCTCCGTTGGGCGGTAGCGTCCTGCTCGGTCGTGAACTGCCACGCGCGCGCCGGGAGTGGTCGCGGGACCGGACAGGGTCGATCGTCGCTGCAGTCGCCACCGGTGCATCCGCCGGCATGCTGGCATTGCTGCGGGGGGCGGTCGCGCTGGATGTCTTGCTGATCGCGACGTGGGGAGCGCTGCTCACGGTCCTCGCGGTGGACGACATGCGGCACCGCGTGATCCGGAATCGCATGGTCTACCCGGCACTCGGGATCGCGCTCGCAACGTCGCCGCTCTGGTCAGACCGCGGACTGGCCGAAGCTGCGGCGGGAGGGGCGGTCGCCCTCGTGAGCGGGTGCATCGTGATGCTCATGGCACGAGGAGGGATGGGCGGCGGCGACCTGAAGATGTGGCTGCTGATCGGGCTCGTCGTCGGATACCCCGCAGTCTGGACCGCGGGCGTCGTCACGGTGCTGGCTGGCGGCATCGCAGGAGCGGTACTCGTGCTTCGCCGCCCTGCGTTGAGTCGCGGGACGCTGGCGTACGCGCCGTATCTGGCGCTGGGCGGGCTGGTGGCACTGGCCGTGTGATGTGGGGGGCGGCAGACGGCGTAGGGCAATTCTGGATGCGTCCCTGTCCGGAGCGATATCCCCCTCTACACCGAAGCACTCCGAAGAACCGGGCCAGGCTCACGGCTTGGTGGAGGACGGGGGAGATTCAACCCCGGACATCTCCAACAATTCCGTTCCTACTTCTTGGCGACCTGAGCGCGACGCCTACGTCGTCATCCGCAGGATGGCGTCATGAGCCGCAGCCCGGTTGCCGAATCGCCACGAGGCCCACCAGTGACATAACGGGGCATACTTCATCGCGCGAGCGGTGGAGCAAGCCTCTCAGCGCCATCTCCACAGCGCATTCCTCGGTCACCGGACCGCGTAGACCACGCCCAGGCAGAGCCGGGCAGCGTGGAGGAATGCGCACCCGCGAGAGCGGGCCGCCCTTGGTGTGGCGTGATCTCCGCCTTTCCGAGACATTCATGCGTGCCTGCCGGACAGGAGCGGAGGCTGGGAGCATCGCGTCAGATTGGCCGACGCACACACGAGCGCGACCCAGCCGTGGAGGGCCATGCGCCGTAACGCGCTACGCGCTCTCCGAAGGTTCGACTGCCGGCCCCCAGGAGACGAACCCGTCGGCTCCGGCCGTGGCGTTTGCAGTGGGGCTAGTTCCGGCTAGCCCCACTCTGTCCACCGTCCCTCCAACCGCGGCCAGGGCTGGGAGCTCGCCTCACAGTCCGAGGGAGCTAGGGAGGAAGACCAGGCAGCGCATCTACGGAGCAAGGAAAGCGCCTCCAGCCCTGAGGATGCTCCCTACAGGGCTCCTGAGAGCTCCCTGCAGGGCATCGCCAGGGGCTTCAGGGCAGCCTGAGGGCTAGGCGGTCGGGATCGAGCCCTGAAGGATGCCCTCAGGCACTCACCCATCAGGGCACGATCCAGTTCAGAAGTCAGAAGCAGCCCAGGCCGCCGAGCGGTGTGAGGTCTGATGGAACCTTGCCGAGCCAACCGCTACGTCATCGGTCTGTCGGCGCGGTTTCGGCCGTGAGTGTCAGCACGAGAGTCGTGGGTACATCTATGCCCAAGGCCCACTTCTGCACATAGAGAGTCCCGATGACCGGCGGCTTCCCCTGTGACTCCTCCTGATACCGAACTGTGTTCTTCGTCTCCCGCTCGATGGAGAACCTGAGCTGCTGATTCACGAGGCCACCCTTCGTCATCACCCTCGGCTCTTTAGTCGCGTCGCCAGAAGTCATGCCAGTCCGTCGCGAGTTCTCTCTCCGCGACGAGCGCGGCGGCCTCGCGGTCGATCTCGATCCGCAGATCGTCAGAGAGCTCTTCCCTGAGGGCTGCCGCGACCGTCTGTTGAAGGTTCGGCCACGAGGTTCGTGCCCTCCCCGGGACTGCGGACCGGATGAGGCGACGGATGTCTTCTGTTCGTTCGTCGGCGTCGCTCGAAATGCCTGCAGGAGTGACTGGGGCGCTGGGCGGAAGCGATGAGGCCTGAGCAGCCTGTGGGATCGGGCTCTCCTCGGCCGTGGAGCCTTGTGGCAAGCTTTGTGTATCGCTCGGACGCTCAGCTTCAACGTTCGTCGTTGCCGAGCCGCTCGCTGGAGTAGCTGCGAGCGTGTCGAGGTATCTCAATACGCGAGAGAGCTCCGCTTCGCGATCAGCAAACCAATCAGCTGACCATATCCGGTAAAGTTGCCAGCCCTTGCTCTCGAGGATTTCCTGTCGCAATAGGTCTCGGTCACGAGCGGAAGCCGATGAGTGATAGGTCGCCCCGTCGCACTCGATTCCGGTGATGTACCGATCGGGATTCGCGGGATCGACGACTGCGAGGTCGACTCGGAAGCCTCTTACGCCGACCTGTGTATGCACCTTCCAACCTGCCTGGCTCAGTGCGGCCGCGACAGCCTCCTCAAAGGGACTCTCGAAGTCCCCGACAGCGGGTTCGCTCGGCACAGCCATTCGCGACAGATGGCCTGTGGCGGCATAGGCGAGGTAGTCGCGAAGCACTGTGACCCCTCGATGCGTGGTAGGCCCGGGCGTGATGTCCGAAGGCTGCATCGAAGTGAACACCTCGCATCGGTACTTGGCGCGAGTGACGAGCACGTTCAGTCGGCGATGCCCATTCAGGGAGTTGATCGGGCCAAACGCTTGCTGAACTCTCGTCTGCCCCTGCTGCTTCCCGTAGACGGTGCTAATCATGATGACGTCACGTTCGTCACCCTGAACCGATTCGAGGTTCTTGACGAAGAAGGGCTCCGTGGTCGAATCCCACCGTGCCAAGAAGCGTTGCGCGATTGGATCTCGAACGACGAGCTGATCCAGGAGATTCGAGATCGCATCGGCCTGGACCTGATTGACTGCCGCGATACCCAGCGACCAGTCGGATCGAGTGCGCATGTGCTCCAGGGCTGCGTCCGCAACTACCCGGGCCTCAGCCTCGTTAAGACCTGAGCCCTGATACAGCCCGCCGACGAAGTGATGGATGACGCCGAGCGGGATCCCGTTCAGTGCGCGCTCCGCCGAAGGGAAGATCTGGAGCCGTTCGTCGTAGAAATTGGTGTTCGAGAACCGGATCAAGTCCTCGTGCCGCGACCGGTAGTGGAAGAGCAGTTCTCGAACGGGCCGAGCGACAGCCGCTGCGAGCTCCAAGATCGACTCAGTCTCTTCCTCATCGGGAATGTCGCCGAAGGGATTTGCCTCAAAGAATGATGTTGGTGGCAGTTGCTGCTCGTCACCCACGATGACGAAGCGTCGGGCTCGCCCGATCGACGTAACCGCCTCCTCCGGGCGCATCTGGCTCGCCTCGTCGATGACGACAACATCGAAGCGCTGCGTCGGTGATACGAACTGCGCGACCGAGCTTGGCGACATCATCCAACAGGGGATGTTCGACTTGAGTGCGACGGCGGAACGCTCGAGGAGCGTGCGCAGGGGCTGCGACGGACGTGTGAGTGAGGCCTGGTGCTCCAGCAGACTCCATTCAGTCAGGGTGGACTTCGGACCCTGGGAATTCCCACTCACATGCGGACGAGCCCGAAGCTCGGAGCTGGCAGCGGCGGACGAAATCTCGCGCAGACGAGCACCCGCCCCGGCAAGTCGCTCTCGCAGCGACTCCATCTCCGTTCGCGACACCTCCGCGAGAGACCGGAAGTTCGGGAACGCGAGCCGCAGGAGGGTCACCAGTAGCCGCCGGCGAGCGTCCTCCGAGAATGTTCCATCGAACGCGGCTGGATCATGAGCACTCCCCACCAGGCCCAACCGACTCGCCTCCCGAACCGCGGCAAGGAACTGGATAGCGATAGCAAGCGACGCGTGCTGGCCCAGAAGTTCGGCGCAACTTGCGACCACCGCGCGGGGATGCAGATCGCCTCGAAGGCATGAAACGGTTGGTGATCCGAATAGCGGGTCGACTCTTGACCACTGACTGCTCAGTTCGGCAACTGCGGCAGTTAGTCCCGCAGCGTCGCGTCGCTTCTGATCCAGGAAGCCGCTGAGCGGCTCTTCCTCGAAGACTCGCGGGACATCGCAAAGGGCGGACATCGCCGCCAATGACTCCAACAGCCCGAGGTCCTCGATGAGGATGTGCCGCCCGTTCGGCTCCGATAGGTCGTACCCGAGTTCGGACAACTCAGACAGCGTGTGCGCGGCTAGCGCATATGCCTCGCGCGTCTGTGAGAATTGGTCTACGAGTTTCGACAGTTCGGTCATCGCCGGACCGATGGGAAGGTGCTCGCGGAGGTGTGCGGAACGAAGTGCGACCAGAATGTCGCTCCTGGACTTACTCCAGGAAGCTCTTGCGTCGATGAGCGCCGATAGGTTCGGCTCTGCCGGTGAGAGCTCCGCGAGCAGGATTCCGAGCGCCTCCCAGTCGTGCGGGCCGGGCAGGTCTGCGATCGACGCGGCCTGATCGTTCGTTCCTGAAATGAGAACGCTCGCCACAGCAGCGCCCAGCCCTCCATATCGACGAAGACGTACCGCGGCGTCCAGCACTTCGGCGCAGACCACGATCGGAGTGAAGTCCGTATCGACGCCATCGAAAGAATCACCGAGGAGCGCCACCGCCTCGCGTGATTCGCGATAGACCTCGACATCTCGCAAGTGCAGTCCGAGCGACTGCAGGGCGTCAACGTCGGATGTCGGCGCTGGAGCGTCCCTGCGTCGGAGCGCCTTGTACAGACGCCTGGCGGCGCGATGCTCCCGATCGAAGGCCGAAAACACTCCCCCTACCCGAAGCCTGGTCGCAGCCCCGAGCACATCGTCGGCCCGAGTGCCCGGTTCGATCGCGAATTCGCGTGCCTGCTCAGCGCTCGCGTCTCTTAGCTCGGCCGCACGCTGGCTAAGCCCCTTGAGGGATTCGGCCGCGCCCGGTTCTGCGAGCGACTGGCGGCGGACGTGTAGGAGCACCCGGAGTTGTCGCGCTATGCCTAGGCCTTCGTTCAGTGCACGAGCATCATCCAGCGATCGCAGCGGGGAGATCGACAGACGGGCAGTGAGCGAATCCAGTGAGTCTCTCGCCGAGACCAACCGGTCGTGCTGGTTGCGGGCCTCCGTGAGTTCCGTTCCCAAAGCGGAGATGGATCGGGTGTGCTCCAGCCGTTCCCTGGACTCCAAGAGCCCCCTGGCGACAGCAACCTCCTTCGGCTCGGGAAGTGAGGTAGCAAGAGTCAGAATGCGCTCAGTGATCGCGTCAATCTGCTCCGCTAGTTTGAGCACGTCCCGATACGTCCCGCGCCGCGTGTCGTCGTCGATGAGCGCGGATGCTGCCGGGGGGATTCGGTCGGGGGATGGATGCTGTAACCCCTCAACGATACGAACCAGCGATCCGGAGATTGCGCTGATCTCCTGAACACTCGGCTCGCCCGGAAGGAAAGCACTCGCCTGAGCAAGCCTCGCGGCGGCGTGCTGGTAGCCGCGCAACGCGTCCAATGTCCTCGGGACCGATTCAGGATCGTCCAGAAGGTGGGCACGGACCCGAACCCATGCGTGGGTGGGGCCGACTCCGAAATCCTGGCCTAGCGTGTCGCGCAGCAACTCGATTCGACGGCAGAGCGCGACGAACTCCTCGATGTCGCGATTCGTGGTGTGCTTCGAGATCCAAGCGAGAGATGGGATCTCACTCGGGGGGATGCCAGAACCCGGGACGGCTTCCAGCTCGGCCAAGGCGGAGTGGATTGAGTAGCGCGTGTCACCGAGGCGCGTACCCAGGATCGCAACGCGTTGGTTGAGGTCGTCGACAACGTCGAAATAGAGCTTGCGGGCTTCCTCAATCGATTCGCGTGGCGGCGTAGGGCGACTGCGGACAACCGCAAGGTGCGACCGCACCTGGCGAAGTACCTCCGTCCGCGTGGCCTGCTGCGAGTGGATCTGGATGCAGAACGGCCCCAGCCCCACATCGTCGAGGCGCTTCTGAACGACCTCCAGTGCTGCGGCCTTGTCAGCGAGAAACAGTACCGACTTGCCGCGTTGGAGGAGCGCGGCGATCAGGTTCGCAATCGTCTGGCTCTTGCCTGTACCGGGCGGACCTTTGATCACGAGGTCACGATCCCGGAGAGCATCGATAACGGCGGACAGTTGTGTTGAATCGGCCGGTAATGGCAGGACCGGCACTTCGTCGCGCAGCGCTGGTGAGTCGATCTGATGGATCTCGGCGCTCTGCAGTGTGTCTGCGGAGTCCTTGGAGCCCGCGAGTAGCTTCGTCACCCGCTCGTTCGCGACCCAGGGATTCGCCATCCACGCTTCCAGGTCATCCGTGGGGGAGCACCCCTGGCTCAAGTCTTCGTAGATGACCATCCGGCCGCGCGCGGGGAGGGCCGCAATGGAGAGATCCGGAAGCAGCCGCCAACTCGGTTTCCTTGAGAGCAATTGGCGTTCAACAGACCGGAAGTAGGTCGACAGCTGGAGGCCAGTCGTTGAGTTCTGGATACCTTCATCGAGATCTGGGATATCCAGATTGAAGTTCGTGGCGAGTAGAACCGTGAGAGCGGGGTTGATCTCGGGTGGTCCAGCTGCCTGAAACGAGTACTGCCAGGTACCGCTACGACTGACCCGCTGGACCTCCAGAGGTACAAGGACAATCGGCGCCAGACGCCGATCACCTGCGATGCCGTTGGTTCCAGCCGTGCTAGCAACGTACTCAAGAAAACCGAACATCGCGAAGACGTGGTTCGTGCCCTTCTCGCGCTGGCCCGTGGTATACGCATCGCTGAGTTTCTTGAGAGCATTGCGAAGCTGGGCGTTGGACATCTGCGAGGCGCGGAGCAGCACCCGGCTCGACGAGATGGGATTCGTTTGAGCCGGCGTTCCCGTATCGGAGACGGGAAACTCGAGGCGGCGTCCCTCATCGAGGTACCTGAACGCTGCATCGATGGTTAGGGATGGGCTAAAGGCGACCGGCCCGACACGGTCGGCCCAGGACGCTCGGTAATTCAACAGACGACTTCGACCGGACAGGTCGAGCAACTCGGTAGCGAACTGCTTCAGTCGCGAAGCGACGAAGCGTTTGAGGTCCGTTGATGGGTCGGCCATAAGAGCCCCTAGGTACGGCGATGCGATCAGTCTCTGAAGTCAGCCCCGCTCACTCAACGTAGCCGCGATCTCCGCGAACTCCGCTAACGCTGCCTCCAGGTCCTCCGCGATCTCCTGTGCGAGGACTTCTGGCGCAGGGAGGCTGTCGGCGTCTTCGAGGGAGTCGTCGCGGAGCCAGAAGATGTCGAGGTTGGCCTTGTCTCGGGAGACGATTTCGTCGTAGGTGAAGCGGCGGAAGCGCTCCGACTCTGCGCGCTGGTGGCGGTTCGCGGGGCTGTAGGCGCTGACGAACTCGTCGAGGTGCTCGCGAGTGAGCGGGTTCTGCTTCAGCGTGAGGTGATTGTTCGTGCGGAAGTCGTAGACCCAGAGCTCCTTCGTCCACGCTGACTCCGAGGCAGGCTTGCGGTCGAAGAAGAGGACGTTCGCCTTCACCCCCTGCGCGTAGAAGATGCCGGTCGGGAGACGGAGCAGGGTGTGGACGTCGCACTCCTTGAGGAGGTTGCGACGCACGGTCTCGCCGGCACCGCCCTCGAAGAGGACGTTGTCAGGCACGACGACGGCGGCGCGGCCGTGCTGCTCCAGCATGGTGCGGACGTGCTGCACGAAGTTGAGCTGCTTGTTGGAGGTGGTGGCCCAGAAGTCGTCGCGGACGACGGTCATCGACTCCTTGCTCGTCTCACCCTCCGCGCCGATGACGGTGATTGAGGACTTCCTGCCGAAGGGCGGGTTCGTCAGCACCATCGAGTAGTGCTCGGACGGTTCGGCGCGGAGGGCGTCGTCCACAGTGATCGGGCTGCTGCCGTTGGGGTGTCCGATGCCGTGCAGGAGCAGGTTCATCACGCAGATGCGCGCGGTGTTGTCCACGATCTCGGTGCCACGTAGCGCGTTGGTCTGGAGGTGCTGCTTCTGGTCAGGATCGAGGTGCGGGTCGGCGGACATGCGCTTGTGCGCCTCGATGAGGAAGCCGCCCGTGCCGCAGGCGGGGTCGGCGATGCGTTCCGCCGGGCCGGGCTGCATCACCTCCACAATCGCCTGGATGAGGACGCGCGGGGTGAAGTACTGGCCCGCGCCGGACTTCACGTCTTCCGCGTTCTTCTGCAAGAGGCCTTCGTAGAGGTCGCCCTTCACGTCGGCGTCCAGGGTGATCCACTGCTCCTTGTCCATCAGGTCCACGATGATGCGGCGGAGCATCGCTGGGTCCTGGATGCGGTTCTGCGCCTTGCGGAAGACGACGCCGATCATCCCCTGTTCCTGCCCCAGGCTCTGCAGGATGTGCAGGTAGTGGCCTTCGAGGTCGGTGCCGTCACGCGCGAGAAGCGACGGCCAATCCAACCCTTCCGGGACGATGCGCGGGCGTCCGAGAATCTCCGTCTGCTCCTCGGCCATCTTGAGGAACAGTAGGTAGGTGAGCTGCTCGACGTAGTCACCGTAGGACAGCCCCGCGTCCCGGAGGATGTGACAGTAGTTCCATAGCTTGTTGACTAGCGTCTGCGCGTCGCTCACTGCTTGCTCCGTTCCGACTGGATGCGTGCGAAGAGCGCGGAGGCTGGCTCGTCTTCCGGATCTTGCGGAACGAGGCGTCCGGCGAACGCCTCGCGGAGGATCGACTGCCGAAGGCGTTGGGCACGCGCTAGTCCGGCCTCCACCGTTGCCGAGATGGAGTCGAGGATGGAGAACTGGCGATCGACCTCCGCGAGGATGCGATCCTGCTCAGGCCGGGGGGGGCAGGGAATTGGGGCTGCCTTCAAGATCGTCAGGTTCAGCACGTCCATCGTTTGCCCGTGTGCTTCAGCACCTAATGATCGGCGAACGCCGGGGGAGCGCAGAACGAGTGAGAGGTAATGCGGACTCATCAGCTCGGGGTCCAAGGTGATCTTGACCAGCCGTGGGTTGATGATGCCCGGTTCGATGGTTGCGGGCAGAACCAGAGTCTTCCCGATTGTGCCGACTAAGCTCACAAGAAGATCCCCCGCCTGCACCTGGTTCGATCGCAACGATTCGAACAAGGGCTCGTCGATGTAGTAGTCACCGTGGTTTGGGTCACCCCGAATGACTTGCTCCTGCCCGTAGATCTTGTACCCAGTCGAGACGTACTGCTCCTTCTTGAGCGAACTGCCGAAGGGGCCTGCCTTCAGCGAGTTGGGCTGGCCCGCGGCAACGGTCTCAAGAGAGACCCAACACCAGCCTCCGGGCACCGACCACGGTCCACCCTCGAAGATATGGGGGGCCCTTCTCGTTCGTTGGCCGCGTGTCCCCGCGCGCCTTCGGTTGGCCCAGTTCGCTCCGATGACGGCTGCTGCTGGTTCATCCGCAGGGGACTGCTCCACCAACCGCCCCTCGACTGCCGCCGACAGCACCGAGGCGCGCAGGCGGGCCAGGTTTCGCTTCGCGCGCTGCAACGAGGCCACGCCGGCATCGAGGCGCGAGAACTGCTCCTCGATGGCCTCGACGATGCGCTGTTGCTCGGGGAGGGGTGGGAGGGGGAGTGTGTATCGATCCAGCGTTGCCGGACGAACTCGCATCAGCGAACCGCCGACGCCTGACACGTTTGCCGCGAGATAGTCACGTACGCTGCCGCTACTCAAGAAATGGCCGATGAACTTCGGGGCTACGGCCGGAGTTGGTGAGAATACGATCCACTCACCGGAGCCAATTTGCTGGCAGCCACGCGACTCCGGGATTACCCAGACCCTGTTCAGGCGGGGGTTGATCTTTGAGATCACGACCGTGCCAGCACACAGCGTCTTCTTGGTAGATCCGACCTCGGATCCTTTCACCTGCTCGGGGACTCCTGCGGCAAGACTGGGTACCGAGAAGAGGTCGAACTCCTCCTCGGGTGTGCGTCGCGGATCAATCGACCGCGAACGATCCACCCGGATCGTTCCTAGCGTGGTCAGCTCCCACCCCGGAGGCAACTCACTCATGCCACCAGCTCCGCGTTCAGTTCCTCGAGGAGCCTCGGCAGCTCGTCGCTGCCGAAGAGCTGCGCTGCGCGGCCGAGGCCGCCGCGCTGGACGAACGGGGCGCCTTGCAGGTCAGCAGGGGTGATCGCGAGCGAGGCGGCGATGTGGTCGCGGATCATCGCCAGCCATCGGCGCTGGTCATCGGTGAATGTCCGTCCTGACTGTTCCTGCCGGGCGAGCCAGCGCTGGAAGTGCTCCTCGACGAGATCGGGGAAGGCGACCAGTTCCGGTGTCAGGTCCAGCGCATAGCGGACGATCGAGACCAGGTCAGTGAGCACCCGGTGCGTGCTCCCGCGCACCCTGGAACGGTCGAGCGCCTCATATGCCTCCCAGAGCTTCTCCGGCGTCCAGCGCTGCGGCGTGTGTTCGATCGCCTGCGCCAGTTCCTTGACGTGGCTGAACGTCGGGCGCTCGCGCCACGGCACGCTGTAGAGCATCTGCAGCGCCGTGATCTCGTTCCGGTGCTCCTCGATGTAGGCGCGGAAGCCCTCCACATAGCCGCGCGCGCGATCCGTCGCGTCGCGGGACGCGCCGGCGAAGAGCAGCTCATCCTTCGTCACCTCGTCGATGGTCTGCTCGTACGACCGTCGCATATCCACAATCCGCTCTCGCAGGCGTGGATTGCTCGCCAGCGGCATCACCGCTCGTTGCATCAGCTCGCGTGCCGCGGCCGCCACCTCGTCCGCCGTCACCGCCTCCCGTCCGGTCGCCTGTCGCGCCGCCTCGATGTGGCGGTCGGGGTCGGTGGCCTCCACCAGCTCGTGCGTGAGGTCATTCAAGGACACGCCGCCAGTCGACTCCAGCGCGTCGCGGTCCTCGCGGGTGATCTGCCGGTTCAGCCGCGCCAGCCTCGACGCGATCGAGGAGACGATCTCCGTGCTGACCTGGCCCACGGCGACACTCTCCAGGAGTGACTTGAGCCCGATCTTCGGTGCGCGATCGAGGGGTTGCGAGTCGTTTAGCTCAGACTCGGTGACGCCTACGGCATCCACAATCACGAAGTGGGTCTTCGTCTTCGCGTCGGGCGTCACGTCCTGGAACGCCGCGTCGTCGATGACGCGCACGCCTCGCCCCTTCATCTGCTCGAAGAACGTGCGGGACTTCGTGGCGCGCATGAAGAAGACGCACTCCAGCGGCTTGATGTCCGTGCCGGTGGCGATCATGTCCACCGTCACCACGATGCGCGGATAGTAGGAGTTGCGGAACTCGGAGAGCAGGTCCTCGGGCTTCCGCTCGGTCGTCCGATACGTGATCTTCTGCGCGAACTCGTTCCCCTTGCCGAACACCTCGCGCACCTCCTGCACGATGTCGTCCGCGTGCGAGTCGTCCTTGGCGAAGATCAGCGTCTTGGGCACCTCGCTGCGGCCGGGGAAGATCTCGGTGAACAGCCTGTCGCGGAACGCCTGGATGACCGTGCGGATCTGATCCTTTGCCAGCACCTTCCGGTCGAGGTCGTTCGGGTTGTACTGGAGCGGTTCGTCCGCCTGCTCCCATCGCTCGCGTCGGGTGGCACGGTCCCGAAAGCCGACCCAGTCGCCTTCCTCGATGGAGCCACCCTGCGCAGTGATGCGCGTCTGAATGCGGTACACGTCGAAGTCCACGTTCACGCCGTCGGCGACCGCGCGTGTGTGGTCGTACTCCATCACCAGGTTCTGGTTGAAGAAGCCGAACGTCTGATTGGAGGGTGTGGCGGTCAGCCCGATCAGGTGCGCGTCGAAGTACTCGATCACCTGCCGCCAGAGGCCGTAGATGGAGCGGTGGCACTCGTCGACGATGATGAAGTCGAAGGTCTCGATCGGGATCGACGGG
>Ga0172380_10006364_pt1 | contig 13761 bp, 21 predicted proteins | sample Leawe162metaG_FD_119747 | JGI IMG/M metagenome (GOLD analysis project Ga0172380, IMG submission 119747) | Leachate microbial communities from a municipal landfill in Southern Ontario, Canada - Leachate well 162 metaG | ecosystem: Engineered > Solid waste > Landfill > Unclassified | place... | reverse complement strand
TCGTAATGCCGCAGATACTTGAGCGCCATACGGTCTTGCTCCGCCGTCGCAGGTACCCGAATGTCAATGATCTCCGGTTCAGGAACATCATGGAACGGATCCTCAAACCCATACGCGCCAGGTTTGCGCATGTAAATGCTCCATGAAGCCATGAACCGGTAAAAAGCATCCTCCGCATGAGGCTTCACCCGCCACACTTGCGTTTTTTGATCACGGCAAAAGAACGTCCACAGGATTTCCCCTTCGGTCCGGAGCTTTTCCAGAAAAGAGGCTTGAGATGCATACTCCATCGTGTCATTGGGAGCCGGTGTCGCGGTACATGAAAGTTTATATTCAATCCCTTTGGCCGACTTGATTAAGTTCCACTTGATCACCCCACCGCCGCTTTTCAGTATGCTGGACTCATCGCCCACATACGCCCCAAGCCACCGCATATCCGGAATCACCCCATCGATCATCTTCTCATAATTCGTGATACCAAACCGCTTCCCACCACCCTTGCAGAATTTGATTACGTCCGCGCGAGTTTGCAGAAATTCCAGTTCCATATCCCCACCCGGATAGAACTTCTTAACCTCATCAACGGTTTGGTGACAAACCGCCAACGGTGCCATAATGAGCCCTGGAGCCTTGGTTTCATGCACCGCCGCCCGGATCCAATCCAACTGCATAGGAGTTTTGCCAAGACCACAATCAAGCCAGAGAACAAACCGCCGCGACTTAAGAGCCAGATCAACACCCCACCGCTGATAATCAAACAAATGTCCGGCCCGGGCCAACTGCACCCCGCGCTCCACCGCGGCTGCGTGACCGAGCACATGCGCGAATCTTGCCGGAGCCGTCAACGTATAGCTGTCCGTCTGCCAGGCATAATCCACCTTCACCTCCGGTAACGCCTTCGACTTCACAAACAACTTGTGATCATCCGGCGTCCAAGGAGCCGAAAAACCCACCTTCAAATCCCGATCATCCACTAAAACAGTAGCGGTCATGATTTTGCCTCAACATCAAGATCTTCATCAAACGCCGCATCTAATACCACATCATCAACTTTTGAAGACTTCGGAAAATTGCGAGACTGTTCTCTGTCACAAAATTGGATTCCATAAACTTCAGCTTCTGTAAAAGATTTACCAACCGACAATGAGCATAGTGTATATTTCTGATCATTTGTAATTTCAGCAATATCGCAAATTCTGCTCAATGGAAGAATATCAGCCACAATCTTCAACACCCGTTCCAACGCCTTGAACTTATCGACAACATGAAGCTGCGCCAGCGGATCACCGTCAGAGGCAAAGTATAATTCACTTCGACAATGTTGAATCGCATCTTCTTGAATTGCGCGGACAATCGATTCAGACAATCGATCATTATCCATATCGGATGCATGTTGATAAACCCATTCATTAGCTTCTTTCATCTCTGTGCCCTCTGTGTTCTCTGTGGTTAAATCTTCTCCAACTTACCCGCCGACAGACTAAACAAATCCCTCTTTTGTTCCGCCATATCTTCCCGTTTCTTGGCGATATTCCGCATACACAAATCAAAATAAGATTCCTTCAGTTCAAACCCCGCGGCACGACGCCCCTGTTCCATGGCAACGTATGCGGTTGATCCAATGCCCATGAACGAATCAAGAACCATATCGCCGGGATTGGTATAAAGCCTGATGCATCGGCGGATCACCTCGAGCTGGAGCGGACAGACGTGTTTTTCTTCGTCTTTTTCACGGGCAGACTTCCAACCATCCAGAACATCGGTTTCTAAAATATCATCCCATATGCCATCGTGAATCCAGTCGCATTTAAGAAGCGACTTCAGACATTCGGCATAGCCTTCCAGCTTCATGTCTTCAGAAATATAATTCCATCCATCCTTCCAGACACCATGCGCCCATTTAATCCATTCGGTTGTAGAAACCCATCCATTCGGATTTTGTTCCACATCGTAAAGACTCCGGACCTTTTCCACACACTCGCCAGGTTTCTGGAAAATAAGCACGTAATCATTTACGGCCGGGGCCAGTTTGGTTGCGTCCCGTTTTCCGGTAACGAACATGAGCGAGTGAAGAGAAAGGCGCTGCGCGATGATTTGAGGATTTTTTGGAATGACAACTTCGCCGGTAAATTCCAACCCACCCGAGGCAAACATCTCCAAGACTGCACCACGAAAATCCCGCCGACCCATATAGCCGTGCTGGTTTACATACCGCAAAAGTTGCTGGATATGAATACAGGCATTTCGACCAGGCTTAAGCGTCCGGTAAAGTTGCTCGATGAAGAATCTCATGTGCAATCCAAACTGCCCAGCCCGCATGTCCACACCATCTTGATTATTCCCGATATCTTCCGGTTTTCCCGAGTACATGAAAAGCGCCCCGAACGGTATGCTGCTGACAAACAGATCCACCGACTCATCCGGCAGACGCTCCGCCATACCCTGCACACAATCCTCATTCCAAATCTGGACATCTTTTCCTAAATCCAGTCCGGCAGCCCTGCGGGCTCCCTCCGCCCCCTCGTTTATCTCGTTATTCATGTCGTTCTCCGTTGGTCTTTTCGTAACCGCAAAACATGCGGTAACAGTTTCTTCATTAAAGGGGCAACTGGCACAAGCAGTTTAGCCCACGTTTCATCCGTTTCTACCAGTGAGCCGAGTAAACGACACACGAACCCGCAGTCCCGTTCCACCGCCTCAATCCATAGATCACGTTTCGTTGGGTCCAATTGCATCAAACATTCGGTCGGATTGTCATGCTTGTGCTGACGGATAAAGTCCCGTTGAGCCGTTGTCTTCGGTAACGAAGTTCGTATGAACCCAGCCCGACCCAAGTTATTAACAGGTACAGCCCCCCTGCTGTTCGTTTCTTCATTAACGTTAAACGTTGAAACATTCGTTTCTTCATTAACGTTAACGTTAACGTTGGGGGCGGAGGGAGCCCGCAGGGCTGCCGGACTAACTCCGGACTTATTCCGGACTAACTCCGGACTTGTTCCGGACACATAACCAGGAGGACTTCCGGAAAAGTTGCCACCGGCTGACGTGCCGGACCCTTCGTTTTGACCAGCGCCGGCTGACGTGCCTGTATTCGCGCCTTCATTTGGTTTGTTATTCCAATATATGGATAGACTTGGGTCAGTCAGATACTTGGAAAGTTTGATATTAGTAGGCTGTTTTCGATGCCAGCCGGACCAAGAAACGTCCAGAGCCACCCCGCCATCGCCGTTCAGGACGATATATCCCTGCCGCTCATCCTCGGGTAGATCCTTATCCTTATATAAGGAGATGATCGGTTTAATATACCCGACCGCTTCTAGCGCATTGCCAAATTTGTCAGGTTCCGGCCATCCAGACCACCCGCCGCACCTCTTTTTCCCAACATTCCACAATATACCGTGGTCGAATTCGGGGTCAGATGCCCATTTTGTGTACCAGGCACATAGATAGCCAAACAGACGGATAACCTTTTCAGGACTATCATCCATTTCCAGACGTTCACAAAACCGCTCAAACCGGTTCGAACGCAATTCATTTACAGGTAAACACACAACCTTCAACGCAATCTCCTAAAATTAACCCGGTAGAGTGTTCAATTACGCCAGGCCACCGGCCCAGGCAGGGAGTAAACTGGCCACCGCATTGAACACATAACGGAATGAGAATCGGCCAGATTAATAATAATTCTTTCTATATCCTACTTTTGTCGCCTCACAAGGTACCAATTCCTATGCTTCGCTTTACGATGTTCAACCAGTTCCGCTTCCGGATGCTTATCACGCATTGATGTGGCTAGATCCAATTCCGACTCCTTATAAGGGCCAGCCACCACCAACTTGGGTTTAATTGCAAAAATCGTTCTAACCGTAAACCCAAGAGGATTACGCTTAACCGCTTTTGGTATCCGCACTGCCCGAGCCTTCTTTTTCGGAACATGCCGGCGAACGACAGCCTTCCGCCGACGCCAACTCGGAACATAATCACCCAACGCACCAATCCGACCAGGTAGCCGCCAGAACGCCGGTGAAACCACCGATCCATCTGATAATTGCAAGGTCCCATCAACATTCCGTCCAGAAACCACCCGCCGCTCAAACCCATTCCGCCCATAAATCTCCACATCCATATCATGCTGTTCGCCCACCATCATAACATCATATCCCTCTTTTGTTTCCCATCACCCGCACGATTCTACGGCCAATCCACCTTGCCACAACCACCGCCACAGCATTTCCCATCATCCGATACCTTGTTGAATCCGCAAAACCAGCGGTCCCGTCGTCGGGGAAACCCTGCAACCGTTCGCATTCCACCGGAGTAAGTCGACGCACCGCCATACCAACTCGAGCGAACTGATAATTGTGTTCCGCGCCGGAGCGTAAAGTTTGCGCGGTAGGATTCTCCGGCTGACCACCACCAGATGACCATTGCACCTGTGCAACCGATAAATGCCCCCCCCCATTTTCCACGCGCATGGTTGATGCTATTTCACCAACCCCGAAACCGCTTTGACCGCTCGATTTGCAATCGAACGCCACCGCCGGCGGATGCGCTTCACTCGCCAACGGATGACACGGATCACCCGGTTTCGGATTGCTAAAATTGCCAGGGCTACTTACCTGTGTAGTATCAAAGGCCAACACCAAATTATCCTGATCACCTTTATCCGCGTCAGCAGATAACGGACCAGTCACCTTCGACGGTGCACCATCTTTGCCGCGGGTAAAATGAGATGCCTTAAATGCCACGGCATGCTGTTTGCCGGATTGCAGAGTAAACATCGGATCACCATCAGACCCGACACCCATACCGCATCGTGCATCGCTCGTTGATTTTCCGGTACGTGCCCCAGCCTCTAAAATCGGCACCGCCATCAAATGCCCCGTATAAGCATCCTGCCCGTTATACGCCCCCGGATGAGCCCCCGGATTCAGCGTTCCTACAATTTCCTGAGGATGCGCAGCATCCTCAGGAAATTGCACCGGAATCAGATGACCGGGCTTCGTGTCACTATCCGCTCCCTTCGTGTCACTATCCGCTCCCTTCGTGTCGCGTTCTTGCAGACATCCGTCCACATCCGGCAAAATGCCATGCTCTTCCCGATCACCCTGTCGCGTACTGGTTAAAACTGGGCCCACGGTCTCGGGCATAAACGCTCCACTCCGATCTAAATCATCAGACCAACCACGATCACCAGCACCGCCACCCAACGTTCCGGCCACATCCTCAATCAATCCTCCGCCGTTTCCATCGCTGGGGTCCGGATAACCACGCTGGCCAGTGCCGCCTTTAAGTGTTCCGGCAACGCTTTTCCCCTTTTTTCGGCGCGGCGCAGAATGCCCGCGCATGCCTTCGGTGAGAGATAATATTTCGACGGCACATTCGATTGGAGTATCTCCGCTAACGAACACACCGAACACCCTTCTTCTTCGCTGGGCCACTCCGAGGTATTGAGCATCAAGAGTCCGCCAGCATCCACGATACCCGATCCGCTGAAACTCAAGGACCACGCGAAGCATGTCGCGTCCGTTTTCGGAAGAGAGAAGTCCGGGAACATTCTCCCAAACGACGATAGAAGGTTGAAGTTCATCTACAATCCTCGATAATTCATAAAACAAACCGCTTCGTTTACCGGCTAATCCGGCCCGTTTTCCCGCCACCGACAGATCCTGACAAGGGAAACCACCACAGACCACGTCACATGCCGGCAAAGAAGAACGCCGGGACCAGCTCAATGCTTCCAACGATGACCCAACATAACCGCCGTTCTGTTTACCCGATTTCGCCCGTCGATCGTGCCAATCATCCGAAAATATTTGTTTCGCAAACTGGGCCCGCTTCAAAACCGTAGCCAATGATCCGGCCACCCGGACATCATCCAGCACCGCGGCATCAGGAAACTTCTCCGCCAACTTCGCCCTGCACTCCGCATCCCGCTCCACCACCGCCACGGTTTTCATCCCCGCCTGTTCAAAGCCAAGGTCAAACCCGCCCACGCCGGGAAACAACGAAACCACCCGAAGGGATTTACCCTCTGTGCTCTCTGTGTTCTCTGTGGTTAAATCCTGCATCATTCCGTTTCCCGCAAATCAAAATACCCATCCAGCACCGACATCCGATTCATGGCAAAACGGGCCATGTACGCCGTATAGTTATTATTCAACTTAAACCGCTCGCCCTCCACCTTCCGCAACATGAAGTTCCAGCGCAGCCGCTCCCAAATCGCCTTCGCGCCCATTTTCACCCCGCGCCGATGACAGCCATACGCGATCCTGATAAACCTGTTCGCCGCCAACCGTCCATCCGGCTCATGCACCCATACATCAAACGCTTTCGCCCATTTCCCGTTCGGCTCAAACAACCCCAACTGTTCCGCCTCATTTTCATCAGACAAAGCCCACGGCTCCATATCCCTCTTTTGTAGCAATGCCGGATCCGCAATCACGACTCCACCTCTCGACAACTCACAAAACATTCATACCCGTGATGCTTGGTTTTCATCACAATATTCTGACTCACCTTCACCACCAAATCAGGCACAGTCGTAACCACACCCCGTTTAATAAAAAGTGATTCTCCATTTAAAAAAAACAACGCCTCCAACTGCATCTTACGCGGTTTCCCATCTTTCCGAACAAGCAGAGGAAAAATCACCCGAACCATCTTTCCCTTTGTGCCCTCTGTGTTATTTGTGGTTAAATCTCTTTTCTTCACATCCGAGCCCTCCATGTAATCCGTGGTCAAATCTCCACCCACCGCTGAAACGCCTTACAAAAATCATCCATACTCCATGCCAGCTCCCACCACCCAGCCGCGATCATCTCTCGTTGCCCCATGCCGAACTTATTCCGAACCTTCAACTCACACAAAAAAGGCGGTTTCTTGTGAGCGAACACAAACGTATCCGGCATAAACGGATTTCCCGGAGCATGCACCATATGCCCATACCAACCAGGTATCTCCACCCCGGCCATCCGCTCCGCAACACCAGGAGTCAAACGGACAAACCCGCGAGACTCCAAAAACCGATCTACGTCTCGCTGAAAATCAGCCTCTTTTTTATAGGGTGACATCGGGGCGGTTTTACCCACCGCAGACATTGCCTGAAAAGCCTCCTGGCATTCCTTCACCGCCGCCAACGCCGCAGGAGACACATACGATTCATCAATCTCCTTTAATAGCGCCTCATTCAACTTCCGGCATTGATCACTCATTGGAGGAAGCCCAGACGGTTTAGTCGGCAAATCAAATGCATGATATCTTCGCCATACATCCGTCATGGCATCTCCACAGTAATCGGGAATTTACGCCGCCATTTCCTCATAGGAGAATTTAGGGGAACACAATGAACAGTGGCGCTAACCAGTACGCCGGCACGAAAATATTGATCAACACACAAATACCCATAATCGTATCGCTCAATAAATATTCGGAACATGCGATAATCAGTCTTATCCACGGCCCGACCCTCCCGAATGAACACGACACTTCAATATCTCTGGAAAAGATTTTGCCATCGCTATCAGCGACCGAGTTTGAAACATCGCATCCGCAATTCCTGTGTGTTTAATACCCGATCGTAGCAAACCGGGATCACCATACATGTTAAGCACCGTCCGGTAACACATCTCGTTTCTGTGATACCAGGGAACGGGCATCTTCACGGCATAATACATTGCCCGTACCATCGGCAGATCAAATCCCGCTCCATTAGACCATATGCAGAAATCACCCAACGCCTGAAGTGCCATCGACACCTCCGTCATGACCATCGGCAGAATTTGAGGAACCATACCGCCACCAAGCCGAAAAACATGCTTACGGGCATCATCAGGCTGCCCCATCCACCAAACCAGCGTATCCCCGCTGATAGTTAGACCGGCATTCAAAGAAGACTGAATATCAATAAACCAATCATGCTTATTAACAATCTGACCGTCCGCCGTAAAAACCACCATCGCCAGATCTGCCACTACTGATCCTGCAGCCAGCCCGAGAGATTCCCCATCTATCATCACATGATACATTACATATCCCTCTTTTGTATCGGCCAGCCAGCATATTTACAGATCACGTCACGAATCATATTAAAGAGGTTTTCAATTTGCTTGCTGCCGTGAATATCCACATAGGACACCCGAACCACAACCACCTGATTAAGCGGTGGTTCAAGAGATATATCCAGTCGACCAGCCAAATTCCATGACGCAACAGCATCCGATTCTGATTTATGAACTGGACCTTGTGCGTTGCAAACTCTGCAATGCACGTAATATCTCGAAAATGAACATTGATGTACGTGGGCATCCGCGCCTTTAGCCGAACAAAACGGGCATGAAAATATGATGGTTTCGTTAGTCATCTTGAACGACCTCGCGAACAGGAAGTAAAACTGCCAATTTATAATTGGGAAACCACGAAACGTGAGATTTATTTATTTCATTAAACTTTTCCAGAGCCGCCTTTAACTCTTCATCACCATCAAGACAGCCAGGCTCAAAGTCTTCGTATGCTTCATCAGTTGCATTTTCAATAATTGTATCGTAGTCAAGAGAGCAAACCGGCGTCGAAAAACACGTCCACAGATATTTGCATTCGTAATCGTCGTTCTGTTCGATAAAATCACACACACTGGAATAGTATTCATCTGTTGATTCATCAAATACCGGACCATTCCAATCTGTCACTTTTTCAGCCGCGACAAATCGCGCCTTCTCTTTTTCCTTTAATTCAAGATCAATACAGGCATTGCATTTGGTTCTGTATTGTGAGCAATCAGCACCGCATACACACTTGGCAGGATTACAACACACTTCGGCAAATTCCTTGGTATGGTGAGTAACCTTGCATTGTTCGCAATAATAAACACCCGTATGGCGACCATCAGCCAGATATAGTTCGGTAGCATTCATGTTTATTAATCCTTAAAAGGATCAAAAATATCTTTCCCCGCCATCGCCACCCCAATGGGTTTCAGCATGTGGACGATTTCAATCGTTCCATCATGCGCCTTCAACACATCAGGAAGCCGCCGATACGCCTGAGGTGCTTCATCCAAATCCGCACCGCGCAACTCGACACCATAATCATGAATCCACTTCATCATTTCATCATGACGTACCCGACCCGGTTGACGTTGCTTCTTGCCATTTTCATCACGAACAAACCGGCCCCTCGCTTCCGTTCTGGACATTACCCGACCGGCACCATGAACCGTTGAGTATAGGCTATGGCTGGCAAGACCGTTTTCAACCCCTTCAACGATTACCGCCATATCGCCCATGCTTCCGCCAATGAACCCGCGCTGGCCGGGAAACGCCGGGGTTGCACCTTTGCGGACTACCCACAAATCGCGACCGTCATGATTTTCACGCCAGGCATAATTGTGATGATTATGAACCTCCGCCAATATGTCGCACCCCATGATCCTTGCCACTTCCGAGCAAACCCAATCCCGACCAGCATAGGCATAGCGACCAGCCAACGTCATACAGGCAAGATAATCAGAGCCCATCGCAGACGATACATCCAGCACAAGAGGCTCTACATCAATGCCGTCTTTCGCGCCAGCCGCTTGCAAAAACGAAGTGGCGGTTTTATGACCAAAACCACGCGATCCGAAATGAACACCGATCCACACGCCATCTGATTCATCAATAAAGATATCAACGTAGTGATTTCCACTCCCAACCGTTCCAAGCTGTTGCCGCGCCATTTCCTTCAAATTCGATATGGCTGGTATTTTCCACGCCTCATCATCAAATAACTCATGGTCAATGCGCTGATCATTTTTGCGCCCAACCCCAAACGAGATGGATGTAAATACCACATCCATAATCTTGGAAATGTCGCGTCGGACATCGGAAGCAACAGCATTCGTTCGGACGGCTTTATTACCACAGGCGATATCGTATCCGACCCCTGTAGGACTTATTTTGTCCGCATAGGCCACCACCCCACCAATCGGAACCCCATACCCCAAGTGATTATCCGCCATCAACGCCACATGATCCGCCGTTTTTGCACAGGTTTTTATCTGCGCCATCGTGCGCTCATCCGCTTCACCAAACACCGGTATTCCATCAACGATTTTCATAGTATGCCCTCTTCATCTGTCCAACGTCTGTATTTTTGCTCATACTGATTGTCCAATCCTTGGAGCCGGAATTTCATCATACGTCTGGCCATTCAGCAACCGACCAGCCAACTTCTTCCGTACCCCACCCCATTGCTTAAAGAAGAATGGTATATCCCTACGATGGCACTCCCGTTGTAATCCATTCGGCCAATCGGTATCCATTGCCCTCGCACCAGGACCGGATTCACCACCGCAAATAACCCAATCCGGACGCAGCCCGTTAAGCTCGATCGGACCAAGCATCGGCTCCACACTAACGAACCGGACCACCGCGGGAATCTCCAACAAACGGGATACCCGCCTATTCCAATAAGCCTGATTCTCCGCCGATACCCCGAGCCAGATATTGGGTAATTGATTCACCCCAAAAAGTTCCATCAAATGTCGGGGAAGCATTCTCAGTCGGAAATCACGCTTGGTTAACAACAACCAGTCGAGATGCGGAGTGGCCTGAATGAGTTTCAATAATCTGCGGAACCATTCAAACTCGATCTCTTCATCAAACACATCCGCCAGCGATGCACAAAATACCCGGTGTCGCTGCCCACACTCCGCCGCCGCCTTATTCCACTTCAACGGATTTTTCCAGTAACTATCCGATGTAAAAGACCGAGGCGATCCCTTACCCCATTGCACCCGGCCATACCGGACATCCATCAGCGTCATGGCATAACAATGATCACACCCCGCCGAAACCTTCGTACACCCGATCCACGGATTAAACGTATGGTGACACCACTCTATGGATGAATTCTCCATCTTAGTATAAACCCAATTGACCAGGACACCCGACAAAAGGCAAGGGTTTGGCATTAGCCATCACAAATCCAAACCGCCCAACAAACCAAGGTGAATCACTGGCCGAGACGCAATCAACAATTTCCGCCTCCCCCACGATCCCGCCCCGTAAAAGATCATGGTATTCTGGAAGCTGCAAATTGATATCTGATGCCGCTAAAAATAACTTACACGCATCGTAATCAGCGCGGGTCATGGTTTTCCCTGCATGAATCAGAATCCGACCACGAAACCTTGTCGGCCAGTCACGATTTTCGATGTCCTTGTGCCCGTTTACAATAAGCCACGCCCATGGCTGACGGATAGAAAGACGCTTAACTGCTTTTATTTCTTTATTCATAATACAGATACCGTCCGTTAATACTTCATTCGTTCCTGCCCCACGACCGCAGTCAAAGGGTTCTTAATCCTACGACCGCTTTACCAATGACCCACCCAAAACCAACCAACCGATCATCGAATGTCGCCGCACATTTACAGTTTTACTCAAAACAGCCATGACGCGACTAACCGCACAAACAACTAGCAATCCCAACATGATATAACCATATGCGCTCATATTCATTCTCCCGTTATTGCCAAACATCCAGATGCTCGTGCAAAACCTTGCCACAACGCCGGCAGACATACCGCCGAGCCACCCCAAACACCACGTTGTCATGATCACGCTTCAAATCATCTTCGCGGTACCCGAGGTCATGCTCCCCGCACATACAAAGCAATTCGCCCCAAGCATCCGCAATTAACGCAGTTATAATTTTAATCATAATTATGCCAGGGGTTGATTACTCGTCAGACTTGGCCAAGTCAGTCTGCAAAACATATCCCTCTAACTCCCAAATCCGGGCCCGGATCCGGCGCAAACAAATGTCCTTGCCCATATCATGATTATAATTAGAAGCATCAACACACGAAGACGACTGAATGACTTCAAAGCCATTCGGGAGAGTCAGGCATACAACCGTAGTTTTCTGCCCCAGCTTCACGTCCTCCACCTTCGACATGGAAACAATGTGATCAATATCCTCTTGAGTAATGCTACGTCGCTTCATGTTTTGCTCCTTTTTAAATTGGATGGGCGCTTAAACCGAATCGTCTGTGCATGCTTCAAACAAGCTGCCAGGTCATACAGCGCCTTGCCGCCGAGATACGAATAAACGGGAAATTTGTTTCGATAGATCGTGGACCGATTTATATTATTCAGCCGCTTGGCCAATTCATTTCGGTCAACCAGTTCGGGCATGACAACTTGAGGCTGAGAAGAATTCGTTGCCTTCCCGCTCAACACGTCGAGGGCCTTCGTTAATCGATCATCCGGTGCCGATACCACAGCCGCCATCACCTGTTCACGAAGCGTCATGATGGTACTCCACATCCAACCGTAGAAACTGCACGAACATCCATCCTGGCCACCTTGATTTCATCGTCAACTACATGACAGGCAGGAAGAACATTACATACAGACATAGCCACGTCAGAAGCCTGTTCAATACGCTCTTCTAGTGTCTGTTCATCTGAATGCTGAACCTTCACCCCAAATTTAAGGCGGACAAGAATAACCGCATCCACGTCATAAACTGTTACATCAGGTTTGTTCAAATCAGTCGCCATCCTAAATTAGTTCCGGACCTTGCGTTCAGACACCCAGTCATGAAGTTCATTCACCGTACTACTCCACGAGCTGGCATCATTTCGTTCACGCACATACACGTCAAACAGGCCCATCAGCGCACCATGAAACAGTGATAGATGATTTATACGTTCCTGAAACAGACTCACAGAATCCATCTTGGGAGACGCCGGCAGCTTCAAACTGCGAACCACAAACCCTGAGGCTGAAAACGTGCAGGACCACACAGCATCACCTTGCGCCAAGGTAAGTTTCGCCTGTTTAAGCTTTTTGCCCCCCAACAGCGCAGACTTGGTTTCCACGCACAACCGGGGTTCACCCTGGCGGACCACCACGTTTTGCGCCGCCCCGCCTTCATTCACGAAATTCAGCGGTCCATCAATCATCACCGCAAATTCGCCCAGATCATCATGCTTAAACAAACCGCCCCGCGCCTCCGAATAAAACCACAGCCACGTCAAGAACTCTTCGCCGACATCAAGCATGGCCTCCGTATCCGGAACCATGGGTGAAAAGCTTGACGCCGCCCACTCCCTCACATTCGCATGGAGCCGATGCATTGCCGCCGTTTCCGGAGACACCGCTACCAGGTTAAAGCCCAAGGTCTGGGCAAAGTAGGCGTTAAAGACATCCATCTGTTTATCCGTCAGAGTTGAGGCATAAAGGATCCCTTCTCGTTCATCATAGACAAATGGAAAACCTTTAAGGTGCGGGGGCATTGTCGGGAGTAGGCGAGCCACCACCGCGGCCTTGATATCCTTCTTCGCCGCGCGAGTAAGAAACTTCTGCCCGGTAGACTCCATAAGCGCCAGTTCCTCCATCTCGCACTCAGTTTTAAGCAACGTTGCCGGAATCTTCCGCTCCGCCAACACCAACTGCAGCCGGAGGAACCCACCATAATAAGCATTCTGTTGCGTAATCACCCGATCCCGTAGATGCCGACCAGACACCCACCCGTGAATGACGCCATCCGTCAACGAATTCAACGGAGGTGCCGCATGCTCCGCAAAACGCTCCACCGCATCCGATGGCAACGCCTTCAACACATAAAACATCCTGAAACTAACCGACCCTTTTTCAAACGACATAACGCAATCTCCCAATTTTGTTATTCACCAACTACAAATCAATTCACTGCACGACCATCGCTCTAAAAGCCCTGTTAAGAGCATGTACATCTCTCATAATCAGCCAT
>Ga0172380_10006363_pt1 | contig 13762 bp, 13 predicted proteins | sample Leawe162metaG_FD_119747 | JGI IMG/M metagenome (GOLD analysis project Ga0172380, IMG submission 119747) | Leachate microbial communities from a municipal landfill in Southern Ontario, Canada - Leachate well 162 metaG | ecosystem: Engineered > Solid waste > Landfill > Unclassified | place... | reverse complement strand
TGCAGGCGGCGGCCCGTGCCGACGAGGCGGGCAAGGGGATCAAGATTGCCTACAGCATCCCGAAGGAAGGGGGCAACCTCTGGTTCGATATGATGGCGATCCCGACGGATGCCACCAACGTGAAAGAGGCGCACGCCCTGATCAACTACGTACTCCAGCCCGAAGTGATCGCCAAGGTCAGCAACCATGTGGGCTATGCGAATCCCAATGCCAAGGCAGGCGAGTACATGGACGAGAGCGTGCGCAATGACGAGTCCGTCTATCCACCCCAGGCGGTGCTGGAACGGCTGTATGTGCAGCAGGCACATCCCCGTGCGGTGCAGCGTCTGATCACCCGGAGTTGGACCAAGATCAAGTCCGGAACCTAACCTTGGCGCCCATCCTGGGGCGCCAGACTGTTTTATGGATCGGCCCAGGCCGGTATCACGTTTGGGAGTTTGGTAATGGCGATAGCCTCCAGTGCCTACAAGAAAGCCCTCGAGGGCAACCAGCAGCGCAAAGAAGTGCTGGTGAAGATTGACAGGGTAAGCAAGCAGTTCGATGAAACGCTGGCGGTCGACAACGTGTCACTCAACATCCACAAGGGTGAAATCTTCGCCCTGCTGGGGGGATCCGGTTCCGGCAAGTCGACCCTGCTGCGGATGCTGGCGGGATTCGAGCGCCCCACCGAGGGGCGCCTGTTCCTCGATGGCGTCGACATCACCGACATGCCGCCCTATGAACGGCCCATCAACATGATGTTCCAGTCCTACGCCCTGTTCCCCCACATGACGGTGGCGCAGAACATTGCCTTCGGCCTCAAGCAGGATGGCCTGCCCAAGGCCGAGATCGATGCGCAGGTCGAGGAGATGCTCAAGCTGGTGCAGATGACCCAGTATGCTCGCCGCAAGCCGCACCAACTGTCCGGTGGCCAGCGCCAGCGGGTGGCACTGGCCCGCTCGCTGGCCAAGCGCCCCAAGCTGTTGCTGCTGGACGAACCCATGGGGGCGCTGGACAAGAAGCTGCGTTCCAGGATGCAGCTCGAGCTGGTGGAGATCATAGAGCGGGTCGGCGTAACCTGCGTCATGGTGACCCACGATCAGGAAGAGGCCATGACCATGGCCGAACGGATCGCCATCATGCACCTGGGTTGCATCGAGCAGATCGGCAGCCCGATGGACATCTACGAGACCCCGGCCAGCCGGCTGGTGTGCGAGTTCATCGGCAACGTCAACCTGTTTGACGGCCTGCTGGTGGAGGATGAGCAGGACCACGCCACCATCGCCTGCGCCGATCTGGAGCAGCCCATTTACGTGGGCCACGGCATCAGCTCCCGCGCCGAGAACAAGAAGGTCACCTACGCCCTGCGGCCGGAAAAACTCTTGATGAGCACCCAGAAACCGACCGAGATCGAGCACCCCGATTTCAACTGGACCAAGGGTGAGGTCTATGACATCGCCTATCTGGGCGGTCACTCGGTTTATCACATCCAGCTGCCTTCGGGCAAAATCGTGCAGGCCTTCATCGCCAATGCCGAACGCCACGGCAAGCGGCCGACCTGGGATGACCAGGTGTTCCTCTATTGGGAAGATGACAGCGGCGTGGTGTTGCAATCATGAAGGCATTGAGACGACTGAAGCGACTGGGCGGGCGCCAGCTGGTGATCGGCGTGCCCTTCTTCTGGCTGTTCCTCTTCTTCCTGCTGCCCTTCATCATAGTGGTGAAGATCAGCTTCGCCGAAGCGGACGTGGCCATCCCGCCCTACACCGACGTGGTGAGCTGGGCCGACAATCAGCTCACCATCTTGCTCAACATGGGCAACTACCTGCTGCTGCAGGAGGATGAGCTCTACATCGCGGCCTACCTGGGCTCCCTCAAGATGGCCTTCGTCAGCACCATTCTCTGTCTGCTGATAGGCTATCCCATGGCCTACTCCATTGCGCGGGCCAACAAGGAGACCCAGACCGTTCTGCTGCTGCTCATCATGATGCCGACCTGGACCGCGATTCTGATCCGGGTCTACGCCTGGATGGGGATCCTCAGCAACAACGGCCTGCTCAACAGCCTGCTGATGGGCATTGGCCTGATTGACGAGCCGCTGACCATACTCAACACCAACCTGGCGGTCTATATCGGCATCGTTTACTCCTACCTGCCGTTCATGGTGCTGCCGCTCTACGCCAACCTGGTCAAACACGATCAGAGCCTGCTGGAGGCGGCCTCCGACCTCGGTGCCCGCAACCTGACCCGCTTCTGGCGGATCACGGTACCGCTCTCCAAGAACGGCATCATAGCCGGCTGCATGCTGGTGTTCATCCCCGTGGTGGGCGAGTTCGTGATCCCGGAGCTGCTCGGCGGCCCCGAGACCCTGATGATCGGCAAGGTGCTGTGGCAGGAGTTCTTCAACAACCGCGACTGGCCGGTGGCGTCTGCCCTGGCGGTGGTGATGCTGGCGGTGCTGATAGTCCCGATTATCCTGTTCAACCGCAACCAGGCCAAAGAGCTGGAGGGTAAAGTATGAGGCGCTTTGGTTTTGCCAAGCTGATGTTGTGGCTGGGATTGCTGTTTATTTACCTGCCCATGGTCATCATGGTGATCTACTCCTTCAACGCCTCCAAGCTGGTGACTGTGTGGGGGGGCTGGTCGCTGAAGTGGTACTTCGGCCTGCTCGACAACAAGCAGCTGATTGGCTCTGTGTTGCGCTCGCTGGAGATCGCCTTCTATACCGCCATCGCGGCGGTGGCGCTGGGGACCATGGCGGCCTTCGTGCTGACCCGGATCCCGCACTTCCGCGGCCGCACCCTGTTCGGGGGCCTGGTGACGGCGCCCCTGGTCATGCCGGAGGTGATCACGGGTCTGTCGCTGTTGCTGCTGTTCGTGGCCATGGCCCAGCTGATTGGCTGGCCGGCGGAGCGGGGCATGCTGACCATCTGGATCGCCCACACCACCTTTTGTACCGCCTACGTGGCGATCGTGGTGTCGGCGCGCCTGCGGGAGCTGGATCTCTCCATCGAGGAGGCGGCCATGGATCTGGGAGCCAAACCCTGGAAGGTGTTCTTCCTGATCACCATCCCCATGATAGCCCCCTCGCTGGCGGCCGGCGGCATGATGTCGTTCGCCCTGTCGCTGGATGATCTGGTGCTGGCGAGCTTCGTTTCTGGCCCGGGCGCCACTACCCTGCCGATGGAAGTCTTCTCGGCGGTCCGGCTCGGGGTGAAACCCGAGATCAACGCGGTAGCCAGCCTAATCCTGCTGTCGGTGTCACTGTTCACCTTTGGCAGCTGGTATCTGATGGCCAAGGCGGAGAAACGCCGCCGTGCCGAGATCGCCATGACCACCCAGATGCAGGCCGTCGCCTGACCCCGGGGCGGTTGACGCCGCAACATGGCTTGCGCCGCAGCGTCAACAGCCCCTAAGATCCGCATTCTCTCATCCGTCAGGAGAATGGAATGCGGATCTCCCTCTTTATCGGCCAGAGCGCCGAGATGAATGCCGAACTGGCTCCCGCTCTCGTCAGTGCCATCGACAAGCATGTGGCAGGCAATCCCCTGTGGTGCAGTTTTTCTGGCCTGGAGGGAGATGAACAGAGCGACCGGCGCCATCACGGCGGCCCGGATCGCGCACTGCACTACTATCCCGCCGATCACTACCCCTGGTGGCACAACTGGCAAGCGGCGCTGGGCCTGGCCGCACCACGCACGCCCTGGCAACCCGCCGCCTTTGGCGAGAACCTGTCCGGTCTCGGGCTGACCGAGGTTGAGGCCTGCATCGGTGATGTCTATCGACTCGGTGAGGCGCTGATCCAGATAAGTCAGCCGAGATCCCCCTGTTTCAAGCTCAACCAGCGTTTCGGCTATGGCCAGATGTCACAGGTGATGCAGATCAATGGTCGTTGTGGCTGGCTGTTGCGGGTGCTGGAGGAGGGGACTGTCGCACCGCAGGAGACGATGGAACTGGTCGACAGGCCCTATCCCGCCCTGACGGTGAAGCGCACCGCAGATATCCTGTTCAATCAGCTACGGGACGAAGCGGATCTGCTGTTGCTGCTGGAGAATCCGGCGCTCTCTCCCAATTGGCGCCAGCATGCGGCCAACTGGCTGGAGCATGGGGTGGTGGCCGACTGGCGTCGCCGTTTGCTGGGGCCGGCCGAATTTCAGCTTCCCTAGGATGGGTTGGAAAAATGTCACGTCCCTGCACCCTTTCTGTGAACCCGGTGCCAAAGCGCTGAATAGTTGAACGAACGGCCATTTTTTTCCCTTAAAACACAAAAAAGGCTTGTGTCATGTCGGGGCATTAGGTAAATTCTCGCCCCGCAGACATCGGTGTGTAGCGCAGCTTGGTAGCGCACTTCGTTCGGGACGAAGGGGTCGGAGGTTCGAATCCTCTCACACCGACCATATTAGAAAAGGCCGCTCAATGAGCGGCCTTTTCGCATCTGGATTTTGCTGATCTTCGGTACGAAAAATGTTGCTGGTTGCTGGTTGCTGGTTGCTGGTTGCTGGTTGCTGGTTGCTGGTTGCTGGTTGCTGGTTGCTGGTTGCTGGTTGTGACCGAGGCATATCGATACCGAGACAGTTTTTCTTTCCTTTTTCCTCTTGTCTCTTCTTGCCGTCGTGTTGCGCAGCCATTAAAAGGGCCACCGCTCGGTGGCCCATGGGTGGAGTCTGATCCTGACTCCGGCACTCTAGATTGTGGCAATCTCGCTATGGGTCTTGTCTATGGTGCCCTCCTTGCGCCCTAGGCGCTTACTCAGATATGCCAGTGCTGATGCCGCAATGCCTTGAAGCTGTGTTGAGGTTGCAAGGCCGCGTGCTTGGGGTACTCACTAATGAAATGTTCGATTCCCTCCATCAGTTGTGAACGTAATGAAGACACGGGCTCATGCCAAGCTTGCAGGCATAAATGGCCGGGGATCAACTGCTCTTGATAATCTTCCAGCAGCTGCTCTGGCCAGGGTTCAATACCGGAATTGCGTTGCAGTAGATAATGGGCGGCGGGTTCACGGGCATAGATGAACTGAATCTGGGCCAGATCGCGTTGGCTTAGCGTTTGACTGTTGATATGACAGGTCAAATATTTTCCCGTCTTCAGATCCAAGAAGTGACCGCGTTGCCGACAGGCTACGATGCGATACCAGGGCAGGGGCGAACAGAGAGAGTATCCCTCAAGCTCCTGTTCCAGCCAGTGGCGACACTCGGGTGTCTGCACCTCGTCGAGCATGGACTCGAGCTGTGTCAACAAGGCTCTGGATGGTTTGGTGGCCAGTTTCGCACTCATCGCCTGCAATCCTCCCTCTGCACACAATCCCGAATTTCAGTATGGACCCGTGGGCGGCAGAGGGGGTAAGGATTCTAATGATTAAAATCAGATTAGCAGCGTGGTTTTTATGCAATGGGTGAGTCAGCCCACCAGATAGGTGCCGGTACCGAAGGCGATGTGGGTGCCCTCTTCGTTGTGCAGTTCCATTCGGGCGACGGCGACCTTGCTGCCGGCGCGGATGATGTGGGCGGTGGCGATGAACTCGTTGCCGCGGCCCGGACGCAGGTAGTCCACCCGCAGATCTATAGTGCCGAGGCGAGAGAAGCGCTCCTTGAGGTAGCTGGGGGAGAAGTCTTCCAGCTCGTCGATGCAGGAGGCTGCGACTATCATGCCGCCGGCCACATCCAGCAGGCTGGCGGTGACGCCGCCGTGCAAGATGTTGTGGAAGGGGTTGCCGATCAGCTTGTCATCCATCTTGATGCGCAGCTCCACCTTCTCGAAGTCGTAGTGGGTCACCTGCATGCCAATCAGCTTGTTGAACGGCATCCGCTCGGCGAACAGGTTGGCAATGCCACTGAGCGCCATCTTCTTCAGCATGTGTTTCATTCTCTGATACCGATCCCTGTCATCAAAGCCGAGTAAAAACTCCAGCCAGTCTGCAACACTTCCTTAACAGTCGCAATGGCAGGTTTATTGTGAGCGGCGGCTGCTTTAGAATGGCGACCCCAAAGGAGAGCCCATGACCGTCATTGCCGAAACCTTGCCCGATACCCCACTTGCCTTGTTGCAGGCGGTATTCGGCTACCAGCAATTTCGGCCGGGCCAGCTGGAGATCATCGAGCAGATAGTGGCGGGACGCGATGCCATGGTGCTCAAGCCCACAGGTGGCGGCAAGTCACTCTGCTTCCAGATCCCGGCGCTGCTGCGACCCGGACTGGGCGTAGTGGTCTCCCCGCTTATCTCGCTGATGAAGGATCAGGTCGACAGCCTGCGCGCCAACGGTGTGGCGGCCATCTACATCAACTCGGCCCTGAGCCGGGAGGAGATGATCCAGAACTTTGCCGCCATGCGTCGCGGCGAGATCAAGCTGCTCTACGTCTCCCCCGAGCGCTTGTTGCAGCACGAGTTCATGGATCGGCTGGCGGAGCTGCCGCTCGGCCTGTTCGCCATCGACGAGGCCCACTGCGTCTCCCAGTGGGGTCACGATTTCCGGCCGGAATACGCGGCGCTCGGGCGGCTCAAGCAGTGGTTCCCCCAGGTACCCGTGGTGGCGCTCACCGCCACCGCCGACGAGGCGACCCGCAGCGACATGCTGCATCGCCTCGAGTTGAATGATCCCTTTATCCATACCGCCAGCTTCGACAGGCCCAACATACGCTACAGCCTGGTGGAGAAGTTCAAGGCGGCGGAGCAGTTGCTGCGCTATGTGCAGAGCCAGAAGGGCAACTGCGGCATCGTCTACTGCTCCAGTCGCAATCGGGTGGAGGAGGTGGCCGAGCGCCTCTCCCGTCACGGCAGCAAGGCCGCGCCCTACCACGCCGGTCTGCCCCTGGCCCAGCGCCAGCAGACCCAGGATGCCTTCCTCAAGGACGACATCGAGATAGTGGTGGCGACCGTGGCGTTTGGCATGGGTATCGACAAGCCGAACGTGCGCTTCGTGGTGCACTACGACATCCCCAAGAACATCGAGTCCTACTATCAGGAGACGGGCCGGGCCGGCCGCGATGGCACGCCCGCCGAGGCGCTGCTGCTGTACGATCCCGCCGACATAGGCCGGGTGCGCCGCCTGCTCGACAACATAGAAAACCCCCAGCAGTTGCAGGTTGAGCAGTACAAGCTCAACGTGATGGCGGCCTTCGCCGAGGCGCAGACCTGCCGCCGCCAGGTGCTGCTCAACTACTTTGGTGAATACAACGACAAGCCGTGTGGCAACTGCGACATCTGTCTGGATCCGCCCAAGAGCTACGACGGCACCGAGGATGCCCAGAAGGCGCTCTCCTGCGTCTGGCGGGTGGGTCAGAACTTCGGGGTGGGTTACGTGGTGGAGGTGCTGCGCGGCTCCCTCAACCAGCGCATCAAGGATCATGGCCACGACAAGCTGTCGACCTACGGCATCGGCAAGGATCAGAGCCACGAGTACTGGATGAGCGTGATCCGCCAGCTGATCCACAAGGGGCTGCTGACCCAGAACATCACCCGCAATCTGGTGCTGCAGCTGACCGAGGCGTCCCGCCCCGTACTGCGTGGCGAGATGAAGCTGGAACTGGCGGTGCCACGGCTGCAGCCCATCTCCAGTCGCAAGGAGAAGCGAAACGGCCTGCTGGACAACGCCAACTACGACAAGCGGCTGTTCAAGGAGCTGCGCGGCCTGCGCAAGCAGATTGCCGAGGATGAAGAGGTGCCGCCCTACGTGGTGTTCAACGACGCGACCCTGGTGGAGATGGCGCAACTGATGCCGATGACCGAGGCGGAGATGCTGGCGGTCAATGGCGTCGGGCATCGCAAGCTGGAGCGATTCGGTGAAGCCTTTATGGACCTGATCATCGACTACTGCCGGCGCTAGGGTCGATTAGCGAAGCCTAATCGACCCTAGCAGGTGCACTCCTGGATGAGGGCACATCAGGAGTGGGGCGCCCGTCCGCCGAGAGGTTATTTCAAGCTGGCGTAATAGGCCGCCAGGTTCTCCATGTCGGCCTCGGTGAGCGGCGCCATGAATGGCAGCATCAGGGGTTCCTTGCGACTGCCCTCCTTGAAGGCTTTCAGCTGTTTCACCAGATAGGCGGCATTCTGGCCGGCCAGATGGGGATAATTGGGGATCAGTGCCTTGCCCTCGACCCCATGGCAGGCGGAGCAGACCGCCGCCTTGGCCTTGCCCGCCTCGATATCGGCCGCCTGGGCCTGCCCCCACAACAACATCAGCAGGGGCAGGGCGCCCAACCATCTTTGCATCTTCTTCTCCTTGAAATGAAATAGCGCGATCGCCTGTTAGCCGAACTCGGCCGACGGCGGTATAAAGAGTGACACGAGCATACGCAGGGACGAATCGCACTACCATGAAGCTGATCAACACTTTCGCCACCGAACTGCCCTGGGCCTGTGAGCCCGTGGCTCCCCAGCCGCTGCGTGAGCCCAGCTTGCTGCACCTCAACCACGGCCTGCTGAACGAGCTGGGACTGGGCGATGTCGGCGCAACAGACTGGCTTGCCTGTTGTGGTCTGGGCCAGCCGCTGCCCGGCATGCAGCCGGTGGCCCAGGTCTATGCGGGTCATCAGTTCGGTGGTTACAGCCCGCGGCTCGGTGATGGCCGTGCGCTGCTGCTGGGGGAGCAGCTGGCACCGGATGGTCAGGGCTGGGATCTGCATCTGAAAGGGGCGGGCAAGACCCCCTTCTCCCGCTTCGGTGATGGTCGTGCCGTGCTGCGCTCCAGCATCCGCGAGTATCTCGCCTCCGAGGCGCTGCATGCCCTCGGCATTCCCACCACCCGGGCGCTGGTGCTGGTTGGCAGCCAGGAGCCTGTCTACCGGGAACAGGAAGAACGCGGGGCGACAGTGCTGCGCACAGCCCCGAGCCACCTGCGTTTCGGTCACATCGAATATTTCGCCTGGAGCGGGCAGGGGGAGAAGATACCTCTGCTCATCGACTATCTGCTGCGTCACCACTTTCCCGAGCTGAACAACGGGGCCGAAGTGTTTGCCGAGGTGGTGCGGCGCACCGCGCGGCTCATCGCCAAGTGGCAGGCCGCTGGTTTCTGCCACGGTGTGATGAACACCGACAACATGTCGCTGCTCGGGCTGACCCTGGATTACGGTCCCTACGGTTTCATCGATGCCTATGTGCCGGACTTTGTCTGCAATCACTCGGATCCGGGTGGCCGCTACGTGCTGGATCAGCAGCCGGCGGTGGGTTACTGGAACCTGCAGAAGCTGGCGCAGGCGCTGGCGGACCATGTGGACGGCGAGGCCCTGGCTGCCGCGCTGGCCGAGTATGAACATCAGCTGATGCTGCACTACTCCGAACTGATGCGCGCCCGGCTCGGGCTGGCGGTGTGGGAAGAGGAGGACCCGGCGCTGTTCCGCGAGCTGTTCCGGCTGCTGGCGAGCCAGGGAGTGGACTATCACCTCTTCCTGCGCCGGCTGGGTGAGGTTACTCTGCAGGGGGATTTGCCCGCCTCCCTGTTGGCACTGCTGCCGGATCCTGCGCTCTGGCAGCAGTGGCTCGCGCGCTATCGGGCGCGACTGGTGCGGGAGGGAGGCGAGGATGCCGCCCGCAAGCGGCAGATGGACGCCGTCAATCCCAAGTATGTGCTGCGCAATGCCCTGGCCCAGCAGGCGATAGATGCCGCCGAGGCGGGGGATATAACTCCGTTCGAGCGATTGTTTGCGGCCTTGCAGCACCCCTATGATGAGCAACCGGAATATGAAGATCTCGCCACCCCTGCACCCGCGTGGTATTGCGGTGGCGAGCTTTCTTGCAGCAGTTGAGGGATGAGAGATGAATTGGCGTGTAACGCGGACAGACATCGAGTCGGCCGTGCTGATGCTGGATTGCCCCGGGCTCTGCTGGGATACCTTTCCGGCGCTGGCCGAGGCCTTGCTGCAGGAGTGGGAGCTCAGGCTGCTCGACAGGGAGTGGGGCGCCGATCGCCACGGCTGGTTGCTGGAATTTGAAGGCAGTCAGCTCAGGCTGGAGTATGAACACCATAGCGGTTGCTGGCTGACGGCGGTGCAGCCGGTCGATCGCGAGGTCTTGCTCTGGCTTGGTCGCCAGCATAGAGGCTGAACGGGCTGTTTGGGGTGCATGACCTTGCCCTTCGATGACAATGGCCGCTGGTCGAATCAACAGCATAAAGATTGAACTATCAGTTGGGGGGCGTATAATCTCGCCCCTCAATTATCGTCAATGGTGGCGGTATGGGTTCCCTAACCCCATTAACCAAAAAGGTCACAATATGAATTTGACCCTTGCTCAGCACCAGACGGCGCTGGTGCGCCTCTCGTTGTTCCACATCCTGATCATCGCCAGCAGCAACTACCTGGTGCAGCTGCCGATCACCATCTTCGGCTTCCACACTACCTGGGGTGCCTTCAGCTTCCCGTTCATCTTCCTGGCCACCGATCTGACGGTGCGGATCTTTGGTGCCGGTCTGGCGCGCAAGATCATCCAGACCGTGATGCTGCCTGCACTGGCCGTTTCCTATGCGCTCTCCGTGCTGTTCTTTGAGGGCAGTTATCAGGGCATGGGCAATCTGGCGGAGTTCAATCTGTTCGTGGCGCGTATCGCGCTGGCCAGTTTCATGGCCTATCTGGTGGGCCAGTTCATGGACGTGGTGGTATTCAACCGGCTGCGGCTGCTCAGGGCCTGGTGGGTGGCGCCAGCCGCCTCGACCCTGTTTGGCAACCTGGTGGATACCATCGCCTTCTTCAGCATCGCCTTCTGGCGTAGCACGGATCCCTTCATGGCCGAGCACTGGGTCGAGATCGCAACCGTGGACTATGTATTCAAGTTGCTGATAAGCCTTGGTTTGTTTGTGCCTCTCTACGGCGTCTTGCTGCGTTATCTCAGTCGCAAGCTGGTGGGCGAGGCCGGATTGGCCGGTCTGCAAACGGCGACGCGCCAGGCCTGATGCAATTGACCACCCCAGCGGTGGTCAATTTTTTTGCACGTTTGGCAAATAAGAGTTGCTTAGTTAAATGAGAATGATTATTGTTAACTTGTTTTCCGGGAAAGACTTCATTCGTTCCAACGTGATGGACTTCTTGTGAAGGCACGACATTGCTCACATTGCTTCCAGTTATAGGGCCAGTTCTTCTGGCCCTCTTTTTTTGCTTTTTTTTCAGCAAGTTGCAGCCATAAAAAATGGGAGCCAAGGCTCCCATCGTCACAACTCAGGTTGCGGTTTACTCGATATCGAGCGCCTCAGGGGAGAGGATTACCCCTGTGGTGTCTGCGTAGAGATGATCATCCGGCAGGAAGGTGACGCCACCGAAGTTGACCGGCAGATCCGTCTCCCCCACGTCCTTGCTGTCGGCGCCCACCGGAATGGCGGCCAGTGCCTGAATGCCGATATCCAGATCTTCCAGGATGTCGACCTCGCGCACGCAGCCGTAGCAGACGATGCCTTCCCACTCGTTCTCGGCTGCCGTAGTGGCGATCTCGCTGTCGATCAGGGCACGGCGCATGGAGCCACCGCCATCGATCAGCAGCACGCGGCCGACGCCGTTCTCTTTGACGAGTTCACGGATCAGGCCATTCGATTCGAAGCATTTGACTGTGGTGATGACGCCGCCGAAAGAGGCGCGGCCGCCGAAGGAGCAGAGCATGGGTTCGAGCACATCCACCATGTCCTGATAGATGTCGCACAGTTCTGAAGTGTTGTATTCCATAGTGTCAAATCCACGGCTGGAAACAGGTGGGATCCAGTATAAGGAGTGGGACTGGCATTTCAATGAATATTCCTTGAACAACAACAGGGATGGCGTTTTCTGCATAAGCTCAATGCAGTTCATTCCTTGTTCGTGAGAGGTCCATCGTGCTGATCCGTCATAAGTTGATCCTGAACACAGTGCTGGTGGCCATTGCCATGCTGGTGCTGAGTGGTTTGTTTCTCTATTCCAGCCAGGTGAGCCGCCATCTGACAGAAGCCCAGCGCAACGTGGATGCGCTCGAGATTGCCATGCTGAACCTGCGGCGGGCCGAGAAGGATTTCCTGATCCGCAAGGATCTGGCCTTCGTCGATCGCTTCAACCAGGGGTTGGCCGATTTTCACAAGCTGGACCAGACCCTGAGTACCGATGACAACCTGAGGGCCGTGAACGGCGAGCTGGCCCGGCTGGATCAGCAGATGGGGGCCTATGGCAAGGCCTTCAACGATCTGGTGGCGCAGCAACAGACCATAGGGCTGGGGCCGGAAGATGGTCTCTACGGCCGTCTGAGGGCGGCTGTGCATCAGGTCGAGGAGGGGCTCAAGCAGCTGGATCAGCAGGGGTTGATCATCACAATGCTGCAGCTGAGGCGGGCGGAGAAAGACTTCATGCTGCGCTCCGACATCCAGTATCTGGAGCGTTTCCAGACCTTGCACAAGAGCTTCCAGGAGAGCCTGGCGACGCTGCCGGAGGCGGACCGCGGCAAGCTGGAACAGGCCAGCCTGCAGTATCGGCAGGACTTCGTCGCCCTGGTGGAGGGCATGCAGGTGCTGGGGCTGAAAGAGGATGAGGGGCTGCGCAACCAGATGCGGGATCTGGTGCATCAGACCGAGCAGGGCTTCACCGCCCTCGGTCAGCACATAGCCGACGAGCTGGTGCGGCAGACCTCGCGCCTCAACAGCCTGATGCTGGTCTGCGGCGGCGTCATCATAGTGCTCATCGGCATCATGAGCATCTTGCTGGGCCGCAGCATAGACAGGCCCATCTCGCGGGTGAACGACACAGTCAACCGCATCCGTCAGGACAACGACCTGCGCCTCAAGATAGAGCTGCAAGGGGCCGACGAGATGGCCCAGCTGGCAGGCAATCTGGACGTGATGCTGGGGGGCTTTCGCCATCTGATCGGCGATGTGAAGCAGAGCGTGCACACCCTGACCGAGGCGGCGGATCACCTCTCCAGCAACGTCAGGCGCACCAGCGAGGGGGCGTCACGCCAGTTGCAGGAAACCGACATGGTGGCGACGGCCTCCACCGAGATGGGCTCCACCATAGAGGAGATAGCCCGCAACACAGAGCAGGCCGCCAACAATGCCCAGGCCACCAACAACAAGGCGATGGAGGGGCGCACCGCAGTCGAGAACACGGTTCGCCAGATCCGCTCGCTGGCCGGCAATCTGGAGAGCTCCTCCCAGGAGGTGGCCCAGTTGCAGAAAGAGAGCGAGACCATAGGCTCCGTGCTGGACGTGATCCGCGGCATCGCCGAGCAGACCAACCTGCTGGCGCTCAATGCGGCCATCGAGGCTGCGCGGGCGGGGGATCAGGGCCGTGGTTTTGCGGTGGTGGCGGACGAGGTGCGCAGCCTTGCCATCCGCACCCAGAAGTCGACCCAGGAGATAGCCGGCATCATCAGCTCGCTGCAGAAGCAGACCGGCAGCATAGTGGGCATGATGGCGACCTGTCGCGAGCAGGGCAACAGCAGCTCGGAGCAGGCCAGCACGGCGGGTGAGCTGCTGGGGCAGATCACCCAGGATGTCACCCACATCATGGACATGAGCACCCAGATAGCTGCGGCCATCGAACAGCAGAGTCTGGTGGCTAACGAGGTGAACCGCAACGTCAACAACATCCGCGACATAGCCCAGGAGTCGAGCCTGATGGCGGAGGAGAATGCCAAGTCCAGCCATGGGTTGACCGAGCAGGCCAAGCTGCTCCACCAGGCGGTGGCCAAGTACCGGGTGTAGCTGCCCGAGCGGGATAGTCAAAGGGAGCCATAGTGGCTCCCTTTGTTGTTTGAGACTGGTCGTTCCTAGATGAGGAACAGGGTGGCCAACCCGAGGAAGATGAAGAAGCCGCCGGTATCCGTGATGGCGGTGATCATCACG
>Ga0172380_10006362_pt1 | contig 13763 bp, 3 predicted proteins | sample Leawe162metaG_FD_119747 | JGI IMG/M metagenome (GOLD analysis project Ga0172380, IMG submission 119747) | Leachate microbial communities from a municipal landfill in Southern Ontario, Canada - Leachate well 162 metaG | ecosystem: Engineered > Solid waste > Landfill > Unclassified | place... | reverse complement strand
GAGCACGCCCTCGCGTTTGCTAAGCGGCGTGACATACTTGGAATCCCGTGCGAGCCCGGCCTCGACCAGCAGCTCGTCTATCTTGTCGGGCTTCAAGTACAGCTCGCCGCCCTTCTCGGACATGGTCTCGGCGGCCTTGGCCGCAGTCTTCGCTATGGCGGACGCGAGCAACTGCCCGAGCGTCTTCTCGCCGCGCGCGGTCTTGAACAGCGGGGCACCCTTGCCGAAGACGGGATTGATCTTCGCGCCGGCGACGTCGACTAGGTTCACCGGGCCCTTGGTCGCATAGGTGTCGGCCAGATCCTGCATCCGCTTGAGCATCGGATCGGTTCCATCATAGCGGCCCTGCACCGCCTTGAAGAACAGCCGCCAAGAGACATAGTGGTGCTTCGACTGCGGGTGCACGCCGCCCGGGAGCGACATGCCGTTCATGCCGTCGTATTCGAGCGGGGTGTAATCCTGCGACAGAGGCGCCACGATGATCGCCCGCGCATCGCCTTGGTAGGCGAGCTTCATGTGCACGCTCTGCGGAGCCGTCAGACGCTTGGGGGCCACATGCAGCGAAGGCGTCAGCGTGTCCAGCATGCGCCGGTAGACATAGTCCGTATTCATGCGCTCCGTCTTTCCGTCGACGACGCGCTTTATCCACGATGTCGGGAGGTTGATCGCGAGCTCCGTGTGCCCGCCGAAGAACAGCGGGATCGGGATATAATCGCGGCTGTCGGAGCCGAGATTCCGAATGAGCTGGTCTGTCCGCTCGGTGAGCATCGCCCCGAGATCCTCGCCGCTCTTGCTATCCGGGAACAGTTCGGCGATGACGCCGACGATCGCCGTCCCGTCGCGGTAGACGCTGTTCATCTTCATGTCGTGGCGCAAGTCGTCTTCCTGCGCGGGAGACAATGTCGCAGCGGGCGCATCGGCGTCCACGGGCACGAGGTCGGCCACGTCCATATTGTCCGCGAGTTCCGCGGCGGCGAGCGGGATGCCCGCAAGATCCGCGGTGACTGTCGATACGCTGCCGTCGTAGTCCGTCACCTGCACGCTGGACTTGTACCCGGTCTTCGCGACGCGGTCGAGATAGGAGCTCACAAGCCCGGAGTTTCCGGTGGTGTCGTCGGAGGCTTTGTGGTCGTTCATCGCGTAGCCGAGCTGGCGCGCGAGGATGAATGTCATGTCGGTGCGCAGCGCAAGCGGTATCTCGCCGCCGGTCTCCTGCCGCTTCCGGACGATGTCGTCTGCAACGGTCTGATACCGCGCCGAAATCTCGTTCGCGCCCAGGGTCGCGGCCCGGAGCAGCTTGGCGATGTCGTTCTCGAACATCGCGCGGAGCACGACCTTGAAGTCCTGCCCCCGGTTGAACTGCGGATACAACGGATCGAATCCGCGCAACAGCCGGGTGCGCACGGTCTCGTCGCGCAGCGCAGCTGAGAGCATATTGTCCTGGGTGCCGTAGATCGCGTCGAATACGCCGGCCAGCAGCTCGGATACCCGCACATATTTGCCGTCCGCGTTCGTCTTGGCGAACGCACGCGCGGCCTCCATGGTGTAGATTCCGTTCAGAGGCGCAGCGGGGTCCAGCGCAAGCAGCTTCTTCAGCGCCCCCTTCAGCTCGGCGTCTAAAGCGACAGCGTCTTTCACAGGGTCCGCCGATGCGGCGAGTGTGCGCACGACGCGGTTCGCGGCATCGAGCCCCACTTCGTGCGAGCTCACGATCGCCATCGGCCGCGAGCTGCTTGTGGTCCCCTCGGTGCCTTCCGCGTCGTCGGGGTTGTCGATCGACCGGTCCGTGGACATGGAACCGTCCTGTTTACCTTCGGCCGGCTTCCGATAATGGATGAGTAGCGCAGGCGCATGGGAGCGCAGGTAGTTGAGCATGGTCATGCCCTGCTTTGCGCCAAGCACCTTCATGGTGATGCCGAGGGCGTAGAGTCGGCTTGACTCTTCCGGGTCCACCTGCGCCAGATCGTTCGCGATGCGCATATACTCGAACGCATCTGTGAAAGGCGACAGGTCGCCCATGGCGTAGTGCCCGCGCGATGTCCCGTCCAGCATCTTGTACACGTCGTCGTAGTAGCCCCGCTTGGCGTCGTTGCGCGTGGCCATCAGGATGTTGCCGGCGTGTTCGCTTCCGCGCGCCGAGGGCGAGAGCACCTGCACGAGATTGATGAACGCGCGGAAGCCCGCAGAGCGCTCCAGCACTTCGAGCTTGTTGCTGGCGCCGACGTCAAGCGTCATCGAGAACATCTTGTCGGGATCCCAGCCATAAGATTCACCCGCGCGCCAAGCTGACGCCGCGACGAGGTCCGCGGTGGTCCTGCCGGACGAAGAGCGGGTGGAGAGCAAGTCGGGCGCCCATCCGGAGAGCAACTTGAGCGCAGCGACGGAATACTTCTCGAGATCCCGGAGTCCGCAGTTGCGGAAATAATCAGTCGGGTGGGCCGCGGCACGCAGCAGCACGTCCCACTCGCCGTCGTCCATGCCGAGCCCGCGGAAGCCCCCGTGCGCCTGCATCTGTTCGGCCATATACGCCGCGGCGCGCAGCAACGCCTGCGCCTGACGTCCATCAGAGGCGAGCGTCGCCATGCTGTGGGAGTTGTCATCCTCGTCTTCTATGCTGAGCGGTGGGTTAATCGTGGCTCCGTTCGGCGTACGCGTCTGCGCACCGAGTACAGGGGTTTTGCGTGGCTCCGGCACTTTGATGGAGATGCCTGCACCGGCGGCGGGTGGCTTCTGCGCAGCAGCGCCGGGGGTGTTCGACAGCGGCGCATCCTTACTCGGTATCTTGTCGAATGCGACTGCGGCAGCTGCGTTCCACTGGGCGTGGTCAGACGCCCAAGCGACGTTGGGATCCTGCGAGCGCTTGGCGTCGCCGAGCAGATCCAGATAAGCGCCCTGTGCGCGGACCAGCATGGCTTCCGCGGCCACGCCGTTCTCCGCGCTGGTCGACCACGACTTCGTAAGACTGATCGTCTTTGCAAAACCAACTGCGGGGTTACCCCCGATCATGGCCTCCATCAGCGCCAGAAACGCGGGATACTCCGCCGAGCCGCGGATCTCGGACGCCATCCGGTCCAGCGCGGGATAACCCCAGGCGCTGCTTCCCCGGTTGTTGAGCGCGATGCCGACGAATATCTTGGAGAACAATTCACGGTTGAACTCCTGCCCGGCGACATTCGCAATGATGCGATAGTGCTGGCGCAGTTTCTCGTCTGCTTCAGAGTTCCCGACGATGCCGTTGCTCTGTGTCTCTGCAATAGTCCGGACCCTGGTCGCGAAACGAGATGCGGCTTCGCCGTACTTCTCGCCGTTCTTCGCCAGCGCCAGCGCCCTGTTCCTCCAGAACAAGGGTTCCGTGGCCTCTTCGGGGACGACCGTCGGATCATTGCTGGCGTACGTGGTGATGTAGATGCCCGTGCGGTTGTTGTACCCACCCGCACCAATCATCCATGCCTGGCGTCCCGTGGAACGGACCATCGCTTCGACGGCGCCGAGCTTCTTCACCATCGCGCGGAGCTCAAGAGCGTACTTGTCGTAACTGGTGCTCTGCGCCTTTGCGTATAACGCCTTGTCGGCGTCGGAAGTCGCGCCACCCCGGTCCACGGCATTTTCGACAAACCACCGCTGCGCGTGCTCCGAGTTGAACAGCGCCTCAGACTCCGCGTCGGTCAGCGCCGTGCCCGCGTTGTGCTTCTTGGCGAGTTTGTATCTGGCATGCTCTGCGTACACCGCGCGGCGCGCCTTCAGCATGGCCTGCCGACTTGCCTCCCGCGTGCCTGGGTTCTTGTCCTGTGAATATGCCTCCACCGCATTGGTGTAGTCGTACACCGCAGCGCCAAGCGCGTCCGTAGTCGCCAACAGCCCGGGGTCGCCGAAGACCTTGTCGGCGTACCGGTGCTCGAACAGATTGATCAAGACGTCCAACGGATCCTCGGAATAGTTCCAAGTCGCGAACGTGTAGGCGATGCCGGGTTCGTCCGCGCGCCACCCCGCGTCGGGGTCTTCCTTCTGCAGGGCGTTCTGCGCGTCTGCAGGAGAGTCATAGTCCACTCGGGACACGCCTGCCGGAACGGCCGCGCTGGCGATCGTCGCGCCGGTCACACGGTACTTCCCAGTGGCCTTGTCGCGCACAGCGTACAGATGCCCGCGCGTCGCGCTGACCAGCGCAACCGAATCTCGATTGAGCTCCGCAGCGGCGACGATCTCCTTCGCACGCTGGCGCACCGTGGCGAGCCGCACGCGCTCGTCGAGCTCTCCCGTACGGGTGATGCCAAGCAGCTCGGCATATCTGTCCAGCTCGGCCGAAGTGGCGTCTGTGCTTTTCTGCTCCGCGATAGCGCGGATATCTAAGAGACTGGCATCGCTGCGCCGTGTGAACAACAGCCCAGAGTCATCGCGCTGCTCGGGGCCGAGCGGACGCTGGATGACGGCGTCGCGTGCCGCGAAGCGACGATACGCCTTTTGTCGCATTGCGCTGTCGTCTGCGTGCGTGCCGCCGCCGAGCGCGTAAAGATACTCACGGCCCCCGCCGGAGCGCCGAGCCACGAGCCCCGTAGTTGCTGCGTGCGCTTCACGCGCAGCACGGTATTCGTCGCGCGCCTTGACGAGCTCCTCTTCGCTTGGGTCTGCGTTGCCGTCTGCAGCGAGCCGCGCCCGCGCACCGGCGTCGATCTCTTCGGGCGTCAGCGTGACCTTGCCTGCGGCGACATCGGCTACGCTTCGAATGTATGCTTCACGCGCTGCCGGACGCTCGGCTTCCGGAACATCGGCAAGCGCATCCTCGAGTTCGTACTCGGTCATGTAGACCACACCGCGATTCGACAGAAACTCCGCGTAGCTGCGGGCGACTTCCTTGCGGTAGTCCCCCGCGATCTCAGCCTCGGCCTGGGCCAGGGCGCCCTCGGGCCCCGCCCCCTTCGGGGACGCGTCGATCTCAGCGCGCTTGGCTTCGAGCATGGTCTGCCGTTTGAAGCCGAGCTCTTTGAGGAACACCGCCAGCCCGGGGTCGAGCCGGAACGCCGCGCCATACAGCGGATTGTCCGCAGTACGCCAGCCATTGCCCATGACCGTGCTGATCACGTTGGCCACGACGCGCGCTGCGCGCCGGGTCGGGGACACGGTACCGGAATCTGCCCGCCCGAAGTACTGCCCGAGTTCGCCAATCTTGTCGAGCACGCTTCCGGGCAGTGCAAGGACGTTGTCGACGTTGATGTTCTCGCCTTCCTGAAGCTTGACGCCTCCGGGAGTGAGCACCTGTTCGACAGACGCGACGGGGAGGTCTCCTTCCGTCTCAGCTTCGGTAAGTCGGAACGGGCTTGTGCCAGCGAACTCGACCATCTTCCCGCCGCCGACGTCGACACGCTTCGGTATGATGACGCTGCCACGCGTTGCATCGTGTAGCTCGACCCGGCGGGCCACGTCTCTCAGCACGCCCTGGGGGCCGATGAACATTGACGTCTGGGCGACTGTGAGGCCATGGCGTGCGACGCCCGGGAGCGCGAACGCAAACGCCTGAGCCCAGAACTCCTTCTCGCTGATGTCGAACGTCGCGAAGCCGTCATGCAGCGCGTCCGTGAGATTGTCCCACACGCCGGCCACGGCGGGCTTGTCGTTGAGACCGTAGAGCCCCTGCACGAAATTGTTGACACCTTCCTCGCCCAGTTCCTCGACGACGCCGTGGTAGCCGACGCGACGCAGGTACTCGGTCGCCTCCTTGGGTCCGACGCCGGTCTTCTGGATGAACTTGGAAAGCAGCAGCGACGTGGCACCGAGGGCGCGATGGCGGTCGATGGCCGTCATCTCCTTCTTGACGGCCGTCTCCAGCGCTTCTCCGCTCAGCTGAGTCGCGCCCTTCTGCGCCATGCGCAGCCCCACGACCTGCTCGGCGAAGGCGCGGACACCGTTCTCGTGCAGCGTGCGGATGTCGACGCCGGGGATCGCCCGCGCCGCTTCATCGAGGAATCGCGCACCGGCCGTGATGTCCTCGGCGCTGCGCGTCGCAAGCGACACCAGCTTCCCGGCGCTTGTCGTGAGCTTGGGGACCGACTGCATCCCGCCGCGGTAGAGCGAGCGCGCGGCGCCCTTGCCCACCGCGGTGAACGCAGAGCCCACAGTCTCTGAAAAGTATTCAGCCCAGCGCATACCGAGAGACAGGGCGCGTGCGTTCTCCACGAGACCTTGGTTCTGCTGCAACACGCCGGACGCGGTAAGCTGCAGCTCCGAAGGCGTGATGATGCGGTCGACGCCCACGACGGGCGCGATGACGGCGTGCGCCACCTCGTCGGCCGCGAGGTAGCCGAGACCGGTGTAACCGCCCTGATAAAGAATGTGTGCCGCCTTGCCGATGCCGGCCATGATGCCCTCGTCGGCCCCGAACTTCATCGCGTCCTCGGGGTCCAGCGTATGCATGACGGACTTGACGAACATATTGTTCATCGCGTGCGCGGTACGCGCGGCCCTGCCGGCGCCGAGGTTCCCGAGCTCGCTGGTCATTTCGCGTGAGATGCGAGCCGCCGCCTGCTTGCGGACGAGCTCCGTCTCCATGGGCGTGAGCGAACGCTTGGCGGATTTGGCCGCGGCGGAAACGGCGTCATCAATAAGCGGTTTGGACACCTGCCTGATTGCAGAGAACAGCGTATCGTCCGCAGCGTCTCGTGCGACTTTGGCACCAGCGCCCACAGCGAGATCCTCAGCACCCTCGCTCAGCAGCCGGGTCGCGAGACTCTCCGAGCCTTCCTTCGCAAACTTGACGGCAACGTCCGTGGTGACCCCGGCGAGCTTGCTCCGCGCCACGCGCGTGGCGAATTGGCGCGCAGACTGCAGCATCAGCGCCTTGCCCCCGGACTCCAAAGCTTCCCCGGCTACCTTGGCCCCGCCCTTCTTGAGCAGCGTGCCGATGCCGCCGGAGGTGAGTATCTCACCGCCGAACGCGGGGGCCTGCGCCATGATGCCGCCAACCATCGCCCAGCCCGTCTGCTGCGCCTGCCGTTCGCCCTCGGCAAGGAAGTAACGCGCCGACATCAGCTCTTCGTCGGAGACCTTCTCATGCTTGTTGAGCTTGTTGAACGTCTGATATGCGTCATACGTGTTCTTCGCAGTCATGCCGATCGCATGGACGTCGTTGTAGTACGGGACCAGCTGCGACAAACCGCCGCGGGTCACTCCCTCAAGGAATCCGGCGGGGCCCTCGCGATCGCGCATGGCGACATCCACCATCCGGCGGCCCATCTCCGACTGCTCCAATGTCTCCCGGGGGATGATCTTCCCGAAGATGTTCAAGTGCTTCAGGTTTCCGTCGGCGTCGAAGGAATCCGGGAGCACGTATTTCATCACGTCCTCGGTGGCGGCCATCTGCTCGGGGTGATAGAACGGATCGTCCTGAAGCGCGTTGAGCGGCTCCGAGGAGTCGAGCATCGTGCGCAGCAAGTCCTTCTCCGAGTTGCCGGACGCCGGTGCGGCTGCAGGCGCCGGGACGCCTTGCGTCATCAGCTCCATGATGGAGCTAGGCGCCGTGGTCGCGGTCGATGCCACAGTGTTGGAAACAACTGGGTTCGGCTGAACCGGAGCCCCCGCGTCGCTGTTCAAGAACTCATCGAGAAGAACGCCCATGAAAACCTCCTTATGTGGGAAACGCGGCTATTGTACCTACTCCGTCTTTGCTTTACCAGCACCTTCTTTAGCCGCCGCATCCTCAGCGGTCTCCTCGTCTTCTGCTGCCGCGGGCATTCCGGCGGTAGCCATGACTTTCTTGTCTGCGAGCTTGCGATCCGCCTGCGCGTTGAAGAGCGCCATCTGCTCACTCTGGTCAGCTGCTGCAAGCCCCGCTCTGAGGTTGAGCATTTTGGCGGCGATCAGGTTTACGTCCGTGGTCTTTTCGATAGACCGGATGGTGTCGTAATACCTCACCTGCTCGTCCGGAAGAAGCTTGGGGTCCATTGCCTTCTCACTCAGCCGCGCGATCACAAAGTCGCGCATCTGATTTAACGATTGCCCCTTGACAGCCTCGGCGACCTTAGCCGCAGTCGCCTTCACCGTAACCGGGTTCAACCCGCTCCGGGCGATGCGCTCATTGTTGCTGCGCTCTACTGCCTCGGTACGCTTTTTGATCTCAGCGTAGACATCACGGGCAAATGCGGCATCCTGTTCTAGCTTGTCTTTGTTCGCCCGCACTTCCGCGCCATCGCCAAACCGCAGCTTGCGTTCCGCCTCGAGCACGAGCCACTGATCTTTTACTGCAGAGATTGCATCATCGCCAAACTTACCTGTGGGGAGTTCTGCTTCCTTGCCCACAAGTGTGGTTAATGACCGGCCGAGAGTGCCCTTCGGCGGAGTCCACTGAATCTCGCTTGCACTGCCCAAGCGGGCGTACTCAGGGTACAGCTTCGCGAACGTCTCCTTTACCAAGGCGTTCCTACGCTTCTCAGCACGCGCCTTGCCTGGTTCATCGCCAATGGAATTCGCTTGCACATATGCAGTTCCCAGTGCCATAAACTCGGCATTGTTTCTCAACGCCTCAGATACCTTCGGCATCTCGACGTCGCGCACCTGTTGCTGCTGGGGGGACACAGGCGTCGCTAGTTCCGCATGCTCCTTCTGATTCTGGAGCAGCTTAGCGCGAATTTTTGCATCCTTAGCCTCATCGCCGGTTATTACCCAAGGCTTGCCTGTGGGGGACAGCCCCGCCAGCTTGGCTGAAAAGGCCGCAACAGCAGTGTCGGTCATGGGTCCGCCGGTATTAACCCGCTCACCTGCCGGAGCGTTCTTCCCAGGGATATGCCCGGAGAAGGCAAGGTTCCCGGTCGGATCCATGTTTGCGAGCTCTTGCTTAAGGATATCGATGTTACCCAAAGCAGCAGCGTTCGACCCGAGCGTGACCTGCAATGCGGCATTGTCCGCACTCTCGCGGTCAAGGCCATATTGAAATGCGATTGCCTGGGACGCCTGTTGCATCCCCATCTTTTGCATCTCGCCGATGCGCGTCTGGACCTCTGGCGAAAACTTCTCCAGCACGTCCTGATCCCCGAGCGCCGCGGCACGTATGGCGTCGTTGTAAGTCACACCCTCAGGCATCTTCATATCGTAGAGCGCCATCTCCTGAAACACCGAAGACACCGCAGATACGAGCTGGGGCACCGCGGCCGCGGCAGACCCGTCGTTCCCCTTGTCCTGTACAATTCTCTGCGACGCCCAGCGTGTGGCGTTGTCGACGTCGTTATAGTTCACCGCCCGAGGTGACATGACCCCGGCCCGGCTCATGGGCGGCAGCGTCTGATACACCGCGATCTCTGCGATGACTCGGAGCTGTTCCGGCTTCAGATATTCCTTGCCCCTAACGAGCTCCGTGAACGCGCTGGCCGACTTCGCCGTGAAGTACTGCACCGCATTGTCTGTAAGGCCGTCCTTGCGCACCTGCTTGGTCAAGCTCTCGATGATCATTCCACCCGCGCCAGTTCCGGCGAGGCTGCTGAAGCTTGTACCTGGAATGGTGTTGCCATTCTTATCAACTTCGCCAGCGCTGGATGCGATCTCAAGCCCACGCACTGCGGCCGTCAGCATGGCGCTCTTACGCTCTGGAGTATCACCGAGCTTGTCCGCTCTGAGGATGCCCATCAGCGCCTCGTTGCGCTCAGTCGCCGTGTCGCCCGCGGCGTACGCCTGATGCACCGCGCCTACCAGCGCACGACGCTGTATCGGATTTGACGGCTGCCCCTCGTACATGCGCCCGAACTCGACGCCCCACTTGGACGCAAATTGCACATAGTCGTCAGCGACGCCCGAGTAGTCGCGGAACGTCCCGTTCCGGCTCTCGGCGAGAGTCGACGCCTTGTCGTGGATCTCGTCTTCGAAGTAAGACGTCTGCCCGGCGCTGCGCCGCGCCAGCATCTTGGCCGTCGTGACGCTGCTGTTGTTGATCGCGGCGATCCGGTTGACTGCAGCGGGAGACATGAAGTCCTCATCCGTCGCCATGGCCGTACCGGGCAGCCCGCCCGAACGCGCTACATCCTGCACGCGCCGCACCGTTAGCTTCAGACTCTGCGGCGCGGTGTCATCAAGCGGCATATTCGCCACTGCGCTGATCGCTCCCTTGTTGGCCTCGGCGAGCCGGGCCATGTCGGACACGATCTGGTTATGCAACGACATGTTGCCAGACGACTTCGCAGTCGTGGCGGCGGCAAGCGCGTCGGAGAAGCCGTTCACCATGCTGGCGAGGTTTCCTCCGGTCTCCCGCTGCGCGGCGGCGACATCGACCGGGGGTTGCTCCGCGGATGCGTTCGCGTCAGGTTCAGTAATCATTGCGCCTCCGATTCATTATCAAAGTCAGCGATCATGCTGCTGGTGCTGGATCTCAAATTAGCGTCTATTCCGGCTGGCGTCCTCGCATACAGTTCGGCCTGCCGCGCGTCAATCTGTTTCTGGCTCACCGCAGGTTGGGGTTCCGGTTCGTTATCAAAGTCAGCGATCATGCTGCTGGTGCTGGATCTCAAATTAGCGTCTATCTCAGCAGGACTTTCTGTGCGCACTTGGTTGACCACAGGTTCAGGCACTGTCACCAATGCGCTTAGACCCGCACGCCGCTTGGAGGCATTGGATAAGAAAGTCTCGGCGTTGATCATGGACACTGCGCCAAACAACGCAGCCGACGAGTCTGCCGGGTCTATGGTGGCCGGGGCCGTCTTGATCGCCTTGTCGCGGGCATATGCCTCGACCGCCTGACGCGTGGCTGCTCCAAGATCGCCCGCGGTCTCTCCGCTGATCTGCACGGTGGACTTCCGGATCGCCCCATCGAAGACACCAGACACCACGTCGACCGACGTCAGACCAATCCTCGGGCCAACCCCGCCTGCAGCCAACTTCTTGACGACGAAGCCGGACAGATCGTTGCGATATCCGTCGAACGCCTTCTGCTTTTCGGGGTCGTTGAGCACCGCAGCTATGCTAAGCAGTCGTTTCTTTTTCTCGGGGCTGCTGTCATAACCGTCGAGGTCCTTGGCGTGCTTCGCGCGCGCCTTCAGCTCATTGTCTGTCAGATAGGGAGAATACCACGGATTATCCACTTCCTTCACGGTGCCCTTATCGTCGAAGGACTTAACCTTCGGGGTGTTCTTAGTATACGCCGAAAACAGCAGACTTGCGTTTGACTCCTCGCGCCCACCAGATTGCGGATAATCAGAGTGAGGTCGCGCCTGCGCCTGTGTGGGCGCAGGAGTTGCCGGGGCTGTGCCGCGCGGATCGAGTTCCAACGCTCGTTCGTTCGCAATGCGCTTATCCTTCGGAGGCGCCGGTTGCGACGGAGAAGCACTTATACGCGGCGAGTGCCCACCGCCACCGTCGCGGTTCTGCATCTGCGCAAGGGTCATCTGGGTGTTCGCGGCCAGATCAGCTTTGTACTTATCAAGCGCCATCTGGGCGCGCATGTTCGACCCCTGCGTGAGGATCTCGGCCGACGTCTGCGCCGACTGCATCTTCATCTGCGCACGGGTCTGTGCCCCGCTGGCGATGATGCGCGACGCGTTCTCCGCGGCGCCCATGATCATCTGGCCGACGGCGATCGCGGTGCTGGCAAACTGTGGTTGATAACTGTACATCGTTTTAGTTTCTCCTAGCCCGCGGCGCTGAAAGACTTACTGTACCCGGTGATCACTTTGCGATTATATGTACGAACTCCGCCAAGTGCTCCGATGGGCGCAGTGTATGTAGCCTCTCCGTATATGGGCTTGTTGTCCCAAGTACCCTTGTTAATCGTAGCCACTTTGAACGCTGACTTCGCCCCGATGTTCGCCACATCGACGTTGGCTTTGGCGTTGGTATACGCCGCCTCCATCATTGCATTGGCGTTCACCGCGGCGGCGTTCTCCGTCGTGCGTGCATCGAGCTGCGCCGCCCACAGCGACGTGTTGGCTGCAAGCTCGGCACCATAAACGGCCGTCTTGGCGTTTAGCTTGTCCGTTTCGAACTGCAGCTTCATGCTGTCATATTCGGCCTGAGCAACTTGGTTGCCCCGGGAGACATCGACGCCCCAGCCCAGAGCGGCATTGTATTCCGACATGGCGCCGGAGAACACCTGATCCGGAGAGACCACAGTGGCGGCCCGGTTGGCTTCATAGGTCTCTTTAAACAAATTCTCCACGCTGACATTCGGCTTGAGTCCGAGCTTGTCCTGCATGTCGATGAAAGCGGCGATCGGCGTCTGGGCGGCCGTTGCCATGGCGGCTGCGTTGAGCGCTGCGGAAGACCAGAGGCCCGCAGTGTCCTTGCCCAGCTCGGAGCCCAGCACCGACGCCTGCAGCGAGGTCATGCCGAGATCGCGCATCTCAAGCTTCCGCTTGGCTCCGCCCTCGGCGTCGCCGAAGAGACCGAACGCCCCCGCCTTCTCGGCGGCCTGACGCGTAACCCGGTCTGACACGTCCTTGGGTATTTCGCCCTTGAGCAGACTGGACACAAGATCCCCCTGCTGCTTGGCGATGTCCGCGCCCTGGCTCAGCATGGTCGGAAGGTTCGCCGCCAAGTTGGCGCTTATGACCTTCGCATTGGTTCCCGCAACCTCGGAAGATGAAGCAAGCAGCTCTCGCCACCCCGGGGACACGGCGTCCATGGCGGCCATGTTCTGATTCAGCATGGCGTCGCTCAGAGACACGTAGGCGCTCTTCGTCTGCGCAACGCTGGTGTCAAGGACGCGCTGGAGCTTCGCCGCATTGGCGTCGCCCTGTGCGTTGGCGAGTCGCAGCGCCGAAGAGACGCCGGCCTCGGAAGCCGCCAAGGCCGCAGGGGTCAGCTCGCCCATCAGCTTGGCGTAGTCGATCGTCGTCACCTCGGGCATGGTGATCCCGGAGAAGTCCGGCGTGTCTATGCTGATCTGGTAAAAGTCGTCCGCCATATAAGCCTCCGTTACAAATTGTAGAGCGCGTAGCCGGTGACGCCGCCGGGGGAAGTTTCATGAAGCTCGTTCTCGACCACGAGCCCTTGGACGCGCGTCTGCGCCTGCTCCCGCTCTTCGAGCGCGACCTTGGCGAGGTTCATGTAGCCTAGGCCCTGCTGCGCGTTGCCGGCGTTGATCTCCTTGATCGCCATCATCGCATACTGCACTGCCTTCAGCGAGTCGAACGGCAGCACGTCCGTCGGGGCCACTAGCGGCATGAAGCGCAACCGCACCTCGGCGAGCACGCTCGCGGGGACTGCCGCATCAAGCGTCCAGTTCACGCGATACCTACGGAACTCGGGCACCAGCACGGACGGATGGTACTTGGCGATGAACTGCACCCCGGAGGCGCTGCAGGAATAAAGCGTCACATAGCCTAGCAGTCCGGAGGGTAGGACGACGCGGTTGATCTGGGAGACGGCGACGCCTTCCAGCTTGGTCGGATCGAAGCCCAGCGTGCCCGGACTGCCAGCCCAGCGTTTGATTGGCAGCGTCACGAGCGTCTCCGTGCCGTCGGTCAGCAGCGCCTGCACAGTCGCCACCTTCGCCTGATCGCGTGTGTCGTCCGCCAGCATCACAAGCACCCCGGGGACGTTGGGGTCTATGTCGAACATGACGCTATGCCCGGCGCCGTAGTCGGAAACGCCGAGCCCGGTCTGACTCTCCCAGTCGAGATCGCCCACGCCGGACTGCAGGAACTGATAGTCCGTGCCGAATACATGCGACGGAGATCCGTCGACGCATACTCTCAACAGGGCGTCCACGTTCTGGGGCAACGGAAACACGGCATCCCGGACGGAAAGCCGCACGAGACGCCGGTTGCACCGCCACGCCGCCATGCTGGTCAGCT
>Ga0172380_10006361_pt1 | contig 13763 bp, 12 predicted proteins | sample Leawe162metaG_FD_119747 | JGI IMG/M metagenome (GOLD analysis project Ga0172380, IMG submission 119747) | Leachate microbial communities from a municipal landfill in Southern Ontario, Canada - Leachate well 162 metaG | ecosystem: Engineered > Solid waste > Landfill > Unclassified | place... | reverse complement strand
TGCTGGTCCGCTCGAGCAGCAGGACTTCCAGTTGCGGCGTGTGGATCAGCACCAACACCGAGACGGGTTTCTTGCTCCCCGGCATGGAATCAAGTCGCTGGCTTGCCTATTTCCACCTGAGTCTCGACCTTCTGCCGCAAGCGGATGTGCAGTTCGCGCAACTGCTTCTCATCCACCGCCGAGGGCGCGTCGGTGAGCAGGCATTGGGCGCGCTGAGTCTTGGGGAAAGCGATGACGTCGCGGATCGACTCGGCGCCGACCATCATGGTGACGATGCGGTCGAGGCCAAAGGCCAGGCCGCCGTGCGGCGGCGCGCCGTACTTCAGCGCGTCGAGGAGAAAGCCGAACTTGAGCCTGGCCTCCTCCGCGCCGATTCCCAGCGCACTGAATACTTTCGATTGCATGTCCGAGTTGTGGATACGCACCGAGCCACCGCCGATCTCCCAGCCGTTCAGGGCCAGGTCGTAAGCCTTGGCCAGGCAGGCACCGGGATTGGACGCGAGCATCTCCTCGTGGCCGTCCTTGGGCGCGGTGAACGGGTGGTGGCAGGCGGACCAGCGCTGATTTTCCTCATCGAACTCGAACATCGGGAAGTCCACCACCCAAAGCGGACGCCATGCCTCGCCGCTCAGGTGCCCCTTCTCGTGGCCGATCTTGTTGCGCAAGGCGCCTAATGCGTCATTGACCACCTTCTCCTTGTCGGCGCCGAAGAGGAGAAGGTCGCCATCGGTGGCGCCGCAGCGCTGGAGCAGTCCCGCCAGCGCGGCGTCGTGCAGGTTCTTGACGATGGGCGACTGCAGACCGTCGCGACCCTTGCTGGTGTCGTTCACCTTGATCCAGGCCAGCCCCTTGGCACCATAGATCTTGACGAATTCGCCGTAGGCGTCGATCTCGCTGCGCGAAATGCCGGCACCGCCGGGAATGCGCAGGGCGGCGACGCGGCCGCCGCTGTTGGCCGGACCGCTGAACACCTTGAAGTCGACGTCCTTCATCAGCTCGGTGATCTCGGTCAGTTCCAGCGTCACGCGCAGGTCGGGCTTGTCCGAGCCGAAGCGGGCCATGGCCTCGGCGTAGCCCATGCGCGGGAAAGGATCGGGCAGTTCCACCTGCAGGGTCTCGCGGAATACGCTGCGGATCATCGCTTCCATCAGCGCGGTGATCTCCAGCTCGTTCATGAAGGACACTTCGATATCGATCTGGGTAAATTCCGGCTGGCGGTCGGCGCGCAGATCCTCGTCGCGGAAGCACTTGGTGAGCTGGTAGTAGCGATCGAAGCCAGCCACCATGAGCAGTTGCTTGAACAATTGCGGCGACTGCGGCAGGGCGAAGAAGTGACCGGGATGAACGCGCGAGGGCACCAGGTAGTCGCGCGCTCCTTCGGGCGTGGACTTGGTGAGCATCGGCGTTTCGATATCGATGAAACCGTTGGCGTCGAGGAAGCGGCGAAAGGCCATCGCCGCCTTGTAGCGCAGCATCAGGTTCTTCTGCATCTGCGGCCGGCGCAGGTCGATCACCCGGTGGGTGAGCCGCACGTTCTCCGAGAGATTGTCATCATCGAGCTGGAAGGGCGGTGCCACCGCCGGGTTGAGCACCTCCAGTTCCTGGCAGAGGATCTCGATCTCGCCGCTGGCCAGGTTGGGATTGACGGTGCCCTCGGGGCGGCGGCGCACCTTGCCGGTGATCTTGAGCACGAACTCGTTGCGCACCGCCTCCGCGCGCGCGAACATTTCCGGCCGGTCCGGGTCGCAGACGATCTGCGCCAGTCCCTCGCGGTCGCGCAGGTCGATGAAGATGACGCCGCCGTGGTCGCGTCGGCGATGGCTCCAGCCGCACAGGGTGACGATTTGGTCGACGTGGCTGGCGTTGACCTGGCCGCAGTAGTGGGTTCGCATGATGGTTTCCGAGGGTTGTCCGAGCCGCCGCCGGGCGGCGCCTGCGTTGTCTATTGGTTCAGTGATGGGCGCGCGCGCGACGGTGGGGCGACGACGCCCATCGAGATGATGTATTTGAGCGCCTCATCGACGCTGATATCGAGTTCGATGACGTCGGCGCGCGGCAGCATGAGGAAGAATCCCGAGGTCGGATTGGGCGTGGTGGGTAGATAGACGCTGACGTAGTCGCCCTGCAAGTGTCTGGCGACATCGCCGCCTGGCTGGCCGGTGAGGAAGGCGATGGTCCAGCAGCCGGGCCGTGGGTACTGGACCAGGAGCGACTTGCGAAACGCTTCGCCGTTAGAGGAAAAGAGCGTGTCGGAAACCTGCTTGACGCTGTAATAGACCGACTTCACCACCGGGATGCGCGACAGCACGCCCTCCCAGAAGCGCAGCAGGCGCTGGCCGAGGATGTTGGCCGTTACCAGACCGGTGCCGAAGACCACGACCAGCGTCAGGATGACGCCGATGCCCGGGATATAGAACCCGAGCAGGGACTCCGGCCGTATAGCCGCCGGCAGCAGGAGCAGGGTCTGGTCCATGGTGCGGACGATCAGGGCCAGCACCCAGGCGGTGATCGCAAGCGGTACCCAGATCAGCAATCCGGTAATGAAGTATTTTTTCATCCTGCCCGCGCCGGTACCCCAGCTGCGATCAGTGACAGGCGCAGGAACCGGTGCCGCCCTGGCAAGGGGGCGGCTCGGCAGGGGTGTCGCTCTTGGCCTCGGCGCCCTTGGTGGCGCCGCCGCCCTTGAAGTCAGTGGCGTACCAGCCACTGCCCTTGAGATGGAAGCCAGGAGCGGTCAGTTGCTTGCTGAAAGTGTCCTCGTTGCATTCCGGGCAGGTGGTGAGCAGCGCGTCGCTCATCTTCTGCAGGACTTCCTTTTCGTGACCGCAGTTGTTGCAGCGGTAGGCATAAATGGGCATGTTCGCCTCCAGTCTTTTCTCAATCGAAGATTATAACGTAAGCGCCCGCGGCACCGGCGGGCTCACAGCTATCTAGATGAGGGCGCGACCGCTCTATTTCAAGCGTTCAGAGCAGGTTCAGGTAGGTCTGCGTCAGGGGCTTGCCGAAAAACAGCGCCAGAACCCCCGCTGCTGCGAGGTAGGGGCCGAAGGGAATCGGCACTTCTCGACCGCGTCCGGCCAGGGCGATAAGGGCGATGCCGACCACGGCGCCGACCAGGGAAGAGAGCAGGATGGTCAGGGGCAGGGTTTGCCAGCCGAACCAGGCGCCGATCGCGGCGAGCAGCTTGAAGTCGCCGTAGCCCATCCCTTCCTTGCCCGTCGCCAGCCTGAAGCCCCAATAGACGCACCACAGCGAGAGATAACCGGCTACGGCGCCTATCACGGCGCTCTTCAGGTCGGTGAAGGTGGCGGCGAGGTTGAGCAACAGCCCCAGCCAGAGCAGCGGCAGGGTGATGTCGTCGGGCAGCAGTTGCGTGTCGAAATCGATGCCGCTCAACGCGATCATGGCCCAGATGAAGACCAGCGCCGCCACAGCGGCCATCCCTGGACCGAAATGCCAGGCCGCGGCGGCGGAGAGCAGGGCGGTCAGTGCCTCCACCAGGGGATAGCGCAGGCCGATCGGCTTGTGGCAGGCGCTGCAGCGTCCGCGCAGGGCGATGTAACTGACAACCGGGATGTTCTCCAGCGCCGTGATCTGGTGGGCGCAATGCGGACAGCGCGAGCGCGGCCGCGACAGAGACAGTGCTTCCTCGGAAGGCAACTCCAGGGAGGACAGTTCGGCGCATTGGCTTCGCCAGGCGCGCTGCATGATCAGCGGCAGGCGGTGGATAACCACGTTGAGAAAGCTGCCGACGATGAGCCCGATCAGCGCCGCGAGCGCTACGAAGATTCCCGGTCGGGTGAGCTGGTCGAGCGCGGTCATGGCGTTTTTTCGCTCAGACGGACTGCGCCACCTTGAAGATGGGCAGGTACATCGCCACCACCAGGCCACCGATCAGTGTTCCGAGGACGACCATGATGATGGGTTCCATCAAGCTGGAAAGGCCTTCCACCGCGTCATCGACTTCCGCCTCGAAAAAATCTGCAACCTTGGAGAGCATCGCGTCGAGTTGCCCTGACTCCTCGCCGATGGCCACCATCTGGATGACCATGCTCGGGAATATGTTGGCATTCTGCATGGCCACGGTGAGGGCCGTGCCGGTGCTGACCTCGGACTGTATCTGCCTGGTTGCCACCTTGTACACGTGATTGCCTGCGGCGCCGCCGACCGAGTCCAGCGCCTCCACCAGTGGCACGCCGGCGGCGAACATGGTCGACAGGGTGCGCGTCCAGCGGGCGATGGTGGCCTTGCGCACGATGGGTCCGAATATGGGGGCGCGCAGCAGCAGCCTGTCCATCACGATTTGCATCGGCAGGGAGCGTTTCCAGAAATAGAAGAAGACGTACACGGTGCCGAAAATGCCGCCGAAGATCAGATACCAATTGGCGACGAAGAAGTCGGAAATGGCGATCACGAACAGCGTCGGCGCCGGAAGGTCGGCGCCGAAGCTCTTGAAGACGTTCTTGAAGGCCGGGATGACGAAGATCATGATGATCGCCGTGATGACGAAGGCGACGACCAGGATGGCGATGGGGTAGAACAGTGCCGACTTGATCTTCGACTTGATGGCGAGAATCTTTTCCTTGTAGGTGGCCAGGCGGTCGAGCAGCGCATCGAGGATGCCAGCCTGCTCCCCGGCGCCGACCAGGTTGCAGAACAGTGCGTCGAAGTAGAGCGGGTACTTGCGGAAGGCCTGGTTCAGGCTGGAGCCGGTCTCCACGTCGTTCTTGATGTCGTTCAGCAGCTTGCCGACGCCACGGTTGGCAGCGCCCTTGCCGACGATGTCGAAGGACTGGAGCAGCGGTACGCCCGCCTTGAGCATGGTCGCCAGTTGGCGCGTAAAGAGCGTTATGTCCTTTTCGCTGACCTTGCCACCGGCCGAGAACCCCTGCTTCTTGATCTTGTTGACCTGGATACCCTGGCGGCGCAAGGTGGCTTGAACCATGGTCTCGCCGCCGGCGCGCATCTCGCCGCGCACCAGCTTGCCGCTCTTGTCCTTGCCTTCCCAGGTGAAGGAGAATTCCTTGATTTGCCCGGTCTTCCTGCTTGTCTTGCTGGCTATGGCCATATTCCTTGCTTCCCTTGAGATTTCGAGAGCTTACCCTTAGTCGTTGGTGCAGGCGAGGACTTCTTCCAGGGAGGTGATGCCCTGCTTTACCTTCAGCAGGCCCGACCGGCGCAAACTGATCACCCCTTCCCTGCTCGCCTGCCCGGCGATATCCAGGACGTTGCCGCCGGTCATGATGATGCGGCCCATCTCTTCGGATATCGGCATCACCTGATGGATGCCGACCCGGCCCTTGTAGCCGCTACCCTTGCAGCGTTCGCAACCGACGGGACCGAACAATTGCCAACTGCCGTGCAAGTCTGCGGCGTCAAATCCTGCGGCGAGCAGTGCCTCAGCCGGGATCGCCTGCGGCCTCTTGCAGGAGCACAGGCGGCGAGCCAGACGCTGAGCGGTGATCAGGTTCACGCTGGAAGGGATATTGAAGGCGGCGATACCCATGTTGAGCAGGCGCGACAGCGTCGAGGGCGCGTCGTTTGTATGCAGCGTCGATAGCACCAGATGGCCCGTCTGCGCGGCCTTGATGGCGATTTCCGCGGTTTCCAGGTCGCGGATTTCGCCGACCATGATGATGTCGGGATCCTGACGCAGAAAGGAGCGCAGCGCGGCGGCGAAGGTCAGGCCGGCCCTGTCGTTGATATTGACCTGATTCACGCCGGCCATCATGATTTCCGCCGGATCTTCGGCGGTCGAGATATTGACCCCGGCCTTGTTGAGCAGGTTGAGGCAGGTGTACAAGGACACTGTTTTGCCGCTGCCGGTAGGGCCGGTGACCAGGATCATGCCATAGGGTCGCGCGATGGCGGCGAGCAGCGCCGCTTTTTGCGCCGGGTCATAGCCCAGGGCATCGATGCCGAGCATGGCGGAGGATGGATCGAGGATGCGCAGCACGATCTTCTCGCCGTGCAGCGTTGGCAGGGTGGAGACGCGAAAATCGATGGCCCTGTTCTTGGAGAGCATCAACTTCATTCTGCCGTCCTGGGGGACGCGCTTTTCGGCAATGTCGAGACGCGAGATGATTTTCAGGCGCGAAGCGATTTTTCCCTTGACCACCAGCGGCGGCTGGGCGATCTCGCGCAATACGCCGTCGGTACGGTAACGGATGCGGTAGTACTTTTCGTAGGGCTCAAAATGCACGTCAGAGGCGCCCTCCGTTACGGCGTCATTGAGTATCTTCTGGATGAACTTGACCACCGGGGCGTCGTCGACTTCCAGTGCGTCGGGCTCGGTCACCGCAACCATCGCCTCCTCATCGGCGAAGTCAAAATCGAGCTCAGCATCCGCCAGCGCCGCCAAGGTCTGCGCCGGCGTCTCGGACATCTTCGCCACCAGCAGCGCCAGCTTGTCAGCCGCCACCACCACAGGTTCGACGGTCAAGCCAGTCTGGAAGCGAATTGCGTCGAGTGCAACAAGGTTGCTGGGATCGACCAGCGCCACGGAGAGACGATTGCCGCGGCGCATCAGGGCGACGACCTGATGGGTCTGCATCAAGCGCCTATCGATGGCATCACGTACCACCCGGGTCTCGTCGAAGGCGGCGAGGTCGAGCAGGGGGTAACCGAAGGTCGCGGCGGCAAAGGCCGCCAGTTCATTGGCACAGATACGGCCGCTGGCGAGCAATTGCCCGGCGAAGCTGCCGTTGTTTCTGGTGGCGCTGCCGGCAAAGGCCTCCGCTTCAGCCTCTGCCAGGCGGCCCTGTTGCACCAGAGCCCGCGCCAGCCCTCCCAATATGCTTCTTTGTGCCGCAGCCATCAGCCAGCGCTCTTCGGGTCCATGGCGGACGCATTATTTATGACTCCTGGATAATGCCGTGCCCGGCGCGCTTTGTAAAGAAGACCTTGCGCCTAAGCCTAGTCCAACGTGGGACGAAAGACCCGTACCGTGCGCACGCGCCTGTCCTGGGTCTGCAGGATTTCCATGGCGACGCCGGCAATCTTGACGCTCACGCCCGATTCGGGGATGTCTTGCAGGTATTCGACGATCAGGCCGTTCAGGGTCTTCGGCCCGGCCAGGGGGAAGTCGAGTCCCAGTTCGCGATTCAACTGGCGCAGCGTGCAAGCGCCATCGACCAGGGTGCTGCCCGAGCCATCCGTATCCGACCAAGCCAGTTCGGCGTGGCGCGCCGGCATGCTGGTGGTGAATTTCCCGACGATTTCCTCGATGATGTCTTCGAGGGTGAGCAAGCCCTCTATCTCGCCGTATTCATCCACCACCAAGCCCAAGCGCTGGCGGTTTTCCTTGAAGAACTGCAGTTGCGCGTAGATCGACGTTGCCGCGGGAATGAAGTAGGGCTCGACCAGCTGTTGGCGCAGCATCTGCGGATTGAACGCGTCGGTGAGCACGTCAGCGAGCAGACGGCGTTGGTGGATGATGCCGATGACGTCGCCCGGATCGCCATCGTATACCGGCAGTCGGGTGTGAAAACTGGTCGCCAGTTGCTGCCGAATGTCGTCGAAGGGCGCCTGGATGTCTATCGCCTCAATATCACCCCGCGGCTTCATGATGTCCTCGACGCTGATATGCTCCAGATCGAGGATGTTGAGCAGCATGGTCTGGTGTTGCAGGGGAATCAGGTGGCTCGCTTCGAGAACCAGGGCGCGCAGTTCCTCCGGCGACATTTGCTCGGTCTCGTGGCCGCCGCTGGTACGCAGGCGCATCAGGCGCAGGGCGCCTGTGACCAGCCAGTTGACCACGGACACCACCGGATTGAAGAGGCGCAACAGCGGCGAGAGGAGGTAACTGACACCCATCGCCAGCTTGTCGGGATAGCTGGCACCGAGCACCTTGGGCGTGATCTCGGCAAACACCAGGATGATGAAGGTGATCATCAGGGTGCCGACGCCGAGCGCCCATTTCTCTTCACCGAACAGCCTTACCGTAATGAGACCGGCCAGGGTCGCCGCTGCCGCGTTGAACAGGGTGTTGAACAGCAGGATGATGCCGAGCAGCTTGCTGGTCTTGGCTAGCAGGTCCAGCGCCAGCTTGGCGCCGCGTTTCCCGGCCCTCTGTCGCGCGCGCAGGTGATAGCGGTTGGCCGCCATCATCGCGGTCTCAGCCATCGAGAAAAAACCGGAAAAGACCAGAAGGAGGATCAGGGCAGCGATCTGCGCCGTCAGGGGAGTGTCTTCCAAGCGGTACTAGAGGGTCAACAGGGTGCGCCGAGTATCGCGGCGGGGCTTTGCCTTGTCAAGCCGCCCGACCGAGGATGACCTCGATGACGAAGCGGCTGCCAACGTAGGCGAGCATCAGCGCAATGAATCCGGCCAGGGTCCAGCGCAGTGCCAGGCGACCCCGCCAGCCGCGCAGGTGACGGCCAAGCAGCAGCGCGGCGAAGATGAACCAGGCGATGATGGCGAACACCGTCTTGTGGTCGAGTGGCAGCGGCTTGCCGAACAGCGACTCGGAAAAGAAGACGCCGCTGATCACGGTCAGCGTCAGCAGCAGGAAAGCGATATGGATCAGGCGAAACAGCAGCGTCTCCATGGTCATCAAGGGCGGCAGGCTGGCTATCAGCGGCGACATGCGGCCACTGTGCAGACGCTTCTCGGCCACCGCCATCAGCAGCGCGTGCAGCGCCGCCAGGGTGAATAGGCTGTAGGCCAACATGGCAATCAGGAAGTGCGCGCGGAAGGTGAGGGAGTCTACGTTGAAGAGCAGGCGCTGACCGGGGAATATGGCCGGCAGCATGACGCAGGCCGCCGCCAATGGCAGACCGAGCATCTGCAGGCCTTCCATGCGCGCGTAAAAGCTCTCGATCCAGTAGATGAGCAAGGCCAGCCAGAGCATCAGGGACAGCGCCAGCGAGAAGCCGAAGCGCATGCCGCCATTGTCGAACAGCTCCTGGCTCAGCGTGATGCCATGCAGCGCCAGTGCCACAAGCAGCGCTGCGCGCTCTCCTGAGGGCATGCCGGTTGGCGCCCGGGACAGTGTCGCCATGGTCCCACGAACGCGCCAGCAACGCACCGCCAGCGCGGTATACAGCGCGGCGGCGAGCAGGTGCCAGAGCGGCGGATGCAGTAGAATTCCCGACATCCGTCCAGTTTACCTTAATCGTCCCCCATCGTTGCTATGCTCGAAAACCTTACTCAAGGCTTGGCCCGGGTCGTCAAGACGCTGCGCGGCCACGCCAGGCTCACCGAAGAGAACATCACCGAGATGCTGCGGGACGTGCGCATGGCCTTGCTCGAGGCCGACGTCGCACTGCCGGTAATCAAGGAGTTCATCGCCAGGGTAAGGGAGAGAGCGGTCGGCCAAGAAGTCATGGGCTCGTTGACGCCAGGGCAGGCCCTGATCGGGGTGGTGCATCGCGAACTGACAGAACTGATGGGGGGCGATCGCGTCGGCCTCAACCTGGCGACGCAGCCGCCGGCGGTGATCCTCGTTGCCGGCTTGCAGGGCGCCGGCAAGACCACCACCACGGCGAAGCTGGGCAAGTGGCTCAAGGAACGGCAGAAGAAGAAGATCCTGGCGGTATCGTGCGACGTCTATCGACCGGCGGCGATCGAGCAGCTAAAGACAGTGTCGGCGCAGGCGGGCATCGACTTCTTTCCCTCGCACGCGTGCCAACGGCCGCAGGACATCGCGGCGCAAGCCGTCGATTATGCACGCAAGCACTACTACGATGTGCTCTTCGTCGATACCGCCGGACGCCTGAGTATCGACGAGGCGATGATGGCCGAGATCAGGGAGTTGCACGCCCTGCTCAAGCCGATTGAAACCCTGTTCATCGTCGACGCGATGCAGGGCCAGGACGCGGTCAACACCGCCAAGGCTTTCAACGAGGCCCTGCCCCTGACCGGCATCGTCCTGACCAAGCTTGACGGCGATGCGCGCGGCGGCGCCGCGCTGTCGGTGCGTCAGGTGACCGGGAAGCCGCTGAAATTCGCCGGCGTCGGGGAAAAGCTCGACGGTCTAGAGGAGTTTCATCCCGAACGCATGGCCTCGCGCATCCTCGGCATGGGTGACATTCTCGGCCTGGTTGAGGATGCACAGCGCGGCCTGGACCAGAACAAGGCGCAAGCCTTTGCCCAGAAGCTGAAAAGCGGCAAGGGCTTCGATCTCAATGACTTCAAGGAGCAGATCAGCCAGATGCGCAAGATGGGGGGGCTGTCCTCCATGCTCGAGAAACTGCCGGCGCAGTTTGCACAGGCGGCGCAGCAGGCGGGCGGGGCCGTGGAAGACAAGTCCATACGCCGCATCGAGGGCATCATCAATTCGATGACGGCGCAGGAGCGCAGCAAGCCTGAGCTGCTCAAGGCCAGCCGCAAGCGGCGCGTCGCCGCCGGGGCAGGAGTGCAGGTGCAGGAGGTCAACCGCCTGCTCAGTCAGTTCGAGCAGACACAGAAAATGATGAAGCAGCTGTCCAAGGGCGGCATGGGCAAGCTGATGCGCGGCATGAAGTCCATGATGCCGGGGATGCGCGGCTAGCGCGTGCCGCCGGGCCGCCCCAAGGCAGGGGCAGTGTGGAACACGGAGTCCCGCTGGGACGAACCGCAGTCACCCCCTTGCTGGGCAAGGGGGCGGGGGGAATGCCCAGCTAGCGCCACGCCCATTTCCCGTTCCAGGCGGCGCGTACCAGGTTTGGATACTCGGCCTGCCCGAGGCTGCCGTTGTAGCGGCCTAGGGCGCGATAGAGGTCGCCGTGCTCCAGGTCGAGATAGTGGCGCAAAATGGTGCAGCCGTAGCGCAGATTGAGGCGCAGGTGGAACAGGTTGTTTTGCCGCTGTCCGATCAAGCCTATCCAGAAGGGCATCACCTGCATGTAGCCGCGAGCACCGGCCACGGACACCGCGTACTTGCGAAAGCGGCTCTCTACGTGGATAACCCCGAGCACCAGTTGCGGGTCGAGACCGGCGCGCTTGGCTTCGTAGTACACCGTCTTGAGAAACTCCTGGCGGGCCACCCGGTCGGGCATGTAGGCGGCCAGGCGCTGCGACATCGCGGCGAGCCAGGCCTGCTTTTCCTCTTCGCTGGCAAACTGCGGCTCCGGTGCGGCAAGATCGGCCACCGCGGTGTGCAGGGCCGCCTGCACACTCGCCGCCAGCGGTTCGTACTTCTGTGCGCCGGCCTGGGCGTAGCCGCAGGCCAGGGCGGCGAGGACGCCGACGAGCGTCCCGCCCAAGTTCATGGACGCAGCTTCTCGCGGATCAGACCTGCGAGTTCGGTGAGCGCCACGTTGGTGGCCGTTGCGTCACGGCGCCCCTGGTATTCAGCCAGCCCCTGCTTCAGGCCGCGCTCGCCGACGACGACGCGGTGCGGCACCCCTATCAGCTCCCAGTCGGCGAACATGACGCCCGGACGTTCGTCGCGGTCATCGAGGATGACGTCGCATCCCGCCGCGAGCAGCGTCGCGTAGATGCGTTCGGCTTCTTCCCGCACCGCCTCCGACTTGCCGTAGCCGACCGGCACGACGACCACTTCAAAGGGTGCGATGGCATCGGGGAATACGATGCCGCGCGCGTCATTGCCCTGCTCGATGGCCGCGCCGACGATGCGGCTGACGCCGATGCCGTAGCAGCCCATCTCCATGACCTGCGGCTGCCCGGCCTCATTGAGGAAGGTGCATTTGAGGGCTTCGGAATATTTTGTGCGCAACTGGAAGATGTGCCCGACTTCGATGCCGCGGCACAGTTCCAGGCTGCCGCGTCCGTCTGGCGAAGGGTCGCCGCTGACGACGTTGCGTAGATCAAAGACCTGTTGCGGCTCGGGCAGATCGCGGCCGAAGTTGACCCCGGCGAGGTGAAAGCCCGGCTTGTTGGCACCACAGACGAAATCGCTCAAATTTGCCACGCTGCGATCGACGAAGACCGCCACTGTGGTCGCCACCGGACCGATGTAGCCGGGTCGGCAGCCGAGGTGTTCGACTACTTCCTCGTCGCGGGCGAAACGGAAGCGGCCGACGATCTTCTGAGCCTTCACTTCGTTGAGATCGTGATCGCCGCGCAGCAGGATCAGGGCGAAGGGGGCAGCGTTGTCCTCGCGCATGATGGCGATGGCCTTGACCATCTTCTCGATGTCGACCTGGAGCAGGGCGGCGACATCCAGGCACTTGATCTTGCCCGGCGTCGCGACCTCGCGCAAGGAGTCGCTGGCGGGTCCTTGCGCTCTGGCCGGCGCCAAGGCTTCTGCCAGTTCGACGTTGGCGGCGAAGTCGGAGTCCGGGCAATAGGCGATGGCGTCCTCGCCCGAGTCGGCCAGGACATGGAATTCGTGCGAGCCGGTACCGCCTATCGAGCCGGTATCCGCGGCAACGGCGCGAAACTGCAGGCCGAGGCGGGTGAATATGCGCGTATAGGTGTCATGCATGGCCGTGTACTCGCGCTGCAAGTCGGCAAAGCTGGCGTGAAAGGAATAGCCGTCCTTCATCAGGAACTCGCGCCCGCGCATGACCCCGAAACGCGGACGGATCTCGTCGCGGAACTTGCTTTGGATCTGGTAGAAGTGACGCGGCAGCTGCCGATAGCTCTTGATCTCGCGGCGGACGATGTCGGTGACGACTTCTTCGTGCGTTGGTCCGACGACGAAGTCGCGCTGGTGGCGGTCCTTGAAGCGCAGCAACTCCGGCCCATACTGCTCCCAGCGTCCCGACTCCTGCCACAGCTCTGCCGGCTGTACCGCGGGCATGAGCAGTTCTACGGCACCGGCGCGGTTCATCTCTTCGCGCACGATGGCCTCGACCTTGCGCAGCACGCGCAGGCCAAGCGGCATCCAGGTGTAGATGCCACCGGCGAGACGACGAATCAGGCCGGCGCGCAGCATCAGTTGGTGGCTGATGATCTCGGCGTCGGACGGAGCCTCCTTGAGGGTGGAGATGAAGAAGCGGCGCGCGCGCATGGGTGGGTCCGGGGATGCGAAAGGCGAATTCTACCGCGAGCGCGGTCGGCGGTTGGCGGGCTTTCCCGCCTTGCCGGCGGCGTCTCCTTCTATTCGGAGCCAAACTGTGAAAAAATGCAGGCAGTCCAATTGAAGAATTGAAGGTTGCATCATGCTTGACCGTGAAGGCTACCGCCCGAACGTCGGCATCGTCCTTGTCAATGCCCGCAACGAGGTTTTTTGGGGCAAGCGCATTCGCGAGCACTCGTGGCAATTTCCTCAGGGTGGCATCGACAGGGGCGAGACGCCCGAGCAGGCGATGTATCGAGAACTGCAAGAGGAAATCGGTCTCTTGCCGGACCACGTGGAGATACTCGGCCGCACCCGCGATTGGTTGCGCTACGACGTGCCGAAGCACTGGGTACGCCGCGAGTGGCGCAATACCTATCGCGGCCAGAAGCAGATCTGGTTCCTCCTGCGCCTGATCGGTCGCGACTCCGACGTTAGCCTGCGCGCCAGCGCGCATCCCGAGTTTGACGCTTGGCGCTGGAACGACTACTGGGTGCCGCTCGACTCCGTGATCGAGTTCAAACGCGTCGTCTATCAGCAGGCTTTGACCGAGTTGGCGCGCCACCTGTCTGCGCGCGCGGCCGACAGGCGGCAGGGTCGCCCGGCCCATGCCGGTCGCGTGAGGTAGGCTGGTGGCGATCGACGACTGCATCCTCGCGCTGGATCGCGCGCTGCGCACCCTCTTTGCACCGGCGCCGACGACGCGGGCCGTTCCCGGCAGCGACCAGCCGGAAGCCGATCTCAGTGCCGCCGAGCGCGCCCATGCCGCGGCACTGATGCGCGTCAACCACTGCGGTGAAGTATGCGCGCAAGCACT
>Ga0172380_10006360_pt1 | contig 13765 bp, 8 predicted proteins | sample Leawe162metaG_FD_119747 | JGI IMG/M metagenome (GOLD analysis project Ga0172380, IMG submission 119747) | Leachate microbial communities from a municipal landfill in Southern Ontario, Canada - Leachate well 162 metaG | ecosystem: Engineered > Solid waste > Landfill > Unclassified | place... | reverse complement strand
AGTTATTTCACTCTTCTGCCATGAATTATGGCGAAATTCAAGAAAAATTTCATATTGCTCGAATATTTCAAGCAAATTGCTTAAGTACTCTATGTGTATAGTAGTTCCATTAAACGAATATGGGAACTGAATTAAGACTCCCGCTAAGCGATTATTCTTATTTAGTGTATCAAGTATCCATCTAAATGATAATATTTCTTCTTCTGAATAAGTTTTCTTATGAGTGAAATCTTGATTTAGCTTAATGATAAATCGGAATTTTTCTAACTCCTCCGTTTTCCTTATCCACCCTTCTACGACTTTTCGATTAGGATAAGCATAATAAGTAGAATTGACTTCCACAACATTGAAATATTTAGAATAGTAGGTAAGCCAATCGAAACTTTTTGATTGTGCAGATGGATAGAAAACTCCTTTCCAATCATCATAAGACCAACCGGCAGTGCCTACAAATATTTCAGGCATTCTCCTCACCAAAGAAATTTAGCTGTTTCTCTTTCCCCAATAAATTATCCTCGTGCTCCAACAGCCACTTCTTGCGCCATAAACCACCTGCATAGCCCGTTAAACTTCCATCAGTCCCTATCACTCGGTGGCACGGTATAATTATTGAAATCTTATTCTGACCGTTTGCATTTGCCACAGCACGAATGGCTTTCTTATCGCCTATATTAATCGACTGATTAAGATACGAGAGTGTTTCACCAAAAGGAATCTTCAATAATTCATCCCATACTTTTTTCTGAAAATCTGTACCTTCGGGATCAAGTGGAAGATTAAATTCTCGTCTCTCGCCTTTGAAATATTCATCCAATTGTTTGTAACATTCATCCGCCAAATGACACGAGTTTGTATTTATCGTAAATTCAGAATCGATAAATGACAACTCCTTAATATCACTCTCTGTGGTTGCTATCTCGATTAAGCCAATGGGTGAATTGTAGTAATTCTTAAATAACTCTTTCATAATTACCTCTCTTAATTACTATCCATAATTCTATAAATGCCTACTGCAACCCCAATCAATCTTAACCCCTCGTAATTACAGTTAATCTTTATAGTTTTATATTCTTTATTCTCTGAGCGGAGTTCAATCTCCTCCCCAAATCTCATATATCTTTTTATAACTGCAGTGTCATCTAATACGGCGACAACGAAAGCACCGTTTTTAATCGGAACGGCTGTATTTACGATCACTAAATCACCATTAAAAATAAAAGCATCCTTTAAGCTGTCCCCTTTTACCCGCAATAGAAAAGAAGTAGCCGCTATTTTTACGAAGCTTGGGAGTTCAACTGAATCGATTGAATCGGGATATATAACTAAAGGATTGCCTGCGGCTACTTCGCCAAGGACAGGTCGCGGAACAAAGATTTTATCTTCTAATACCGGCTCTATTGATCTCGACTTATTTGGAGTTTTTTTTAGATATCCTTTTTTCTCTAATGCAGATAAATGCTGCTGAACTGTCGAACGGTTTTTATATCCAAACTGTTCAGTTATTTCAGATAATGTGGGAGGAATGGAATTATTAGATTTCTTCTCAATTATAAAATCTAATATATCCTTCTGAATTTTCGTTAGTTCTATTGACATCTATTTTACCATACATTTGTATGGCAAATTAAAGAAATGGAGTGCCCTTGTCAAGAAAATAATTTTACAATATAATTAAACGAATATTTTCCTTAGAATTGTTAAGATTTTTTCCCTTAAAAGAGGTTTAGGAATAAAATCACGGAATCCTGCTGCTATAAAATTCTCTTTGTCTCCTGGCAATAAGTATGCTGTTGAAGCAATTATTGGGGTATTAGAATATCCTGGCATCTTTTGAATTATTCTTAATGCATCCAAACCATTATATTCCCCTTTCAAATTGATATCCATCATAATGAAATCAAATTTTTTGGTTTTTAATAATGGCAAAGCTGCCTCAAAACTATCTGCAAATTCAACACTCTTCAAATCTTTTAATTGTACTTTGAACAAAATTTGAGAATCCACCTGATCTTCTAAATAAAGACATGATAATTTTGTTAAATCTATGTTTTTTATTTCTGTTACTTCTATATCACTATCCTTAAATTCAATTTTAGATTTCAGTTCTTCTTTCGTCTTTGATTTAGTTGAATGTTCTTCCGGCAACAGAATAATTTTTTCTTTACTAATATCTGTCCTTGTGGTCTCCTTAAATTTGATGGGAAACAGAAATAAAAATTCATTAGCTAAAGAATTTTTTTCTAATACTTCAGTCTTAATTGAAAGTACTTCAATTAACTGAGTAAATAATTTAACAGAAAATCGAGATAAACCATAATTTTTCCTAATACTATTTTCGTTATCTAATAATATTTCTTTTATTGCTTTTAATAGTAAAGGAGTAATTTCAGATTTATTATCCATTAACCCAATAGAACAATAGTTTTTATCAAAATTATTTACAGAAAAATATATAGATGATTCACGAGATATTTGAATTGTAAAATCTAACAGTAATGACAAAAACGAAACTAATTTCGATTTATCGGTTTCTAATTTAATGGTTTCTGGGAAACTATTGTATTTAATCGATATTCCCTTTGCCTTAATCGTTTTAATATTCTGATTTTCCACTTCATTGAAAATTTCTGCAAAACTAATCTCTTCCGGCTTAATTTTAGTATTCTTCTGTATTATCCTTGAATATTCAACAGCATTATCCATTATATGCAATAATAATTTTTGGTTCTGTTTAATAATATCCACTGCTTCTTTTTGCTCATCTGATGGATTTTCTATACTTTCATTAATCTCCTGAACAAAACCAAGAATCACGTTTATCGGGGTCAATATTTCATGAAATACATTAGAGAGAAAAGGTGCATCTATTTTACTTGAAGAACTAGCTTCAGTAGAATTAGCTTCCGAACCTATTCCCGCAAACCTTATAATTATGCTGAATGTTTCAACATCATTTTTATAATCAAAAATAGGGGTAACTATTATATCTGCCGGAGTAATATCACCATTATTTTTCTTTAGAGATATTTCAATGTGAGTTGTACGTGTAATGTTTGCATAAAAAATATCTTTATTTACCCTTGCACGTTCAGAATCCCCTACTAAACTTAAGAAAGGTCGTTTTTCTAAATCTTTCTTTGAATAACCAAGTTTTTTTGTAACTAACTCATTTGCAGTTATTATAAATCCATCACTATCGGTTACTAATAATAAATCATTGCTATTTTCATAAAGGGCTTTATAAATAGTATTCTTTTTTTCTGATTCGATAATTTGTGTTATGTCTCTAATGATATTAAGATGAGTTTTAGTACCATTAAATTCAATTTCAGATGAACTCATCTCAACAAAAACGGTACTATTATCTTTTCTCTTCTGACGCCAAGGACCTCTAAATTCTGACGAATCCGGCTTTTTGCCTTTCTCATTAAGTAGAGTTTGAATATCTTCAGGTGAATACAAATCAGTTAAATCTAGATTAAGAAATTCAGTCCTATTGTAACCATATAATTTTAATGCAGAGTCACTAACTTCTCTAAACTTTAGATTTTCTAAATCATATACAAAAATTGGTTCTGGATTATTTTTAATTAAAAAATCCGAATATTTTGCTTTTTTCTCTAATTTAAGTATTTCACTGTCTTTTTTAGAAAACAAAATCTGTATTCCATCAGGCTTATTGTCGTAATCCAAAATACCAACAATCTTTGCTTCTAAAACATAATTATTTCTGCCTGAGAAGTTATATTCCATTACCCTTTCGCTATTGTAATTCCCTATTTTTTTATATTCAGCAATTGCATTTAAAATCGGTGCAGTAAAAACTTCAAAAATACTTTGTCCAATGATCTTTCTATTCAAGTTGAGTTCAAACAAACGGTCAAACTCTATCGATGTATTGACTACTGAATCTTCTTCATCAATTATTATTATAGGTAAAGCCAGATTCCTAATATATTCCGATGATTTAGATCTTTCCAAATTTTCGATTTCATCTTTTTCAATTGATGTATAAATATAGGCAAGTACTTTTTCTTCAATATCTAAAATAGGGAATGTTATTAATTGTTGATTAAATTTCTTCTCTGCAAATGCAGGAATTGCGAGACTATCAACCACAACCATAGTTTTTGAGTTGTTAATAACTTTTTCACAATAATTGAAAGTATCCAAAAGTATTTCAGGTAAACTACTATTATCTGTTGGTAAACTATTTTTTAGCGAGTTATCAGATATTAGATCCCAAAAATAATTGTTAGCAATTAAAAACTTACCTTCATTATCTCTAATAATAAAAATAGAATTTAGTTGGTTTGTATCTTTTTCTATCTTTTTTCTTTCAATAAAAGAAAATGGATAAACACTTTTAATACGATCAATTATTTTTTTAATTGAAGGATTATTTATAAAACTATTAATTTCATTCTGCGGAATTATTACTTTCTTAACATCAAATTCATTTGTTTCAGTTGACTCGGCTCTCTTTATCTTGATACTTACATACGCATTGTTTTCACTTTTCATTTGGTTAAATGAGAATTCATAAATACCATCACCAATTTTTGTTTCAGACTTAATTTCGGAGTCTGTTTCTAATGATGCAAAAAACGATTCTTCAATCTTACTTAAATTTTTATTTCCTAAAAATTGTTTAGATCCAAAAAAAGATTCAAGAACAGTTAAACCAAGCAATTCTCTCGCATTCTTATTTTGTGCTATTAGAGCACCCTTGCGATCCAGAATTAAAATTAGTTCTTCAGTATCTTGAAGATTAAAAGCACTATTTATTTCGTTTTTTGCCATGTTTTTTAATTCGGTATTGGTATTTGAGCAGTATTGGAATACTGTGAATATGTCTTATCAGTTAAAATGTACCTAATTCTATAATAATATGTAGTCCCCCTTGCGATGGTGTTATCTGTAAATTGGGTTACATCAGAAGTTGTTGAGCCAATTACAATAAATGACCCATCACCTGCTTTTCGCTCTATTGAAACGCCTCTTTCTAACGTTGTTACATCTGACCATTTCAATAGCGTTGTAAAAGTCTGTGCATTATAACTAACAATCAGGTCTTTTGGATTTGGTACGTCAGTATAATAAGTAGAAACAGATATTTCATTTGAATAACCACTCACTCCAGATGCTGTGTAATAAGCAATCCTGTATTTGTAAGTTAATGAAGATTGAACAGACGTATCAAAATACTCCGTAGAATTTGGTGCAGCATTTGGAGAAAGCCGTGACCATTGACCGAGTGTATTTTGTCTTTCAACGATAAACCCCAATTCATTCGGAACAAAATCATTCCATGTTAATCTAACTGAAGATGCACCAATAGCCTCTGCTTGTAAATTCCATAACCCTCCGGGAACACTCGAAGTAGATACTTCATTACTAAATGCTGATGCCCCTGAATTATTTGTAGCTCTTACCTTATACATGTATTCTATATAAGCAGATAAACCCTCGTCATTCGTACTAATTATATTTTTTGGAAGCGTTTTTATAATTCTATAATTTCCCTCTAAACCGTCTTTTCTCCAAACTTCATAATTGGTTTCATTACTTGAACTATCATCCCACAATAAATTTATTGCATAATCATTTATTCTTGTTAACACTAAATTCCCAGGAGTTTTTGGTGGGGATTCTTTAACAAAAATATTTTCTTGAATTTTACTAACTTTTAATTTCCCTGCAGTATTATAAACAATGACATAATATTTTATTCTTTTAAAAAGTGAAGTAGAATCTACATTTAGATATAATATAGGATTCGATCCATCAGTATTCTGAGTTACCTTTTGAACAAATTCATCATTTAGAAATATTTCATAATGTGTAAGCCCACCACCATTTGATCCATCGGCAGCACTATATTCTATTTTATTTTTACCGATTACAACTGTATCGCCTGTGATTGGTTTCTTCAATTCAATAGTTGGTGCCGATGAAGAAGTGGATGTAGTGTCAGTAATTGTTTCAACACAACCGTAAATAAAGATGCTTAGGAATAATGCAATGAATATCTTTTTCATAGATTTATATGCTAATGAGAAAAAAAATATATTATGAGAAACAATATATAAATTTTTAAATAATTTCGGTCGGTTAGTTTTTAACAATTATAAGTTGTCAAAATCCACAAGAAGTGATCTTGTTTCATGCGGTTCCATTTTGTCTAAATAAAAAAATATTGTTTGCCCTTCATCTTTCAATTCATATTTTGGTATTTCAGTATTAATTATATCAGACGTTACTTCAACATTTTTTATTTTTTTATTCACATGAACTTCAACTACTACATTTTCACTAACTTTGTCAGAAGGATTGTTTAATTCAACCGCTATTCTTCGCTTGCTTCTTGTTTCGTAACGCACTTCCACCACATTTCGTCTTAACCACCAAGCTTTTAAATCTTCTAAAGATGTAACCCAGATATTTTTTTTCTTTAAATATTTTAATATATCTTGTAGTACACCGATATATTGAGGTTGCAATTGATATTCTGTATGAACTTTTAGAACATATAACCCGCCTTCAAAAAGAACACGATCGATATCTTCTTCATATGTATATTGTTGAAATTTTGGATCAGTCAAACCATAATTTTTTACAATATCTATATCGTCACGTGCTGTTTTAGTTATTATAATAATTGGTTTACCATCCATAATCTTAACTTCCGGAACAGACCTATCTGTTAGTGAATCTGTAACCAAAAAATCAAATCCGTTTTGTGCAAGCACCTGAACAGTATTATCATCATAATAACCATAAAGCGGCATGATTGCCTTAATATCAGCACCTGTGGCTTTATTTAGAGAATCTTTAGTCATTAAAATCGTCTGTTGCTGAATCTCTTTAGAGAATAGACTATTTACTGTGTCTTCTGGTGACGAGATAAAACCAATATCGGTAATTGTTCCAATACTACCTACCTTGCTAAGGTTTTTAATAAGTCCTTTATTTTCTGCTGCATCTTCGGGTGAAACGAAAAATGTAACAGGCATTGTCTTTTGTCTTATTGAAGGCAGAATATTGTTTATGTTATATATTTCAGCCCCAAGAGTAGGAATAATGATTGCGGCTGATTCATATGGAGAAGGCCAGTCCTTCACATATGCAGTTGGGTTATAAGTAAGCCAATTTAACGAATTATTGAATAAACGTTCGAAATAGATATAATCTTTTTGAATACCAAGAACCGAATTAATTTCAAAACCATACCAAACAAATCTTCCTTTACCATAACTACCATAAGCAATACCTGCACTTCTATTAATTTCTTCACGTACAAGTCCCGCTTCTTTTCTAAAATCAAACCAAAAACTAACTTGAACTGTCCTTGGCTCTAATACTTCTGCATATATTGGTCTGTCCCATGTAGCTATTTTTAAAGTATATCCACTTGGAATTCCAGCAGTGATAGGTAAGTTACCTCTTAAGGTATGAATTTTAAATGTTTCTTCCGGTTTTATTTCTTTGTTAAATTTAATTCCAAAGATTTCGGTAAAGAAATCCCAGCCCCTCCATTTACCTTCATCAGAAAATGTAGCAGGTCCACCGGTTACAAAAAGACTGCCTCCGTTTTCAATATATTTTTTAATTTTTATTAATTGTTTATCGCTTAGAGATTTTGAACCAGGGAGTACAAGAATTTTATATTCCATAAAATTCCCAACTTCAATATCACTATCATAAATAATATCGTATTTGTATTTAGCATTTGTAACGAACTTTTTCCATGTATCAACATTATCTTGGAGCCAAGTACTTCCGGGGTCTAACATCCTTTCGGTATATTTGGAATAAAGAATAGCAACTTTGTATTGCTTTTCTTTATATAGGACTTCTAAATTCTTTTTAGTTGGTACGATTTCATCCACTTCGTATTTTCCGTAGATATTACGAATTACTAATAGAAATATTAATATACCTGTAATTAACAGGACTAATCCTGATAAAAATATTATCAAGTAATTAACTCGGAGCCCTTTTGTTTCGCCTACCGCCATCTTAGTTTATCTTCGTTTGTTTTTTCTTTTTTCTGTGAATCTACATAACCTTCAGATGTATAACGTTGGAATTTCTTCTTTGGGACATACTTTTCACCTTCCGAAGTACTCGTAGCTCTCGAAGGTTTTTGATAATATTGCTGTTCTGATGTACTAACAAATGTTGGTCTCAATTCCGGAGCCTGCTGTTGAGATGGCTGATTATACATTGGTGTTTGTCTGCCGCGAGTTTCACGATTTTCCCTGTTAGCATAACCTTCATCTGCAAAAGTTCTTCTTATTTCTTCCTGATACCCTTCAGAAGTTAAGCCCATAGGAGTAATGAGTTCACCAGGTACAACTGCTGGTTGAGGAGCATCAGCTGTTAAGCCACGCCTTTCTCTTACTTTATAAAGTATATATGCACCTACCGCTAATATAAAAGTGGATATAGTAGCTACCAAGATGATAAGTGATAAAATCGGTATTAATTCCATAATAACCCCTTAAATTCTTAAACTATTTTTTTGCTCCTGCAGAAGCTGTTGCAGGTGTTTGTGCTATACCAGTTCTTTCTAACTTGCCCCAATTCATCTTAAAACCTAAAAATTCCTCAACCGTTGCCATTGCTTTTGTAATATCAATTACTAAAATAAATACCATCCTATAAATAATAGCATATGGGACTAAGCGAAATTCTTCTTTCTCTACTGCTATACAATAAACTGCTGCCATCATATCAAGCACTGCAATTCCTACCCACCATAAAAACAAAATACTCGACATTCCATAAAAAAGAGCAACAATTATAAAAAAGAGATTAACAAAAATATTCATCGCAGGCCAAAAGAGACCTTCATAAAACATCGACCATAGAATAATTGTATTGTTAAAATTTAGAGTCGGATTGTATAAATGCTTTTTATGCTTTCTAATTGCTTGCAAAATCCCGCGTGTCCATCTATATCGTTGTTTTAGTAATTGATGTAGTTTTACGGGAGCTTCAGTATAGGCGATAGCTAATGGTTCATAAATAATTTTCCATCCTTTAGCTAAGATTTTCAATGTAACATCGCAATCTTCTGCATATGTATCACTTGAATAAAAACCGGCATCTTTTAAAGCTGTTTTTCTAAATACACCAATTGGTCCTGGAATTATATTTACCATCTTAAGGAAACCTTGCGCACTTCTTGCCATATTAAGACCTTCTATATATTCAAGTGCCTGTAAATCTGTAAGCAGCCTCTTTCTATTTTCAATTTTCACATTTCCTGCAACGGCACCAACCGAAGGATCAACAAAATGTCTTAATGCCATTTTTAAAGAATTTGGATGCAACTGCGAATCGCCATCCATACATAAAACAAAATTTGCTTCTGAATATTGAATCCCTGCATTTAAAGCTTTTGCCTTACCACCATTTACTTTATTTATCAACGAAACTTTTACTAATGAATTTTTGCCTTTGTGGTAACCAACTAATGTTTCTGCAACCTGTGCGGTATTATCTTTAGAACCATCATTAATTATTATTATTTCATAATTTGGATAATTCATTTCCAATAACGATTCTACTGAATTTCTTACAACCTTTTCTTCATTAAATACAGGGACTAAAATCGAAATGAATGGAGTGTATGACTCTATTTTTTGAACTGAATATTTTGTTAAGTAGAAATATGCCATAAACATTGTTGTAAAATATTTTATGAGCAAAATAAAAAGGAATATCACCAATGATACAATTGAAGAATATACAAATAGTCCACTGAGTGTTAGAATCGTTAATGGAAGTGTAATAATTATTACAAGTAAGAAAATTACAGATAATACTCCGGAAATAAGAATCATTCTTAGCATTTCATGAGCTTTATCTTTTTTGGGCGGTTTTACTTCCCTGTTGTCTAAAGCTATCTGATATTTTGTATTTTTATTTTTTTGATCCATTTCTAAGTTCTTTTAATAAAAAGATAATACAATTAATGTGCCACCATATAATGTTCGTTTTTAGCAATTATTCAAACAATACATTAAATTAAAATATCAAAATGAAACAGTCCTAATAGAAAGAGACAATTTAACCGCAAATTGTATATAAATATAAAATCTTTTTTAACTTATTGCAAGGAAATAAGTTAATCGGTTTTCTTAAAGTGTCTTACTAAGAGAATAGCATAACATACTATATTTATTTAGAATATTCCGATATATGCAGAAAGACTTCCAGATAATGATCTATAGCTTCCATCATATCGATATGATTGAGAATACGTTATTTTCCCAAATAAAGATAGAAAATCCCACGGTTTATATCTAAACTCTCCCGATATTTCACCAATTATAAAATCTACTGAAGGGACATATCCAATTTTTGCAAATCCAACTAATTCCATCTTTTCAATTGGTTTATAACTCCCCTCTCCCCATATACTATGTGAAGAGAATCTGTCCGGAGAATAATACAATGGTGTTATATAAGCGAAATCAATAAAATTAAATTCATACCCGAAGAACCCATTAACTAAAAATCTTCTTCCTATCCTGAATAATAAGTCATTTCCTTCATTCTTATCCGAAATAAAATAATATGAATAGTAACCATATATCTTTAATAAATCTCTATATACATGCTGAATCGAAAGTCTGTACATTTCAATCTTTGAACGAGTTCCGACTAAAAAAGGTGAATAAAGCAATAAACGAGTATCAGTATTTTCATAATAACCAGAGATATTTGTTTGGTCAGGAACTTCATACTTAATCATTAAGTCACCAATATTTTTAGCTGCTTCTCCTCGAATATTTAATGGACCATAAGAAGCTGAAGCAGTAAAATATTTTGAAAAGAAAATTGATGCTCTTCCTTTAAACGATGTGAAATCATTATGATAATTACTATTTTCTAAACGTGAACGTGTCCAATTGAATCCCAACGATAGAAAATTTACAAACCCGGCATCCAAGCTTAAACCATAATTATAGAAAAGCAAATCCTGATTATCTTTGAAAACATTACTAAATGGAGAAAGTCCAATATTTGTAGGAAGTAGATAAGCTAAATAGTAACCTAATGATGTAATACCTTTACTAAATCCGGAAGGAGGCAACCATTCAAGGCGCTGTCTAACCATTGAAATTTGTGCTGTATCTTTTGTAATATCTGATACATCATCATATATATCTTCTGCCTCACCATATTCTTTACTTTGAACAAATTTATCGCCTAAAAATATTCTCCTGTAATTAATATCTTTAATATATTTTTCATCTGTTGTATCATTTATTAAATAATTATAGAGACTATCAGCTTTATATAATTGATTCGTTCCAAAATAGCTATCGGCGAGATATAATTTTGTTTCTTTATCATCCGGTTCAAGCTTAGCAAGACTTTCAAACTCAGGAAGTGCTGATAAAGTATCACCATTCCAAAATAAATTTTTTGCCCTGGCTGATGCTATATCATAAGTATATCCCTGATCTAATATCTTTGAATAAAGGTCAGAAGCTTCCCCATAATTTCCTGCACATGAATTTATATATGCATACTCAGTCAATTCATCGATTGTAGGGTTTGTTTTTTTACTTAAGTAATCTTTATAATCAGTTAAAGCTTCTGAACAATCACCATCTACTGCTTTTTGATATGCAGCAATCCTCAATTTGTATAATTGCTCTTCCTGATATGCTGAAAGGTGTAAATCGTAAGTATTTTGAACAGCTTCAATTTCAATATTTTTAGTATCTAATGTTCTTACCAAATCTAAATATTTTTTCGCTTCAGGAAAATCCTTTTTCAAGATATTTAGAGATGCCAATGAAAGAACCACTCTTGGGTCTCTTGGTTTTGAGTTATATACATTTAGTAAATATACTTCGGATTGATCAATGTTTTGTACTGTCCAAACGCCAATCTGCCCTGCTAATAATTGATATTCTAAGTTATTTGGATCGTATTCTAATAGTTTATTTATTTGATTTGTTGCATCAATCCACTTATAATTCCACGCAGAATATTGAGCGTATTTAAACCTTAAATCTGAATCTTGGTCTTCCGGAATATTTTGCAAATACTCGTTTAATATTTCAATAGCACTATCATAATAGAGCAAATTACTATATGCCTCTGCTAATTTTACTACTGTCTCTTTATCTGTTGGATTATCCTTTAATTTGGAAGTCAAATTATCAATAGTATTTTCATTTGTGCTATCTCTAAAAGTAGAAACTTCATCCATTAATTTAATGTAGGATTCACTTGATGCGTCAGTCCTCTCAATTATCTTCAGTTGTTGATATGCTTCTTCATAACGGTTTTCTTTTATTAATTCCCTTACCAAATCATATCTGATTCCGTTATTATCAGGTGTTCTTTTTAAAAGTGAATAAAAACGGTCAATGGGATAAACTTTTTCATATGATCTTGGTTGGAATTGAGTTAAATATCCCTGCTGTTTTGCAATATCTAAACCATCTTGTGCTTCTTTAAAAAATGGTTTAAAACCCAATGACTTTGTAAATGCGTCTTCGGCAATCTTATATTTGCCTAGCCATAACGTAAAATACCCGTAACGACTCCAAAGACGCCAATCTTCAGGATACCGTTCGACAAATATTTTAAGTATTTTTTCCCCTTTTACAATAGAACCATTTTTTGCTAAAATCTCTGTGTATCTAATTATTTCATCAGGTGAAGCATTATCATCACGCTTTAGGTATTCATCATACCAAATTTCAGCATCTCTCCATTCCTCTAACCATCTGTATGATTTACCGATCTCCAAATAAGAAAAGGGATCATTAGGATTAATTGCTATATCTCTTTTATGACCCACAATTTTATTCCGTAGTATTTCGTGCCACTCAGCAATTGCTTTATCTAAGTTGCTTTGGTATTCAGCATTTTGAGGTTCTAGGCGTATTGCTCTTCTAAAATCAAGAATTGCATTTACAAAATCTTTTCTGTTTTGAAGTGATAGTGCTCTTAAATTGTAACCATCAGCAGCTCTCGGATTGGCAGAGATATACTTATTGAACTGATCAACAGCTTCGCCATACCTCCCGGCTTGCATATGCATCAGTCCTGCACGTTTTAAATTCTCCATTCTCACTTGGGCAATGCTCAACCCGCATGAAATGAATAAAAGGAATACAATTAATTTTTTCATTAACTATTGTATTTAGATAAAGGTAGATAATTTTCACTTGCTGAATTTTCTGCTGTAATAATAATATCCATCATATTTTCTGCATTCTCTACTTTATCGTCCACCTCTAAATTGAAAATTGATATCAATTCAGAAACAGTATTTATATATCGAACATCCTGATTTGGTAAATTATTTTGTATTGAAACTGTAAGATCCATTACACTCTTTGTATTCCCTCTTACAAGCAATACAATTACTTTGTTTTCGATTAAACAGATTTTATCTTTCTTATTTGTAGAAAGGCGAACTGCATTTTGCAATTGTTGAAGAGTTACTAACCCTTTCATCTGCGCTGCATGATCTAACTTAAATGAAACTAAATTGAAAGTCTGTCCGGTACTTTTATATAATGCTATCTGATTGTTCAAAATCAATAAGAAGTCATTGTAATTATAAATGTTAGAAAATGCATAAGGTTCTGATGGTAGATCAATCTTAGTTTGATCAAATCTTCTTTGGTTTATTGGTGTAAAAGTATAATCTGAAGTTTCACTTATATCAGGAACTAATTCGACTGTAACTCCTTTATTTGGAACTATTTGATATGTGGTT
>Ga0172380_10006359_pt1 | contig 13766 bp, 11 predicted proteins | sample Leawe162metaG_FD_119747 | JGI IMG/M metagenome (GOLD analysis project Ga0172380, IMG submission 119747) | Leachate microbial communities from a municipal landfill in Southern Ontario, Canada - Leachate well 162 metaG | ecosystem: Engineered > Solid waste > Landfill > Unclassified | place... | reverse complement strand
CGTGCTGCGGCGCGAAGCGGTGCTGGGGGCGGGCCCGGATCATCCCGTGCTGCCGGCCCTGCCCGAGACCGAATACCTGAAGGGATTTGTTTTCACTGTGGTTGAATGAAAACCACGCAATGGATAAAATGTTTTTGCCGGATGGCAAAAAAAATTTAAACGCCTCTTCTGGGCCTGTTGCCCAAATCGGTATGGGGCTTAAATTCCGGGGTCATCTAGCTTCGTTACGTTACATAAAACTTCGCAGGACAAGTCGAACCCGGCTACAGAAAAAAAACCCCGATATTTCTGCTGTAGCCGGCCTTGGTGAGGCCGGATATAATTTGGGCAACACGCCCTTCTTGTCCGACCCTCCGTGCTTGCCTCGGCGAAGTGCTTTGGCGAAGCCTGGGTCTCCGCGACCTCTGTGGTGAATCTTTTCTTGTTTATCAGCTGTTCCGAACGTTTCAGTGAAGCACCCCGTGGCAAGCGCGCCGGCATGGCCACGGCCCCGCCGGGCTGAGCTCCGGCGCATCACCTGGCGCGTGGAACAACCGTCACCTCTGAGTGCGGTATCTGACGCTCCAGGCCGGCCTTGAGGCTGTCGGCAACCTCCTGGACTTTGCCGATGGGCCGGGCCGGATCAAACCCGAGGATGATTTCAATGAATATTTGCCGTCCCGAATAGCGCGACCGCACCCCTTCCAGGTCGGTGTAGGCCTCGAAATGCTTTACCAGTTCCCTGGTGATGATCATCTGGAGGGGCTCTTCGAGCGAGCGGTCAAGCAGGTCGCGGACCGAGTGACGCATCAGGTGCCAGCCGCTGTTGACCATCAAACCGAGCGTGATGCAGGACACCAGCGGGTCAAGGTACATGACCCATTGCCCGGCAACGGCCACGCTCAGGACGAAATTGAAAAACATGCAGGCGTTGGCAGCGGTCTTGACGGCAAAGAGGCGCATTTGCGCCTCGACGATCGGCGAGGGCGCGGCGCGCTGGTGGCGGCGGCTGCGCATCCACAGGAAGGCATTGATCAGCCCGAAGACCAGCGTGCACCCGATGCCCAGCCAAATCCCGAACCCCCTCAGCCGCACCGGGTGCAGCAGGCGGCTGATGATGAGGAACGCCATCACCACCACGCTGGCCAGCATGAAAACTCCTATCAGCAGGCTGGCCAGGTTTTCAATCTTGCCCAGGCCGTAATTGAACACGCCCTTCTCGTCGCGCCGGAGGCGGCGCAGGGCATACCAGGAAAGCCCGACCGAGCAGAACTCGAGGAAGGAATTGAAAAAATCGGCCACGAGGACGAGGGAGTTGGCCGTGACCACCGAGAGGATGTTCAAAGCCAGGCCGAACCCGCACGTTATCAGGCCGGTAAAGGCGGTCTTTTCGGTTTGCTGCCTCTCTTTGTCGCTCATGCAATGCTCCGCCCAGCCCCCGCTGCGGGCAATTCCGTCAGGCCCGGGCTTTGAGGTGGTTGACCACGGTGATGGCCAGGCCGGAAATAATGAGAAGGCTGCCGCCAACCATGAAGGCGTTGATGTGCTCCCGCAGGATGATCGCCGCGAAAACCGAGGCCAGCACGGGTTTGAGGAAAAACATCATCGAGGCCTGGAAGGCCGTGCAGTGCCGCAGGCCGTAGTAATAAAGGCCGTAGGCCAGAGTGGTGCCGGCCAGGGTGACGTACAGCACCGGCAGCCACGACTCGGCCAACCCCCCCACCCCGTGCCGCGCGGCGCTTGCCACGGCAAACGGCAAAATCATCAGGCTGCCGAACATGGATGAAAAGCCCATCAGGACAAAAACGCCGTAGCGGGAGATGAGCCGCCGCGAGATGCAGATGCTGAGCGCGAAAAATACGGCGGAAAGCGTCATGATGCCCAGCGCCACAAGCGACTGCACAGAAAAAGCCCCCGACTCCCACGCGAACAGGGCGACCCCGGCCGCCCCGAACGCGAGCGCGGTCCACTTGGATGCCGTCCAGGGCTCGTCGTTCACAAAACGCGCCAGGATAATCACGAAAATCGGGTTGGCGCTGAAAACCACGGCGCACGAGGCGGCCTTTTCGAACACCAGGATGGCGAGGTGGAAGAGCGAGAGTGAAACGGCTATGCCGACCGCGCCGTTGAGCGCGAACCAGCCGAAATCGGAAGCCTTCAGGCCCATCCCGCTTTTCAGGAACGAAGGCAGGGTAAAGGCCAGGAGCACGATGCCGGTGATGAAAAACCGGATGAAAACCATCTGGAAAGGCAGGGCGTTTTTGCCGATGATTTTCGTGCTGACTTCGACCGTGCTGAACAGGGCCACCCCGCCCAGCAATGCGAGCAGTCCTGCGGTTTTGGCGTTAAGGGGCATGGGATCCGGGAACAGGAGCTCTCAGAAGGCCCAGATTTGAAATTCCGGCCGGCAACCGCCGCAGGGCGCCGTTCTCGAAATCGTTTTATTTCCGGTAGGATTTTTCAATCTTGGCCGCAACATCCTTGAAACTGATATCGTTCTGGTAAATATCCTTGAAATAACGGTTGGCCGCCTCTTCAAACTTGCCGGTCTTTTCAAGCAGGGTGCCCAGCTGGTAATATACCTCCTTCTTGAGGTCGTTCATCACCGTCAGCTCCTCGGCCGCCTTTTCCAGCTGTTCCCGGGCCATGTCATACTGGCTCTTCTGCATGAAGCACAGCCCGAGGAAATAGAGCGACTGGGTGTGCAGCTTCGGGTTGCGCTGCGACATCTGGAACTGCTGGATCGCCTCGTTGTACTGCCCGTTCTCGTAGAGCAGCTGGCCGTATTCAAAGCGCAGCGCCAGGTCGTTCGGATACCTTTCCACGCGCACCTGCACGTTACTGAAATGGAACGACTGCCTTTCCTTTTCCCTGGCAGCCGCCCCGGCCATGTCGCCGTTCTGGCGGCACTGCTTTATGTCCTCGTCAAACTGCATGAGCTTGATCTCGGTCATGGCCTGGTCAAGCTGGGGATCGGTGCTGCCGGTGGCGCGCTTGGCCTCTTCGAGGATGCGGATGGCATCGTCGAAGCGGCTTACCTGCACGTAGAGCCTGGCCAGGGCGCGGCGGTAATTGACGTTTTCCGGCTCAAGCTTGAGCTTCTTCTCGGTATCCCTGATGAGCATCTCGGTATTGGCCTCGTCGCGCACGGCCTTGTTGTCGGCCTCGATCACCTCGGCCTGCTTGATATCCTTGATGACCTTGCGGTAAGAGCCGTCCTTGGCGGATTCATCCCACCCGCCCTTGACCATCGTTTCGCGCGCCATTGCGTTTTTCAGGGCCTGGAGCGCCACGCCGTCGTTGGGGCGCAGGGCCACGATCGCCTCGAAGCACTTGCGGGCTTCTTCGGGCTGGTCGGCCGCCATGTAAAGGGCGCCCAAATCGCGCAGCAGGGCCACATCCTGCTGGTAATATTCACGCACGAAGTTGAGGGTGTGTATGGCCACCTCCGGCATGCCGGCCTTTTGCGCCGCGCTGCAAAGCAGGCGGACGAACTGCATGTTGAGCGGGTCGGTCCGCATCAGCTTTTCAGCGATGCCCAGGGCGCGGATGGCGTCGCCGGACCTGATGGCCATCCTGGCGCTGATCATCTGCGGCAGCCCGGCCAGGGTCGTCATGATGTGGGAAACGCCTGCGCCTTTCGTCTGGTTCATGTGTTTGACGGCGCTCGCCCTGAGGAACTTGCGGCACTTGAGGAAGCGCGGCTCGGTTTCCAGCACCGCCATGAACATGTCCATCGCGTACGGGAGGTTATCGCGCTCCATGGCGACCAGCCCCTTGTCAAAGAGCTCGCGGGTGCGCCTGGAAATATTTGCTTCTGAGACTTCCGCCATAATAAAAAACCTTTTGTTTGACAAAATTTAAGTCTATATTTTCGCCCGTGAGTGTCAAGCAGGAATAAAACCGGATATATTTTGGGGCGGAGCGGATGCATGCCGCGCTCATGATGCGCAAGAAACACCTTCAGCTGAAACCGGCCGCCATGGCAGGCGCGCTGGCGCTTGCTTTCGCCACGGCGCCCGGGCCGGCCGGCGGCGCCGCCATGAAGTCATACGCCGACGTCAGCCCTAAAAAAACAATCTCCCTGCACACCCTGGAGGAAAAATATGATTTTATATCCTCTACCGTGCGCGGCAAGCATATAACCCTCCGCACCAAGTTCAACACCATCAACCTTGAAGGCGATAGCCGCCGGATAACATTCAACGGCGTAGCCGTCTGGCTGAACGGTCCGATCGGCAGGCGCTGGGGCTCATGGCACATCCTCCAGGCCGATGTTGACCGGACCCTCCTGCCCCTGCTCAACCCGAACGGGGCGCTGGCCGCGGAGGATTTCCGCATCGTCACGCTCGATCCCGGCCACGGCGGCAGCGACCAGGGCGCCTGCGCGCGCTCCGGCCTGGTCGAAAAAAAACTCACGCTCGACCTGGCGAAAAAAGTGCGCGCCATCCTGCTCCGCTACCGCATAGACGCGCGCCTGACCCGCAACGCTGACCGGCAGCTGGAGCTGGAAGACCGCACCGCGCTGGCCAACGGCTGGAAAAGCTCGGTGTTCGTGAGCCTCCACTTCAACTCCGCCGGGAACACTGATCCTTCCGGGATCGAAACCCACATCCTGCCCCCGGCCGGATACCCGAGCACGGCCAACAACAGCCTTGGAGTTTACGACCAGGTTTCATACGCGGCCAACCGCCACGACCGCGCCAACATTATTCTCGGCTATACCCTGCAGAAAAGCCTCCTGCGGCATACCGGCGCCGAGGACCGCGGAGTCCGACGTTCGCGTTTCGTGGTTCTCAAAAGCAGCTCTTCGCCCGCCTGCCTGGTAGAGTGCGGATTCCTGTCGAACCGGGCCGAGGCCGGCGACATCGCCACCTCAGCCCACATGGACAAGCTTGCCCGCGGCATAGCCGAGGGCATTTTGTCATACCTGAACAGCGTCGAGCGCGCAAGGGCGGCCAACCGGTGAAAGCCAGCGCCAAAGAGCCCGAGATAACCATTGCCAGTACGGCCGGATTCTGTTTCGGCGTGCGCCGCGCCATCCGCATGGCGCAGGACCTGGCGCGCTCCGGGAAGACGATCCACATGCTCGGCGACCTGGTCCACAACCAGCACGTGATCGCCATGCTCGCGAGGGCCGGCATCAGGAAGATCGCCCGCCTCGGCAACGGCCGGGATAAGACCCTGCTCATCCGCGCCCACGGCGCTGGCAGGAACCTGGCGGCGCGCGCCCGGCGCAGGGGCTACCGTCTCGCCGACGCCACCTGCCCCATGGTGCGCGCCATCCACAAAATCGCGCGTAAAATGGAGAAGGCGGGCTACGCCATCATCGTCCTGGGCGACCGCCGGCACGAGGAAGTCCAGGGCATCGTCGGGCAAACCTCAAAAAACACCATTGTGATAGACAGCCTTGAAAACATCCCGGCGCGCGCCGCAAAGATTGCGAGGGCGGCGGTCGTGGTGCAATCGACCCAGGACATGGACCACGTGCTGCCGATCGTGGCGGCCTTGAAAGCGAAAATCAGGGAACTGAAATTTTTCAACACGATCTGCCGCCCCACCCGGATGAAGCAGGCCGAGATGAAATCGCTGCCGCTCGTTAGCGACGCCGTCGTGGTCATCGGCTCGCGCTCAAGCGCCAACACGCGCCGGCTCTTCGAAATCGCGCGCTCCCTCAACCCGCACAGCTACTGGATAGAATCCGCGGAGCAAATCAAGCCACGCTGGTTCAAGCGGGCGCGCAGGATAGGCATCACGGCCGGCGCTTCCACGCCCGAATGCGTAACGCGCGCCGTGGTGGAAAAGATCAGGGCGATCGCCCGCCCGGGAAGTTCTTCGCGCGGTTGTCAGAGCACATCCGCGAACTGCGGGCGCAGCTTGCGGAAAAGCGCGGCGCCCGCCAGGAAGACGGCGAGGGCGAATCCCCAGAAGTAAAGCGCCTCGCCCAACCCGCCCGTAAACGGATTGGCGAACACGAGGCTGTTGCGATAGCCTTCCACGATGTAGACCGCAGGGTTAAGGCGCAGGACCTTCGCCAGCAGCGAGCCGGCGGGCAGCATGGTGAAATCCCAGAAGACGGGGGTGACCCAGAAGCCGAACTGGAGGGCCACGCTGACAATCTGGCCGACATCCCGCGAAAAGACCTGCAACGAGGCGGTCAGGTAGCTCAGTCCGGCCAGGAGAAAGCACGAGGCCAGGATGTAATAGGCCACGGCCAGCCAGCCGGGGCTGAATTTAACACCGCACAGGAGGAGCACCACGGCCACAATCAGCAGAAAGACCAGGTGCACCGCCAGCGCGGCTAAGATTTTCATGAGGGGCAGCAAATGCAGCCTGAAGTTCACCTTGCGGACCAGGAAAGCATATTCGCAGATCACGTTGGTGGACTGGTTCAAGGCATCTGAAAAGAACGACCAGGCGCTCATGCCGGCCAGGAGCCAGGGCAAAAAAGCCACCCCTCGCACGGCGCCGGCCTTGAAGGCCACCCCCACCACGAGCCACAGAATCACCGTGAGCACAAAGGGCTGGATAAAGGCCCAGGCAAAGCCGAGAAACGAGCCCAGGCACCTGGCGCGTATGTCATGAAACGCCAGGCTGAAGACCAGTGCCGCAGTTTTATTGAATTCCTTTAATTTTCCCACGAAACCCTCCCTGCCGCCGCGGCAAAAGCCCCGAATACGAGCGCGGCGTGGCCGGACCAGGCCATCCGCTCCGGATGCCACTGCACGCCCAGCACGAATGGCATGGCCGGCGCCTCAATCGCCTCGACCACGCCGCCGGCATAAGCCACGGCCTCCAGCCCCTCGGGCAGAGCGCGCGGGTCAACCGCCTGGTGATGGTTTGAGTTGACGGCAACCTTTCCCTTCCCGAACAACCGGCGAAGAATTTTGCCGCCGGATATTATAACGGAATGCTCCTGATACGCGCCTTCTCTCCGGTGGCAAGCGGCATCCTCCAGATGCTGTATGAGCCGGCCTCCCATGGCAATGTTTATCAGCTGGTGCCCGCCGCATATGCCCAGAAGGGGCTTGCGGCAGGCAAGCGCCGCCCGGGCAAGGCACAGGTCCCATCCGGCCCGGCGCGGGTGCACCTCGGCCGCGCGCGCGCTGGGGCGAGCGCCGTACAGGCCGGCCGGGTAGTCCCCGCCGCCTATCAGGAGCAGGCCGTCCACCAGGCGCATGTATTCCGCCGCCGGGCGCGCGCCGTGCAAGCACGGTATTACCACCGGCACCGCGCCGGCCTTTGCCACGCAGCGGACATAATTATAGCCCACCGAGCAGGCGCCGGAGCGGAAGTCGGCATTGATCCCTATCACAACGCGTTTTTTAACAACGGACATTCGGTTTAAGCCGGCCGGGAAATCCCCTTTCCGCCCCGGGTGTATTCGCGGTACCAGGCAATGAAGCGCGGGATGCCTTCGGCCAGGTCGGTGGCGGGTTCAAACCCGAGCGCGCGGCGCGCTTTGCGGATGTCGGCGTAAGTATCGGGAACATCGCCCGGCTGGAGCGGGAGCAATTCCATGACCGCCTTTTTACCGAGGCAGTCGGCGATCATGTTGATCAGGTCCATCAATTTTTCCGAGCGATGGTTGCCGATGTTGAAAACGTCGCACCGCGGCAGGTTTTTACGGAAGAGCGCGGCGCGGATGCCGCTGACCACGTCGTCCACATAGGTGAAATCGCGGCGCATGTTGCCGCGGTTGAAGACCTTGATGGGCTTGCCCTTTGAAATGGCCTCGGTGAACAACCAGACCGCCATGTCCGGCCGGCCCCAGGGCCCGTAGACCGTGAAAAGGCGCAGGCCGATGGTCTGGAGCGCGTAGAGATGGCTGTAGGCATGGGCCGCAAGCTCGTCGAATTTTTTCGTGGCCGCGTAGAGGCTGATCGGGTTGTCAACCCTGTCCGATTCGCTGAAAGGCATCTTGCGGTTGCCGCCGTAGACGCTTGAGCTGGAGGCATACACCAGGCGGGCGAGCCCGGTGCGGCGCGCAGACTCGAGGACGTTCAGGAAACCTTCGTTGTTCGACTTCTGGTAGACAAAAGGATTCTCGAGCGAATAGCGCACGCCAACCTGCGCCGCAAGGTGGCAGGCGGCCTTGAAGCGGTGCTTTTGAAAAAGCCTGTCAAGGACCTTGAAATCGGCCAGGTCGCATTCAATGCCGGTGTAGCCCGCATACCGCCCCAGCCGGGCGGCGCGCGCGCGCTTGAGAGCCACGGGATAGTAATCGTTGAAATTGTCGAGCCCAACCACCTCGTGGCCTTCCGCGAGCAAACGCGCGGCCACGTGGAACCCGATAAACCCGGCCGAACCGGTAACTAGAATTTTCATTTGCGGGGAATATATTACACATCAGCGCCTTTGACAAGCGCCAAGACAAAGGCTAGACTTGTTTTTACATGATAACCGCCATCGGCATTTTTTTATGGCTGGTCGCCGGTGCGGCCGCCTGCCGCCTGCTGTTTTACGGCCAGGCGCCATTTCGCGCCCGGATACCCGAGCTGCTGGTTCTGTTCCTGGTCGCCGGTCTCCTCATGTTCAGGCCGCACGAGGACATATTCGGGGGCGAGGATCCTGGATCGTATATAAATTCCGGAATCACCTACAACCGCCGCCAGCAGGCTTTTTACGTCGACGAGCTGCTTGCGAAGGTCCCCCCGGAAACCAGGCCCATGTTTTATTACGGCCACGCCGGATACGGGACCACCAAGGACGCCTGCCTCTGGATCCGCAACCCAGACCTGGCCCTGGCTGGGCCGCACTTCCAGCCCGCCTATCCCCTCATGATCTCCGCCGCGGTCCGCGCCGGGACAAGCTCCTGGGCGCTTTACGTTGTGCCGCTTTTTGCAGTTCTCTGCGCCCTGGCCCTGAGCGCGCTGGCCGGCCGCCTGCTTCCCCACCGCTGGTCGGGAATGATCGCGTTTATTCTTTACGCGTGCATACCGCTCTCGGTCTGGCACGGCCGCTGCGCGCGGCCGGAAATCATAGCTTCGTTCATGTTTTTTGCGGGCGCCGCCCTCGTGATGCAGGCCTGGCTCTCGCGCCCCTGGCGCAACGCCTTTGACCTTGTCCTCGGCGCGCTCTGCATCGGGCTGGCGCCCTTTTTCCACATCACCGCCTGGCTGCTCGTTATCCCGGCATGCGCGGCCGCGGCCCTGGCCATGCTCTGGCGGGGCAGGCTGGATTTCCTGCCGCTGCCTCTGGTATTGTGCCTGACAACGCTCGTTTTCTACGGCCAGGCGGTTTACGTGACCGACTATTACGGCGTCCGGCGTTTCCTGGATCCGGTGATGGCGCGCCCGTGGCTGGCTGCCGCCGCGTATACCCTGCTCGCGGCCCTCGTGTTCCAGTCATGGCGCCTGCGGCGGGAAAAGCGGCCGGCGGAAGAAACTCCCCCTGCCCGCCCGCGGACTCTTTTGGCAGGCGCTGTCCTGGCGGCCGCGCTGACCGTTTTCATTTTCACCCTCGCCTTCGGCCGCCAAATATACGGCAACCTGCCGCTCTTGGGCCGGCCGGTGACGCACTACCTCTACCTGACCGACTTCAAGGTCATGGCCAACATGCTCTCCCTGCCCCTGCTCGCGCTCGCGCTGGCCGGGATGTTATTCTGGCTGACCGGCCGGGAGGAGCGGCGCGGCCTGCGGGTGGCATTCGCACTGGTCGTGCTGCCGGCGGTCCTGCTCACGGGATACATTGACGATTTCATGATGACGCGCTACCTGATGGTTGCGGTGGTGCCCCTGGCGGTTTTATGCCTGGCGGCCCTTGCGGTCGGGATCATGCCCCGCAACTGCGGACCCTGGCTGCCGATTTTGATCTGCGTTCTCATGTGCCTGGCGGCGGTCCACAATCGCACCCATCTCATCACGACCACCGAGCACGCCGGTTTTGCCAGGTTCCTCCGGCCTTTTGCGGAAACAATAAGGGCCAACAGGGGCATGCTCCTCTGCGAATACTCGCGCATCGCGGCCCCGCTCGAGCACTTTTTCGGCATCCCCGCCCTCGGCCTGGACAACGAGAGAAAAACCGATTACACCCCGATGGAAAAAGCCTGGGCGGACATCATGCTTTCGGACACAAACCGCGCCGCCTTTTTCATGACACCTTTCGGTGACCCGCGCAGCGCGCGCTTTGATTTTGAAAAAGTCCTGGCAGGTTCGTTCCGGGATTGCAGCCTGAAGCAGGCCCGCCGGGGGCTGCCTACCGAGGTTGAAAGGTTTAACCTCAACCTCAGCCTCTTCCGCATGAAACTGAAGGAGAGCGGTCAAAATCCGGAGCTGGCTTCCGCACCGGTCACGATAAACCTCGATCCCGGCAACATGGGATTGCGCGGGTTCGCCAACCTGCGCGAAGAGCCCTATCCCGGCCAGAGCGACGACATCCAGAGCATCTTTGCCGGCCTGGGCCCGCTGCCTCCCGAAACGCTCCAGACTGCCGCACCGCTCCTGCTCATGCCGCGCCAGGAGCGCATACCGGCCCGCTGGGCCAGGGCGCGCGCAGAGGTGCTGCTGCCGGCGTGGGCAGGCAAGCCGGCGCTTTTCATGATGTATTTCCTGGCGCCCGACCCGGATGGATCAGGATCCGTAACCGTGCAGCTGAAACTGGACAAAGAGGCCCTGGGAGAACCCAGGCAAGTCAGGTCCGGCGTCTGGCAGTGGCAGGCCTGGAAGCTGCCGCCGCCGAGGGGCGGGCAAAAGGACTGCGCATGGGTGGCCATCGAAACCAGGCCGGTCTGGGATCCCGGCCAACCCGGTTTCCCTTCCGACCTGGGCCTGCTCGTCAACCGTTTTCTCTGCCTGCCGGCGCAATGAAATCCGGGCTCTCTGCCTTATCCCTGGAAAACGCTTGCCGCACAAACATCCTTGTCATGGCCCGGACTATCATGTTATATCCTGCCTTGCCCTGGTAATTTGTTTCTTTCTTCGTCCTGCGAACTGCGCGGGACAATTCGAATTTCGATATTAGAATTTCGTATTTTGATTCTGCATTCAACGGGGTGTAGCGCAGACTGGTAGCGCGCCAGCCTTGGGCGCTGGAAGTCATGGGTTCAAATCCCATCGCCCCGATCCCCCCTTCGCGGTTTATGATATAACCAGCTACGGGGGACGGGTCCCCGGCAGTTTGATCTTGAACTTCCGCCTTTGACAGAAAATCCAAGGCCTTCGTAGCTCACAGATAGTGAAGAAGGCCCATCGCCCCGATCATCCTTCGCCCATCTTTTCGCTGCTGGTTGCGATGATACAAAAGACAACATTCGCGTTTCAGGCTTTTGCTGTTGCAAGCGCTTCCGCCGCATTCGTCACCGTCTTGAAATCTACACCCAGGGTCTGGAAGTGCTTTTTGCCGCATTTGATTTTCTGGTTTTCGGACGTGCGCCGTTTGTCGTCATCCAAACTGCTCTTGGTCTCGCGCACGAGGTACACCTTGTTGTCCTGCTCGGCGACGATGGCCCAATCCGGATTGTAATCGCCGATAGGTGTTTTGACGACAAACCAGCGCGGCAACTTGACGAACAAGCGGACTTTCTCCATCCCGTCCAGTTGCCGGGCAAATTCGCGCTCCACTTCAGAATCATAAGGAATGTAATCAAAGAGTGTCTTGTTCTTGCTTTGCACGGCATACAGGTTGGCGAGATAGGATTCGACTTCCTCCTCCTCAAACAAGCGCATTTCGTATTCTTGCCCCGCAATCCTCTCGTACTTGATCCCATCCACAATCATGCCGTGCAAAGTCCGGTTGATGTGCCTGGCGACTTCGGTCATGAACGACTGTGCGTTGACCGGAAAGTCCTGAAGCCTGCCTGATGCTTTCAAGATTCTGACGAGCGTATGACGGGTAAGTTCGGTTTCACGCTGGAGAAAGGCCAGAATATCAGGAAGAGTTTTAGCTTGCGGCGCTTCAGTGGATTTGGTCTCCAATACGAGCCCCCCCTGTATTCCAGCCTTGGTGACTTCCAGATCTTCGCGTGTTGTGGAGATCGTATCCGTGATTTTCTGGTAAAACTTGCGCTCGCTGAGCCGGATTTCCCGGATTTCCTCCAGCAAGCGCTCAAAGTAGTCCTCTCCAAGAAACGCACCGTTCTCCATGCGCTTGTTGTCGAGCACATAACCCTTGATGGCGAATTCCCGCAAGACCTGCGTCGCCCACTGACGGAATTGGGTGGCACGGACAGAGTTGACCCGGTAGCCGACCGAAATGATGGCATCCAGATTATAGAAATCCACATCCCGCGCAACCTGTCGGGAGCCTTCTTGCTGAACTATTCGAAATTTTCGAATAGTTGCTTTCGGCCTGACCTCGCCACTCTCATAAACCTCTTTCAGGTGGTAATTTATAGTGTTTATGCCCACGTCAAACAAGGCCGCCATCAGCTTTTGGGAAAGCCAAATGGTCTCATCCTCATACCTAGCCTCAATACTCTGCTCACCCGCCTGCCCGGTAAAGATGAGAAACTCCGCCGTGCTGTTTCGGATAAGCCTTTTTTCTTGCTTTTCTGATCCGTGTTTAGCGCATTTAAGTTTAACAAGAATATTCCCGGTCTTTGCCTGCCGAGTTTCGAGAGCATTTATTCCCATCTGGTTCAAGCCCCGCGCTGTTTATCCGTCTTCGGATCCCCGATCTCGAAATCGCAGACCAGCGGCAGGTGGTCGGAATATGTCACTTGCGGCATGAAGAAATCGGTGATGCGCACCAGCGGGCTGTGCAGGATGAAATCAAGCTGGCGGCGCGGTTTCCAGCTCGGGAAGGAAGGCTGGGGCTTGGCCGTTGAAATCGCCAGGCCGGTCGCGGCCAGGAAGAGGCCGATTTCCCTGTCGCCCCAGAACGCGTTGAAATCCCCGGCCACGATGCAAGGCTTCCGGACGTTCCGCACCAGGGCGTAGAGGTCGCTCAACTGATCATGGCGGGTCCGGAAGCCCAGGGAGAGGTGCACGAGAAAAATCACGAGGTTCGCCAATTCCAGCTCGATCACCAGGCGCTTTACTCCCTTCCTGAAAAAGTGGAAGCGCCGGGCGTGGATCCGGTCGCGGCAAATGAAGGCGTTCGCCTGCTTGCGCATCACGGGCAGGCGGCGCGCGAGGGATTCGGCGTGGTATTTTGAATGGTAGACATGGTAATGCCCGAGGCTTTCCGCTATCAGCGCCGCCTGGTTGTGCCGCCGGGAGCGATACGAGCCGGCATCCACCTCCAGCAAGCCGACGATATCCGGCGTGAGGTTTTTGATGAACGCGGTGATAAGCTGGAGCTGCCGGTCCGTATGCGAAAGGTAGCCGTACCAGGGAAGGTGAAACCGGCCGCCATTCCCCGAGCAATAACGCACATTGTAGAGAAGAAACCGCATTGGTTAAATATATTCATCCTTGCGCCGCTGTCCAATTCAAATTTAAGTTGCTTGCAAAAGTCCATTTTGCAAGCAGTATTCAGAAGTCAGCAGTCAGAAGCCAGAATAGCAGTGCGTGATAGGGTGTAGGACAAGAATTTGGGTAGTTGTCGGTATACAGATACAAATTTTACCCACCCTGCCCGTTGGGCACCCCTCCCGGGAGGGGATCATAACGGCTTGTCCTGAACTTCTTGAGTTCCCCTCCACCGGAGGGGCGGCCGTAGGCCGGGGTGGGTGCACGGAATTTGGTCCCCAAGAATTTGTCCTACACCATGTGTGATAACATGTTTAATATTTGTGTTTAATCATCCGCGTTTTTTTATTACTTTTCATCCCGTGATCACCTTGCCCGCAACAGTTGTGGCCGATGCAAATGGAACAATCACCGACCGCCCCGGGCTGGCCGCGG
>Ga0172380_10006358_pt1 | contig 13767 bp, 10 predicted proteins | sample Leawe162metaG_FD_119747 | JGI IMG/M metagenome (GOLD analysis project Ga0172380, IMG submission 119747) | Leachate microbial communities from a municipal landfill in Southern Ontario, Canada - Leachate well 162 metaG | ecosystem: Engineered > Solid waste > Landfill > Unclassified | place... | reverse complement strand
GTTGTTCCCGGTTCCGCGTTGCAGCATTCAGACGTCTTTATTACCTGTTCGTGCTTAAAACGAGGGTTTTTCAGGGTCGACTAGAATAGAAAATGAAAACAAGAAATATACTGTTGAACGCGGGATTGATTGCCTGGCTGCTTTCCGGTGCCGGCGGATTGGCAGAAGATGCAAAAAAAACAGAGGCTGCACCGGCGGCAGGCGACGCGGAAAAATCCGGTTGGAAGCTGCTGTTTAGTGACGACTTCAAGCGCAACGAGCTCGGTAAGGACTGGGTTGCGGTGGATGGCGAATGGAAGGTGGAAAACGGTTATATGCGGGGCAGCGGCACCTTGATTTCGGCCAAGGGCATTCCCGCTGATTATCCGCCGGGCTACCAGCGCCTTGAGTTCGAGGCCGCCACCGATGTCCAGCCGATCATATTTTTCAAGGACAAGCCCAAGCCGAAAGTCATGGTCGGCGACCTGAGCTCCTTCATCCACGCTCAGCCGCCCGACAAAGCGAAAAAAAGTCCCCTGCAAACCGGTTATTTCTTCCAGTTCGGCGGTTTACATAACACCCTCAACCAACTCCAGCGCGCGGGAGCCAGCCTGCTGAAAGATGAAGATCCGGTTCACATGCTCGTGCCGGACCAGAAATACCGCGTGGTGCTGGAAAACGACAAGGGCACCGTGCGCTGCATCGTGGACGGCAAGGTAATCATGGAGACAAAGGAAAAGCAGGCCATCTTCGGGCAGGATTACGACCGGGTTGGTTTTTATTTCTACACCGCCGCGAAGGTGTTCGGAGTCAAGGTCTATGTCAAGCGCCTGCCGAACGACCTGGATTTGGATTGATAATTATCACAGGAGCGCATCATGAATAAAAATAAATTGATAATTGGCGGAATATTATTTGCCTTTGCCCTTGACCTCGCCGTGGCCGTTGATCCCGCGAAAATTGACTTTCACTGGAATTACAAGCAGAGGGCCGCCCAGATGCTCTTCGAAAAGAAAGACTATACCGGCGCCCAGAAGGCGGCCGAGGATCTGGTGGCCACCGCGCCAGACGAACAGTCCAAGATCAAATGCCTTGCGATCTCCGCGGTTGCCATGGCGCACCAGGGCCAGTATGAGCAGGCCATCAAGAAAGCGCAGGAAATCGCCGATAAGCCCGTCGCGGACTATACCCGCATGGAAATCATGACGGTGGGCAACAAACAGCCTGATTTGATCGCCGCCTTCAAGGATACGGACCTGGCAGCATGGCCCACAAATATCGCCTACAAGGGATACCTGATCCGCGGCGAAGCCTATAAGGTTGCACAGGATGACAAGGCGGCCCTCGCGGACATGGAACAGGCCGCCGCACGCTCCGGTCAAGACACCGCAGTGCAATTGGAAACGCTGAACAAGATCGGCACACTTTATGAAAAGCTCCAGGACCAGGCCAAGGCCCTGGATGCCTATCGGCAGGTCATGGAAATCAGCGCCACGCCCCGTGTGAAAGGCGCTCAGCGCGCATATCCCGCCGCGATCCTGGCCGCCGCACGCATACTGAAGGACCAGAAAAAATACGACGAAGCCATTGCCTGCCTCTCCAGATATGAACCTTCCAGCACCACATCCGGGCTTTCGGTCCTGGACATGTCCGGCGATATCTACGCCGCCATGGGCAGGAAGGATGAAGCGCTGGCAAAATACCGCGAAATAGTCAAACTTGCGACTGACACAAAAAACAAGCGGTTCGCGGAACGCGCCAATAAAAAAATGGAAGAGCTGAAATAGCCGCAGCTTGCGCCCCGGCCGGCCGCAAGACCAATTAATCTTTTGACTTCGTGCAGGACAGGGCTATGCTTTTTACCTTCCGGATGATACCGCCGGCAGTTTCCAGGCCGAAAAAGGAAGCAGCATGTCCACCAAACGTTTAATTATGATCCTGATCGCGGCCGGGATGCTTGGCACGGCGGCAGGATTCATGGTACTGCGCAAGTCTGGCGGAGCGCCGCGCAGCGTGCCCATCCTCATGTATCACAGCGTGGGTCCCACGAACGACAGCCCCTGGTTCGTGCCGGCCGAAGCGTTCCGCGCCCACATGGGCGATTTGCGGCGGGAGGGATTCAAGGCCATCCTGCCTTCCGATCTTGTCGCCCACAGCAATTGGGGCAAGCCCCTCCCGCGCAAGCCGGTCATGATCACCTTCGATGACGGCTACCTCTGCAACCTGTCCGTCATAGAGCCGATCTTGAAGGAACACGGCATGCGGGCGGTCATCTTCCTCATTACCGGCTCCGTCGGAGCATCGCCCGGGGAACGGCGCGCTTACGAAGGCAAGGACTGCCTGGTCTGGCCCGAAATACTTGCTATGCAGGAGCGCGGCACGTTCGCCTTCGGCGGGCACTCTCACAGCCATGGCAACATGGCGGCATCCGGCGATCCGTTGCCAGACATCGCCGAATGCCTGCGCCAGCTTCAGGCGCACGGCGTACGCTGGCCATACGCCTTCTGCTACCCGTTCGGACAGTACAAGCCGGAAACCGTCAAAGCAGTCCGGGCGGCCGGGTTCCGGACGGCGGTCGTGTGCGAAGACGCCGTGGCCGTCATCGGCCCCGGGAAGGATCTTTTCACCCTGCCGCGCGTCTCGGTCATGGGCGGCAGACATGAGTTCAAACTCGCGGCCGCGGATGTTGACCGGCAACGCAATACCCTGGCGCTGCGCGTGGCGCACGAGGGCGTCCCGATGGAAATCAGCGCCTGCCTCGCCGGCCGTGAAAAATCATGGCTCCCGGCCCGCGAGATCGGGCGGGGTGAATTCACGCTTCTGTTTACCCTGGCAGGCCGCGGCACGGAAGGATTGACGCATCTCGAAATTTGGGACAAGCACAGGCTCTTCAGGCTTTCGACCCTGAAGCCCGCGGAACGTTGAGCGGCTCTCTCAGCGCCCGGCCCGCCTGGCCATGATTTCCGCAAACGGCACGGCATATCCGCCGCCCGCCTCGGCCACTTTGCCCGCATGCCACATTACGTCCGTTTCCAGGCCCAGCCCGAGCCGGCTTGCATCCGGCTGGTCTCCGAAGGCTTCGCCCAGCCGGTAGATGACCACCTCGCGCTCCCTTTGGTTCATCCACTGCTTCGCGCCTACCGGCCGGGCGTCTTTCCGGCGCCATTCGCCCCGGCGCTTAAGCCAGAAGGAAATCGCCAGCTTGGGCGTATCGTCGCGCAGGGCCTCCAGCACGCATCTGACCTCCCGGGAGTCGGGATCAAATGTAAAATCAACCAGCGCCATCCAGGGGTTGAAGATGGCCAGCGCCCGGCGCTTATGCAAAGCTTCTTCTATTGCCGGGGGCAGGAACGAGGGCGCCGCCAGCTCCCCGCGCAGCGCATCCAGAGCCCCGGCCAGGTTCCATTCAAGCTCCAGGTTCCTGGCGGCATATTGCACGGCCACGGACGAATGCCACTCCAGGCAGGGCTGGGCTTCGCGCCCCGGCTTGATTTCAACCGAGAAGTCATGCCATTGGCCGGGCCGCAAAGCAAGGCTGCGGTCTGCCGCGCGCATCCCGGATATTTTCAAGCTTACCGGCACGGAAGAGGTTGCCGGACCCTCCGCCCAGTGCAGCATGACCTCGCCGCGCAGCCTGTAACTGCCGCGCGCCGCAAGGAAGGGCAGGGGCATGGGCTGAACATGCATTCCGTCCCGCCGTTCTGCCGCAGGCAGAAAACCGGCCGGCGGCAGGCAAGCCCTCGCAAACTGGTTATAATAATACCCGCTTATGCCGTTCACGGCGACTGCCTCGGGCGCCGCTTCCAGGACGGCCTCTGCGCGCCCGCGCGCCGCCGCAAGACCTGCCGCGTCAGGGCCGGAAAACTTGCGCGCGTCCTGCCGGAGGGCGGCGAGAGGCCGCATGACCGGGCCGAGATCCATCGCCATCTCCTCTTCTGAAAAATATTGCGCGATCTTGTCCGCGCGCGCGTTATCAAGGAAAATGCGGACCGCTTCCTCCGCCGTGAAAACCACCCGGGCATAGCAGGGGATGTACAGCATGTTTTCCGCCGGATCGGCGCTGAGCGTGATTGTGCCATAGGGCATGTCCGCAAGGCGCCGCTCCGGCCGCTCCAGACGAACAAGGCCGGCATCGTAAGGCGCCAGCGACACTTTTTGCCTCTGCCCGAACCCGCGCACGTTGATGACCGCGCTGCGCTCGGCTGTGGTCAGCACCAGGTAGACCGGCCGGCCGGGCCGGGCCGGTCCGCCGATAGCGATGGTCTGGGGCAGGCGATCAATTAAAAGCGCCCGGCCGCAGCCGAGACCATGGCCGACCTGGCCGAAGGTCACGCGCCCCACATTGTTCTGGTCGGCGTTTACGATCAGAGCCGGGCGGGACAGGGCGGCCCGCAGCAGCAGTTCCGGATCGAAATGCCTCAGGCCGTGGAGCTCGATCACCGGGGAGGCGAAGGTGGCCAGGGTCTCCTGCGCCAGGGGCGCCCAGGCACAGAGCAGGGTGCCGGAAGAGAACAGCTGTTCCAGGTTGGCGGCCGCACCGGGCAGCAGCTCGCGGGTAATCGGATGGCGATTGCCGCGGCCGCTCACGCTGGCGGCGCGCAGGAGATAATCCGCGCCGTAATTCTTGAGAGGGGCGAGGCCGTCGCGCTCGACTTTCCTGATGCCAAGGGGTGGCGCCAGGGTGGGCGGACAGGCCGCCTCGGCGTATGACTCCGCCGCCAGCCGGCTTCCGGGCGGCAGATGAACCTGCAGCCATTCCCTGGCCTGGAGGCGCGTGTCTTTCCACCCGAAGAGAGCGGCCGTGCGCATGCCTTCCGAGCCGTTCAACGCCAGCGCGGCCAGCGCCAACATGACCGCCAGGACGCGGCCGGCGGACCGGCCAGCGCGCCAGAGAACCGCCAGGGGAAGCGCGGCCAGCGCCGCAAACGAAGGCAGGAACAGGAGGAACTCCTGCGAGCGCACCCAGGGCGCCATAACAAACCAGTAGCCCGCGAAAAGGACGGGAAAGACTATCAGCGCCGGCCAGTGCCGGCGCATGCCGGCGGCAAACACCGCGCAAGGCAGCCCGGCGGCCGCCAGCGTCAGCCAAGGCCAGCCCAGCGTAAGCGCATAGCCGCACAATTCCCAGAGGTGGTGGAAGGCCCTCACGCCCGGCTGCGCCCCCAGCGGGCCGAGGTTCAGGATGGTTTCCGCAAACACCCTCTGCTTTTCCGAGAACATCCCGCTCCAGAACCAATGCCAATCCAGCACGACCGCCGGGTTGGCCAGGCCAAACCCGCCGGCAAAGCAGGCGGCACCCGCGAGCGCGCATTGCGCGGAGCGCTTCCAGCGGCCGGACATGAGCGCCTCCACCAGGACAAGCAGCAACAGCGCAGCGAGGGTAAACTTTGTGCCCGCGGCAAATCCGCTTACAAAAGCCGCGGCGGCAAAGTGGCGCATGCGGAGCGTGTCATGGAAGACCGTCCACAGCCACAGGGCGGCCGACAGGACCAGGACGGCGGCTATATCGGACTCCGCGTAATGGCTGTGCTCGACCGCGTAGCGCGCGAACCCGAACAGGCCGGCGGCCACGAGGCCGGCCGCTCCCGAGCGCGTTACGCGCGCCGCCAGCAGAAAAACAAGCACGCACGCGAAAGTTCCCGCCCAGACGTTGAACCAGCGGCCGAAAAAAATTCCGTCGGGCTTGAGCGCCCGGACGCGGTCAACCCGCCCGCAGACATAATCGAAGCGCTCTCCCGTGGCCATTATTGCACTGCCGGCCAGCATGAAGGGGCGCGCGAGGGAAAAATAACCGTTCGGGTAGACCCTGTCCCGGACGTACGCGCTGTGCGCGGTCTGCACCAGCCAGGCCCCGATCACGGACTCATCCGGGTGAAATTTAGGCCAGAGAATCCCCTCGGCGCGGAACAGGAACGCCCCGATGCAGACGGCGGCGAGCAACGCCAGTGTAAATCTTGAATAGCGCATATAGACGGCCCCGTGATTGTGAACCTTCGATGAGTATATTATGATTGCCAAGTTTGGCAATGGCTTTTATTGTATCTCGAAAAGGATGGCCGGCCGGGGCGGCCTGAACGGACCCATACCATGAAAAGCATCAGAAAAGCATCCAGGCTCGCGCGCCTCCTGTTTGATTTCAAGCGGCGGCGCGCCGTTGTCGGCGGCCTGCCGTTCCGCATCTGGATTGAAACCGCCAGCTGCTGCAATTTGCGCTGTGTCATGTGCCCCAACCGCGAACTGGCGGCCTCCAGGAAAGGGCTGATGGATATAGGTCTCTTCCGGAAGATCATTGACGAATGCCGCGATTTTGCCAGCGACGTCTACCTGCACCACCGCGGCGAGCCGCTCATGAACCCGGCTCTGTTTGACATGATCGCCTACGCGCGCGCCGCCGGGCTCAAGACCCGTTTCCACACCAACGGCACCCTGCTTGACGAGACCAAGGCCCGCCGCCTCCTCGAGGCGGGCCCGGACCTGGTCTCGTTTTCCTTCGACGGTTTCAGCCGGGAGCTGTACGAGCAAGTCCGCGCCGGCGCCTCTTTTGAGACAACCCTCGCCAACATCATCCGCCTGGCCGGCCTGCGCCGGCAAATGGGGCTCCTGAAGCCTTATATCGTCGTGGAAAAAATACGCTTCAGGAAACCCGCGGCGCCGGTTGACGCGGCGCAGGCGGCCGTCACCGAAAGCCGGCTGCGCGCGGCGGGCGTTGACGAAATTATCGAAAAAGAGGAATACGAATGGGCGGTCGAAACGGCGCCGGACCTTAACCGGCCGCGCCCCGGCTCGGTCTGCACCTTCCCCTGGTACGCCATGGTCGTCTGCGCCGACGGCACGGTGACGCCCTGCCCGCAGGATTTTTACGCCGCGATGCGCATGGGCAACGCGCGCGAAAGCTCATTGCGCGACATCTGGAACGGGCCCGGGTATCAGGACCTGCGCCGCAACCTGGCGGGCAACCTGCCATCCCTCGCCCTCTGCCGCAAGTGCGACCGCCTCTGCCGCAAGACCTTCGCCGGCCTGCCGCTGCAGTACATGGCCACGTTTCTCATAGACCACATTCTCGGCTACGGCAGGCTGAGAAAACTGTTCGGAACACAGGAGCGGAACTGACCCGGATGAAGATTCTTCTGCTTGCACCCCATCCCTTTTACCAGGAACGCGGCACGCCCATTGCGGTGGACCTGCTGCTGCGATTCTGGTCGGGGCGCGGCGACACAGTGGACGTGGTGACATTTCACGAGGGCTCAGACCGCGCCTACCGGGGCGTGACCATCATGCGCATACCGCGCCCGGGATGGATTAAAAATGTCCCGCCGGGCTTCTCCCTGCGCAAGGTTGTCTGCGACGCGTTCCTGTTCTGGAAGGCCATGCGCCTTGCGGCGCGCGGCGGCTACGGCCTGGTGCACGCGGTGGAGGAATCCGTGTTCTGCGCGATGCTCATCAAGCGGCTCTACCGCCTGCCATACGTGTATGACATGGACTCCTCCCTGCCGATGCAGCTCATTGAAAAATCAGCGGCGCTGGCTCCCGCCGGGCCGGCCTTAAGGTTCTGCGAGCGCGCCGCCGTGCGCGGCGCCCTGGCCGTGGTGGCCGTCTGCGACGCCCTGGCCGCGATCGCCCGCGCGGCCGGCGCCAAACAGGTTTTCGTGCTGCGCGACGTTTCACTTTTGCCGGAAACAACCGCGCCGGCCGCCGCCCCGGGCGAAGCCGCCCGGCTGCCGGCGGTGGAACATCCCTGCTTCATGTACATCGGCAACCTGGAGGCCTACCAGGGCATTGGCCTGCTGCTGGAAAGCTTCGCCATACTCTGCCGCGACCGGCCGGAATCTTTCCTGGCCGTCATCGGGGGCAGCGCCGCTCTGATCGCAAGGTACCGGAAAATGAGCGCGGAGTTCGGCATTGCCGGCCGGGTCCGATTTTTCGGCCCGCGCCCGCTGGCCGACATGCCCAAGCTCTTCGCCGAGGCCGACGCGCTCGTTTCGCCGCGCACGAAGGGCAGCAACACCCCCATGAAGATCTATTCCTACCTGCAGTCTGGCAAGCCCGTCATAGCGACAGCTCTCCCCACGCACACCCAGGTGCTGGATGAAACCACGGCCCTGCTGGCGGAGCCGCGCCCGGAACGGTTCGCGGCAGCCATGCGGCATCTGCTGGAAAATCCCGGGGAAGGGAAAAAGCTGGCCGATAAGGCCGCGGCACTGGCCGCGGCGCAATACAGCCACCGGGCATACGGGGCGGCGGCGGCGGAAATATTCAACCGGATAGAGTCGGAACTCCAGCGCACGCGGGATAACTGAACCCCCTCCGCCTCACCCGTTGCGCAGAGGCATGAGCACGTAGATGAACGGGATGTTGCTCTTGACCACGGCCGGGCTGAGCTCGTCCGAAAACTCTATGGCCACATCATCGCTGCTGAGGTATTTCAGCGGATCCATCAGGTAATCGGGATTGAAGGTCATGGTGATGGCCTTGCCGGAATACTTGATGGGAATCTGCTCGCTGGCCTCGCCGATGTCATTGTCAGACGCCATTATCTGCATCTGGTTTTTGGTTATGCTGACCTTGACCGAAGGGTTGCGCTCGTTCGAGACGATGGCCGTCCGGCGCAGGGCGCCCAGCAGCGACTCGCGCTCGACCGTGATTCTCTCCTCGCACTGCGAAGGGATCACCTGCTGATAGTTTGGATAAACTCCCTCGATAAGCTTGGAAATTATTGTGCAGTGCTCCATTTCAAACGACGCCATGTTGTCGGTCGTGGAAATCTTGACCTGCCCCTCGTTCGCGAGGGCCTTGGTCAGTTCGTGAATTGTCTTGGCCGGGATCACGCAGCTTACCTTTTTTTCAGTCGGAATCTCAACCTCCTTCTCCGCCAGCGCCAGGCGCCTGCCATCGGTCGCGACGATCACCATTTTCTGCCCCTTGATGCTCAAGTAAGCCCCGTTCAGGATCAGGCGGCTTTCGTCATCAGAGGCGGCATAGATCGTCTTGAGGAACATGTCCTTCAGCAGGGACTGGTCAATGGTGAACGAATCCGCCGATTTCATGGGAGGCACGCCGGGAAAATCATCGGCCGAAATGCCCAGGAGCTTGTAGGAAGACTGGCCGCACTGGATAAGCGCCCTGTTTTTATCCTCAACCTGGAACTCGCAAATATCCTGCGGCAGCTCCCTGGCTATGCTGAAGAGCGTCTTGGCGTTGAAGCTGCTTGAGCCGGTCTTGGCGACTGTCGCTGCCAGGCAGCACCGGATGCTGACCGACAAATCCGTCGCCACCAGGACGATTTTATCCTTTTCGGCCGTGACCAGCACGTTGTACAAAATCGGCAGGGTGGTGTGGGAGGCAATGACGGACTGGACCAGCTGCAGCCCCTTGATGAGTTCATCCTTTTGGATCGTAAACTTCATAATGCCCTCTTTCTGATATTATCTTCTTCTTCTATTATTTTAATCATTATCAGTATTATTATGTCTGTTCATACTTACTATAACTCGATAAGACTATATGTCCAAGCAATTTAGCTTGTTTATTAAAGTTTATATCGCCAGGCAAAACCTGTTAAAAACCTTTTTATGGATGTTGATATGTGATCAATAAACATTACGGGCGCATACTTGTCAAGCGCACCCGTCAGGAAACCCTCAGGTTGTTTTCAGCTTTATTAACATTACGCTCCATGTTGTTGCTCAGCTTGCCCACGGCCTGTTTCAGCTGCTTGTCGCCGCGCATCTTGCGGTCAACAGTGCGGCAGGCGTGCAGAACCGTGGCGTGAGTCTTGCCGAAAGCCTGGCCGATTTCCGGCAGCGATGCGTTGGTGAGCTTGCGGCAGAGGTACATGGCGATCTGGCGCGGCAGGGCAATGTTCTGGGCGCGGTGCACGCTGGTCATGTCGGCCAGGCGCAGGTCGAAAAAGTCGGCGGTGGACTTTTGAATGGAGGCGATGCTGACGGGAGGGCGGGTTTCCTGGTCGATTATGGACTGCAGCAGCTGCTCGGCCAGCTCGATATCCACCGGCTTGTTGTAAAGCGAGGAATAGGAAACCAGCCTGATAAGCGCGCCTTCCAGGAGGCGGATGTTGGACTTTACGTTGGAGGCGATGAAATTGACGATGTCCTCGTTCAAGGCCAGGTTCATGGATTTCTGCTTGCAGCGGAGGATGGCGATCCTGGTTTCGAAATCCGGCTGGGTGAGCTCCGTCGCCAGGCCCCACTCGAAACGCGAGACCAGCCTTTGCTCCAGGCCAGGAATTTCGCCCGCCGGGCGGTCGCTGGTCATCACGATCTGCTTGTTGGCGTTGTAAAGTACGTTGAAGGTATGGAAAAACTCCTCCTGGAGCTTCTCGGACTTGCCGAGGAAATGAATGTCGTCTATCAACAGCAGGTCCGTGCCGCGGTACTTGTCCCGGAACTGCTTGAGGCGCTTCGCCCCGAGGGCGTCCACGTAGTCGTTCATCAGGGTTTCGCAGGAGATATAATTTATTTTCCGGCTGGCCTGCTCAAGGACGTAGTGCCCGATGGCCTGCATGAGATGGGTTTTGCCGAGGCCGACGCCGCCGTAGATGAAGAGGGGGTTGTAGGCTTTGCCCGGCGACTGGGCCACCGCCAGCGACGAGGCGTGGGCGATGTTGTTGGAAGAGCCCACGACGAAAGCGGCAAAGACATATTTCGGGTTGAGCGCCACGCCGCAGTTTGCCTGGCGGGCGTGCTTTTTCGGAGGCAGCATGCGCTGGCTTTCCTCAGGTGTGGCTTCCGGCTCCAGGACCGGCGCGTGGTCTTTCAGCACCTCAAAGACCACCTTCATTTCCCGTTCGCAGACGGCGTTGACATTCTTCTGGATGAGCGGCAGGTAATTTTCCTCCAGCCATGACTGGTAGAAATTATTCCCGACATTCAAAAAAAGGTCGTTATCCACGACCCTGTTCGGGGTTATAACCGCAATCCAGCGCGAGAAAATGTCGCAGTTCAACTGCTTTTTTAACAGGAAGCTTACTTTGTTCCAGATTATTTCGGCTTGTGTGGTCAAGAAATTCTCCTGCCGTTGATGGAAATCATGCAAAATAATGGTTGTCTTTCGGCCCGAAGCTCCATCCGGGGCGGGATGGGTTATTTGATCTTATTAACATCTTATTAACAGCCCCCATGTCACCTCTCGCATTGCTACGGCTACGACCATAATTAAAGATGCTGCGCAACGCAAGACAAAAACATTTTTCAGAATATAAATTCAGTTCACACCACATATGGACGCATATTTATTACAGACCACATTATGATGATATCTCGAATTACAGGTGTTTGAGCGTCCAAAAAAGGCCGTGCGGGCCCCTGCGGCGATCTTCCTGTAAATGCTTCCGGAGTCTGATTCTTATGAACAGTGCCGTTTCCATGCTTAAAAAACAGGGCATGTTGATAACGCCGCGCGGCGTTGCAGCTTCCATGCCGGTTGCCCCCCGTGCTAACGGCGCGCGGTCAGCTTTTGGGCGGGCGGTTTTCTATGGGAATGTAAGGCCTGGTCGCGGCGCCGGTGTAAAGCTGGCGCGGCCGGGCGATCTTGAAATGATCCTCGTGCACCATTTCGCGCCATTGGGCGATCCAGCCCGGCACGCGCCCGATGGTGAAAAGGACGGTGAACATGTTGTAGGGAATGCCCACCGCCTTCAGGATCAGGCCGGAATAAAAATCGACGTTCGGGTAAAGGTTGCGCTCGATGAAATAGTCGTCCTTCAGGGCAAGGTCTTCGATCTGGAGGGCAATGTCGAAAAGCGGGGTGGACATGCCGGGCTTTTTGAGCAGCTTGTGGCAGGCCTGCTTTAGGATGGCGGCGCGCGGGTCATAGTGCTTGTAGATTCGGTGCCCGAAGCCCATGAGCCGCTCCCTGCGGTTCCGGCTCTTGGCGCGCTCGATGAACTCCTTCGGGTTGGTGCCGGTGGCCAGGATGTTTTCCAGCATGAGGATGGCCTCCTGGTTGGCACCGCCGTGCTGCGGGCCCCAGAGCGCGGAAATTCCGGCGGAAATGACCGAGTAGATGTTTGCCAGACTCGATCCGGCGATGCGCACGGTGGAGGCGCTGCAGTTCTGCTCGTGGTCGGCGTGAAGGATCAGAAAGAGCTCCATAGCGTTCATAATTTCCGGGTCCTGCTTGTAGTCGTGCACCGGCGAGGAAAAAAGCATGTTGAGGAAGTTGTCCACATAGCGCAGCTTGAAGGAGGGATACACCACCGGCTCGCCGATGGACTTCTTGTAAGAAAAGGCCGCGAGCGTGCGCACCTGCGAAATCAGGTTGGCCATGAACTGTTCCTCGGCGTCCGGGTCGAGCACGTCCGGCACGGGATAAAAGGTGGCCAGCGAGGCCACCATCGTGGTCAAAATGCCCATCGGGTGTGCGTGGAGAGGGAAGGCGACGTAATAGTGACGCATGTCCTCGTGGATCAGGGAGGACTCGTTCAGGCGCTGCGAAAAGATGGAGAGCTCCTTCCTGGTCGGGAGTTCGCCGTGGATGAGCAGGAAGGCGGTTTCCACGAAGGTGGATTTTGCGGCCAGGTCTTCGATCCGGTAACCGCGGTGGAGCAGGATGCCCTTCTCGCCGTCAATGTAGGTGATCTTGCTGGAGCAGCTGCCGGTGTTGGCCAGGCCGGGGTCGAGGGTGATCAGACCGGTGGTGCTGCGCAGGGCGGCTATGTCTATGGCCTGCTCGCCATTGGTGCCGGTTATGAGCGGCAGCTTATATTCCTTGTCCGCGACCGTCAGTTTTGCAAATTTTTCCATAACCTTATCCCCAGTGTGTCAGTCACCAATACCGCATTGGTTGCACGGTGTCCATAAAAAAATCCGTATTCGGACGCGGCTCACTCCCGTGCTTCGGGCGCGGCCGCCGGCCGCGCCGGGAATGTGCCCTCCAGGGCGTCCGCCACGATCCGCTTGGTTTCGCCGGGAAAATCGCTTTTCAGGATCCATTTGAGAAACCCGGCATTATTCTGGGCCAGTTCGCGCAGCTTCCGGCCGGCATGCTGGACGCCGAAGTTTATGACCACCTCGCCGTTGACCCACTTGAGCTTGCCGGACCGGTCCACCCAGTCCGGGTCGCGCGCGATAGCGCAGAAGGCGTCCAAACCTTCGACCGTCTGCGGCAGGTCGGCGTACCGGCCCATCTGCGCTTCCAGCACCTGCACCGTGGCGCGCGCGTCGGCCTCGGCGCCGTGGGCGCCGGCGTGTTCCGCGCCGCAGTAGAAGGCCAGCGCCGCGGTGAGATCGCGCGGCTCCTTTTTGTGGAAAATGCGCTGGGCGTCTACAACGCGGCAGTCATGGGCCGGGAATTTCAGGCCAGCTCGGGCGAATTCCTCGGTCAGCATCGGGATGTCGAAGCGCGCAATGCCGAATCCCGCCAGGTCGCAGCCCTGCAGGGCTTCATAAACCTGCCCGGCAATTTGCGCGAAGAGCGGGCAATCCGCAATGTCAGCTTCGGAAATGTGGTGAATGGCCTCGGCCGCGGCCGGGATGGGTATGCCGGGGTTGCAGCGGAAGACGCGCGCCTGCTGCGACCCGTCCGGCATGAGCTTGACCACGGCCAGGTCGATGATCCGGTCCTGGCGCGGGTTGATGCCGGTTGATTCGATGTCGATGAATGCCAACGGGCGTTTTAAGTTAGAATGTAACATCAATTCAAAAAACTGGTTCTTCGGAGTTTAGAATGAAGGCCACAACATATAGTGTAGTGGCCGCCCCAGAGAGTTCCGCTCCGACGAGCCTGGTGGCCCATTCTCGCGGAACCCTCTAGGGCTGGAAAAAGCGTAAT
>Ga0172380_10006357_pt1 | contig 13768 bp, 18 predicted proteins | sample Leawe162metaG_FD_119747 | JGI IMG/M metagenome (GOLD analysis project Ga0172380, IMG submission 119747) | Leachate microbial communities from a municipal landfill in Southern Ontario, Canada - Leachate well 162 metaG | ecosystem: Engineered > Solid waste > Landfill > Unclassified | place... | reverse complement strand
GAAGTCTGCGAACGCGCGCGCATTTCAAAAATCTGGCCGAGCAGGGTGAGAGAGACGATCACCGCCGCCGCTTCGAAATAGACGCCGACGCGGCCGTGGGCGACGAAGGAAGCGGGGAAAACCTCCGGCGCCAACGTGGCTACCACGCTATACAGGTAAGCGGCGGCGGTGCCTGAAGCGATCAGCGTCCACATGTTGGGACTGCGCGTCACGACCGAGCGCACGCCGCGCACGAAGAAAGGCCAGCCCGCCCAGACGATCACCGGCGTCGACAACAACAATTCAATCCAGTTCTGGGTTTGCGGTGCGAGTACATTAAAGCGATGGGCGCCCATGGCCAAGGCCGTGACCACTACCGTCAAAGGCAGTGTCCACCAAAACCGATGGCGGAAGTCGACAAGTTCTGGAGAGACTTCCTCATCAAGCGTCGGCAACACCGGTTCCAGCGCCATGCCGCACTTGGGGCAACTGCCTGGCGTCGCTTGCCGAATCTCGGGATGCATCGGACAGGTATATATCGTGCCTGTCGGGACCGGCTCGGACACTACCTCAGGCTGCAGGTAGCGCTTCGGTTCCAGGTCGAACTTGGTTTTGCACTTGGCGCTGCAGAAGACATAGCGTCTGCCCTGGTAGTTCGAGGCAATGTCCTTGTCCGGCGCGACGGTCATGCCGCAAACGGGATCGCGGAGTGGGTCCAAGCCGGCACTTGTCGCGGCATCTTTCATGTGATTTTCCCCCAATTCGGTTTGCCAAGCCGGGGAATAAAGGCCGGTGTTTGCCTGCGGTAGTCCTCATAGTCGCGGCCGAACTGGGCAACCGCCTCGGTTTCCTCGCGCCGCGCCAGACGGGCGTACACGACCACGAGCACCGGAAACATCACCACCGTAACAAGAGTCGGCCATTGCAGCAGAAAACCGAACATGATGAGAACGAAAGCCAGATACTGGGGATGGCGCACGTGCGCATATGGGCCGTCAATCGCCAACTGGTGCCGGCGTTGTGCCCGATAGAGAACTTTCCATGCCGCGGCGAGGAGCCAGAAGCCACCGAAGATCAGCAGATTGCTGAGGATGTGGAAAGGTCCGATGTGCGGGTTGGCGCGCCAGCCGAACATCACTTCGAGCAGGTGTCCCGCATCGTGCGAGAGGAAATCGACGCCGGGAAAATGTTGCGTGAGCCAACCGGAAAGCAGATAGAGCGTCAGCGGAAAACCATACATCTCGGTGAATAAGGCGACGATGAAGGCCGCATACATGCCGAAGCTGCGCCAGTCCCGGCTGCTCTTCGGCTTGTAGAAACTGAAGGCAAAGATAATGAAGATGGCGGAATTGAGCAGTACCAGCGACCACAAGCCGTAGGCGGCGGGTTCATGGTTCATGGCGAATCCTCCTTATCCCTCGGCGTGTCGCCGTGCTTGGCAGCCTGGCGTCCGCCATGGTGGCCGTGATGCATAAACATATGCATCAGCGGGCAGGCGAGAAGCAACAGGTAGGGCAACACGCCGAGGAGATGCGCGCGATGCTCGGTCCACAGGTAGAAGCCTGCGATTGAGGTGAAGATAACCCACGCAATCCTCGACCGGTGCTCGGCGCGATCCGTTTCGTGATGTTCTTCATGCATTTTGGTGACTCCCGCACGGCGTTGGTGATCTGCCATATTTCAAATCAGTCAATCGATACCGGCATTGTCTCTGATCGCAGCCGAACGGAGGGTGACGCGGAGATTACATTTTTGTCATCTTCGATCTTGGGCCTTGTGAGTTCGGATCACCAGAAATGACCCGCCCTATCTTGACGTGAAGATAACGTATCTGTAATCGCGCCGTGCGGAAACTGTAAGCATGCGCCGAGTAGCATGGTCATCGCAGTAGAACCTCAATGCAAACCTCAATAGGAGAAATAAAATGTTCAAGAAACTTTTAGTATTGGCGGCAATCAGTACCATAGGCACCTCGGCGTTTGCAGTTGGCGACGATGAGTTGCAAAAGTCGGTGCAGCTCAAGGACGGATCCATCGTGCATGTCTTCAAGGATGGAAAGATGGCGATGGAAGATAAGTACGGCCGTGCCGTGCGCATGGAACCGGGTCATGTCATGGAAGCCAAAAATGGTGAGAAGATCAAGATGCAAGGCGACGAGGTCGGGCGCCTCGCTTCCATGCTTTTTATTACCAATTGAGTGCAGCGATTAAGCGCACAACTGCGCATGCGGGAGTTATGAGTGGCTCCTTCGGGAGCCACTTTCATATCAGCGGACACAACTACACTCGTAACGCTTCACGACTTCAATCCCGTTCGCGGCGCATTGACCTGGCTTGAATGCTATTTGATCAGGGATCCAGATCTTGCCGATGTCATGACAACACCTGCAATCAAATCGCCAATCTCATTACCGGGACGCAGAATGAATTCTGCAAGTCCCACCGCGTAGAGGGCAACGCGGTTGAAATCTCTTCCTACCCAGAAAGTTGACAGAAAAATGACCTGATGATGACGCAAATGTCATCGCCGCGTTCATGAACTGTAAGCTTGCTCTCAGTAACATTCACACAGTTGGTTTGATTAATTTGAAATGGAAAGGGGTTCGTCATGAAGATACTTTATGCGCTTGCTATTGCAGCCGCGATGCCTTTAGCGGCTTATGCTCAAGGGATACCCCTGCCTGCCGTTCCTCAGGAGGTCATGAAGGAGGCAGTGATCGACCTGAAGGACGGCACCAGGATCGTTCATAACGCAAATGGAACCATGTACCACGTGAATGGAAAGGGTCAGCGTCTTACTATGACAGGCAAGATGGAAGCCAAGGACGGCAGCGTCTATTTGATGAAGGATGGTTACGTCTGGAGGCTCATCGCGAAGGGAGAGCATCCTCACGATCCAAGATGATATTAAGTCAAAGGGAGAAACGTCATGATTGAACAAAAGGAACTGCTCAGGCTGGCCAAGAAATTTGATATTCCTGATAGCGGCTTGTCCAATATCGAGTTGATCCGCAAAGTTCAACAGAGCGAGGGAAATTTCGACTGCTATGCCAAAGCCTCGGAAGGCGTATGCGATCAACCGGAATGCCTGTGGCGGGACGGCTGCTTGCAGGAATCAATAGAACCGCCTGGTGATTTTGTGAGCTGAGCCCACCGGGGTGACATGCGACTAATAACCTGTTCAATTTTCCAAGAAGGAGTCTGTTGTGAAGATAATGACAATATCGTTCCGTATGGTGACGATTAGTGCCTGTGTGGCGAGCGCCTTGATGTCGTTTGGCGCAAGAGCTGCTGACAATGCAGAATCCTTGATGCAGAGGATCAACGCGCTGGAAACGGAACTTCGAGAACTGCGCGGTCTGGTCAAGGCGAGCCGCGAGGAGGGAGCGAGCAAACGCGAAGTGAGCGCACTGCAACAAGAGGTACGGGAGGCCAGGGAGACCTCGGCTAAATCGCAACGTCTGAGCACGACCATCGGCGGAGCCAAAGTGAGCATCTATGGCACGTTGAACGTGGATTCCGGAACGGTCGAGCGTACTGGGGCCACCAAGGGCACGACTGCGTTGAACAGCCTGGTGGGTGCGCCTGGAGCAACCCCCACGGATCTGCCAAGACGCCTCACCATGCGGTCGAACTCGTCAAACTTCGGCTTGAAGGGCGAAAAGGATATCCCGGGCGGATTGACCGCGCTCTTCCAAATCGAATCGGCCATCGGCCAGGACGGCAACGCGTCCACCTTGTCGGGACGCGATACTTTCGTGGGGGTCAGGGGGAACTTCGGCACGGTGCTTTACGGTGGCAACATCGACAGCCCCTACAAGCGCGGTGTCCAGAGCAAGGATCCGTTCTACGCCACCGGCATCGCTACCCAGAAGGGTATTTTGGGCAGCCCGGGCTTCAACGTCGGCAGCGTCAATGCCGTGGCCGGCAACACGGTGGGTGGCAATGCCGCTGCTGCTCAGCAGCAGAACGCCGGATTCGATGCCCGGCTGAACAATCTGCTGATGTACCGCAGTCCGACCTTCAATGGACTGTCCGCCGAGATCGCCTACGGCGCCAACGAGCAGAAGAGCACTTCGGTCGGCACGCAGATCAACCCGAGCGTGGGCTCGCTGCTGGTGCGCTACGAAATGGGCCCGATCTACGCGAGCTACGCCTACGAGCGCCGCAAGGATGTGTTCGGCCTGAACTCGCTGATGACACTCGTACCGGGCACGGGCGTGACGGGCGCGCTGTTCGCACCACCGGCCGGGGCTTCGTCCAAGGATACCGGCAACAAACTTGGCTTGGGCTATAAGCTCGACAATACTGATTTGCTGCTCGTCTGGGAAAGACTTGACTATCGAACCAACGTCGGCGCGGTGAATAAATATGGCCGCGATGCATGGGTTGCATCGGTCGCTCACAAATTCGGTCCCCACCGGGCAATCGCAAGTTACGGCAAGGCGGATCAGGGCAACTGCGCGCTGGCTAACGGTGCCTGCTCCACCGCCGGACTGGGCGCCAACCAATGGGCTTTGGGTTACGACTATAGCCTGGACAGCGACACTGCCCTGTACGTCTTCTGGAGCCGCATCACCAACGACGCAGCCGCGGCATACAACTTCGGGGTTTCAGGTGCTCCGGCCGCCGGCGTCGGTTCCGATCCTCAGGCCCTTGCGCTGGGATTACGCCACAAGTTCTAATTTGGTTTGGAGGCTGCTTCAATCTGACTGAAACCGCCTCCGTCTCAGGAAAGTAGAGGGGATCCGTCCCCTCATTCCGAGCACATCGCACTGCGGCAATCAGCAGCCGTTAAATCGACATGCGTATGTTTGAGAACGATTCCAGCACGTCTGGCCGTGCTGACTACCTTGTAGCGTGCGATCTCCAACAAGCGGCTGCCCACTGGGTGGGCAGTGGCTTTCTCCTGAACTACGGTGTCGATGTAGGATAACCGGCAAGCGTTCCGTCCCTCCCGAACAATGACAGAACGACCTGAATCAATCGTTCTCCTGCGACATCGATCCATTTCCGGTAACCGAAAGCCGTATAGAAGAACACCCGCGACTATCGCGCCACCGCGCGGAAAGTTGAAAAAATCAAGGCATAACAGCACTATGCGCGGTAGCGTACAGACGCTGAAAACGTTTGCATCTAAAAGATACTTGGCGATGACAAATGTGTCATCGCCGCGTGGGGAAATTGTCAGGGTCCTGATGGTACTATCTACCTCGCAGCTTCTATTAATTATTTGGAGAAATGAAATGTTGAAAAAATTGTTGATGATTGTCGCGATGAGCGCCCTTACTGCTTCGGCCTTCGCCGCCTTTCCCTCCGAGCAGGTGGAAAAGTCGATTTCGCTGAAGAACGGCTCGACGGTCTATATCCTCAAGGGCGGGAAGATGGCCATGGAGGATAAAAACGGGCGGGCGGTACGCATGAAAGAAGGAGAAGTCATGGAGACAAAGGACGGCAAGAAGATCATGATGCACGGCGACGAAGTGATGAGGCTCAATTCCATCCTGCATCCGACGTCTGACTGATTAATTGCGTTGGCTGAACGTTTGGCCACACGAGTGAGTGTTATGGAGCGGCGCCTGCGGGCGCCGCGTCCGTTTTGAAGTATCTGGAAAGCACCTCATACATCCCTTGTCGTAAATCTGCATTGCTAGCCTGAACAGTTCTTGAGTACAGCCCGGGAACAATTGTGCCGAATACTGCAACGACCTGCGGATCAAAATGCCCCTCAGAATCCCTCTCAATGATGCTCAATGCCTCGGCAAGCGCCATCGCCTTCTTGTAGGGACGTTCCGAGGTCAAAGCATCGAAGACATCGACGACCGCGAATATCCTGGCAATACGGGGAATCGTGTCGCCGCGCAGTCCATCGGGATAACCCGTTCCATCGAAGCGCTCGTGGTGATGGCGTATGGTCGGCGCAGCGCCTTCCAGCCATGGGTTGTCCGCCACGATCTCGATGCCGAGGAGAGCATGGGTTTTCATGATCTCGAACTCATCGAAGGTCAGCTTCCCGGGTTTGAGCAGGATACGGTCGGGAATCCCGATCTTGCCTACATCATGAAGAAAGGCACCGGCAACCAGATCCGCAATATCATGTTTCGGCAATCCCATGGCCTCGGCCAGCGCGACGGCATAGAACGTGACCCGGTAGTTGTGGGCATCGGTGTCCGAATCCCGCTTGGCGATGGCATTGCCCAGCGAGTGCATCAGAGAGAGGTTGGATTCCAGCAAGCGACGCGACAATCCCGCTGACCGATGCAGCATGGCCAACAGCAGTGGGTAGAGCAGAAAAGCAGTGACCAAGACGGACGTGGCCGCCGTCAATGCCCCGTTGCGGATTTGCTCTCGTTGCGTTTGCAATGTCTGCTCGTCGAGGCGGTCAATGCATTCCAGATAACCCGCAAGCGTTCCGTCCTTCCCGAACAACGGCAGAACGACTTGAATCAACCGCTCGTCGGCAACATCGATCCAGTTCCGGTGGCTTCGTCCTGGACCGGGCCAATCATGTTGCCAAGATCGAGCCGCGTCGATGAGGACAGCGGGAACGTCCTCCCAGGTTTCATAGATCAACGTCTTGTCCGGACCGAATACGCGAATGCCGACAAACCTGGAGCGATCCAGTAGGCGATTGAGTACCTCGTGTTTCTCCGCGGCCTTGGCGTCTATGACCGTTTGAATAGTGGAGGAATCGAAATGCTGCGCACCCTTCGTGGCATGTTCCAATGCAGCTTGCTCCACCCGGTGGGTTTCGAGCAGGTACGAAGCGCCGCCGGCCACGAATCCGATGACGATCGCAGCGGCGCTCAGCTTGCGAGCGAGCATCCAGCGCAGTTGTCGAGGGCTCTCCGGCAATGCGGCAGGCATCTCAATCTTTCAGGTTCTGGAGCATTTCCATCAGCATCTTGAAATGGCCGCTGACGCGACTCAGAGAAAACTCATACATTACCGCATTCTCCGCAAACTTGGCCCGTTCCACGTCCATCTCCACTGTGTTCCCGTCTACGCTGGTTTGAGATGGGGTGTGATATTTGAGTGGATAGGTGGGAGCGGCGCTTTGCGATTGCCCCGTAATGTGGCTTGACGCCGTGGTTGAGAGCGTGAGCGGTGGTGTGTTGGTTATCGATCGGGCAATGCGCAGGGCTTCCTGGAAATCGATGTCTACCGCCTTGTAGCCGGGTGTGTCGGCGTTGGCGATATTGGAAGCGATCAATTGCTGGCGATAGGCGCGCAGCCCCAGCGCCGTCTCTTGAAAGCCATGCTCACCGCCATGGTTCGACGCGCCGATCGGGAAGTGCTGCGGATGGGATCCTCCGTTCGGGATGCTGGCACCTACATTGTGTCCGCCGGAATGTGACGCGGCATTCACAACGGAACTGCTGCCGGACGGCTGGCTGATGGCCTGGGCGAGTGCAGTAGAGAACGATTGCCCTGCGTTACCACTCGGTGCTGCCACATTAGCGCCATGATTGTCATGCCCACCGCCGGAGGGCGGCTGGACAGGAGGAGGATTTCCAACTCCAGAGACCGGCGGCATGACTCAACTCACTCGTTCTTGATCAGAATGGCCTTGATCGGATCGATCGGCCCGATAGCGTGCCATTTGCTGCTGTGGTGCGATTCCATGATCTCATCATGGCAGCCATGGTTGCATTCGATGACCCAATGTTTCATCAGGACCGCCTGGCAATAGGTAAATCGGATTGCCTTGGTGTTGCAGCCGATGGCATCGGCAAGCAGGCGGCAAGAGCATCGGTTACCGTGTTCATCATGTTCTTGGTTGTTTATCATGACAATTCCGAGGCCCCGCAATAGGAGCCTCGTGACACCCTGGCTTACTTGCAGTTCTGAGGGTGATAACCATTCCTTACTACTTCAGTGATGCGCCCATATCGCGATGTGCCTGCTCCAGTGCCTTGGCTTCGCGGGCAGCGGCATCGAGCTGCTTCTGAATTTCCTGGCAATGGGAACTCATTGAAGCGTAATCGAACTTGGGATATCTGGGGTGCCCTGCCTTGTAGGACTGAGGCATTCCTTCGTGCAACCTGGCTTCAGCCTCGTAACTTGCCGCCTTCTGAGCGAAATAATCGGCGATGCGTTGATGGTCGGCAGCTGTCTTGGCGTTGGTGATGGACTCCGGGATTTCGCTGACTGTTGGCACAGTTGGTACGGAGGAGCATGCCACGAGAGACATCAGGGCAAGTGAGGCAAGAACCGTGACGAGTGAAATGCGCATGATTTTCCCCTCAAGCATTTTGGGATTTCATTGTGCAAGCATGATACGCACGAGGGCATGACCGCTGGATTACATCTCTGTCACCGCGATGTCAGGATTGGCCATGAGGCTTGCGGCAAGAACAAAAATGAGGAGAACATACGAAGCCTGAGTGTGGTTTTCCATTACTTGAACGGATGCTCAAATGACAGATAGAACAGAATGCCATACTCTCCCGACGACGGGCCTACGCCTATCGGTAAGGAAATCCCTGAGACAATCTGAAGGCCGGAAGCATAGTTTGAGGCAAAGCGGACACCGGGATTGATAAAGAAAGTCTTTTCACGCCGTCTGCTGCCGTCTGGTTGAACGAATTCTGAAGTTGTTCCGGCGGCCTCAAGCATCCAGTTGAAATTTTCCTTTGCAAAATAGATGAGACTCGCACCATAGTTGGAAGCGACCGTATTCGCCCTCGCGCCGCCAAGTTCCTTGCTGTGTGGGGTGTATGTGCCGCCGAGATTCCAGTGGGTCACGAATTCATCTGACAATTCCACGCTCAAGGGCAAATTGGCCTGGATGCCAGTTGAATCCGTTCCGTGGCCTTTTTTGTAATCGCCCGTTGGTAAGATGATTGATATCCGTGGGGCAAATGCCAGTCTGTCTTTCAAGATCGCTTGGTAGCGGTAGTTAAGCAGGATGTCTCCAACGCCACTGGTGTTGAGAGGATCGGTCAAATGCACCACAGGAATGGTATAAGAGAGCTGGTGCGTCTCATCCGGTACGGGCCATTCCTGCGTGAAGGTGTAAAGCCAATCCTTTGATTTTTTCAGGTACATGAAACTTTGGATATGCTGTACCACGCCTGCTTCCTGGTTGTACGCTTCTTCCAAAAGAAACGAGTTGTCCTGGATTTTCTTGGCTCCCTCAGCGATAGCTTGCGTTGATGCACAAATGGCAAGAATCAGCATCCAAATAATCTTATTACGCCACATGACAACCCCTTGTAGAAACAGAATTTGTTTTGATTAGATGATGGCAATGATTTGTTCCACAGAATAGGATCGCCTTCTTCGTTGCACTCCCCGATCAGACCGCAACGATGGCCACCAAGGGCAATAGCAGTTTGAAGTCGTATGCGAATGGGTCCAGTTATTTCAGGGTCAGCGGAAATTCTTGACTACCCGTACTGCAGGAGCCCGTGCCGGTCTCGCCGTGGGTCTGCCAGCGGCAATCAAGCTTGCTGCCGGCGTCGGCCACCAGCACAGAGTGGACCTGTCCGATGTGTTTCTTGTGTGGCCATGCGGTCGCCTTGTACTGCTCCGATGTCGGCTCGGTGGTTCGCCACTCTCCCTGATATTTCTTTCCATCGAGGGTGACCTCGACCCGATAGGGTTCAAAAAGACTACGCGTGAGCGTGCCACTGATTTGGCCGGCAGCTTTGGGGGATTCCAGCGTGCCCGTTGAGGCACATGCAGCGAGCATAAGACTCAGTCCGGCAGCGATGAAGATGGTTTTTTTCATGGTGTCTCCTTGCATATCTCTAGGTCAGTGGTATGGACTGCAGGATAGGTACGATGCAGAACCAAAGATAAACGGTGCTTCTACTCTACTTTAGCGACGCTGCCAGATCGCGATGCGCCTGCGCCAATGCTTTGGCTTCATGGGCTGCGGCATTCAACTGCTTCTGAAGTTCCTGGCAATGAGAACTCATCGCGGCAAAATCGTATCTGGGGCGCCCTTGGTAAGACTGGGGCATTTTTTCGTGAAGCTTGGCTTCAGCTACGTAGCTTGCTGCCTTCTGAGCGAAATAATCGGCGATGCGTTGATGGTCGGCAGCGGTCTTGGCGTTGGCGATGGACTCCGGAATCTCACTGACTGGTGGCACGGAGGAACATGCCACGAGAGACATCAGGGCAAGTGAGGCAAGAACCGTCACGAGTGAAGTGCGCATTGACATCTCCTCTAACATTAATGATGTTTGATTCTGCGCCATAGACAGTCACGCGAACATGACCGCCAGATTACAAGTCTGTCACCAAAATGTCAGGGTGCGTGATGGTCACATGTCAACGATACATTGGCGCTAGACAATGCATTTCATATCGGCTTGCCCACTATGCGTTCACCGTGATGTATAGCGACGATCCACGTTAACAAAGTGCGGCAATTATTGCCGACCGCGTGTGCAATTTGCCGGGTCATAAATCCATTTAGCATAGTCCATAGCAGGCTATGAGTGACTAGCGTAACTTGTAAATCGTTAGCACGATAAATGCTTAATGACAACCGCAAGAAAAACTTAAGGCGCATTGATGATAAACCGCATTGACCAGTTTAGTTTTAATCAAACGGCATTGAGCCTGAGTAACTATCACCAGGAGTTGCTAGCGTCGCACATCGTCAGCTCTACCTCTCCCCATTACGAAGTCGTGAGCAATAGCAAAAGACGTAGAAGCAATGCATTGGCGTTAAATCGTTTTTGCTGAATTCTCTGGCAATTGGCCAGTAAGTCATCTATGAAAGGAAATTGATATGACTGCAACCGCTGTTACCGACTCCAGCCCGTCCGTGGCCACTTATGCCGCGCTAAATGCTAAAAAGAGTTCTACTGATACCACTTCTACCACCAACGCCATATCGGCGACCGAAGATCGATTCCTGAAACTGCTGGTGACACAGCTTAAGAATCAGGATCCGCTCAATCCTCTGGACAATGCCCAACTGACCTCGCAGATGGCGCAAATCAGCACGGTCAATGGCATAGAGAAACTGAATACGACCTTGCAGTCCCTGATCAGCAACTCCAATGACTCGCAGACGATGCAGGCCGCCGCACTGGTTGGGAAAGGCGTGCTGGTGCCGGGGACGGGAATGGAGCAAAAGGCCGCGAATGGCCCGACAGTCGCCGGTTTCGCTATTGACGGCCCCGCCGATAATGTCAAAGTGACCATTAACGATGCGAATGGAATCACAGTCAGGACCATCGACCTAGGCGGGATGAAGACCGGCACCAATGTCTTCCAGTGGGACGGCAAGGCGGATAGCGGCGAGATTGCGGCGGATGGCGCCTATACCTTCAAGGTTGCCGCCAAGCGCGGCAGCGATCAAGTGGGTAGTACTGCCCTGCAATTGGGCCTGGTCGAAGGAATTATGAACAGCAGTCAGGGTGTGAGTTTGAACCTTGGCAACTTGGGAACTTTCAAAATGAGTGACGTCAAAGAATTCCTTTGAACCAGCTATTGATTCACTCTTCTTTCATTGAAGCCGCCATGCGTTTGAGTAGCGGATGCAAGAGATAGGCGAGCACTGTGCGCTCGCCGGTCTTGATCACCACCTCGGCCGGCATGCCGGCCTGCATCTGCCGGTTGCCGAGTACCTTCATGCCTTCCGGCGTAATCGAAACGCGCGCCAGATAGTAAGCGGTCTGTGGCTCAATGATCAAGTCCGAAGACACCGAATCGACGTGTCCGATCACCACCAGCGCCGGCGAGTGAGCAAATGACGAGAAGCGTACATCCACTTCCAGTCCGGCATGCACATTATCGATTAGATGCGGCGGCACCTTAGCTTCAAGCAACAGGGCCTCGTTGTGAGGCACGATGTCCATCAACTTCTGCCCGGGGCCAATCACCGCCCCCACAGTTTGCACCGCCAAGCCGACGACCTGACCTTCCGATGGCGCACGAATCACTGTGCGTCCCAACTCCTGGGTAGCCGCCTTATATTTTTCCGCATCAGCCTGTACCTCACGGCGCACATCGGAGAGTTGGCTGTCTACTTCCTTGCGATATTCCTGGTGATGCTGAATATCGCGCAACTTCATTTCGGCAATGTCGCGCCGGCCGCGCAGGATTTTGCCCTGCAAATCCGCGATGGCGCCCGTGGCCTCGGCCGCCGTGCGCTCCAGTTCCAGTTGCTTATTGCGCGGGGTATAGCCTTCCTTGACCAGATCGCGAACTCCTTTGAGTTCCTCCTGGATGAATTCCAGTTGGCTAGTGCGTGCCCGTAGCATGCCTTCGGCACCGAGAATCGAGGCTTCCTGTCCCTGGATTTGCTCCTCCATGGCATCCATGTCGGCCTGCAAAGCCATGCGCCTGGATTGGAACAACTGCAGTTGATTATTCATGGTTTGGTGGAGATAAGGATCATCCACCGCCTTCAGCAAATCCGGATGAAAACTGATCTTGTCCTGGCCACTTTGTTCCGCCAGCAAACGCCCTTCCATGGCTCTGAGCGTCAGGTAGTGCTGGCGCACGGACTCGTAATTGGCAAGCGACACCGCGTCGTCGATACTCAGCAAAGGGTCGTCTTGCTTGACTGACTGGCCCTCCTTAACCAACATCTGTTTGATGATACCGCCGGAAAGGTGTTGCACGGCTTTGCGCTTGGTGTCGATGGTGACCATGCCTTGCGTCGGCACGCCCTCATCCAGCGGCGCCAGACCTGTCCACAACAGGAAGCCGCCAAAACCGAGGCCCAGCACCCATAAACCGACGCGTGCCGGCTGGGAGGTATCCGTAGGCAGAATCAACTCGCCTTCCAAGGCGGGCACCAGAACATTACCTGGCTGATTGGGTACTGACAAATTTTGAGTTGCCATGATCTGATTAAGTCTAAAAAGACCCGCACCGAGTTGCGTCTGAGTTGGTTCAGAACATGCTGGCGTGCCCCCATACATCCTTGGAGCACATACAAACTGCCTTCTGGCAGTGTCTCTCGGAGGTAATCAGTGAGAGTGACCAGAGCCAGATCTGCTGCTGGAGCCAGATCTGCTGCTGGAATCGCTTCCGTAATAGCCACCGCCGGCGCAACCGCCCAGCAATGTGGCAATGACTGCTGCAACGACTACCAATAATTTCTTTGACATCATGCTCACCTTGTATTGAGAAAAACGATTTAATCCGGCGCTTAAATGGCCGGGGGCATTAGTGCTTTCAATGCTGATGCTCAGACCCTTCGCCCTTTTGATTGCTTGACGACGTGGATTGATCATGCGCGTGGTTTCCATGTCCCATCATGCCCATCATGTGTTCATGTCCGCCAAAAACCACAACAGCTAACATAACTACCATCATCACCAGCATGACTTCACCTTTTTGGAACCGCTTCATCTTTTCACTCCTGGATTGTGTTTCGCATGAGAAACGTCATGCCCGCTATTAACTTCCTTGCCGATTTCTTATCACTCCAAACCACGTGCCAACCGCCATTGTTTGACTAGCGCATAGATCGCCGGAATCACGGCGAGCGTCAGCACCGTCGAGGAAATCATGCCTCCGACCATGGGGGCGGCAATGCGGCTCATGACCTCTGAACCGGTCCCTGTGCCCCACATGATCGGCAAGAGACCCGCCATAATGGCCACCACGGTCATCATTTTCGGTCGCACGCGCTCGACTGCACCTTCCATCACTGCCTCGTAGAGGTCTGCGACGTTCGGCGCACGCCCTGATACACGGCACTTTGTTTTGATCGCTTCCCAGGCATGATCGAGATAGATCAGCATCACCACGCCGGTTTCGGCCGCCACCCCGGCCAGGGCGATAAAGCCGACCGCCACCGCCACCGAGAGGTT
>Ga0172380_10006356_pt1 | contig 13768 bp, 13 predicted proteins | sample Leawe162metaG_FD_119747 | JGI IMG/M metagenome (GOLD analysis project Ga0172380, IMG submission 119747) | Leachate microbial communities from a municipal landfill in Southern Ontario, Canada - Leachate well 162 metaG | ecosystem: Engineered > Solid waste > Landfill > Unclassified | place... | reverse complement strand
GACCGTGGCGCTGATCGGCATCTATCCGTTCGCGCGCAAGAACGAGCTGATCATCGCCTATCACGTCGCCGCCAGCGGCGAGATCCGCCTCAACGAGGAACTGGCGGAGGTTCGCCTGCTGCCGCCTGAGCGCTTGCGTCCCTCCGACTTCGGTACCGGCCTGGCGATTCGTGACTGGCTACGCAGCCGCGGCCTCGGCCCAGCAGCGGAATAGATCAAAGCGCGGGAGAGGTCCGCAAGCATGCACAAGACACTGAACATGCCCATCATCGATTTTCACACCCACATCATGACGGACAAGCGGACCGCCGGTGGCATGCGCTGGTTGCAGAAGAAGGTGAGCTCGGACCCGAACGGCGTCTTCGGCGAGACGCCCTACGATGTCGATCTCACGACGGACAAGGCGAGGAGCATGTTGGCAGCTGCCGGGGTCGACTACTACTTCAACATGTTCTTTCCGATCCACGAGGGAACCACGGACGAAGTGAATCAGTGGAACTACCAGCTATCGCTGCAGGATCCCCGCTGCATTCCCTTCGTCTCGCTGCTGCCCGGGGATCCCGACAAGATGGCGATACTCGAACGGGCCTTCAACAGCAACGGTTGCCTGGGCTTGAAGCTGCATCCCTACGTGCAGAGCATCTCGGCGGCCGATGCCCGGCTCTTCGAGGTCTACGACTATCTGCAGGCGGCCGGAAGGCCGGCGCTCATCCATACCGGATTCGAGGAAATATATCAGGCGGACTGCAATCGCGAGACACTGAGCGCCATACTCAAGCAGTTTCCACGTCTGACGCTGGTCATCCCGCACCTCTGCTATCCGGACGTGGATGCCGCTTTCCGCTTTCTGGACGAGTATCCGCACACCTACCTGGATGCGACCAACGTCTTCTGGTGCTTCAAGCTGATACCGCCAAAGGAACACTGGTGGGACCTGATAGAACGTTACAGCGAGCGCATGGTTTTCGGCTCGGATTTCACCATGGGCATGCACTTTCCCGCGCGGCTCTATGAGCATTTCGCCCAATTGCCCTTGAGCATCAAAGCAAAAGGTGACATGCTGTTCAGGACTGCGGCGAGCATGGCCCGGCGCTGCGGGCGGGAATTGACGCTCGCCGGGGAAGTCCTTTGATCGTCCGTTGAGGTCAGCGCAACCTGCCTCAGCCGCAGCGAATTAAATGAGCACCGGATGATCGAGCAACCGGTGCTCATTGGCGACACCGGCTCGAAAACACCAAAGGGAGACCACGATGCAAATTCTGCAACCGCCCGGCTGGCGCCGGCCGAAGGGCTTTTCGAACGGCATTGCCACACGAGGAAACATGGTGTTCGTTGCCGGTCAGGTCGGCTTCGATGCGAACGAGGTATTTCAAACCGACGAACTGGCAGGCCAGGCCCGTCAGGCGCTCGCCAACATCGTCGCCGTCCTCGCCGAAGCCGGCGCCAAGCCGGAGCACATCGTGCGCATGACCTGGTACCTCGCGGATGCGGAGGAGTACAACGCCAATCTGAAGGGCATAGGCGAGGCCTATCGGGATATCATCGGGCGCCACTTTCCGGTGATGACGGCGATCCAGGTCGCCGGCTTCGTCGAGCATGGGGCGAAGGTGGAGATCGAAGTAACCGCCGTTATCCCGGACGCGTGATGCACAGCCGGGCTGATCCCCGGCTTGCCCGCAGCGGTGATCCTGGCCTCGCCTGCCGGTCCGCCAGGCGACCGCGGGAATGCGCATGAAGCTGAATTTCTTTCCATGGCGTTCGCTGAACACCAGAATCACCCTCACCACGGTGACCATCTTGGTGATCAGCATCTGGATGCTGGCCTTCTACGTGAGCCGGGTGCTGCGCGAGGATATGCAACGCCTGTTGAGCGACCAGCAGCTCTCGATGGCTTCCTTCATGGCCAGCGAGATCAGCGAAGAGCTGGACAATCGCATCAAGGGTCTGGAGAACGTTGCCGGAAGAATCGGTCCGGCCACGATGGCCGATAAGTCGGCGCTGCAGAAATTCCTGGAAGACCGCCCGATGCTTCAGAACATGTTCAGCGGCGGCCTCGTTGCCCTTAGCCTCGATGGCACGGCGATCGCCGACGCTCCGCTGTCGGCAGGACGCATCGGCGTCAATTACGCCGACTCCGCTCACGTGGTCACGGCGCTCGAGGAGGGCAAATCGACGGTAGGCCGGCCGGTCATCGACAAGAAGCTGGGCACGCCGATCTTCACCATCGTGGCGCCCATACGCGCCCAGAGCAGGGTGATCGGCGCCCTGGTCGGTGCGACCGAACTGAGCAAGCCGAACTTTCTGGCCAAGGTCACCGAGGGCCGTTACGGCCGGACCGGCGGCTATCTGCTCATCGCGCCGCAGTACCGGCTGGTCATTACCGGCACCGACAAGAGCCGCACCATGCAGCCGCTGCCGCCTCGCGGCGTCAATCCGCAGATAGACCGCTTCGTTCAGGGTTACGAAGGCTCCGCCGTCTACGTCAACTCGCTTGGCGTGGAAATACTGAGTTCGGTCAAAGCCATTCCCGCGGCGGGTTGGAACCTGGCGGTCTATCTACCGACCGAGGAAGCCTTTGCCCCGATTCGCGCCATGCAGCAGCGCATTCTGCTGGTCACGATCTTCCTGACCCTATTGGCCGGCCTCCTGACCTGGTGGATGCTGCGCCGCCAGCTGTCACCCATGCTCGCCGCCGCAAGCGCCCTGAGCACCATGGCGGACACCAGCCAGCCGCCGCGGGCCTTGCCCATCACCAGGCGCGATGAAGTCGGCAAACTGATAGGCGGTTTCAACCGCCTGCTGGAGGCGCTGGCGCAACGCGAAGAAGCATTGAAGGAGAGCGAGTATCGCTGGAAATTCGCGCTCGAGGGAGCCGGCGATGGCGTTTGGGACATAGATCTCGCTACGCGGCAAGTGCAATTCTCCAAACGCGAGCGAGAGATGCTCGGGTATAGCGAGACCGAACTCGAGTGGCCGCTCGCGCAATGGATTCAGCTCGTTCACCCTGAGGACAAATCCGGATTGCTGCAGTCTGTTCAAGACTACATCGATGGGAGAACCAAGGCCTACGCGATCGAATACCGCCTGCGCTGCCAGGACGGCAGCTACAAGTGGATGTCTGCCAGGGGCATGGCGGTCAGTTTCGGCGCCGACGGCAAGCCCGCGCGCATGATAGGCACCCATAGCGACATTTCCGAGCGCAAGCAGGCTGACGACAGGCTCAGGGAATTCAATCTGACGCTCGAGCAACGCGTGATCGATCGCACCGAGGAACTGCTCGTCGCCAATCGCAAGCTGACGGCGGAGATAGCCGAGCGCAGGATCGCCCAGGCCTCGGCCGCCAGCTTCGCGGGCCGCTTGCAGGTCATGACCCGCCGCCATGCCGGTGCCCAGGAGTTCGAGCGGCGCAGGCTGGCCCGAGAGCTGCACGACCGGGTATCCTCGACCTTGACCGCCATCGGCCTCGGCCTCGGCCTGATCGCCAGAGATCTGCCCCGGGATGCCGCCGCCAGAGTCGGCGAGCGGCTGTCCGACACCATGACGCTGCTCGAAGACGCCATGGCCAACGCCCGGGAGATCAGCCACGGCCTGCATCCGGCGGTACTCGAGTATGGCGGCGTAATTCCGGCGCTGGAGGAGTATGGGCGAAAATTTTCCAGCACCACGGGTATCGCCGTCGAGGTAGTGGAAAGGGAGAAGGAACTGCGCTTGCCCGCGGGAATGGAGATCGCGCTGTTCCGCATCGCCCAGGAGGCGATGACGAATTGCGCCAAATATGCCAAGGCCAGGACCATCACGATTGCGCTCGATGGCGATGCCGAAAACCTGATCTTCGTGGTCGCCGACGACGGCGTCGGCTTCGACCCGGTGCGGCTGGCAGAAGCCGAAAACCCGTCCGGGCTGGGCTTGCTGTCGATGCGGGAGAGGGCGGAGGCGATAGGCGCGACATTGTCCTTGGACTCCGTGTCGAGCAGCGGTACGCGGGTCACGGTCCGGACCTGATGCGCCGCTTTCCGCGGCTCCCCTGAGCAACGCATCACCCCGCTGGCAGCGTTCTCACTACCTCTATCCAGCTTGTCGGAATCGGATTCGGCGATAATGATCCCATGTGCGGCCGCTATGTCATCTTCGGACCACCGTCACGCTACCGTGATCACTTTGAGACGGGGGAAGCTTTCGACATGGCGCCCCGATTCAATGTCGCACCGTCGCAGATCCTGCCGGTGGTGCGGCAGAACCGGGATGGCAGTCGCGATTTCGTTTTCGCGCGCTGGGGCCTCGTCCCATCCTGGGTCAGGGACCCGGCCAAGCTGAACCGGCCGATCAACGCCAAGGCCGAGACGGCAGCCATCAAGCCGATGTTCCGCCATGCCTTTCGCAAGAACCGCATCCTCGTGCCAGCGGATGGCTTCTATGAGTGGAAGGCGGTTGCCGGCAAGAAGCAGCCCTACCTCATTCGCATGCGAGACGAGGCGCCGTTCGGCATGGCCGGCCTGCTCGAGCACTGGCAGAGCCCGGAGGGCGATGCGCGGACCTTCGCCGTACTGACGACAGAGCCGAATCCCTTGATGGCGCAGATTCACAATCGCATGCCGGCGATCGTCCGGCCTGAGGACTACGCGGCATGGCTAGCCCCTGAGGCAAGCGACGTGGGGGTGTTGCAGTCCCTGCTCGGCCCCTATCCGGAGCGAGCCATGGCGGCCTATCCCGTGAGCCGGAAAGTCAACGCCCCGACCTATGACGGCCCGGATCTGCTCGAACCGCTGGCACCATGATGCGCCGGGTCGCTGTGCTCTGCCTGTTGCTGAGCGCAACACCGGCGGTCTTGGCGGATGTTCTGACCGGTCGCGTGGTCAGTATCGCCGACGGTGACACGCTGACACTAGTGGCTGCGAACAAGCGGCAACACCGCATCCGCCTGTCCGCCATCGATGCCCCGGAGCAGGCACAGCGGTTCGGCGATCGATCGAGAACCGCCCTGAACTCCTTAGCCTACGGCAAGGTCGTCCGGGCCGAATGCGGGAGTCGTGATCAGTACGGTCGGGAGGTGTGCAAGATCTTGTTGAATGGAGCCGACATCAACTTGTTGCAGCTTCGCTCCGGCATGGCGTGGTGGCAAAGGAAATTTGCCTGGGAGCAAAGTCCCGCGGACCGCGCCGCCTATGAGCAAGCCGAGTTTCAGGCCAAGATCCGCCGCGTGGGACTGTGGGCCGACAAAAATCCAGTGCCGCCTTGGAAGTGGCGACGGCAGTAATCGCCGCCGTACCGGCAAGTATTCACCCGGCCGACGCACCTCGTTGACAAGTGTCCTATCGAACACCATAATGGTGTTCGATAGGACACTTTCCGCTACGGGGCTCCCATGGCCAATTCCGACAAGCATCGCGACAGCACCGACCGCGACGCCGACTACCTCGGCCGATTGCGCGATTACTACCAGGACGCCAAGCGCATCCCGTCGCAACAGCGCATCTGCGAACTGATGGGCTTCGCCTCCAAGACGGCCGCCCGAAAACTGCTGCAACGCCTGGAGGGTGCAGGCCTCATAGCGCGTACGCCCGACGACGATGCCTGGATCCCTGCGAAATCCTTCTTCGAGCGCCCCCTGGCCAGCGTCGCCGTCCGTGCCGGGGCGCCGGACATGGTCGACAACGGCGCGGTCGAACCCTTCCTGGTCGACGACTACCTGATCCGTCAGCCCTCGCGAACCGTCATGGTCCCGGTCAAGGGCGACTCGATGCTGGACGCGGGCATCCACGACGGCGACGTCGCCGTGATTGAACGCGGCCGCGCGGCCGCGAAAGGCGATTTCGTCATCGCCATCGTGGACAACGAATTCACCCTCAAGGAACTCGGAATCGAACGTGGCCGCTTCATCCTCAAGCCGCACAACCCAGCCTATCCGGTGATACGCCCCAAGGCTGAGCTGGAGATATTCGGGGTCATGATCGGCCTGGTGCGCCGCTATCGACACTAGCTCGCCGCTGTGAACCCCTCTCATGCGCGATTGAACGAGGCGCAGCGCGAAGCCGTGGTGTTCGGCTGCAACCAGGCTGGTGCTGCGGATCGGGACAGTCCCCTGCTGGTGATCGCCGGCGCCGGTTCGGGCAAGACCAATACGCTCGCCCACCGCGTCGCGCATCTCATCGCTCAGGGCGCTGACCCGGGCCGGATCCTGCTGCTCACCTTCTCCCGGCGTGCGGCGAGCGAGATGATGCGCAGAGTCGATCGCATCATCGCGCAGCAATCGCTTGCCCATGCGCGACTTGGGCAGGCATCGCTCGCCTGGTCCGGCACCTTCCACAGCGTCGGAGCGCGGCTGCTGCGCGAGTTTGCCGGGCGAATCGGGCTCGCACCCGGCTTCAGCATCCATGACCGGGAAGATTCCGCCGACCTCATGAACCTGGTGCGCCACAAGCTCGGCTTTTCCGCCAAGGCAAAGCGCTTTCCGATGAAATCGACCTGCCTCGCGATCTATTCGGCGGTGGTGAACACCCAGGCCGGATTGCCTGAGCTGCTCGCCAGCGCCTATCCGTGGTGCACCCAGTGGGAAGGAGATCTGAAGCGGCTGTTCCTCGGCTATGTGGAAGCAAAGCAGGACCAGCAGGTGCTCGATTACGACGACCTCCTGCTCTACTGGGCGCAGATGGTGACGGAACCCGGACTGGCCCGCGAACTGGGCCAGCGCTTCAGTCATGTGCTGGTAGACGAGTATCAGGACACCAATCGCCTGCAGGCGGCCATCCTGCTCGCCATGAAGCCGGATGGCCGCGGGCTCACCGTTGTCGGCGACGACGCGCAGGCGATCTATGCATTTCGTGGCGCGACGGTGCGGAACATCCTCGATTTCCCGGCACAATTCGATCCGCCCGCGTGGCGCGTGATACTGGAGCGCAACTACCGCTCGACGCAGCCGATACTGGCCGCTGCCAACGCCGTGATCGCGCTCGCTGCCGAGCGCTACACCAAGGACCTTTGGTCCGAGCGCGCCTCGGCGCAGAAGCCCCGTCTGGTCTCGGTGCGGGACGACGCCGATCAGGCGGGCTACGTCGTCGAGCAGGTGCTGGCGCGGCGCGAAGAGGGAGTGAAGCTCAAGGCACAGGCGGTACTCTTCCGCGCGTCGCATCACAGCGTGCGGCTGGAGTTGGAACTCACCCGGCGCAACATCCCTTTCGTGAAGTACGGCGGGCTCAAGTTTCTCGAGGCGGCCCACGTCAAGGACCTGCTGGCGCTGGTGCGCTGGGCGCAGAACCTCAAGGACAGGGTATGCGGATTCCGGGCCATCCAGCTTCTTGCCGGCGTCGGACCGAAGACGGCAGGACGACTGCTTGAGAACATCGCGGCGGCAAACCCGGGCTGTGCACTGCTCATGGAGCAGCCGGTTGCGGAAGGGGTGAGGACAGCCTGGGCCGAGTTTGCCGCGGTCGTCGCAGCGATCGGCGCGGCGAGCGCGCCCTGGCCGGCAGCCCTGGAGCAGGCTTGCCGCTGGTACCTAGCGCAGATGGAGCGGCTCTATGAAGACGCGCCGATCCGGCAGGCCGACATCGAACAACTGGCGCGGATCGCCGCGACCTATCCGAGCCGGGAACGGTTTCTCACCGAACTCACGCTCGACCCGCCGGATGCGACGAGCGACGAGGCGGGGGTGCCGCTCCTGGACGAGGACTATCTGATCTTGTCCACCATACATTCAGCCAAGGGGCAGGAGTGGTCGGCGGTGACCTTGCTGAATTCGGTCGATGGCTGCATCCCTTCCGACCTGGCGACCGGATCGACAGCGGAAATCGAGGAGGAGCGGCGGCTCCTCTACGTCGCAATGACCCGGGCCAAGGATCAGCTCGAGCTCATGGTGCCGCAGCGCTTCTACGTTTCCCAGCAGCCGGGGTCGGGCGATCGACACGTCTATGCAAGCCGCACGCGCTTCATTCCCAGTGCGCTATTGGACCGCTTCGAACAAGGATCGTGGCCAGCGCCGGAAGCGCAGGCGCCGGGCAGTTCGGAACCGGGCAGGGCGGCGCTGGATCTGGCGGCGCGGATGCGGGCGATGTGGGGCTGAGACGGCCTAATTGGCTTCCCGCACGATATTGTTGGCCCAGACCAGGGCCTGGGTGTGGCAGGCATTGACGAGGTCGGCGTCGAGGCCGGGCAGCTTGGCGGTGAAGTCGTGGCAGGCCTCCCCATCGTTGCCTTCGAGCGCCACGGTCAGAGCCATCATGGTACCCAGTTTGCCGCTGCCTGATTGCAGCGCCGCGACGAGTTCGGGACCAACGCTGACCGTGGTCAGTATGTCCTGCATTGCCACGCCCAGCAGCACCGGCATCAGCGACAGGATGCCGCACATGAATGCGTGGTCCTCGCCGCCGCGATCGCCCGGCATCACCCTCGCTGCCAGGAGTTCCATCAGACGGCCGCGCGTCGCCGCCAGTTGCATCAAGGGACTAGCCGCCGGGCTTGCCGCGGGCGCGGTGTACATCAGCAACTGCAGCCAGCGGTGCAATTGGCGCCGGCCGAGAACCGCGATGGCGTGGCGCAGCGAGGTGATGCGCGTACGCACGCCGCTACCGAGGGAATTGGTGAGGCGCAGCAGATTGACGGCGAGCCCGGGCTCCTGCTTGAACACCGACTCGATATCCTCGACCTCGGCGTCATCGACCACCATGCCGAGCAGCTTCAACAGCGCCAGTTGCGAGTGGCCGAGCTTCTTGCCGGCGATGATGGAGGGATGAGCGAAGTAGTAACCCTGAAACAGTTGATAGCCTTCGGCGTGACATTGTGCCGCCGTCTCCTGACTCTCCACCCGCTCGGCGAGCAGTTGCACCGGCCAGCGCTTGAGCAGCCGCGTCGCGTCGAGCAGTTCCTCGGCGTTGAGCAGCATGGTATCGACCTTGACGATGTCGACGATGGCCAGCAGCGGTCGCAGCCGCTCGTGGTCCCTGACGAAATCGTCCAGAGCCAGTTTGTAGCCGAGCGCCTTGAGTTCGAGGCAGCGGGCGACGATGGCCGGTGTGACCTCGACGGTCTCCAGCACCTCGAGCACGATCTTGTCCGCGGGCAGGACCTCGAGCATGTCGGACAGCAGCAGGCTCTCGTCGCAATTGATGTAACCCTTGTAAGGGCCGAGCGCCGCCTCTATGCCTAGATCGGCAAAGGCGTGAGTGATGACGCTGGAGGTGGCGGCGCGATGGTCGTCTATATCGGCGGAGTTCCTGTGGCCGCTGCGAAACAACAGCTCGTAGGCGACCAGGCGCTGTGCGCGATCGAGTATCGGCTGGCGAGCGATGAAGATTTCCAGGGTCGAATCGCGCATCTTCAATAACCGACGGCCAATCCCGGCCAACTCGTTTCGAGCGCCCGCTTGAACTGCGCCTGGATGCGCGCCAGCGCCTCCGGCGAGTCGCCCTCGAAGCGCAGCACCACCACGGGCGTCGTATTCGAGGCCCGCGCCAGACCAAAGCCATCCGCGAACTCGGCACGCACGCCGTCGAGAGTGATCAGTTCAATGGCGCCAGGAAACAGTCGAGCGGCATCGGCCTTGAGCTTGGCGACCAGGGCGTGCGGTTCGCCCTCCTGCATCTTGACGTTGAGTTCGGGCGTGCACAGCGAATTGGGCAGATGCTTCAACGGCCAGTTGGCTGAACCCGCCGCCAGCGACCAGCGCGAGACGATCTCCAGCAGGCGGGCGCCGGCGTAGAGTCCATCGTCGAAGCCATACCAACGCTCCTTGAAGAACATGTGGCCGCTCATTTCTCCGGCCAGCGGCGCGCCGCTGTCCTTCAACTTGGCCTTGATCAGCGCGTGGCCGGTCTTCCACATCAGCGGGACGCCGCCCTGGTAGCGAATGGTGCGTGCCAGGTTGCGCGTGCATTTCACGTCGTAGATGATGGAGGCTCCGGGATTGCGCGTCAGTACGTCGGCGGCGAAGAGCATCAACTGCCGGTCGGGATAGATGATCTCGCCGTCCTTCGCCACCACGCCCAGGCGGTCGCCATCGCCGTCGAAGGCCAGACCCAGCTCTGCGTCCGTCTCGCGCAGCGTGCGGATCAGGTCCTGCAGGTTCTCCGGCCGCGACGGATCAGGATGGTGATTGGGAAAATTGCCATCGACCTCGCAGAATAGTTCGGTCACTTCGCAACCCAGGCGGCGGAACAACTCGGGCGCCAATTCACCGGCCACACCGTTGCCACAGTCGACGACGATCTTCATCGGGCGTGACAGCTTGACGTCGGAGACGATGCGCTGCAAGTAGGCCTCACGCACGTCGGCGTGGGTGAGGCGGCCCTGCCCCTGGCGCAGGGAGCCAGACTCTATGCGGCGGCGCAATTCCTGGATCATTTCGCCGTGCAGCGTCTCGCCGCCGAGCACCATCTTCAGGCCGTTGTAGTCGGGCGGGTTGTGGCTGCCGGTAACCGCGACCGCAGAATCGCAGCCGAGCTCGTAGGCGGCAAAATAGGCCAGCGGTGTCGGCACCCGGCCGATATCCACCACGTCCATGCCGGCAGCGTTGAGACCGCTGGCCAGCGCCGCGGACAACCCGGGGCCGGAGAGCCGGCCGTCGCGGCCAATGGCAACGGTCTTCTGGCGGCGCGCCGCGGCCTCCGAGCCCAACGCCTGGCCGATCATGCGAACCGTATCCGCGGTCAACGTCTGGCCGACGATGCCGCGAATATCGTAGGCCTTGAAAATCTCGGGCAGCGGATGATTCATATATCTAATTATCCTGCAAATCCGCCTCGACTGCGTTGTCGCGCTTCACATGTTCTGCGCAGAAAAATGGCGGCCGGCGTGGCAGCCGGCGCGACGCGAAGCTGAGCTTCAATGCAGCGTCTTGGTGGCCTCTCCCGGCATCTCGGGCGGAGCCGGCGAGGCGTGGTGGGCGAGCAGCCGCCAGCCCAGGGCACCGCGCACATAGACGTTGGTGACGACGACCGGGGCGCTCTCACCTTCGCCGCTCGACAGACTCAGGTGTTCCTGCAGGCTGTGCACCGACAGCAGCATGCTCTGCAGATAGATCTGCCGGGTCAGCGCCACGGACAGGCGCCTGCCGGAGGAGAAGACCCGGCGCCAGCCTTCGCGCACGGCGCTATAGCCGGCGAGGCGGGGACCGCCGGGGAGGACGCAGACGATCTCCTCGTCTTCGGCCCATACCGCCATCATCGCCTCGAGATCGGCGCGCTCGAGGGCGTCGTAGAAAGCCGCTTCGGCATCCTGCGGCGTGGTGTACAGGGGCTTATGGGTAGGCATGGCGATCAAGATGCTGCAGCACCCGCTCCGGTGTCAAGTCCTCCAGACACTTGAAGTGCCCAAGCGGGCAGACACGCTGAAAACAGGGACTGCAGGCGATGCCGGTGGCGATGATCTTGGCTTGGCTCGACAGCGGCGGCGTGAATTCCGGGCTGGACGATCCATAGAGCGCCAGCAGCGGCCGCTCCAGAGCCGCGGCGACGTGCATCAGCCCGGAGTCGTTGGCGACGACCAGACGAGCAGCGGCGAGCAGATCGATGGCCTGCTCCAGCGTCGTGCGCCCGCAGAGATTCAAGGCCGCACCGCGTGCCGCCTGGGCGATCTCGTCGCCCAGCGCCCTGTCCTTTTCCGAACCGATCAACCACACGGGCTTCGTCGCGTTGCCGAGCTTGTTGGCCAGGGCCGCGAAATGCCGAGCCGGCCAGCGCTTGGCCGGCCCGTATTCGGCGCCGGGACAGAAGACCACCGGTGGCCCCTGAGGCGACAAGGCGAGCGCCTCACGCGCCGCCGCCTGCTGCTCCGGCGTCGATATCAGCCGCGGCCCGGCCAGCGGCTGGGTGGGCTGAGCCGCGGCCGCCTCGGCCAGCTTGGCGTAGCGCATGGCCAGTTGCGGCAGGGTCCGCTGGTCATAGCGGTGCAACCGGTTGAGCAGTAAATAGCGCGCCTCGCCGACAAAGCCGGTGCGCAACGGAATCCCCGCGATAAAGGGAATCAGCGCCGACTTCCAGGAATTGGGCAGGACGACGGCCTCGTCGTAGGCTTCTGTCTTCAAGCTGCGCGCCAGGCGCAGGCGCGCCCGGAGATTGAACTCGCCGTGGCTCAGGGGATTGACGATCACCCGTCTGACCTCGGCCATGCGCCGCAACAGTGGCGCAGTCCAGGTCGGCGCCAGCACGTCGAGTTCCAAGCGTCCATGCTTCTGCTTGAGCCGCGTCAGCAGAGGCTGGGCGAGTATCGTGTCGCCTATCCAGGCCGGGGCGACGATGAGGATCTTCAGTGATGCCCTTTCGGCTTTTCACCGGTGAAGTGGTAATTGGCGCCGCAATAGGGGCAACGCGCCGCGCCGCTCTTCAACACATCGAGAAAAACGCGCGGATGGCGCGCCCACAGCGGTGCGCTGGGCGGCGGGCAGTGCAGGGGGAGATCGGCCGCACTGACGGCGACGTCGCGGGCAGTATCGTTGGCTGTGTTCATCATGCTTCCTCAGGCGACAAATCAGGCCACTGGCGTGAGCCAGTCGGCGTGCGCGGGAACGCGGCCGTTCACCACGTCGAAGAACAGGCTCTGCAGCTTGCCGGTAATCGGCCCGCGCGCGCCGATGCCGATCTGCCGGCTGTCGAGTTCGCGGATCGGCGTCACCTCGGCGGCGGTACCGGTGAAGAAGGCTTCATCGGCGATATAGATGTCGTCGCGCGTCAGACGCTTGGACATCACCGTGAGACCGAGATCCTTGGCCAGGGTGTGGATGGTGGCGCGGGTGATGCCGATCAGGGCAGAGGCGATCTCCGGCTCGTAGATTATTCCGTCCTTGACGATGAACAGGTTCTCGCCCGGACCCTCGGCGACGAAGCCATCGACGTCGAGCAACAGCGCCTCATCGTAGCCATCCTCGGTCGCTTCCATATTGGCCAAGATGGAATTGGCATAGGTACCGGAGAACTTGGCGCGGGCCATGTTGACATTGACGTGGTGTCGGGCGTAGCTCGAGGTCTTGACGCGTATGCCCTTTTCCATGCCCTCTTCGCCAAGGTAGGCACCCCAGGGCCAGGCGGCGATGGCGACATGCACCTTGACCCCGCGCGGGCTGACCCCCATCTTTTCCGAGCCGTAGAAAGCGATCGGCCGGATATAGCAGGAGTCGAGCTTGTTGGCGCGCACCACCTCGCGCTGCGCCGCGATCAGCGTCGCCTTGTCGTAGGGTATGGCCATGCGATAGATGTGCGCCGAGTTGAACAGGCGGTCGGTGTGTTCCTTGAGGCGGAAGATCGCCGTGCCCTGCTGTGTGTGGTAGGCGCGCACCCCCTCGAAAACCGCCAGTCCATAGTGCAGCGAATGGGTGAGGACGTGGGTGGTGGCCTCGCGCCAGGGCAGAAGTTTTCCGTCTTGCCAGATGAAGCCGTCTCGGTCTGCCATGGACATGATGCGAATCTCCAGCGTTTACGCAAAGAGGGGATTTTAGCCGATTTGCCGCTGGCCTGAGGCAGGTGGGTAAAATACGTGGCGTGAGCACTGTGGATACTCAGTGGAAACCCAACGTCACCGTGGCAGCGGTGATCGAGCGCCATGGCCGCTTCCTTCTGGTCGAAGAAGAGACGCCCGATGGCCTGCGCCTGAACCAGCCTGCCGGCCACCTCGAGCGCGGAGAATCGCTGACCGAAGCCTGCGCCCGTGAGACCCTGGAAGAATCCGCCTGGCACTTCCTGCCGCGGCAACTCGTCGGCGTCTACCTTTGGCCCGCCGTCAAGGCCGGGATCACCTACCTGCGCTTCGCCTTTTGCGGTGAGCTCGGCCGGCACGAGGCGGAGCG
>Ga0172380_10006355_pt1 | contig 13772 bp, 12 predicted proteins | sample Leawe162metaG_FD_119747 | JGI IMG/M metagenome (GOLD analysis project Ga0172380, IMG submission 119747) | Leachate microbial communities from a municipal landfill in Southern Ontario, Canada - Leachate well 162 metaG | ecosystem: Engineered > Solid waste > Landfill > Unclassified | place... | reverse complement strand
TCCTCCAAATTTTACCAAAAATCTTCTTGGGCGTCCTGGTCACTCTTTTTGTTTTTCAGGTCGTTGGATTTTTTGTTATTTTTTATCTCTCAAGTCAGGCTCTAAAATAAAGGGTTCAAAACCCTATGTTGCCTGCGGCGCTCGGAAGAAAAATTGCACAACACTTTTTCTTCACTCGCTATCCTCGGCAATAATATTATGGCGCGAAAATTAGTAAAATTTATTTTACTTCCTGCACTTGCTTTGACACTGCTCATTTCTGCAACTCCGGTTTTAGCCCAAACAACCGAATCAAGTGCTCAATGCTGGTCAAAGTCCGACTGCGTTTCAAAAACGGAAAACTGCGAGGCATGTTTTGAACCGCAGGAAACTTTTTGCGGCACGGGGCGTGGTTTCTGCTATGCTAAACCCGTGCCCGCGACTTTGGAAATTTCCCTTGGCGGCTTAAGCGAAGTTTCTGATCCGGCTCAATATATTTCCCAACTTTATCAATGGACAATTTCTGTCACGGGAATTTTAGCCGGCATCATGATTATGATCGGCGGACTTCTCTATCTCACGGCCGGCGGATCGCCCGAGCGCGTTTCAAATGCCAAAAGTTATATCAGCAATGCCTTAATCGGTTTAATCTTGGCTTTGACTTCTTACTTTTTATTGCAAACCGTAAACCCGGCACTTTTAAATTTAAGATTCCCTAAAGTTCCTCTTGTCCAAGCCGTGGTTCCCCCCTCTGATTTTTGCGAAGACTTGGCGGAAAATTCCGATATTCAAATTACTTCTTCAACCGGAGGAACCAAATGCGGAGATTTGGGAATTCCACACAGTATTTCCGGCGCCGCGAGCGTCCCCACGAAGTGTGCCTACGGAAATTGTTCCAACCCGGAAGAAAGTTGCGAAATTAATCCTGAATCGCTCGGTCCGGTAGCGGAATGCAAAAAAGTCGCGGGAACAAGATTGGATGTTTTTTTGGCAGAACGCCGGCAAAAATTTAACTACGCACCGACCGCTACAACAAACCCGGCGGCCTGGGCCGCGGATCCAGCGATTCTTGCCGAAAAGGAAGAAATTACAAAAGTTTGCCAACAATGGACGCCTCGATCTCAAAATGGAATAATCTACCGCGCTTACGCCACGGCCTCTTGTAATTTAATTTCTGGAATTGGCGGAGCGGATTTTTTAAAAAATGCCGGAATGCAAGTCGCCATTTTCACGGGAGCGAGCAGTTTGTACAGCGGCGCAGTTAGAGGCACCCAAGCCAGGGCGGCGGGATCAACGGTCGGACAAGTTGTGGGCGGCGCCGAAGTTGGTCTTGGAGCATGGGGAGCGAAATCAGCCGTCAGAGCCGTCATGAAACATCCGGCCGTCTCCCTTATTGTCACATCCATCATCGCTTCCGTTGCTATTTATGAAGAAGTAAATTGCGGCGCGAATTCTGCCTTGCGAGGAAATGCCGCCTGTTCCCTTGTCACCCTTGATTGCAATCGAATTTCCAAATGCTCCGACTATCCCAATGCCCAAATTAAAGCGGAAGAAGGCCCAATACCCCTTACATCCGTTAACCCAGAAGATTATTTAGGAATGAGCGGTAATGAAATAATTTCAGATATCTGCAGGGATGATCCCTGTAATTTGCCTTTTATCTGTGTGACTGGCGGCGGGGAAGATTTTAGTCTGGGATGTTCTGCGGGAGGAGAGGCAAAATGCCCAGCCGACGCACACAATGATATTTATAAAGGTTTTATCCAGGGTCATCAGCAGAAAGGACAATTGTGCGAGAAAGATGCGGACTGCCAATCCGGACAATGCAGCGGAACTGCCGTTACTATCAATGACTTACTGACTCCGTGCGACCTGACCAACCCGGATTTTCGTAATTCATACAATGAATCTACTGGCTGTATTTATGGTATTTCACCAGATTGGCTGGATTGCGGCATACCAACCGAACAGTATCGCCGTCAGGCAAATTTTTACAAAAGAGAAAATGTGGCACTCAGACATTGCCAATAATTTATGAATCAAAAATACAAAAATCCATTGAACCATCTTTTGGCTCCAGGGCATCGCGGTTGTGCCGGCTGCGGCGAACTTTTAGCCGCGCGGCACGCGATTAACGCGCTTGGAAAAGATACGATTGTTGTTTCTGCTACTGGATGTTTAGAAGTAACAACAACTCCACATCCCGAATCGGCCTGGAAGGTTCCCTGGATTCATTCGCTTTTTGAAAATGCTCCGTCCGTCGCTTCGGGAATTTTAGCTGCGCTAAAAAATAAGGGTGACAATAAAACTACGGTCGCGGTTTTCGCCGGCGACGGTTCAACTTTTGATATCGGTTTTGGCGCTCTCTCCGGTCTTTGGACTCGCCGTGAAAATATTATTTATGTTTGTTTTGATAATGAAGCCTACATGAACACTGGCAATCAATATTCTGGTTCAACGCCATACGGTGCGGCGACCATGACTACTCCGCCCGATACAACTTCTTTTGGTAATGAATTTATAAAAAAAGATTTGCCCGCGATTGCCGCCGCTCATGGCGTTCCCTATATTGCCACTTCCACGATTGGTTTTCCTGAAGACATCACAACAAAAATAAAAAAAGCTTTAACTTTTCCTGGACCAAAATATATTCAAATTTTAGTAGGTTGCGTGCCGGGCTGGGGCTATGAATCGGAATTAACAGTTACTCTCGGCCGTCTCGCGGCACAATCCGGACATTACCCAGTTTTTGAAATGGAAAACGGAAAGATAACAAAGGTAATGAGGGTTCCTCAAAATCCGCCAAAAGTTGAAGAATATTTACGGCCACAAAAAAGATTTGCCCATCTTTTTAAAACAGATGATGGGAAGAAACGCATTGCCGCGCTCCAAAGAATGGCCGAGGAAAATATAAAAAAGTACCAATTAAAATAATAAACGAGACACGATAAATCGGGCGCCTGGCCCGATTTTATTTTTCAAATTTTTATCCCCAATTTGGAGGACTTGACCGATTTTATTATTTGGCGTATACTAACTTTTAACAAATTAAAACTTTTGTTTTCTCGACTCAACCTATGCCAAATAAAATTGTTATCAGCGGCGCGCGCGTCCACAACTTAAAAAATATTAATGTTGAAATTCCTAAAAACAAATTTGTTGTTATCACCGGACTTTCCGGTTCGGGAAAATCTTCCCTAGCTTTTGACACAATTTATGCCGAAGGCCAGCGCCGCTACGCCGAAAGCCTTTCTTCTTACGCTCGGCAATTTTTAGGCGTGATGGACAAACCCGCGGTTGATGAAATTACCGGTCTCTCCCCAACCATTGCTATTGATCAACGCACTGTTTCCCATAATCCTCGCTCTACGGTCGGAACAATAACAGAAATTTATGATTATCTCCGGCTTCTTTATTCCACGGCTGGCATTCCTCACTGCCCAAAGTGCGGCGTGGAACTTATAAAACAAACTTCAAAACAAATTTCGGAAAAAATTATTTCTCTTTTTCCGGGAAAAGAAATTATCATTATTGCCCCCCTAAAAGACAGCCAGAACAATTTAAAACGCACTCTAGAAAAAGTGGAAAGGGCTGGTTACTCTCGCGTTCGAATTGATGGAACCATTTATGATTTGGCTGTAGCAAAACATCAAAATTTTGGAGATAAAAAAATAAATTTAGAGGTCGTAATTGATAGAATTGTGGTTGACTCAAACCGGAAGCAATTAGCCAATCTGGTTGATACGGCTTTGGAGTTGGGCGACGGTGTGGTGGTAGTATTCCAACCAACCGCCGAACGAGATTTAGTTTTCAGCCAAATTTTTATTTGTCCAAAATGCGGCTATGAAATGAAAGAACTGGAACTCAGAAGCTTTTCCTTCAATAGCCCTTATGGTGCCTGTTCGACCTGCTCGGGACTCGGAACAACTTCAAAAATTGATCCGGTACTCGTTGTTCCTAATCCTCGTTTAACCCTAGCCCAAGGCGCAGTGAAACCTTGGATAAAAATTTCTGGTGGCGCTTCTTCTCAATTAAGGCTTCTTGGATTACTCGCCCCGAAACACGGCTTCTCGCTTGATTTGGCGATAAAAGATCTAAATAAGGACCAACAAAATCTCGTCCTTTATGGAATCCCTGGGACAGATTATGAAGGGGTTATCCCAAACCTTGAAAAAAAATATAAAGAGACTGACTCTGATTATGTCAGAAAAGAAATCGAAAATTATATGCGGACGGAAATCTGCCCGTCCTGCCACGGAACGCGCCTAAAGCCGGAAGTGCTGGCCGTAACTTTCAACGGAAAATCTATCGCTGAGCTCGCGGCTATCTCTATCGGACAAATCGAGGAATTTTTAGGAAAAATTGAAAGACAAAAACTGCCGCTTTCGGCGCGCGATTTAAAAATTTCTTCTCCTATTATTAAAGAAATTCTAAACCGAATTAAAAATATTAATAATGTTGGCTTGGGATATCTAACTCTTGATCGCGCCGTGTCTACTCTCTCCGGCGGCGAGGCTCAACGGCTGCGTTTGGCCAGCCAAATCGGTTCTTCTCTCTCTGGAATTATTTATGTTTTAGACGAACCATCAATTGGCCTACATTCGCGTGATAACACGAAATTAATTGAGACATTACAAAAATTAAAATCTCTCGATAACACTATTATCGTTGTTGAACATGACGAAGCAACAATTCTCGCAGCTGATTATGTTTTGGATATCGGCCCGGGTGCTGGTGAATATGGCGGTGAAGTCGTGGGCAAGGGAACGCCAGAAGAAATTAAAAAGAACAAAAAATCCTTAACCGGCCTTTACCTGTCCGGAAAACAAAAAATTGATATTCCCAAAAACTATCGTAAGGGCAACGGAAAATTTTTGACTATCACCGGCGCCGCGGAGCACAATTTAAAAAATATTGACGTTAAAATTCCGTTAGGCAAATTTGTATGCGTCACAGGCGTGTCTGGTTCAGGAAAGTCTACTTTAATCACGGAAATTTTAAGCAAAGCTCTAACTCGCTCTTTCTACCACACAAAAGATTTGCCGGGTAAACATAAAGAAATTAAGGGAATAGATTTCTTGGACAAAGTTATCACGATCGACCAATCTCCCATCGGCCGCACGCCGCGTTCTAATCCGGCGACTTACACCGGCGTATTCACCTACATTCGCGACCTCTTCACGGAAAATCAAGAGGCGAAAATGAAAGGATATGATGCGGGAAAATTTAGTTTTAATGTTAAGGGCGGAGGACGCTGTGAAACTTGCGGCGGTGAAGGCGCTGTAAAAATAGAAATGCAATTTCTACCTGACGTTTATGTTGAGTGCGAAGAATGCCACGGTAAACGTTACAACGCTGAAGCTCTAGAAATCCATTACAAAGGAAAAAATATCGCCGATATTTTAGACATGACAACCGAGGAAGCCAGACAATTTTTTAAAGATGTTCCGGCGGTCTACGAAAAACTCCAAATCTTGGCGAATGTTGGCTTAGGATATATGCGCCTCGGACAAGCGGCCACTACTCTTTCGGGCGGTGAAGCTCAAAGAATAAAACTGGCGACAGAATTATCTCGCAGGGCGACGGGCAGAACACTTTATATTCTTGACGAACCAACAACCGGCCTGCATTTTGATGATATTAAAAAATTGCTAGCGGTCTTAAATCAATTGGTTGATAAGGGGAATAGCGTTCTAATTATTGAACACAATCTTGATGTTGTTAAATGTGCCGACTGGGTTTTAGATCTCGGACCTGAAGGCGGGGAGCGCGGTGGATATCTGATAGCTCAGGGCACCCCCCGAGAAGTTGCTAAAGTAAAAAAATCTTACACCGGCCAGTATTTGAAAAAAATGAAAATCTAAAAAATAAAACAAAAAGACACCGAATTGCTCGGTGTCTTTTAAATTTTTAAAAAACTTTTTATGCCGCTACTTCCTTAAGTTTCTTATTATAATTGCGGAGAAAATAGAGTTTGGCGCGAGAAACTTTGGCTTGTTTCACCGGTTCAATTTTCACAATTGTCGGCAAATTAACGGGAAAAATCTTTTCCACGCCCACACCATTAGAAATTTTTCTGACGGTGAATGTGGCACTTTTCCCTGCGCCACTTTTTTTGATAATAATTCCTTCAAAAATCTGGACTCTTTTTCTTTCTTTAGTCTTGGATTTGCCCTTTTCTTCGGTCATTTCAACTTCCTTAATTTGTTGATGAACACGAATAGTCTGTCCTGGTTTTAATTCGGGCAATTCTGCCTTTTTTACTTCTTCTTTTGGCGCGTCTGTCGCCTGTTTTTGAGCCTGAGGCTCATCCGCCTTGGGCGGAGTTTTTTGCTCTTCCATATTTTTAGTTCAGTGATGATTTTTGATACCACCTGGCTGATTGTTAAGTTAGTTGTGTTAATGACCAAATCATAGCATTCCTCGCAAAAACAGTCAACCCCGTAATACTTTTTATATCTTTTTTGGCTTTCTGCCATTCTTTTTTTAACCATTTCTAGAACTTCCCTGACTGATTCTTGTGGTTCTTCGTCTGGCCTCTGATTTTTAAAAATTCGTTTCGCTGCGGCCTCTGAATTAACGTCTAAGAAAACCTTAAATGAATGAGGGATAAAACAAAAAGAAAGCCATCCTTCAATAATGAATTGATCTTCCTTTTTCCCTAACTTTTTTTGAAACTCATCAACTTCTTTATCCGTCCAGCTTTCCCTTTTGCCTATTTCATTCAATTCATCAATAGTCATTCCGCGCTCCATGGCCATCCTGCCTCGTAAATCACCCATGGAATAAAATTTATATCCCAATCTTCGGGCTAGGGCGCGGGCAACTGATGTTTTTCCAGCACCCGAACGTCCACCGATAGTAATACTCATAAACTGCTCAAAAAAGATTTTAAATCTTCCGGTAAACTGCTTTGAAGCTCCTGCCTCTTCCCTTCCAGGTCGGTAAAAATAACTTTTGAAGCATGCAAAAATAATCGTGGCAACATCGGCTCCTTAATTTTCTTTGATCGATAAAGCTTATCGCCAACTACTGGATATCCTAAAGCGAAAAGATGAACTCTAATTTGATGTGTTCTACCGGTCTTGATCCGCACCTTGAGCAAAGTAAAATTTTTAAATCGTTCCTCGACTTCATACTCAGTAATGGCCATTCGCCCAGCTTCAGAACCCAAAGGCAGAGCGGCAAATCGACCGGAATTGGCGCGCGCGATAGGAAATTCTATTGTCCCCTCATATTGTGTTACCTCTCCGTGCACCAAAACCACATATTCTTTTTTCACCGTTCTCTCTTTAAATTGTTTTGAAAGTAATTCAAAAGCCGCTTCGGTTTTCGCGACAAGGAGTAAACCCGAAGCGCTTTTATCCAGGCGGTGGACAATCCCCGGCCGCGCCGGATCGGGACCGACCTTAGAAATTGCCGGATATTTTTTTACCAACCAATCCACTAAAGTCGGCTCATCATTTTCTTTATCCGAAGCAACTTCAAGCCCGGCTGGTTTTTCCACCACCAAAATATTTTCATCTTCATAAATAATTTTGATTTGATCTGACACAATGATTATTCTTTACGGATTACTTTCCAAATATTTTTTTAGAACTTCAAGGCCCTTCTTTTTTCTTTCCTCAATTGAATCGTCTTCCATCCCGACCTGCCCCGAAAGTTGGGCTTCACGCAAAACCGTAATCAGCCCGCCAATCTTTTTTCCTGGCTTAAGCTTAAAGTGTTTCATAATATCATCTCCGCTTAAAATTGGCTTCGGCAATCTATTTCTCTCCTTGACCAATAACCTCAATTCTTCAATTCTTTTTTGCATCGCGTAAAAATTTTCCAAATCCGGCTCGCCAACTTCAGGAATTGTCGCCAGGGCGTCGGCAAAAGTTAACTGCAACAAACTGTTCCCGGGAAAATTTGGGTTAAAAAAGTATTTTTCAATTGTGCTTGGTTTCATTTCCTCAATCCTTCCTTGCAAAAGCAGCATGTGTTTCCCAATCATCTGTCCAACTCTTTTTGGTTCAACTCTAAACGCTGAGGTTTCCGGCAAACTATCCAATTTCAACCGGCGGCAAATTTCTTCCGCCGCCTCTGCCCCGGCCTCGTCATGACCGTCAAAACGAATGCGGTCGGTTCCATCTCGTTCCGGCGTTTTTTTTGTTAAAGGCTTTCCTAAATCATGGAACAGAACGGCCATTACTACTTCCGCGCTCGGACGCGCCTCACCAAACTGTTTTTTAAATCTTTCCGAACCAAGAACCCCCAGAGCCATTCTGGTATGAGTCCAAACATCTCCTTCTGAATGGAAATTCGGCGGCTGCTCACAGCCTCGAAGAGAAAATAATTCTGGCATCAATTCATAAAGCGCGCCGCTTCGCTCATATAAATCCAACGCCCGAACGGGATCGCGCCAAAAAGCTTTAAGCAATTCTTTAGCTATTGTTTCGTGCGGGATCACTCTTTCTTTTTTTCCGCCTCGCATTCGTTCGTCATTAATATGTTTCATCATGTCTTGAATCGCCAAAAAAGTTTTTCCTTCAATTTCAAAACCAAACTGCGTGGCAAAACGCAACGCCCGAAGCATTCTGGAATAATCTTCTTTAAACCTCGCTTCTGGCTCGCCCACGGCCCGGAGCACTTTTGCTTCTAAATCTTCTAAGCCATGAAATGGGTCAACCAGTTTTCCATTTTTTAAATCTAGGGCCATGGCATTCACGGTAAAATCACGCCGGGCAAGATCCTCTTCCACGGCCATCTCCGGATTGGACTGAACTTGAAAATCACGATAACCGCCGCCGGCTCCGAGCGAATGTTCTGTTCGCGGTAAGGCAACGTCAACCGCCTCTTCCAGTTTTATGCCAGCCGGCATAAATTTATACACGCCAAAATTTCTTCCGACTAAAACCACTTCGCCGCGTTCGGACAAAAATTTTTCTAATTCTTCTGCCGGAACACCCCGCACGACAAAATCAAAATCTTTTTGTTTATCCGCTCCTTGCGCCGCGTCGCGCACTGCTCCGCCAACAAGATAAATTTCACTCTTGGGAAAAACCGCCAGTAATTCTTTTGCAAAACTAAGACTGGGTTCCTGTTCTAATTTTCCTCGGAACTCCATGAGCCTTGTTTCGTAAATTGCTGTCCGGTTTTTTTCCATATTTTCTGACATAAATTTTATCCTATTTTTTACTTATAACCTCTTGCTAAAACATCCAAAAATATTCTATTAAAATGGGCGTGGATGGACTCGAACCATCGACCCCGGCTTTATAAGAGCCGTGCTCTAACCGACTGAGCTACACGCCCATGTAAGGGACAATATTTTGAGAGCCATCTCTATAAGAGCCGTGCTCTAGCGAGCTCTGATATGCGCCCATAATATTTTTAAATCATAGCGGAAAAGGACATTTTTTTCAAGCGATTGACAAAAACTAAATTCTGTGTTTAAATATAACATTGCCGAGATAGGCTCGGCGACTCCTCTAAGCCTTTGCGCATAACGCGCAGTGGAAATTTTGGAGGCACAAAGGAGGTATGTCTTGACCCAACAACGCACACGCGTCCAATTAGATTTTTCGCCCGAAGCCCACGAGCGGCTCCTTCGGATCCGCAAGTTGGCCGAGGCAAGAACGAACGCCGAGGTTGTGCGCAATGCTCTTCGCCTCTACGACTGGTTCATGACGCAGCGGCAGGATGGCTTCCGCGTGCAGCTGTTGAAGGATGACGCCGTCAAGGAGGTCGAACTCATCTTCTAACTATGTGCGCCAACTCATCGAGCTGCGCTAGCAAGAACTTCACCCGCCCTGTTGGTTCTAAACCGACTCGGCGACCTCCCCACACCTTTCACTACGGTGTGGGCTTTTTTATTTTTTACTCTTGACAAGGTTGTTTTCTTTGCTAAAATAAAATGTCGACCACAAAGAAGGAGGAAACGATGGGACAAATGACTTTTAGCCAAGAGCGTTTGCAACACATTGTTCTGGCTGACGACGATGCCTACGCCGAAGCAACAACTTCGCCGGAGCGCATGTGGGAACAGCTTGAAGAGAGAAACGGCGGACCCGACAAGAACAAGAACATGCGCCAAGTCCACTACCAATTGCAATGGCTGATCTCGTCCGCCATCCAGGAAACCAAGCTCGCCAAGATCGCTTTGCCCGAAGTCCTAGTCGTCTGCCCCCAGCTCATGAGTTTCCGGGGATGGCGCGACTATGCCGAGCTGCGGCGAGACTTCAACTTCAATTTGAACCAATTGCGCACCTGGTTCATCCTGAAGCACGGCGTAGAATTCGTCTTTCACATCATCTCTGCAGGAGGGACCGTAACCATTTATTTCTCGCCGAGAGCCGCACCCAGATACGCATCCTGGTGCTACTTCAGCCGCTAGAAGCGGCACTTGCAAAAACACCCGAGCAGTCCCCCGACTGCTCTTTTTTTATTTTTGACACAAAATAATTTTTATGTTTTTATATTTATTATAAGGAGGAACAAAATGGGCGCTCGACCAAAAAATAGACGAGCGCCAAAAAGCGTTCGTCCAAAGTGGTGGGAATATCCGACCTTTGCGACCTACGGCCAAAATGGCGATCCTGGAAAATCGACTGGTACGGTCAGAGTTGAACTCATTCTGCCCGACGGCAGCAGAGTAAACCTAGGACAACTTCCTAACCCGGCCAACAACGATGCCCTTCGTCGTGCCGTTGCGGAGCGCTTCAAAAAAATCTGGGACCCGGCAAAACGCTGCCGACACTCAGAGCAAACCTAACCCGCGTTTCGTTTTTAAAACGGCGCGGGATTTTTTTAAAAAAATAATTTAAAACTGGAAAATAAAAATTAGAAAACAAAAGTTATCCACATCTTTGCCTCTTTCCGCTTGTTGACAACAAAAAAATGTTATATAATAATATAATGTTTTTAAATTTTACAAAATTTATTTTCATTTTATCTTTTCAAAGAAGGGGGTGAACAAACATGGCAAAAAAGAAAGCTAAAAAGAAAGTCGCAAAAAGAAAACCAGCGAAAAAACGAAAAGCGACTAAGAAAAAACGAAGATAACGTTTAAAAAACTTCTCCTGCGTGCGCACGGAGAAGTTTTTTTGCTGAAATTTTTCTAAAAATCTAAAATAAACTTTCCTGTTTTATTTTTTTCTTTTCTTTATCGTTAAATAATCTAACCGTTCCATAAACTCCGTCGTAGCCCGGCTCAATTTTTACCTTTCCTTCGCGATTCCGCCGAATAGCTTCCACAATTTCCGGCAAGGTAATTTTGGCTAATTCTTCATAAGATAAATCCAAAAGCACCCGAAATTCACTGCCGCCTTTGCTAATCAAATTTTCATATTCTCGAGTCACGGCTTTTGTTCTCCGTCCAAAAACGCCGAGCGCTTCGGCAATCGCGTCGTCCAACCCGACTAAACTTTTATAATCAATCGCGCCATCCGGCCGCTCTCCTTCCGGACGATCGGCCAATTCTTCCACCCGACTCATCACGCCGACCGTGACCGGCCGGCCACAAACCGGACAAATCCCTTTTCGCTTTCGCGTTTCTTCCGGCATCATTCTAGTTTTACAAGCCCGATGCCCATCGATATGATACATTCCCTCTTCCGGATAAAATTCAACCGTGTATAAAAATTTTTTCTTATCTTTTTCTCTAATGATCCTGCAAATCTCGTCGTAAAAATTTTTTACACCGTCACCAATTTCAAAAGCGTCTGCCTCGCGCCCAATATTTTCCGGCGAGTGTGCGTCAGAATGCGACACCAAAGTTATTTTATCTAATTTTTTAAGCCGCCAATTCATCGCTGGATCTGAAGAAAGTCCCGTTTCTATCGCATAAATTTTTGGCGCGATTTCATCAAAACATTCTTCCATTGAATCAAATCCTGATTTAGATCCGAAGATAGCAAACCACGGAGTCCAAGCATGTGCCGGGATTATCATACATCTCTCATCAATTTCAAAAACAATTTCCGCAAGTTTTTTGGCATCCAATCCCAAAATCGGCCGGCCATCGGAAGCTAACTTTCCGAGCGTTCCTAATTTTTCATTAATTTTTCCCGCAACTTCAAGCGTCGGCGCGAAAATAATAATGTGCAACCGCCGGCATTTTCCACCTTTTGGATAAATGCAACTTACCTCTGTAGAAATAAAAAAATAAACTGGGTGTGCTGCTTGATTTTTGTCCTCCGCCAATTCGTACAAACCGTTCGCCGCCAATTTTAATTTACTTTTGAGCTCGGCAAACCACTTCGGATGAGTGAAGTCGGCACAGGAAACAATGTCCACTCCTTTTTTTCGACACCACTCGGCAATAATTTCCGGCACGAGGCGTGGCGAACAAGCCCGGGAATATTTTGAGTGAATATGTAAATCACTAATATACCGCATATTTTATTTTTTTGTTAATGATTGCGCCAAATCTAATTGTTCCGGCGTATTAATTCCAACCGCCTCGGTTGGATCGTCTGTAACCAAGGTTTCAACTTTACAGTTTTCCGAGATAGCCATCTGCACAAGATCGGTAATATAAAATTCCCCTTGGGCGTTGTCGCAGTTAATTTTTGCTAAATTTTTCCAAAGCCAATCCGCCTTAAAACAAAAAAACGAAGGGTTAACCTCGGCTATTTCCAGCTGCTCTGGTGTCGCATCCTTTTTTTCCACAATTGCCGCGATTTCTCCAGATGGATTCCTCACTATACGCCCAAAATCGTAAAAAATTTCACGCCACTCTCCAAAATCGGGAAGGCGAAGAGTGACCATAGTAATTACCGCTTGATTTTTTTCGTGGACCGAAACAAGTTTTGCTAAAGTTTCCGGCCGCAAAAATGGCGTGTCACCATTTACTACGACAATATTATCTACGCCAGCCAAATAATTTTCCGCGCAAGAAACCGCGTGGGCTGTTCCTAATTGCTCCGCTTGCAGAACATAACTGCAAGTTGTTCCCAAATATTTTTTGATAACTTCCGTACCATATCCAATAATAACTATCGGCCTTTCTGTCACGCCCGATTCCAAAACAGACCCAACTACTCTTTGGATCATTGTTTTCCCTCCAACTTCTCGTAAAACTTTTGGCAAGCCAATACCCATTCTCTTTCCCTTACCTGCCGCCAAGATTACAACTTGAGTCATATATTTTTTAAAAACGCTTTAAAGTAAGATTACCCGAATCACAAAATATTTTCAAGACCAAAAAAAGAAAACAAAAAACCGCCCGAAATAATTATCGGACGATTTTTTCGCTTTTAACTTGAAACCCCGGCACTGTCCTACTTTCCCCAAAGAGTATCATCGGGGCTGAGGTGCTTAACTTCTGTGTTCGGGATGGGAACAGGTGTGGCCACCTCGCTAGTAGCACCGGGATTTCAAGCTAAAAACGCTTGAAATTTTTTGTATGTTTACACAATTCTTGTGGTTAGAATCGACCTATTAGTATGGCTCGGCTCAAATCCTTACGGATCTTACACCTGCCACCTATCAACCTTGTGTTCTTCAAGGGGTCTAATGAAATTTAATCTTGGAACCGGCTTCGCGCTTAGATGCTTTCAGCGCTTATCCGTTGCCGAACGTAGCTACCCAGCTATGCCCTTGGTAGAACAACTGGTACACTAGAGGTTCGTCCTTCCCGGTCCTCTCGTACTAGGGAAGAGTTTCCTCAAATTTCGACGCCCACGACAGATAGGAGACCGAACTGTCTCACGACGTTCTGAACCCAGCTCGCGTACCGCTTTAATTGGCGAACAGCCAAACCCTTGGGACCTTCTCCAGCCCCAGGATGCGATGAGCCGACATCGAGG
>Ga0172380_10006354_pt1 | contig 13774 bp, 13 predicted proteins | sample Leawe162metaG_FD_119747 | JGI IMG/M metagenome (GOLD analysis project Ga0172380, IMG submission 119747) | Leachate microbial communities from a municipal landfill in Southern Ontario, Canada - Leachate well 162 metaG | ecosystem: Engineered > Solid waste > Landfill > Unclassified | place... | reverse complement strand
GTGGGGCTCGCAATCGGCGAGCCTCCTACTTCAAGAGGATACACACCTTCGCTTTTCGCCATGCTGCCGAAGTTGCTCGAACGGGCCGGGGCTTCCGACAAAGGCACAATCACCGGTCTCTACACCGTACTGGTCGAAGGCGACGACATGAACGAACCGGTCGCCGACACCGTTCGCTCTATCCTTGACGGGCACATCGTCCTCTCAAGAAAAATTGCCGCTACTGGTCACTACCCGGCTATCGATGCACTCGCGAGCGTCAGTCGAGTGATGGGTGACGTGACGACTCCTTCGCATCGCAAAGCGGCTACTTCGATGAAACGCTTGCTGGCAGCCTATCGGGAAGCCGAGGATTTAATCAACATCGGCGCTTATGAAGAAGGGTCCAATCCCGACGTCGATGAAGCAATCCGACTCAGGGAGCCGATCAAGGCATTCCTCACCCAACAGGTGGAAGATTCAAATTCACTTGAAGCCACAATCGAGAGGCTTGAGAGCATCGTGAAACCGAAGGCTAAAGCATGAAAAAGTTCTACTTCCGACTCCAGAAAGTCCTCGATGTGAACGAAATTCGCGAAGAAAATGCCAGAAGGCACTTCGCCGACGCCGAACGGGCACGGGGCTTGCAATGTGATAACCTGAATGCGGCAGAGTCTGCCGTATCGAGCCAGCGGGTTCTTTTTCGCGATTCGCTTACCAAAGGAATCAAGGCGGGGGACGCGTTGGTGAACCATCGGTTCGGACAAAGACTACAGCGGCAGGTTGGCGAGGAGAAGCGGAAACTCCAGCACGCTGAGGAAGTTGTCTCCGACCGTCTGAAAGATCTTACTGAGGCGGCTCGTCGTAAAAAGATGCTCGAAATCCTCAAAGAAAAAGAGATCGAAAAGCATCGCCTCGAGGTGACGCTGGCTGAATCGAACGAACAGGACGAAGTTGCCGGCAGGCGCTATACTGCGGCTCTAAGGATGAAAGAAATCGATGGCTGACTATCCCGATCTGACGCCTGAGGATCTCCTCAGGAAAATAAATAAGAAAAATCGCATGACGAAGCCGGTCATTTTTGGAATCGCCGGACTTGGGCTCGTCGCAATACTTGTTTTTGTCGGGAAAGGGTTTCTCCAAAAGCGTTCGGACAAACCCGATACTCATGTCGAACAAGCCAAAGAACTCGCCGGGCTCGCTCCAAACAGCGACACCGCCGCTCTGGCTGAGTTGCTGTTCGATACTTTGGATTACGATGACGGCATTTACGATGTTGCGGACACTGTCTCACTCCCTATAAGTACTCTTGTCAATGCGGTCGTCGATTCGAACGAGTACGTTGAGATCCCCGGCGAAGACTATCTGGACAATCACGCACTTCTCAACGGAATCGTAACTGGTGATGAAGTTGAACTCGATGAGTCGGGTGAATTCGATCTGATGTTGGCTGGCTCGATGAGGCAGGGCATAGAAGATTTTGATTTTACTATGGGTAATAAAGCTAAAGACTCGCTGAAACCCGCAATCATCGACACAGCCGCTATCGTCGCCGCGTTCAAACCGCAGATAGTCGGTGACTCCAAATTCGAGATCGACTCACTCCGGGCCGTTGCCTCAATGAAGGAACAAAACCTCCAGATGCTCGCGGCAAACAATCAGGAGCTTTCGGAGAAACTGGTCCGCTACAAACCACGAATCGACTCGACTCGAGCCGTTCAAGTCAAACGTCTGGTGAAGATCATTGAGACCATGAGTCCCTCCGCCGCAGCCGGGATGCTTGCCTCCCAGACGACCGACGAAATCACCGAAATCCTTTTCAAAGTCAAGCCTCGCAAAGCGGCTCAGATCCTTCAACAGTTACCACCTGCAGTCGCCGCCGATGTCACGGTACGGGTAGTTCGCCAATGAAAGGCGTAATGAAAACGCCGGTACTGACGGGGCTGATGAACATCCTCGCCACCAAGCCCGCCCAAATCGGCGGGCGTTCCGCGTTTTCGACACCGGAGGTCGAAGTTTTCGCAAAGTTGTTTGAAAAGCTCACTCAGCCTGCCAAACCTGATGCGAATAATGTTAATGTAATCAAACAATTAACCGATTATAAACTTGATTTCAATTATACAACTACTCTAAAACCCGGCTCAATCCCCAAAACTTCAAAAATTGATTTTTCGCTGCCGGAACGAGATAGACAAGCCCGGCACAAAGAGCCGCTCCTAAACATTTCCACAGAAATCTTGAATAGTGTCGCGCCTCACTTCTCTCAAGTAGTATCCACTCCTGATAAGTCGGCAAAATTACCAGCCTGGCCCAAAGGGATTGCCACGCCAGAGAACTTAGTGAAAGAGAGCAAACTCGCCCGACCTTCAATCCCTGATCTGACACCATTACCCGGCAAAAAAGCCGAGCGACTTCCCACGAACCCGGAGACAATCACGGTTGCCGAAAATCCCGCGGCAAAAAAGGTATTGTCAGGATCCCCGACTCAGGCTACTCCAAAAAGCAGTTACACTGCGGATAACAGTGCTGTCAGTTCGGTCAAGCCGGAACCCACTACTACACAGGTATCCGGAACATCCCGGATTGAAACGGGTAGATCCTCGCTTTCGATAGCAGAGGCAACGAGACAAAGTCACGCCACGCCTCATGAAGCCGTGCCTCTAACTTCCTCTCGAATCGAACCGAATAAAACTCTGCACTCCTCGCCTGAATCGTCCATTAAGAATTACGCTCCAGTTGCCCGATCCGAATTTCCACTTTCTCCACAAAAGACGAAAGAAAGCCGAACTGTTTCGCCTGCAGACATTCAGACTAATCGAGTCGAAGAACAGCCGGTGAAGCGCTCGGCGCTCCCTCCGCGCCTTGTAGCTCAGTCTCAAGAAGTTGTCACCTCCGCGGGCAGAATAGAACCGACCTACACTCGGCCAAAACCCGCTGCCATCGTCACGTCAGTCGAAACTTCAACGGAAGCCATCCGACCCGACCTTCCTGAAGTTGTCATAGACAGTCGAATTCCAATGGCGACGCCAGCCCTGAAGACACAGCCAATCCTGACTTCTGCCACAATCGCTGATCCAAAGTCACAGGTGCAGACTCCTCAGGTTGCGGCGACGCTCAAACCTCTTGTTGTTTTTGAGCCAGCGAAGCCGAAAGATGCGGCAGCCAATCGCGCTGTTGCCACTGAAGGTGCTGTTGTGATTCCTGCACGGGATGTCGTTAAGCCTGGTCCAGTTTCACTTCCGTCGGCTGGCTTGAAAACAGTCGCCACTTTCATCCCTGATGCACCTGGTGATCCAAAGCAGTCAGCGCAGACTCCTCAGGCTGCCACCACGACCAAACTTCTTGCGGTTGAGCCAGCGAAGCTGATAAACGAACCTGTCAACCCCTTAGTCGCTACAGAACGTGCTTTTGAGACACCTACACAAGAAGTTGTTGTAAAATCGAATTCTGTTACAACTACAGTGCCGTCACCAACCACAACCGTTAACCTGACGTACAGACCAGTCGTCACTACTCAGCGTGTCGAGGTTGTGATTGACAGACAAAATTTTGTAAAGGCAGAATCAACCACTCCTGTCATCGATAAATCGGTTGGCACTCTCAAGAATTCCCCCCTGCCTGAACCGTTAACCACTTCTGAGCAAACGCTGGTTCAGCACCCTGTTCATGACATTAAACGTCCTGAGAAAGTCGCTAAAACCGTCACGGAAAAGCCGTTATTCACCAATCTTCGTGATGAAACTTCCGCCCTGCGGAATCCACTCCCGGCCGAGCACCATGTCGAGCGGTTTACTGCGGTGGAGGCAAGCAGATTCGTTGCGCAGCAACACGTGCCAGGTATGACTTCCCTGATAGAACCAACCGCACCGTCACCTACAGGCATTGGCGGAGAAAACAAGTCAGTTTATCCGGACTTTTTCAATCCTTCGCAAGCGATGAGTAACTTCATTGAATCGCGCGTCATCCAACAGTTACACGTTGCGGTAAAGCCCAACAAAGCCTCCGTCCCTGCAGAATCGAAAACAAAACCCGAAGCGCTCTTTACAATACGGACAGGCATACGATCCGGTCTCGACATAGCAAAATCGGAATCGATAACCCGGCCATTGCCAACTCCCGAGCCACAACCCGAACGAAAAAACGGCTCAGAGCGCCCGGCTCCAGCGTCCGGTGTATCGCCATTCCCGGTAAAACAGCAGGCTGCTGAATCACCAAAGTCTGAGGCTGCTCCAACCAAACCTCCGCAGACTGCAAGCGCTTCAATATCAATTGATAAGCATGATCCGACATCTGTCGCCTCATCTATTCAGCCCGAAGCACGACCTGCACCGATAGAGGCTCCTCCAGTCAAGCCGTTCGTCCCTCACCCTGCCCCGACGACTCAACCTGCTATCGAAATGCACGAGTTGGTTTCCTCGATCAAGAATCAAACCGGAGCCAACGGTTCGCAAAAAATAGAGCTGACACTGCGCCCCGAGTCACTTGGCAAGGCTACTGCACTAATCGAAAAGGTCGGTGAAGTCTTAAAATTGGAATTCAAAGTCGAGAATGCCGAGTCACAAGCCGCGATAGAGGCAGAGTCTTCCCATCTGCGCGAATCGCTGGCATCGGCGGGGTTCCATAATGTCTCTATGGAATTCAGCCTCACCACCTCGTCACGTAACGAAGCGGAACCACAAGCCGATCCTCGTCAACAACATCACCGTCACCAAAACGACCGGCAACACGAGCCTGCCGATGAAGGCGACAGTCGTCGCGAGCGCGCCCCGCTCACCTATGGCTACAACAGCTTCGAGTTGACCGCCTAAACTTCTTCGTTCGTTACTCCTCTTCCTCCTCTTCGAGCGGCATTATTTGCCCGTCACTTTCAAAATCTCATCACCAATACTTTCACTTTTCTTCTATAATTCCTTGGCATTGAAGTTGCCTTATTCTGCGTGAACAGCCCCAATAGGGGCAGGTTTGTACCCAAGGAGGCTCGAATGAACAATGTCGGTGCGATCAACCAGCTCCCCGTCTTCGGTGCGCAAGATGCCAAGCTATCTGCGCCTGTCGATGAGAAGCAGGATTTCCTGAACCTGTTGGTCGCCCAAATGAAGTACCAGGACCCGATGAATCCTCTCGAAGGCTCGGAATTCGCCGCACAACTGGCGCAATTCTCGAGTGTCGAAGAGCTGCGCAACATCGGGAGCAAGATGGATTCGCAAGCCGAAGCGAATCTTTTACTCGCGCAATCGGTCAACAACACAATGGCGACGACGCTGATCGGTAAAAGCGTTCGCGCCGCCGACAATATGGTCGTTTACAACGGCGACGATAATGTCGATATCAACTACAACCTTTCCGGGCTTGCTTCACCGGTAACGATTTCGGTTGTGAGTGAGGACGGAGTAACCCTTCGCACCCTTTCCATTCCGAACGCTGGCAAAGGTGACAACAAGGCTGAATGGGATGGACGCGATGGACGCGGAAATCATGTCCCCCCGGGCAACTACTACGTGGAGATTGAAGCAAAGTCTCCAAGCGGTAGCAGCGTTCAAGCAATGCCACTCACCTTCGGTCGAATTGGTGGAGTGCGCTTCGAGAACGGCAACCCGGTTCTTTTGTTGAACGGCAGAACCATTCCGTTCGGCTCGGTACTGGAAATCCTCGATTCCGCCGATAGTGGCGCAAGTAGCCTGATCGGTCGATTGATGGGTTTGGGAGAATAAAATGGCAATAATCGACAGGATGCGAGCCGACCGTGTCGGCCCACCACAACTGCCATTAACGCCGGTTTCGACTCCTCAGAACCGTCAGGTCGAACAACGCACTCCGTTCGCCGAGCACCTGAAAAAGGCATGCGACGAAGCAGGCGTCAACGTCGAATTTTCCGGTCATGCGGCATCGCGAGCCGAGAGCCGGTCTATCGATTTGACTCAAAGTCAATTGTCGCGGATCGACACCGCTCTCGAAGCAGTCTCCGCCAAAGGCGCAAAACGAGCGCTGGTCATGTTGGATGATATGGCTCTGATTGTCGGAGTCGAAAAACGAACGGTCATAACAATGGTCGATGGCAACAATCTACGCGACAATGTCTTCACATCTATCGATGCGGCAGTAATCGCCTGATTGCCCGGTCGAAAGGTAGGACAGATTCCCTTCTGTCACAAGTAATTCAACTAAACAGGCCAGACCTGTTTATCCTAAATATTTGACAAATAAGCACGACGGCGGCAAGAAAGTTGGACCTCACAAAAGGAGACTTTCCGCTGCAAATTACTTTTCCAGCGGCGCCGTCCCAAAGAACCCCTAAAAAAGGACATAACTCCTATGATGCGGTCACTCTACTCCGGTATCTCTGGTCTTAGAAACTTCCAGACCAAGATGGACATTATCGGTAACAACATTTCGAACGTGAACACCGTCGCCTTCAAGAGCGGCAGAATCACCTTTGCAGAGACTATGGCACAGACGTTGGCAGGCGAAATAGCACCCTCTGGCAACCTCGGCGGCGTCAATCCGATCAAGGTTGGTCTTGGCATGCGAGTCCTCGGCGTCGATACCAACTTCAGCCAGGGCTCGATGGAAGCCACCGGCATCACCACCGACCTCGCGCTTCAAGGTGAGGGCTTCTTCCTCGTCACCGACGGCGACCGTCAGTATTATACTCGCGCCGGAGCCTTCCAGCTTGACGCAGACGGTTCGTTGGTCAACGCCGGTAACGGTTACAAGGTGCTCGGTTATATGCCGATGGACGAAGGCAGCAGTGTTCTCGACCAGTCAGCTCCTCAAGCATTGCAAATCCCGCTCGGACGTCGTTCTCCGGCAAATTCGACTGCCGAAGTGGTACTTGCCGGAAACCTCGATATGCACATGACCAGATCTACGGCAGCATTGGTCGATTCCGGCAACACTGGCATTCGTAACCTGAACGGTATTGCCTACGACGGCGTCGGCGGTGACCATCGTCTTGCCATCACCGGACAAAATGCAACTCGAAGCATCGCCTCTGGCTCCTACGCAACCCCCCTCAATCTTACCAACAACATCGGCACACTCGGTATCAACGCCGTCGATGGGTTGGAAATAACTGTTGACGGTGAGAGGACTGTAACGATCACCGGGTTGACAACCGATTCGACAGTAAGCGAATTGCTTCAGGCGATCAATTCACAGGTCGCTGGTCTCAACGCCGAACTCGATGGGAATGGACAAATTCAGATCACCCGCGACTTCTACGGTGACGGTTCCCGCTACAACGTAACCCTGCACGACGGTGCTAACAGCAACATTGTGGCAACACTTTTCGATCCGACAGGTACCTTCAATGCCAATAACGGAACGGCATCGACTCTCGTTGCGGTCGATAACTTTACTCCCAAGGGTCAGGAGACCCCGATTATCCGTGCTCTCAATTTGACTATGGATGATAGAACCGGTCTCATCAATGGTATTTCGGATCTCGGCGGCGGCGGAATATTTATCAATGCACCGAACGGACTTTCCGAAGGCGAAGCAATGATCACAACCGAACCGACGGATCACTCCAGCTCGATCTTTGTCTATGACTCACTTGGCAACACTCACAACATGACCGTCCGCATGACCCGTAGCGAAGAGCCCGGCGTCTGGCGCTGGCAGGCTGAGGTCGAAAGCCCCGCCGTCATCGTCGAAGGAGGCAACGGCACTATCGCTTTCCGTGACGATGGTTCGCTTGAATCATTCACCTACGAGCGTAATCTGAACGAAGTCGTCTTCAATCCCGGTAACGGCGCTCAGAACGTCTCCTTCTCGTTCGACGTCGGCGCATTCGGCGGGTTTGATGGACTGACGTCAACCGCTTCCGCCACCACCATGATGGCTACCGGTCAGGACGGTTTCGGAATGGGTACGTTGCAGGGAATCTTCATCGACACCAACGGGCAGATCTTCGGAAGTTTCTCCAACGGTGAGACCGAGATCCTCAGCCAGTTACTCCTTGCCAACTTCACCAACCCGCAGGGTCTTGAGCGTGTAGGCGAAAACCTTTACACCCACACTGCCAACTCAGGCGCGCCGCGCATCACTGATGCGGACCAGGCAGGTGCGAAGATCAACTCAGGCTACCTCGAAATGTCGAATGTCGATCTTTCGCGGGAGTTCACCGATATGATCCTCGTTCAGAGGGCGTTCCAGGCGTCGGCAAGGGTTATCAGTACCTCTGACCGTCTGCTTGAAGAAATCACACAGCTCAAGAGATAATCTTGAGCCGTTCAGCCGATAACTGAATTTTTGTTCTGTCAGTTCTTAGCCTGTAAGGCGTGACCTGACAAGTAGCTCCCGTCAGGTCTCCACTTCGTTCAAGACCTGACGGAACGAAATAGAGGGCGGGTTTAAACCCGCCCTCCATGACACAACAGATACAGCAGGTTAATCTTATGATCCCCGTAACCCGCCTCGACGGCCAGCAGGTCGTAATCAATGGCGATCTCGTTGAGAAAATCGAGTCGAGCCCCGACACTATCATCAGTCTCACGAGCGGAAGAAAAATGCTCGTGCGTGAGTCGGTATCCGACCTCATGCGCCTCTTTTCCGACGCTCGGTTGACCCGCAACCGCGTGGAACCGAAGCTCTACAGTCCCTCAATGTTCGTTGGTGAAGCAGCGTAAGCTTAATCATCTGATGGACTTAACTACAATACTGGGTATCGTCGCCGGAGTAGGGCTGGTTATCGGCGCTATCATGTCGGGCGAAGGCGGAATGTTCTTCGTTGACATACCTGCGGCTATGATCGTTGTCGGCGGAACGCTCGGAGCGACATTGATTCATTTCCGCATGAACGACATTCTCTCGGTTTTTCGAGTCCTCAGAAAGGTCTTCACTGCTCCCCAGATTTCCAATACCGAGACGATTGCCAACCTCGTCCGCCTGGCCGAAAGGGCAAGGCGCGAAGGAGTACTTTCGTTGGAGCCAGAGCTACAGGCTCTCGATGATGATTTCACCAGAAAAGGCTTCCAATATGCTGTCGATGGCGCAGATCCAGAAACCATCAGAATCATCTTGGAATCAGAGCTTGTCAGCCTCGAAGAGCGCCATAAATTGGGTCAGGGAATCTTTGTCTCTATGGCGCAGACAGCTCCGGCATTCGGAATGATCGGTACGCTGATCGGGCTTATCCAAATGCTCCGCTCTCTTCAGAATCCAGCGATGTTAGGTCCGGGGATGGCAACAGCACTGGTGACAACCTTTTACGGCGCTATGCTGGCCTATATGTTCTTTCAGCCGGTCGCCGGGAAACTCGCCAACCGCTCCAAAGAGGAACTTCTGCAGAAGGAGTTGATTATGGAAGGCATCCTCGCCATCCAATCGGGAGACAATCCGCGAATCGTCAGGGAGAAACTGATGAGTTTTCTCGCTCCAAGCCACCGTCGCCAGTTCAACTCACAGGTAAGGAGCGATGCGCAGATCGCGAAATGAAGACCCTCAACGTCCGGGCGCTCCGCTCTGGTTCGTAACGTTCAGCGATATCGTAACGTTATTGCTGGGATTTTTCATTGCAATCGTCTCCTTTTCCAACATAGAGATCGAGAGTTATCGCAAAGCCATGGAAAGCTTCAGGGGGGCTTTGCATTCGCCGTTTTCCGGCTCAACAATCAGCGCGGGGCCCGGCATTCCTTCGACCAGCGAAAACCTCTACGACGCTTATGAAGTTGTAGAAGCCGCAAATGAGATCAAGCGACTCGTGAAAACTCTGCCGTCACAAGAAGGAATTGAGCTGGAAACCCAACCCGAAGGCGTCAAGATCACCCTGTCGAATCCGGTTATCTTCGATGAAGGCAGTAATGACATGAAGAGCGGCGCGATCGACCTTTTGGGCGAAATAGCGACCATTATCAAGAAGCACGAACCTACCGAGGTTATGATCGAAGGGCATACCGACGATACGCCGATCCATACCGCAAGGTATCCCTCGAACTGGGAGCTTTCTGCTGCGCGAGCACTCTCCGTCCTTGCTCTCTTTCAAGCACAGGGTATTCCACCGCAGAAGCTCGTTGCCGTTGGCTATGGAGAGTATCGACCTCGCAAAGTGTTGCCCAGACATGCCTCGAGTTCGGAAAAAGGAATCAATCGGCGCGTCGAAATCATGTTACAGCTTGGAGGAAAACGTATGAAATCCTCGTCAGGCAATAGTACAACTTCCCTTGATCCGAGCGAGAATCCATCAACCGATGAATAATAAATGAACGAATCATCTACAAAAATTGAACGCGTTCCCGTGACTGAGGGCGGCGAGCCTAAGAAGAAGGGAGGAGGCGCGCTGAAATGGATCATTATCGGCGTCGTCGTAGCTGCCGCGGCAGGATTCGGAGTCTGGAAGTTCATGCCCGGCTCCTCCACTCCGCACGGTATCGTTGAACCTGTCGATGCCGAGAAGAAGCCCGAAGAACCTCCCAAATTCGGTGAGACGTTCCAACTCGAAGATATCGTCATCAACCCGGCAGGCAGTCGCAGGGTCTTCATGGTCGTAGTCACTCTCGAGTTAGGCGATCCGGAGAAGAAAAAAGAGGTCGAGAAAAGAGAAGCGCTCCTCCGCGACAATCTGATCACGCTCTTCGCTTCACAGCCACTCGACGTCCTGATCGACATCAAGTATCGCCAGGCTTTCAGAGCCCGGGTCAAAAAGATTATGGATCACCACCTCGGTGAGGGAATAGTCACGCGGGTATTCTTCGAAAAATGGGTCTTTCAATAAACCGGGAAGAGGCGTTTGAATAAGATATTATCACAGGAAGAGATAGACGCCCTTCTCTCGACGGTCTCGAAGGGCGGACCTGCTGAGGCGTCCCACGGCGATCATCGGGCGGTTCACGTTTACGACTTCAAGCATCCCGAGCGAATTTCCAAGGAACAAATCCGCACTTTACGGACTATCCATGACAATTTTGCCCGGTTGTTTGCCACAAATCTCTCCTCTTCGCTCAGAACCCTTGTCGATGTAAACCTGCTTTCGATCGATCAGGTAACGTTCAGCGAATATACGATGTCGCTCTCAGTACCCAGCGCGCTCTACACGCTCAGGCTAAAGGCGTTGGAAGGGAAAGGAATCCTTGAGATCGCCCCCCAGTTCCTGCTCTATGTGGTTGACAGGATGCTGGGTGGATTTGGCGAGACCAATTCCGAAGCACGCGAAATTACCGTCATCGAGCAAAACGTCGTATCGAAGATGATGCAAACGATTATCCAGTTGCTCAACGAAGTCTGGAGTCAGGTTCACCTTCTCGATGCAAATCTGGAGGGCTTTGAGTCTGATCCGCAATTCATACAGATTGCCAGAGCTTCCGAGTCACTCGCCATCATTTTCTTCGAGATCAGAATCAAAGGCACTGCCTATACGATGAATTTCGGTATCCCCTACTTCGTACTCGAACCGATCCTTAGCAAACTTTCAGCTCAGTCGATCATCGCCCTCGCTGGTCGCCGGGATAAGGATACCGCCCCGACTTCGGTCAGGGAGCGAGTGCTGGCAACCAAGTTGCCTCTGCGAGTCTTACTTGCCGAGACGGTCATCAGCGTGCGCGACTTTATCGACCTGCAACCTGACGACCTTGTTCAGCTCGATCATCGCACAAGTCAACCGCTACCGATCATCGTTGGTGAAAAACTTAAATTCCTTGGATCAGGTGGTCAGGTAGGCAGGCACCGCGCCGTCAAGGTGCTTAGACCAATCAGCCCGGAAGAAGAGATTATCTATGAATAGAAGTACCATACCCCAGCGTATGTCGCTCGGCGATTGGATGGGAGGAATTCGTGCCCGTGTCGAAGCAACTCTCGGCGCAATGCTCGAAAAAAACATCTCCCTCCGGTTCGAGGAACCTCGAAAATTGCTCCCCCGTGACTTCGACGCCTTGCTTCAGGAAGGCCCTGTTGCCATAAGTCTGCCATTCGGGCAGGATATGGGCTGGCATTTGCTCCTGCCCCAATCATTGGCTGGCTCAATCGCCGACATAGCCTCTATGGGAGATGGCTCAGCAGCATTCGATGCAGATGTCCATCAGGAAACACTTCGCGAGATATTTGGTCAGGTCGAAGCCGATCTCGAACCCGAGATTACATCGGTGATGGGTGAGGGCATAGATATATCGCCGGTCAATGTCTCAATGTCCGCCGATTCTATCATCTCAGCCGCCGGTGGAAACCCTGCGATAATAAGTACTTTAGAGATAGAAGGCATCGCTTCGGGGCGAGTGATAATCCTATTCGAGATGGGATTTTCCATGCAGTTTTCCCTCACGGCTAACGATGAGAGCAGTTCAGCACCCGAGCCGAAGCCCCAGGCTCCTAAAGCAGGTAAAAGTGTGCCCCAACAAGACCGCCCAACTCAACAGCCACGTCAACAGCCTCCAGTCGCCAGTCCGGTCTCGTTCGAGGACTTCGGTCCGGCATCATCGCACAAGACTGAAAGAGGCGGACAAAACATCGATTCCCTCCTCGACATCAGTCTGCCGATTATTATCGAATTGGGACGAGCCAAAATGCTGATTCGTGAAGTGCTCGACCTCGGACCCGGATCGGTAATCGAACTTGACAAGCTTTCCGGTGAACCAGTCGATCTCTACGTCAACGACAAGAAATTCGCCCGCGGGGAAGTTGTCGTGATCGAAGAAAACTTCGGCGTCAGAATTACCGAGTTGATTAAAGTCGAAGACAGGCTCAAGGCACTGAAGTGAAATCTGTACTGGCATTTAAGTTACTCACTTTCTTCTGCCTCATGACACAGACTACTGCCTTCGCCCAGGTGACAGCACCCGATTCACTCGCCAGTTCATGGTCAGCAGGACCAAGCCTTTGGAGCTTGACGAAGTTGCTGTTGATTTTGGGTCTTGTGCTGGGTTTGGTCTATGTTTCACTCAACGCCTTGAAGAAGGTCACCGGACGAGGCGGCACTTCTCTTAAAGGCGTCGAGGTTGTCGGTGGTGTACCACTCGGGCCGAGAAGATCCCTGCTACTCGTAAAGATTGCCGGCAAAATCCATATCATCGGCGCTACCGACCACCATCTGAGCGCTATCGGCGTGATCGACGACCCTACTGAGATCGCAGAAATCCTCTCCAGTTCTTCAGGAACCAACCTACCTCAATTCAAAGACATTCTCAGCAAGTTGACCGGTCAGGCTCCACGCAGTCCACGAGGAGGCGCTAATGAAGGCTAAAAGCCTCCTTCTTGGCAGCGCTGCACTCCTCCTCCCCGTCATTGCCAGTGCACAAACCGTCATACCCAAGGTGACCCTCGGCATCGGGCAATCGAACTCTCCCGGTGATGTGGCGGTGACCTTGCAAGTCTTGATGCTCCTGACGATTCTCTCACTTGCACCATCGATCCTGATCATGATGACATCCTTCACCCGGATTATCGTCATTCTTCATTTCCTCCGTCAGGCGCTCGGCACCCAGTCAATGCCCCCCAATCAGCTCGTCGTCGGTCTCGCGCTTTTCCTCACCATGTTCGTCATGCAAAGCACGGTCGATCAAATCTACGAGACTGCATGGAAGCCTTACAAGGAGGGCTCGATGTCGATGCAGGAAGCCTATAAGACATCACAGAAGCCGATCACCGAATTCATGCTGAGGCAGACCCGCGAGAAAGATCTGGCGCTCTTCGTGAAACTCTCCGGACGTCCCCAGCCAGACTCGCCGACTGACCTGCCTCTTTCGGTAGTCATTCCGGGCTTTGCCATCTCAGAGCTAAGGACTGCTTTTCAGATCGGTTTTCTTATCTACATGCCGTTTTTAGTGATCGATATGGTTGTCGCCTCCGTCCTGATGTCGATGGGTAT
>Ga0172380_10006353_pt1 | contig 13775 bp, 35 predicted proteins | sample Leawe162metaG_FD_119747 | JGI IMG/M metagenome (GOLD analysis project Ga0172380, IMG submission 119747) | Leachate microbial communities from a municipal landfill in Southern Ontario, Canada - Leachate well 162 metaG | ecosystem: Engineered > Solid waste > Landfill > Unclassified | place... | reverse complement strand
TTTAGTGGTATTAAAGTTTTTCAGAAAACTATCAACTGTTGGGGCAGTTATCTTTGTGCCATCTTCGCCAATCAATAAATTAGCTTTTTCAAATTGCTCTTTGGGACACCACGATTCATAACCGTCTGCGTACTTAACACGGTAGCCATCTTCATTTGGTGCGGACGACATTTCATTACCCTTTGAGGCGGCAAATTCATCTCTTGTTTGGGGAAACGCTTCAACTAATTTCACTCCGATGTACTTCATAACATTTTACCTTTCTAAAATTATTTAAACTCTCAAAAAACCGCCCGCTGAATGAAGAGGAACGGGCGGCTCGCCTTTACCGACACAGTAAGGGCTATTGATTCTCTTTAACTTTGCCAGACAGCCAACCTATTACGCCGCTGAACGTTGACATATCTGCTTCTGATACCAAGCCCATAGATTCTTTGACTTTGGCTTTTGGCAAAACCTTATCAACAGTGTCAACCGCCGTACCAACTGCGGCTTGTTTTTCTTCTGCCGTTTTCTTTTCGTCCTGCAAGGTCTGAAAAAGCCTTACTGCCATCATTGCCAACTGAAACCACAATAAAAAACTTGCCATACAATCAACCTACCTTTCTTTTAAAAATCTCTGATAATTTTCTACCGTTTATCTTTACTTCAACACTATGTTTTACTTCTACGCTTTCAAATTTCAAAATTGCCGTTATTAAAACCGCTGATATTGCTATGGCTATAAGCATTTTTACTTTCCGCTGCGACATTCGCAGTTTGGTTACTGGCTATTTGCTCTAACAACTCTTGACACTTACTTTTGACCGATTCTATTTTGCTAATAAATTCTTTTGGGATTGCTGTGCTTAATTTTTCGACCTGCTCTTTTATTTTCTTTTCAACGTCCCATCCATATATATTTATCTTTAAGTCCGCTGCGAATTTCTTAACATCTAAAAGATGCTCATTCTCGCTCTTGAGCCTGCGGTTTTCGTCCTCTACATTATCAATGCGTTTTTCTACAAGCTGTCGGATTTTATTAGAGACATTATAGCCAAGCCGCTTCTTTTCGTCTTTCTCGGCAAACCACTCTCGCCATTCATCAACCCGTCCCTTTGTATTATATTCCACTGTTATTTTCGCTCTCCACATAAGTATATAAACATATACATCTTCTGGCGGCTTTATACTTCGCACAGGGGCTTTCTTTTTTGTATAAAGACGTGTCCCGTTTTCGGATACCCATATCAATCCAGCCATATCCCCCACTTCGTCAGGCATAATAATTTTAGGAGGGCAAACGAAATAAAATTCACTGCAATACTGTAAATATGAAGTCCATTTTTTATCACCTATAAAGTCTTGACGACTTACCTTGATTTCATAGCCGACTGTACCAAAATTAGACCAAGATTTTCTCATCGCCCAAGCATCCATCCTCACACACCCTTTAGACGATGCACCTGTTTTACACTCTGGCACAAACACGTCCTGACTGTGCCTTAGTGCTAACAAATCTTTTATGTCTTGTGCGGTGATTTTCATATTTTCCTTTCGCCGTGTAAGGCGGTCAATAAGACAGCCCCCACAGCTTCGCCACGGAGATAGCGATTTTAAATTATTCCTTTGGTCAATTCTGATAATAAACATACTCTCTTACAACAAGCAGTAGCACGAACGCCAAGCCGCTTCAATTGCTTTGTGTTTCCAAAAACCATTGTTACTTTTGCGTTTGGATTTATCTTATTGAGCATATAAAGTTTCCATTTTGTATCAGGCTCAACACGGCCTTTGTATTCGTAAAATTCAAAGCTGTCGTCATTGTTTCGCACCGTAAAATCTATGAGCCAGCTACCCTCGGCTTCTTTGAAAACAAAATTCTGTGATTCATATTCCCAGTCCTTTATTTGATTGCACATTTTTAATAGCTGCAAATATCTTGCAAGTTTTATTTCAGCTTTTGCCCTGAAATTGTAGGTTTTGCCGCCAACTTCTGCGGTTGTGGGGATATTGCCGTATTTCTTACAGATTCTTTTATCTGTTTCAAATCCCATCATTACTTTTGCCATTTCTAAAACTTCCTTAAATCGATTTTAAGCCCTTATTTTGCCATTGCCCTATGTCCGGTATGGGCAAAGGCGTTTTAGCTACCTTAAATTGGCAACTGTTTCGTATTTCCGCTGTTCTGGCCGGATATTAACTCCGCCAAAAGTTCCTTTGCTTCCGTTAGTTCAGGACTGTCGCCGCCGAACATTTCAAGGTTCGCATTTTGAAAATCCATTTGGGTTATCATCCATTTTAGCGTTGTGATAACTTTTTGTTTTTGGTCTGGTGTCATTTCTTGTCCTTATCAAGTTTGGGTAAAATTTGAAACCAACCCGTTGTCTTACTATCCATAACGTACAAATGATTGCAATGCCTACACTCTTTAAAGTAATTCATAAAATACACATTAAAAAATCTATGCCAACTGTGCAGGCCAAAATAACATAAAATTCGTCTCATAAATTTCCCTTTTTAAAAATGCGCCCTCCGTGGCGCGGTAAATCAATCCTTTTTTTTCTTTTTAGCCATACAAAATCTTAATTATCATATCACTATCAACTCTTGCCATTAAGCCATATTTATCTATTATTAAATCAAGTCTTGATATTGCCTGATTATGCTCTGGATTCTCTATCGCAACATTGGCAATCATACCTTTAATTTCGCAAAGAGTGGCTATCATTTTTTCTTTCCTATTTTCTTATAAAATTGACAAACGTGAACACAACAATCCAGTTTTGAGTGTTCATATTTAATACACATCAAAGTCTTTCTATCACAATTACAGCAAGAATTACATAGGCTCTTTTTCATTAAACACCTATCGCTTTGCACAATGATTCATATTTGTAAGAGTTATGCCCGCTATTACAATAAACTCTTGCGTGTTTAGAGAAATTATAACGAGTAGTATCTAAGAAATCCTGCGCATCCTTACGGGAGAAAAACACTCCGGTTATCATACTTGCAACATCGTGAACATCACAGCAAAACATTTGGTGTGGGTCTATAATAATCCAATATGGACACCTTGTTGCCTCACTATCTGCCGATACTAAAGTGTTTGTGATTTCATTAAAAGCTGTTCTTGTATTATCATTCATTATTTTTTCTCCGCATTATGCAATATCATTGAAAAATTAGCAACGTCAACCCAATCTTTTTCTTCAACATTCCTTTGTAATTTACGCTTAAAGCAATCTTCTGAACAAGCATTATCGCAAGAGTCCCAATCCCGCTTGCCCTCATCGTATTTGGCAAGCATACGATTTTTCATTTCATCAGCAAAATCATCAACCGCATTGGTTATCTTATTTTGTTCTATTATTTTTTCTTTCGCAGTCATTATTCTATTCCTTTCTATATCCTTATGCCTGTTTTTGCTTCAAAATCTTTACGCATTTTAATTCTTCTTAATTCCTGTCCTTTAATATCAATGGCCGGAGGCACATCTCTAAAACCTACTCTCGGCAAGCCCATAATTGGCTTTAAATTTTGCTGTTTTTCTTTGGCGTAAGCCCGTTCTCGATTTAAGGTTGCTTGCTCTCTAACCTGCTTAGTCCACCATTTTTCTTCGCTAAAGTATTCAGGATGAAACCAGAGCCACCGCTTGCCCTTGTCGTCTTTTGAGCCTCTGGATAAAAACTGCGCGAGCGTCCATTGATTGTATTTGAAGTAAAATCGGGCGTCGGACAAAACAAAAGCAAGATTCCTAATAGCACTTTTGATAGCTTCATAGTCATATCCCTCTTTAATTATTTTTCTTATGGCCTGCTGCGCATCTGGAAGCAATGACCTATGAGGTTTATATTTGCCTATTTTAGCCTGTTCATTCCAGATTTGCAATACCGAAATTTCTTCTGTCTCTCTATTTAATCTATCTTGGTCAGTCATCTTAATAAGCCCTTTTTCTGAATTTAATTCAACTTTTCCTGCAAGCGTACCAGATTGATGCTATAAAAAACAAAGCCATTATCAGCCACACGACAAGAGATTGCCAGTTCATTTTTTTAACTCCAATTCAATTCCCATTTGCTTTAGTTCCTGCTCTGTTTGTTCCACATTATTTTCGTTCACGAATCTAAACTCAAACTCTGGCTTATTTTTCTTGCCTGAAATAAACCTTGTGCCTTTGGCCGAAAATTCAATCAAGACTTCACTTTCTTAATTTTCTCAAATCCGTTAAAAAAGTCTTTCACATCTCTTACTGTCATTGTTTCGCCTTTTTTATAGCCGCATTTAACGCAGTATTCAGCCTTGTCGGACATATAAGTATTGCAACGAGGACAAGTCATTTATCACCTGCAAATAAAGGAAGCTGGCCTTTTCGTTGTTCTTTAACAGGAACGCCGGTATCTACTGCTTCAAGTCGTTCTCTTGCAATCTTGCAATAATCTTCTGATATATCAATGCCTATATAGCGTCTGCCAAGCATTTTAGCGGCAACGCAAAATGAACCAGAACCACAACAGCAATCTAAAACTAATTCGTTTACATTAGAATAAGTTTTCACAAGCCACATAGATAGTTCTATTGGTTTTTGGGTTGGGTGTTCATAATCATTTCTATACACTGTTCCAAAATCTAAAATACTCGTAGGGTAATAAGTATCATTTATGGTTTTTACCGGATGTTTTTTGCCATATACAGTATCAGTTTTATAACTCATATTATTGCCCTTTGCCCGCATAATACCTTTGCGCATAAGCGGGTTATAGGTATAATTGCCATTAGTAGATTTGCTAAAAATCAATACTATTCGTGTTTTCGCAATGGTTTTAATTTTGCGTCAAGAAAACCAGACGTATTGCCTTTGTTCCAAATTAAGTCATATTTGAAATTGGCGAGATTATTTTGTATCAGTTCGGTGGCAAAAGGTTGTATGGCAGTTAAAACTATAACTCCATTGTCTTTTATAATTCTATTAAAAACTTCCCACAATTTAATTGTGTCAATCCTTTTATCCCAAGAGCAAGATGTTTGGCCGTAAGGTAAATCTGTCAGTACCAAATCTATGCACTTATCCGGCAATTCCCGCATAACTTCAAGGCAGTCGCCGCAGATGATTTGATTCATAGGTAAGTTCATTCCATAGCCTCTCTTGCCTCTTGGCACAGCCTTGCCGTTGCTACGCCCTGCAATCGGGCTTCCTGTTCGCTGCTGCGATATATTTTCTGCATAGTGTTTTTGGGCGTTGCTTTGGCAATGTTGGCCAAAATTCGTTTAGCCTGTTCATCGGTAAGGACAGTAGGCTGCGACAATGCTCGGTCTATTGTTTCAATTTGCTTAGAGGTTGGCTTTTTCATTTTAAGGCTTTCGTTATAAATCTGAAATCAAGCTGAAATACGCTTTAACAACCTTGTCTTTGGCCTTAACATAATCAGCGTAAAGAGATTCGACTTCGTGGCCGAGACATAATTTTTGATTGCCCATATCAACATTAGGACGACAAGCTGCGCAGTTTTCAGTTTTGCCGTGCTTTTTAAGCCATATCTGAATATCGCGCTCGATTGTCAACATTTTAGCTTCATTCGCCATTGTCCACCTCTTGCTCACTTTCTCTAATATCTGCTTGCCTCTTGCGCAAATTTTTCTTATATCTTTGCAGATTAAAACCGGCAATCTCATCATTGGTATATCGGTTAGCGTCTGATTCAGAATTAAACATTATTGCTTTTCCTTGTTATTGCGGAAATTTTTGTCTGGGTCGGGAATTACAATTCCCCATTGGCTGGCACAAAACGAACGTACATCGTCAAAATGCTTTGCAGTCTGTTCAATACTGGCTTTGGCCAGTGTAATTCTCTCGCCATTGTCATTGTAAATAGGGCAGACAGAATACAGATAATCTTTCAATAGGTATTTGGTAATGCCTATTCCGGTCGGTGTATCAATTCTCAATAAATATGAAGTATCGTAGCCTCTGTCGTTAAATTCAGCTACAATCATAGTAAGAGCCAGCCCAAAATATGCGCCAAGTTGCTGTTGCGTCTTGGGCTGGCTATACTTTTTTACAATCCGTTCAACAAGAGTTCCGTCCTTGAATGATTGAAGATAATGGGTTTCTATCCGTTGCTGTTCAGGGGTTGCCTGAAACTCGCCATTCGCTATTACCCCATATATCTTTATACTGTTCATAAACTAATCTCTGTTATAATTCCGTCCAGCGGGCGGGATTCGATGTACCCGCAATATACTTCATCGCTACAAAGCGGTGGCCGCTGGTAAGTCCCTAACCTTGCTTTGCTGGTTTATTCTTTGCGCCCCATTTTTTGGGGTCTGCACCAGTCAAATCAATTCAAAAAGGAATACCGCTATTGTCCGGCTCTTGTGCTGGTGGCATTTCATCTGGCGCATCAGTGTTAGGATTGAAATTGGCCGGTAATTTTGTTCCGTTCGGATTTAAGCCTCTTGCTTGCGGCGGCGTAGGCTTGGCCGGTACTACATTTCTCGGCGCACGAACTCTGATACCGCCTGTAATTTTGCCGCCAAAGGAAATTGTAGGCTCATTATAAAGCACAATTTTTTTGCCTATCCAGCCAGAGTCCTCATTACTACCTGTAATTGCCGCAATTATCTGGCCGTTTGTAGAATTAAGGATTAACGGCTTGTCCATATCCTTGAAGTGCATAGCCCACCTGTATTCTGGCTCTGCGCCTTCTTTGGCGACATTAACTTCCTCGCAAGATTCGATTGTAACCAGTATTGCAGGTTCAACATCATTCTTGGTCAGAAACTTACTTTTCTTTAAATCATTTACATTCATTGCTACTTCCCTTCAAAAATATAGTTAATTAGTTGGTTGATTTTTGGCTTAAAATTATCTGGTATCTCTATATTTTCTACCAATTCATCGTATTTACCTGAAGCTATCATCGCACAAATTATATTACATCTTGTCTTACCCTTAGCTATTTTATCCCAATCCGGCTTTCCATTTTGTTCAATCTCTTCCTGTGAATAATGCTGTTCTTTTGGCTGATATGGCTCTGGCTCGGTTATTGTTTCTGGCACATAGCCAATAACAAACAATTTTACCCCTGATGCGCCATTTTGTATCTGGCCGGAGATAATTCTTATATGATTACCACGTTCAAGGCTTAGCCCTTGCAATAATACCTCTGCCTGAATATCACCCGATAAATCAGATAATACGCATTCCTGCGTCCATTCACCGCCAGTTTGTAGTTTGCTCTTTGGCTTTTTTACAGTAGCTTTGACATCACACATAAAAGTTTTGCCGGTATCATTTTCTAATAGCCCTGCTATGTCTGTCATTTTTCTTTCCTTTTTTTATTCGGATTTATTTATTACAAAATTATGAAACTTTTCAACTACATCACAAAGTTGTGCGTGTACTTTTTTATATCCTACCTCTTCGCCGGTTTCGTCTTTATCAAGAGCAAAGGGATTTACAGGCTCATTCACAAGCCAGCCGCTATCATCGTCAAAGTCGGTCATTTTGAACCCCGCAGGGTTAATAATCTCACAAAATTACGAAATAACTTATCATCATCAATTTCGTTTTCGTTGTTTATTGCCCAATTTATCATTTTTATTAAGCCAAACACTAAAGTACCAACCAGTGAAATAGGCCATATCAACAATCTTATAAGTATTTTCAGAATTATCATTTTTTTCTCCGTTAATTTTTATTCTGGTTTCTCGGCTGCGGCGATAGCGGAATTTAAAAGTCCAAGTGATTCACAAACCCCGCCAACGTTATCCCTCGCAGCAAAATGTTGCATATATGGCAGAGCGGACTTTAACGCCCCTACCAAATCCTTAATCTTCTTCTGGTCTGAATCGTAGGAGTTCCAGCGGGCAATAATCTCTTCCATAAAACAGTGAGAAGATTCTGACCATTTAAATATACTACCCAAACCAATAATCTCCTCATCTTCTGTTATTTCTAACTTTTCGGGCCATTTGTTTTTCATTTATTCACTTCCTTTTAAAAGTAGCGGCAGGTTTTAGCGTTGATAATCGTTTTGGTGGGCAAAAAGAATATCCCTGCCGCCGTGTTTGTTAAGGATTATTTTTTTGTCAATTATCAACGCTTCAAATACAATACCAATTATTTTAATTTTGTCAATAGAAAAATAAGAATTATTTTAAAAATTATTTGCAATGCTATATCTTTTTACTTTGACCTCATTGCCGCCATAGCCAAAAATACTGCCTGTCTGAATCTTAATCCATTTGCCGGTTGTAGCATAACCACGCTTTGATATTCGGCTGATGTAGTGGCGCAATTCGCTTGTATGGAATAGTTTTTGGCATTCAAGAGTAGTCAAGCTGTTTCCACGCAAAAGATAGTCAAGGATTTTATCTTCGGTTTTCATTGTTCACTCCTTTGGGATTAGTATTTATTTTCTAATACAACCGCACCATTCCAGATACCAAGTCCCTTCTTGTTCTGTTCCACTATATAAATATAAAGGTACATCCTTTCTTTGACGAAAAGCCTTGCAACCATCGGCAAGCCTTTTAAGTCTGACAAGGCTACGCCATAAATGCTTATCGTCTTTAGGCAACAAATGATATACTGGAATAGGGCTATCGCCATTAGTAATCTCAACGCCGAGTTTGTATGCTCTATGTTTTATTGTTAGCCATTTCACAAACCTGTTCATCTCACAACCCTACTTTCTTTTTAATTGTTTCAAATACCCTGTCAAGACCGGCCAACGCTTCGGCCTTTATCTCTTCGATATTATTACTATTATTAAAAAAAGACATATAACTATGCAACGATTTGGTCGTTGACCCCTTATCTCTTTCAACCCTCACAAAATCTATTACAAGACGGTATTTTTCTATTGGTTTTTTGCTCATTTCATTGCTTTCATAACTTTTTTTGCATACGGAATTGTAGCTTTTTTCTTGTGGCCATAACAGCCGCCATTCCAACAGCGAGATTTGTTGAAATCGCTCATTCCTTTGCAATAGTGATTTAGGTAGATACGGCACATCTCATAAGACTTTTGTTTGTTGCATCGGTCTTTCAGGGTGAAATCTTTACCGCTGATACGATTTACGTCTTTGACCATTATCGGCCAAATTTGCAAAATTCCTACCGCATTTCCCGAATCGCCTACTGCATCAGCTCGGCTTCCACTCTCAACCTGTGCAATAGCGTCCAATAATCGCTCTACGTTGACCGCCTTGCCATTATCTTTGGCCTGCCCTGCCATTGACACTCCCAAAATTATCGTGGCTGTAATAAGTGCTAATCGCATTTTACCACCTGCTTTCGTCAACATCTTGGACTACTGTTTCTGCTTTAACACGACTAAAAACTTTTTTGCATTTAGGACAAGTCCCGTGATAACTTTCTTCGTGGCGGTCGTATTCCATATTTAATGGCACAAAGCATACGGGACACCATTCGCCGCCCAGTTTGGAGGGGGAGAAAGATTTATTTCAAAGAGCAATTATCTTGTTAATTAGCCATCGCCAGAGCCATAGCCAGAGCCATAGCCATCGCCATCGCCAGAGCCATCGCCAGAGCCATAGCCATCGCCATCGCCAGAGCCATCGCCAGAGCCAGAGCCAGAGCCAGAGCCATAGCCATCGCCATCGCCAGAGCCATCGCCAGAGCCATAGCCATCGCTATAGCCATAGCCATCGCCATAGCCAGAGCCAGAGCCAGAGCCAGAGCCATAGCCATAGCCATAGCCATCGCCATAGCCATCGCCAGAGCCAGAGCCATCGCCAGAGCCAGATTTAATTACTGTTTCCATACCGAAACCCCTTGAATACTTTTTTTGGCTTTTTCTGTGATTGGTATTATTTCTATTGCTTCCAGAAGTGTAATTTCATCTACTTCACAAGGGAACTTACAATTAGACGCTTTTGATGTGCCTTCCATTGCAAGTTGCGATATACTTGCCGCACCATCCCAATACCAAATCCTTCTGGCCTTTTTAAGAACGACCTCTTTTCCAATTCGTGATTTTAAATAGCCTGCGTGAACTCCCGCCGAATAAGTCCTAACCATAACATAGTCAAGACCATCTAATTTTTCGGCTAAAACTGTACCCGAATCTTTCCGCACATACTCCACATCGTCAATTTTAATCGTCTCTGATTTTGCCATTACCTATTTCCTTTCTAATGCAAAAATTACTATTCTTTTGTTAATTCTTCTATTTTTACGCCTAATTCTTTGGCAATTTTTTCAATCAATCCCGCAGAGGGTACATACCTGCCTTTTGTATCTCTTTCAATCTGGCAAAGATAAGTCGCGCTAACGCCTACCGCCAGAGCTAAATCTTTCTGGAAAATACGCTTGTTTATTCGATATATGGCTATGTTTTGGCCTATGCTCATTTTTTTACTCCCATTCACCTTGTTTAGTTGGTGTATTTAACATAAGTTCGTCAATTCTTCGCAAGAACTCTGTCGCCTTGCTTATTGCCCATTCTTTGTCTTGTTCAGTAGCATTATAAGAAAGCCTCCATTTTAACACGCTATTCCTCCACGCATCAACGTCTTTCTTTAAGTCAGGACACGATATAGAATTAGTGTTTAATCCATAAAGATGGTCGCCAGCACCATTAAACCAAAGACTTACCGATGCGTCTTTATGGAAAAATTTATGAGCCAAAAATAATCCTATGCAATACGTCATTCCTTCGCCAAATTCTGATTTTTTATCATTACTCATTTTGCACATCTCCGATTAAAGTTATTATTCTTGTCCCTTACTACATCGGGTATTATACGCAAGAACTTAAACGAAAGCAAGAGAATTATCTGCACAATTTCTTGTGCAGACTAAGACTAAAATAGCCAAATGACGCGCGGCTGATGTTTATACATTGCACAAACATTTGAGCTACATTAAGCAAATAAACGCAAAAATTGCTAAAATTATTATTTCCTTTTCCATAATTAAAGAATAAGAAGTTTTTGGGGATAGTCAAAAAAAAGACTTGACAATATAGTTTTAGTTTTATATAATACAGGTATATGGGATTATACAAAAATCAAGCTACGGCCATTGACGATATGAAAAGGTATTGTATTTTCAGACAGGCAGGTATCATCTGCTCTGAACAGAAACACAATTTACCTTCTCAACGTAAATTTATGGCCGAACATCCCAGAATTTTCGGAAAATCTTAACTTCTACAAGATTTGCATTTAGGATAGGATTTTGTTCCGGTAAAGTTTTCAAAATCAGTCCAAACTCTTTTAGTGTTGCATTGTGGGCATATTTTATAATTAGGTAAATTCATTCTTTCGTTGGCTTCTGGCAGAGAGCTTTTATCGCCGCAATCTGAAAACTCTGCTTTCTTATGGCAATCACCACAAATGGCAACCAAATGCCGTAGTTTTCTTTTATCTCCCCGCAAAGTCTCATATTTGTAGTTGTGATGATGTATCTGCGTGGCTATGTTTTTATGACAAATTTGACATATATTTTTTTCTCTACCTAAAACCTTTCTTCTTATTTTTCTCCACAAATCACTACATAAATACTCCTGATAGGTTTTAAATCCTAATTTTTGGAGAGATATATTTCTTTGTTTGTAGTGCCAAAAGTTCATATATAACTTAATAACTAAAACTAATAACTATAAATATATAGTTTTAAAACTGCAAAAAAGAAAAAAGACGAAAAGAAAAAGAAAAGGGGGTAAAAGAAAAAGAAAAGGCCAAAAAAGACAGATGTATTATTAGCATTTTTCAGAAAAAAAGTCAAGTTTGTCAATAGGTAAAAATAATAATTAGCAGGATAGTGCTAAAATAATGGTAGACCGGAAGTATTTAGTTAAAAACAGTGTTTTTTATAGCAGAATTGTGTTAAAAGTGTTATGTTTGGGGTTTATCAATGCGGGTTTTAGCGGTATTGTGTCAAACATTAGCAGGATAGTGTTATTTTTATTGACAATAAATCGTGGTAATGGTATAAATAGGGTCGGTAAAGTATTTCGGCGAGATTTCGCTTAGATTTACCAGCGGCTTATAAACCGCCTGAAATTATATGTAAAGTTTAGCAACAATGACTTACGGTTGTTCTATTGGCAGCTATTGGAGTAGGAAGAAAACAGCGGGGATAAAATCGCTCAAAATTGAGAACATTGACATACCCGAAGAAAACCCCGCCGAAGAGATTGCTAAGAGGGAAGCGATAGACCGGCTCAACGCCCAGCAGGTTATTGACGATTGTATTGAACATAAAAAATTTATTCCTTTGGCGTACAGATAAAAAAACAAGGCGAATAACAAAGGCTCTGTTTTAGGGTTAGCCTGTATCCGCCTTGTGTGCTGTTTTAAAAGTTAATCTGCGAAAAACTATGCCTAAGACCCGTTATTTTAGGCGTTAAAAAGACTGTCAACATCTGGATAGTCAGTCCGTACAATGTCGGCACATTGCTTTAGGGCTTTAGTTCTTGCCGCATACGCCGCATCCGCCGCCGCATCCGCCGCCGCATCCGCCGCCGCTCGGACATCTGTTATGGTGATTCTGCCGATATTAGAAGCCCAATTTTCTGTGGTTATTATACATTTTTCGACAACATCTTTATTTTTACCGGCATACGGCAAAGCTAATCTGGCGCATTTGCAGGCTGTCAGAACAAGTTTTTTTCTTTTTTCTAATTCAGGTTCACCGGATAATTTGCCGACAAGCCATAGCATCCAATCGCCGCGCTCGCATTTATCCCACAATTCCTGCGAAGTTTGATAATTATGAGCGTCTAAGACCACTTTTTCACACGCGCCGAGGTTTTTGATTTTTAAGATATAATCGTTGATTTTCATTTTTCGTTTTCCTTTTTTTTAAGTTCTAATTCTTTCCTTATGCTATCTACAATAGACTGCACAAGTTCAATATCTTGCATATCGTTTATGTCTATTGTTGCGCCCATTCTGTTCGGGCGATGTACTTTAAATTGAGCTATCATATTTTTACTCACTTTCTTAAAATTGTTTTAACGACCTGAAAAAGTATTACAAAAACAGTTAAGGCCGCAAAAGCTATCCCGATAATAAACAATGGGTTATTTACCGTCTCGAACATTTAGTCCTCACTTTCCGCCGAAGAGATTGCGGCTTGTACTTCTTTTAATTTTCCGGTAGCCGCAAGGCAATTCACAGTAGTTTCATCGGACAAAAGAGATTTGAGGGTTGCCAGAAGTTCTGGCGCAGCCGCTATCAAGCGGGCATTGTCTAATTGTTCATTGTCTTTACGGCAAGGGCAATAGGCAAGATGGTCTGTTTTGAATACAGGGTCTTGTTTTTCCGATAAAACTAATGCGCCTTGATTTTCAACTTTGTCTCCTATTTCTAAAATATCTTCTTTATCGAACCACCACAGCAAATGGCTATCAGTAACCAATACAACACCTTTTGGGTATTTAGTGGTTACGGTTCCAGACAGTTTATGTCCCATTGTTGTTTCTCCTGTTATGCGTGTTCCTATGTGAACATCACTATATTTAATGTTATTTAGCATCACTATACGCCTGCTTTCTTTGCTAAAACAGCGTCTCTTAACTTACTCAGTTCCGTATCTTGCCAAAATTCAACATCATTAAAAGCAATTTTAGCCATCAAAATAGCAAATTCAATATCAAAGCCATTGCGAACGCAGTATTTAGTTATAGCGTCTATCATTTTATCACCTTTTTTAAAATAAATCCCCTAAAAACCGCCTCCGGCCTACGCAGCCGAAAGCGGTAATTGAGGAAAAGTTATAGTTTAGCTTCAAATCCAAAAAATTCGCTATTAGCCCA
>Ga0172380_10006352_pt1 | contig 13777 bp, 16 predicted proteins | sample Leawe162metaG_FD_119747 | JGI IMG/M metagenome (GOLD analysis project Ga0172380, IMG submission 119747) | Leachate microbial communities from a municipal landfill in Southern Ontario, Canada - Leachate well 162 metaG | ecosystem: Engineered > Solid waste > Landfill > Unclassified | place... | reverse complement strand
CCCGTCCGAGACCGTGTCGATCGCGGATTCGACCGCCGCTTCACCGAGCACCTGCCCGGCGAAGCTGACCTCGAAGCGCGGCGGCCCGTCATACGCCTCGCCGCCCACGATCACCTGCAAACGGCTTGATTCTGCGAGCGTTTCCGCGGCGCCCAGCGTGAACGCCAACCCCGCGGCCAGTGCAATCCTCAACATTTTGTTGCTCCCCTCGATACGTTGCGAGGGCAGTGCTAGGGGCCCAGCGGGGCGATTTTTCGCTCCGAAGATGGCAGCGCGGCGGACGCCCGCCAAAAATTCGCCATAGCGATGAACGGGCTCTCTGAACGGAGGCCGCCGATGCCTTGCCCGGCCGTGCCGCGGGCCCGGCGCCGCAACTCCGCCCCAATGGCAGAGGCCACCCCTGGCACATCGCCCCGGCCGCCGCCATATGGGAAGAAAGGCCTAGACGCCGGTAGCTGGATGGGTCGCTGCGCCGGGCTGTATCACTTCGATCGTGAGGGCATGTATGCCGGCCTTGAGTTCGTCGTCGACGGCAGCCATGACGGCGCGATGCTGCTCCACCCGGCTCAGGCCGGCGAGGCCGTCGGCGGCGATGCGCACCCGGAAATGGGTGGACCCGCCCTCGCGCCAGCCGGCGTGGCCGCGGTGTTTCTCGCTTTCGTCGATCACTTCAAGATGGCTGGGAACGAATTTGATCGAAAGTTTTTGTGCAATCGCGTCACGAACGGACATATGGATACCGGTTCCACTGGTTTGGCTGGTGTCGAGTAACTAGGACTGATGAAGCTGGATTCCAAGCTCTTTGACAGGATCAGGATCAAGCCGCGGCACGAGGAGAAGCCTCGCGTCGCGCTGACGCCGTGCGCCTGGGAAGGCTGTGACCAGCCCGGCGAGTTCCGCGCTCCCAAGGGCAACCGCGCCGAAGGCCAATACCATACGTTCTGCCTCGAGCACGTGCGCCATTACAACAGTGCCTTCAATTTCTTCGCCGGCATGAGCCCCGACGAGATGGAAGGCCATATCAAGCGCTCGTCCGAGACCGACGGCCGCCCGAGCTGGGGCTTCGGCTCCAAGCCGGGGGCGCAGGGCCCGCGCATGCCCAGGACGGACGGGCGCGACCCCGCAGCGCGGCGCGCCTCCGACCCGCTCCACATCTTCGCGCGCTACGCCCGGGCCCAGGCGCGCGGTCCGCAGAAGGAACACGTCAAGCCGCTGCACGAGCCCGATCGGCGTGCCCTCGAGACGCTCGGCATCCACGGCCATGCCGGCGCCGCCGAGATCAAGAAGGCCTACAAGGGCCTAGTCAAGATCCACCATCCCGACGCCAACGGCGGCGACAAGACGTCGGAGGAGCGCCTGCGCGCCATCATCGCCGCCTATACGCACCTCAAGACCCGCGGCTTCGTCGGCCGCTAGCGATTCGGCGACGCGGGCGGCGCCCCGTCGACGGCGAGCGCCGCGGCCAGATCGGCCTGCAGCACCGGCCAGGCCTCGACGGCGTTGCCGGCACTGAGCAGGATGGTGGTGGTCAGCCGAAAGGCCGGGAAAGGGACGTCGAGAGCCTCCCGTTCAACCACCACATCGAATGTCCCGGGGGCGTGCGGCCGGTCCATGCCGGGCAGGATGAACGGGCGCGTGAAGACCACCCGGCGCGACAAGCTGTCATTCATCGCCGGCGCCGATCGGGGGCGGTGACGCCTCCCGCGGGAGCAGCGGCGCGGGCCGTGCAAACTCGCGCGCGAAACGCGGGTAGCCCTCGAAGCGGGGCGCCTCGCCGATGGCGGGGCGCGCTGCCGGGAGGGGTGGAAAGGCGATGATCTTGCCGGAGCCGGTCACGATGCGCCGGCCGCGCGCGCAAACGGATAGTCCGCGCTCCGATAGAGTTCCTCGATCTCGGCGCGGCCGAACCGGATCTCGCTGACCTCGAGGGTGAGCCCCTGCCGCGCTTTCGCGGGCACGTCCTCCATGGCGAAGCGCAACGCCTCGGCGGCGGTTTCGAAGCGCCGATAGCGCCCGGCCATGCCGTTGCGCTGGCGGCCGGGAAAGATTTCGGCAAAGGCGGAATAGTCGAAGCTGTCCATTGTTCTGTCCCTTCGAGCAAGGCGGGCGTGCCGGTGGAATGTCAGGGACCAAGGGGCCCGGGTGAACCGGAGACAAGGCAGCCCGCGATCGGCTGGAACCTGCGCTTGATATGGGTATCGAGGGCGCTTCCGGCAAGCGCCGGCCAAAAAGGGCAACCCTAACAATCGGCTGAGCAGTCCCCATATAAGGATCGTCGGGCGACCCGCCTGGCCGATGCACCACGCTCCGTCGACGCCTCCGGAGCCGGGGCAAGCCTTCGCCACCGCGCGGATCGAGGCGATTTGGATAGTGCCATGACCCCATCGAACCGCGCCGCTGAGCGCGACAAGTTCACGCATCAGCGCGCGGAGTTGATGTTCGCTCGCCATCTGGCCGCCAAGCGTTTGCCGGACGAGCCCTGGGCCGCCTACGTGCATGAGGGGACCGAACCGCAGCCGGACGAGGCCGCGACCTTGCAGGAGCCGGATCGCGCGGAGCGCATGTGATGCCCAGCTGGCATGCCTACACGGAGCAGCCGACACTGGCGCCCAACACCGAAGTGCTGATCACCGGCGGCCACCTGCCGGTGCGCGTGATGACCGCCGACCAGTTGACCATCGAAATGCCGGGCGACCGGCGCCTCATGGCCGTCGTCGTCGACAGAACCGGCGAGCGACTCACGCTGGCCCTCGGCGACGGCACGCTCCTCAGTCTCCACATGGCGCCGGACTCCGGCTTCGCCCACTTCCAGCTCTCCGAAGGCTTCTCACGGCAGAGCTGGATGGTGGAGTAAGGGCGCGCGCCCTCCATCCTCCACTCCCGATGAAGCGGCCCCGTCCGGCGCGTTGAAGCCGGGGTCACGCCACCCTGCTCGACGGCCGGCCGGCATTCCGCCGATGAGTCGACCCGGCCGCGCCGGTCTTGCGCGCGCCGGCGTCGCACCCCATTTGTGTGCCATCTCCGCCCTACCCCCGGCCAAGCGATACTGCTATAGAGCGGCCAACCCGCAAGGCAGCAGCCTTGACCTATTCCTCCTGAGCCCGATTGCGATGCCTGAGTTCACGAACCTGCCCAACCAGCCCTTTTCCGCGCGCGAACTGTTCGGGATCGACTCGGACATGCAGGTCATGGGCTACGCCGAGCCCGACCCGCACGTGCCGCCGCTCGATCCCGATTATCTGTTCGACCGCAACACCACGCTGGCGATTCTCGCCGGCTTCGCCTTCAACCGCCGCGTCATGGTGCAGGGCTACCACGGCACCGGCAAGTCGACCCATATCGAGCAGGTCGCGGCGCGGCTGAACTGGCCGCTGGTGCGCGTCAACCTCGACGCCCATGTGAGCCGCATCGACCTCGTCGGCAAGGACGCCATCGTGCTCAAGGACGGCCAGCAGGTCACCGAGTTCCGCGACGGCATCCTGCCCTGGGCGGTGCAGAACAACATCGCGCTGGTCTTCGACGAATACGATGCCGGCCGCCCGGACGTGATGTTCGTGATCCAGCGCGTGCTCGAATCGCAGGGGCGGCTGACGCTGCTCGACCAGAACCGGGTCATCACCCCGCACCCGGCCTTCCGCCTGTTCGCGACCACCAACACCATCGGGCTGGGCGACACCTCGGGCCTGTATCACGGCACCCAGCAGATCAACCAGGGTCAGATGGACCGCTGGTCGATCGTCACCACGCTCAACTATTTGCCGCACGACAAGGAAGTCGGCATCGTCATGGCCAAGGCCAAGAGCTACCAGACCGAGAAGGGCAAGAAGCTGGTCGCCAACATGGTGCGCCTCGCCGATCTCACGCGCTCCGCCTTCATCAACGGCGACCTCAGTACGGTGATGAGCCCGCGCACGGTGATCACCTGGGCCGAGAATGCCGAGATCTTCGGCGATATCGGCTTCGCCTTCCGGCTCACCTTCCTCAACAAGTGCGACGAGCTCGAGCGCCCGGTGGTGGCCGAGTTCTACCAGCGCGTGTTCGGCGAAGACCTGCCCGAATCGGCGGCCAACCTCGCCATCACCGCCTAGCCGGGGAACGCCGAGCGGCGCTATCGTACCATGGTCCAGCCCCCGCGCGCCAAGAACAACCGGCCCGACAGCACCCTGGCGTTCAAAGCCGCCGTGGGCGCCACCGTGCGCGCCGTGGCGGGCAAGCCGGGACTCGAAGTGACCTTTTCGGCCGACCGGCCGATTCTCACCGCCGACAAGGCACGGCTGGCCAACCTGCCGCGCCTGCCCAACAAGCGCGACATCTCGATCGCCCGCGGCCAGGGTGACGCCATGGCCATGCGGCTCGCCAGCCACAACCCCGAGACGCATCGCCGGCGCGCCCCGGCCGAGCCGCAGGCGCGCGCCGCCTTCGACGCGCTCGAGCAGGCGCGCTGCGAGGCGCTGGGCTGCGTGCGCATGCCCGGCATGACCGGCAACATCCACGAGATGCTCGAGGACCGCCTGTTCCGCGCCAACTATGCCGAGGTCACCGACAAGGACGACGCGCCCCTGGCCGAGGCGTTGGGGCTGATCCTCAGGCAGCGCGTCGCCGGCGTCGCGATCCCGCCCTCCGGCAACGCCATCGTCGAACTGTGGCGCAAGGAGATCGAGCAGAAAGCGGGCAATTCGCTGACCACGCTGTTGTCCAAGTTCGAGGACCAGGACCTGTTCAGCCGTGCCAGCCGCCAGCTGCTGCGCGACCTCAACCTCGTGCCCGACGGCGATCTGGACGACGGCGAGGAGGGCAGCGACGAGGACGGCGACGACCAGGACAAGGGCAAGGGCAGCGACGAGAGCAAGCCGCCCGAGCAGGCACAGGGCGAGAACGAGGACAGCCAGGCCGAGGAAGACCAGTCGACGGGCGACAGCGAGGATACCGGCGAAACCGAGGGGGCCGAGGCCGATCTCGCCGAAACCGACCAGGAGCAGGCCGCCGAAGCCGGCGAGGAAAGCCCCAACCCGCCCCCCGGCGCCAACGCCAGGGAATTCGCCGACACCTTCGCCTACAAGATCTTCACCCAGAAGTTCGACGAGGTGATCAAGGCCGCGGAGCTGTGCCCCGCCGAGGAACTCGAGCAGCTGCGCGCCCTACTCGACAAGCAGCTCGAGCACCTCGCCGGCGCCGTGGCGCGGCTGGCCAACAAGCTGCAGCGCCGGCTGATGGCACAGCAGAACCGCAGTTGGGAGTTCGACCTCGAGGAGGGCCTGCTGGACACGGCGCGCCTCACCCGCGTGGTCACCGATCCGCTGCAGGCGCTGAGCTTCAAGGTCGAGCGCGACACCGAGTTCCGCGACACGGTGGTGACGCTGCTGATCGACAATTCCGGCTCCATGCGCGGCCGGCCGATCACTATCGCCGCCATCTGCGGCGACATCCTCGCCCGCACGCTCGAGCGCTGCGGGGTGAAGGTCGAGATCCTGGGCTTCACCACGCGCGCCTGGAAAGGCGGCAAGAGCCGGGAGGCCTGGCTCGAGGCCGGCCGGCCGGCCAATCCCGGCCGCGTCAACGACATCCGCCACATCATCTACAAGGGCGCCGACGAGCCCTGGCGGCACGCACGGCGCAACCTCGGGCTGATGATGCGCGAGGGGCTGCTGAAGGAGAACATCGACGGCGAAGCCCTGCAATGGGCGCAGAAGCGCCTGCTGGCCCGGCCCGAAAACCGCCGCATCCTGATGGTCATCTCCGACGGCGCCCCGGTCGACGACTCGACCCAGTCGGTGAACGCCGGCAACTATCTCGAGGCCCATTTGCGCCAGGTCATCGAAGACATCGAAACGCGCTCGCCCATTCAGTTGGTCGCCGTCGGCATCGGCCATGACGTGACGCGCTATTACCGGCGCGCCGTCACCCTGCTCGACGCCGAGGAACTGGCCGGTGCCCTGACCGACGAACTGGCGGCGCTGTTCGACGAGGAGCCGCCGCGCCAGTCCCGCCAGAGACGGGCGGGATGACGCGGCCGGCGCTGGCCACGCGCCTGCTCGGAGCCGCCATCGTGGCGGGCGGAGCGGGGGCAGCCTGGCTGGCGGGGGGCGGGCTGCCCCAGGCGCTGGCGCAGGCCCAGGAAGAAACGGTCATCGCCCTGCCGCTGCACAGCTTCGCCGGCGTCACGGCGGGCGGCCGCGTGCAGGGGCTGATCTGGCACGGCGGCATCGAGATGCAGAGCGCCGTCGACACCTTCGGCGGCCTCTCCGGCCTCGGCTTCACCGGCGCCGACGGGCGGCTGGCGATGGTCACCGACCGCGGCAATTTCGTCTCCGGCCAGCTCATCTACGACGAGCAGCACCGGCCGCTCAGCCTCGTCGGCGTGACCATCGAGCCGATCCAGAACTCCAAGGGCGCCGAACTGCCACGCGCCTTCGCGCGCGACGCCGAGGCGCTGGCGGTGATCGAGCGCGGGGGCGCCCCGGCGGCGGTGCGGGTGGGCTTCGAGAACCTGACCAGGGTGGCCGACTTCGAGCTCGTCGACGGCAAGCCGACCGGCCCGGCAAAGGAGGTCCCTATCCCCGCCTGGCTCACCGGCACCCGCACCAACGAGAGCCTCGAGGCCGTCTGCATCGCGCCGGCCGCCTCGCCCGTCGCGGGCTCCACCCTGCTGCTGACCGAGGGCGTCGTCGACGACGACGGCGAGCACTCGGCCTGGCTGCTCGGCCACAACGACAGGGGCCCGCTGAGCTATCTGTCGGCCCGGGGCACCGACCCCTCCGATTGCGCCTTCCTGCCCAATGGCGACCTGCTGGTGCTGGAACGCGGCATCGCCTTCCTGAACTTCACCATGACGCTCAAGCGCGTCCCCGCGGCCGAGGTGGTGCCCGGCGCGCGCATGCGTGGCGAGGTGCTGCTGGCGGCGAGCGGGCCGGACGTCGACAACATGGAGGCGGTGGCGGTACACTCCGGGCCTGACGGCACCACGCGCATCACCCTGGTCTCGGACAACAACTTCAACGAATGGGAACGCAGCCTGCTGCTGGAGTTCTCGCTGCCGCGCTAAGGGAACGGCCCGCCATCGGCGGCGCCCGCAGCGGGGCTGGACTGCATCCCCGGCAAGCGAGGTGCGCATGCCCCACATCGTCCATGTCGACATCGCCGCCGACGACCCGCAGCGCGCCACGCGCTTCTACGAGGCCGTGTTCGACTGGCAGATCCAGACGCTGCACGGCGCCACCTCGACCTCCATCCAGCTGATCAACACCGGCTTCGCCGAGACCGAGCCGATCAGCGCCAGCATCGCCCAGCGCGGCGACGCCTGGCGTTCGATCACGCCGCTCATCGACGTCGACTCGGTCGATACCTACGCGGCACGGATCGTCGCCGCCGGCGGCGGCATCGTCCACGCCAAGCAGTTGATTCCGGGGATAGGGTACCTGCTCATCTTCCGCGACACCGAGGGGAACGAGCTGGGCCTGGTCGAGGAGCTGCCCGAAACCATGTTCGCCAAGCCGGGCGGGCGCGCCTGAGCCCGCCGGCCGGCTTGATCCGCGTCAATCGGGGGGGCCGCAGCGTGGCGCACGCTGCCGCCGCGCACAAGCTGCGAGGTGCCCCATGCCGAACTTCGTCCATATCGACATCGCCGCCGACGATCCGGAACGCGCCACGCGCTTCTACACGCGGGTCTTCGGCTGGACCATCAACAAGCTCGAGGGGCCGGTGCCCTACTGGCTGGTCAGCACCGGCGCGGCGCCCGCGACACCCACCCCGCCGATCGGCGCCGGCGTCGCCAGGCGCGAGGCGCCGTGGCAGGGGGTCACCCCCACCATCGACGTCGACTCCGTCGACGCCTACGAAAAACGGATCGTGGCGGAGGGCGGCACCGTGGTGGTGCCCAAGACCGAAATCCCGGGGATCGGCCATTTGCTCAGCTTCAAGGACACCGAGGGCAATGTCTTCGCCATCCTCGAGCCGGTGCCTCCCGCCGGCGGCGCCGGCCGGCCCGGCTAAGCGACAGCGGCCGGGCGGGCGAAGCGGTCGGCCAGCACCCGCCGCAGCGCCCCGTAGGGCGCGAGGCACAGCGCGGCCAGCACCAGCTTGACGAGGAAATCCCCGGCCGCCAGCGACACCCACAGTTCGACCTCCGGGCCCACCCCGAGCAGCGGCGCCGGGAACGCCAGCGAGCCGTCGGCACGGCCGAAAACCGTATCGAGCCCGGCGAAGGGCACAGCGAAGGCCAGCGAGAAGAACAGCGCCGTGTCGAGCGCCGAGGAGACCAGCGACGAGAACAGCGGCGCGTGCCACCACGGATGGCGGCGCAGCCGGTCGAAGATCGAGATGTCGAGGAACTGGGCGAGGAGGAAAGCCGTGCCCGAGGCGATGGCGATGCGCGGCGTCGCCAGCCAGATCGACAGCAATACCGCCACGGCGAAGCCGGCGACCACCACCAGCCGCGCCCGGCCCGGGCCGAAATGGCGGTTGGTGAGATCGGTGACGAGGAAGGCGACCGGGTAGGTGAAGGCGCCCCAGGTCAGCAGGTCGGCGAGGTCGATGGGGCCGAGCCGCGCCTGGACGGGAAACTGGACGAGGAAATTGGAGGCCGCGACGACGGCGACCATCGCGGCGACGGCCGCGGCAAAGCGAGCGAACATGACGCACCTTCGGTTAGCCGCACTCCGGCATGAGACCGGCGCGGACGTGAATGGGGCGGGCCATAGCAGATGCGGGCGGGGTTGTCATGGGGACACTATCCGCCCGCGCATGCAAAGAACCGCGCGGCACGAGCGTGCCGGCGCGGCGTCGAAACGTCGTGGGAGATAAGGCCTTACGCGGCGAGGGCGGCGCGGATTTCCTTGCGCAGCGCCTGGGCATTGGGGCTCAGTTCGCTTTCGTCGGCCTTGAGCAGGAAGGCGTCGAGGCCGCCGCGATGCTCGACCGTGCGCAGCGCATGGGCGCTCACCTTGAGCTTCACCGAACGGCCGAGCGCATCGGAGATCAGCGTCACGTTCACCAGGTTCGGCAGGAACCGCCGGCGCGTGCGGTTGAGCGCGTGGCTCACATTGTTGCCGGTCATTACGCCCTTACCGGTCAGTTCACAGCGGCGTGCCATTCTTGGATCCTTGCACAAAATTCCCTCGGCGGGAGAAATCCCCCGCAACGGGCTGAAGTCTGTTCTTGATTGTGGCGCTTCCATAATGAAAGCGGCCGCACCCGTCAAGCCGGGCCGGCCGGCGAGGGCGTGCTGCCCCAGGCTAGAACTTGTAGCGGATGCCGCCGGTAATGGCGTTGGAGGCGTCGATGTCGGCGATGACGCCATAGCCGCCGGAGCGGTGGTGGACGCGCACGAAGCTCTCCCATTGTGGCTGGCCGACCAGCGAAACGTTGAGCTCGGCCCCCAGATAGATGAGCACCGGCTCGAACTCGCCCCAGCTGTCCATCCGCTCGCCCTCCCACCCCTGAGAGCCGCTGGTGACGGACAGCCCGGTGGTCCAGGCCGGCGAAATGCGCAGCGTGTCGAACAGCACCAGCCCGTCATAGCGGGCGAACAGGCCGCCCCACACCTCGCCCGAGGCGCCGTCGCCGCTGAAGCGGCCGGCAACGCCGACTTCGGCGCCCAGCCGCCAATCGTGCCAGTCGACCAGCGTGCGCTGGTAGCCGGCGCCGGCGATCCAGGTGTCGTCCCAGGCGAGCCGCCATGGCTGCAGGCTCGTGCCGAACCAATCCTGATGGAAGCGGCCGCCGAAGAAGAAGACCGCCTCGTCGAATTGCGACAGCTCGCTTTGCTGCCCCAGGGCGGGAGCCGCCGGTGCAACCGGCGCCACTCCTGCCAGCAGAGGGAGCGCCCAACGCAGCAGACTTGAACGATATTGGCGAAGCATTATCCGACCCGAACCGTAGCACGCACGCAATGTCGCCGATTCCTTTCACGCGCGGGTAAAAATGTCGATACCGCCGGCGCCGCGCCATGGCGCACACGGCACAACTGTGGCCGGGCCGCACCGGCCGCGGTCCGGCCGGTGCGCGTCCCTTGCCAGCGCCGCATTGCGCGGGCAGGTTTTGAGCGATTTGATTCGGCACGCGCGGCAGCGCCGAAGGAAGGGTCGCCGACCGAGAATGCGCCTGCTCAGAAGAGTCGCCGCCACCTGCGGCATCGTGCTGATGGCGACAAGCGCCGCCGCCGCGCCGGTCGCCGCCACGGCGCAGTACCTCGTCAGCCTTTCCGGCACCGGCATCGCCAGCGTCACCATCCGGCTCAACGACACCGGCAGGCGCTATGCCATGGCCATCGATGCCCGCATCACCGGCCTCGCGCAACTGGTGGCGAGCGGCATCGCCAAGGTGGAGTCGGCAGGGGTCTCGAACGGCCGGGAACTGGTGTCGGAGAAGTTCGACCTGTTGACCCGCGCCGCCGGGGAAGACTTCACCGTCTCCATCGAATACGCGCAGAAGGACGTGACGGCCTTCATCGTCACGCCGCCGCTCATCAACAATATCGACCGCGTGGCGCTCGAGCGCCGGCACCTGCACGGCGTCAACGACATGATCGCCGCCTTCGTGCTCAAGGGCGGCGGGCTCGACAAGTCGCTGTGCGACCGGCGCCTGCAGATCTTCACCGGGCTCGAACGCTTCAACGTCGCCATGCGCTTCGCCCGCGCCGACGAGGCCACCTCCAAGCGCACCGGCTACCAGGGGCCGGTGATCCTGTGCAACATCCGCTACACCCCGGTGTCGGGGCATTTCACCACCTCCGAGATCACCAACTACCTCGCCGACAGCGACCGCATCCTGATCTGGTACGCGCCGCTCGCGACGCCCGGCTATTTCATCCCCTACCGCGTGCTGCTCACCACCAGCATGGGCGACCTGTCTATGGTGCTCACCCAACTCACCCAATAGCGCGCCGCTGAACCGGCGCTAAACGGCGGCGTCACGCTGCATTCAAGCGCACGGCGCCATCCTTCCGCTCGACACCCGACCGGAGGACCCCGACATGACCCATTTGCTCAAGTCCTGCGCCGCCGCGCTGGCGCTCGCCGCCCTCGCCGCCGGCCCCGCCCAGGCCCTCGACCTGCAGGCGGGCGGCGCGCCCAAGCTCAAGCCGACGGCGGCCCAGCTCGGCATTATTTCCCCGCCGGGCAACGCCTGCCCGGGCACTGCCACGCTCACCGCCTGGGTGCATACCAACGTCCCCGGCACCGTCGACATCCTTTTGGTGCGCAAGAACGGCAACGTGGCCGGCCCCTATGCCGTCACCACGGTCGAGGGTGCCAGCGGCGGCGCCATGGGCAGCTACGCGAGGCAGCTCAACATCGTCACGCCGATCGACGCGGAGTACCGCGTGGTGATCCCCAACTCGACCGTGGTGAGCAACTGGGTCCCGCTCGTCGCCCACTGCTAGACCCCGGCGGCAGGCGAAAACGGGCGGATGCCGCGCTTCCACCCAAACGTGGTTAACGGGACGTGAACAAAAACGGCGTGCCGTTCTGGCACGGTCAACGGCTTTTTCGTCAACGCCGGCGCGCGCCGCCCGCGCGCCGCCGCCGGGCAAACCTGAACAGGCGAAGAAAAATGCCCGCGCCGGCGTTTACCCGCGCTTCACGAAGTCCTGATTCGACGCGCCACAGGGCCGAAAGCAACGGTTTGGCAAGGTTCATGAACGGGTTTTGGCCGCTATCAGCAGTTTGCGGGGCCGGCTGGTAGGGACGCGCCGGCCGACCCACCAGATGCTGTAGGGAACAAAGCAGGGACTCCCGAGTCGCAGCCGATTCGGTTCGCTTTCGTTCCCTTTTTGTACGCTTCGTAAAGCCGACCCGGAATTTGCCCGCTGAACGTTTCGAATTGACACGCTCGCATCAGCCGGCAAGGGCTCCTAAATATGCAGCCGATGACCCCCGACTCCTCCGCTTCGCTCAAGGCCATCCTCGGGCCCACCAATACCGGCAAGACCTTCTTTGCCATCGAGCGCATGCTGGCGCATCGCTCCGGCATGATCGGCCTGCCGCTCAGGCTGCTGGCGCGCGAGGTCTACCACAAGGTTGCCGACCGGGTGGGCGCGCAGCACGTGGCGCTGGTCACCGGCGAGGAGCGAATCGTTCCGCCCAAGGCGCGCTACTGGGTGGCGACGGTCGAGGCCATGCCGCTCGACGTGCCGGTCGAATGCGTCGCCATCGACGAGATCCAGGTGGCCACCGACTTCGACCGCGGCCACGTCTTCACCGACCGCCTGCTCAGGGCCCGCGGCCGCAGCGAAACGCTGCTGCTGGGCGCCGCCACCATGGCCCGGGTGATCCGCACGCTGCTGCCGGCCGCCGAGATCATCCACCGGCCGCGCTTTTCGGAGCTGGTCTATGCGGGCAGCAAGAAAATCTCGCGCCAGCCGCCGCGCACCGCCATCGTCGCCTTCTCGGCGGCGCAGGTCTACGCCATCGCCGAATTGATCCGGCGCGAGCGCGGCGGCGCCGCGGTGGTGATGGGCGCGCTCAGCCCGCGCACGCGCAATGCCCAGGTCGACATGTACCAGAACGGCGATGTCGACTTCCTCGTCGCCACCGATGCCATCGGCATGGGGCTCAATTTGGACGTCAGGCACGTCGCCTTCGCCGACGACATGAAGTTCGACGGCCACCAGACGCGCCCCCTCACCCCCGCCGAGTTCGGCCAGATCGCCGGCCGCGCCGGCCGCCACATGCAGAACGGCACGTTCGGGGTGACCGGCCACGCCGCCGAGTTCGAGGCGGACCTCGTACAGCGGCTCGAGGGCCACGATTTCGAGCCGGTCCGGGTGCTGCAATGGCGTAATCCCGAACTGGACTTGTCCTCCATCGAGGCGCTGAGCCGGAGCCTCGACGCGCCGCCGCAACACCGCAGCCTGACCCGCGTCCCGGTGGCGACCGACCAGCACACGCTGGACTTCCTCGCCCGCAACGAGGCCGGGCGGCTGGCACGCGGAGCCGAGGCGGTGCGGTTGTTGTGGGAGTGCTGCTCGATCCCCGACTACCGCGACATTTCGCCCGCCCAGCACGGCGAGATGGTCACCCGCGTGTTCACAGACCTGATGCGCCGGGGCACGGTCACCACCGACTGGATTGCCGAGCAGGTGGGCTTCTGCGACAATACCTCCGGCGACATCGACACGCTCTCCAACAGGATCCGCCAGATCCGCACCTGGACGTTCGTCGCCAACCGCAGAAATTGGCTTGAAGACCCGGCATATTGGCGCGAAAAGACCCGTGACATCGAGGATCGGCTGAGCGATGTCCTGCATGAGCGGCTCACCCAGCGCTTCGTTGACCGGCGCACCAGCGTCCTGATGCGGCACTTGAGGGACAGATCAATGGCGACGCCTGAAATCAACGAACGGGGCGAGATCAGCCTCGAAGGCCACCTCATCGGCTCGATCGAGGGCTTCCGCTTTACCCTCGCGCGCTCGGAGGACGGCGATGCCAAGGGCCTGCGCGCGGCCGCAGGGCAGGTGGTGGCGCCGGAGATCGCCAAGCGCGCCGACCGCCTCGCCGGGGCGCCGAACGAGGAATTCGTCCTCGCCACGGACGGCTATGTCCGCTGGCGCGGTGAGGTTGTCGCCATGCTCGCCGAGGGCGAGACGCTGCTCGCCCCGCGCCTCATCGTGCTCGCCGACGAGAGCCTCTCCGGCCCCGAGCTGGAGCGCGTGCAGGACCGGCTGAACCTGTGGCTGCGCCACGGCATCAACACCCAGCTCGAGCCGGTGATCGCGCTCGGCGAACCGGCGGACCTCGAGGGCGCCGCGCGCGGCATCGCCTTCCAGCTGGCGGAGAACCTG
>Ga0172380_10006351_pt1 | contig 13777 bp, 13 predicted proteins | sample Leawe162metaG_FD_119747 | JGI IMG/M metagenome (GOLD analysis project Ga0172380, IMG submission 119747) | Leachate microbial communities from a municipal landfill in Southern Ontario, Canada - Leachate well 162 metaG | ecosystem: Engineered > Solid waste > Landfill > Unclassified | place... | reverse complement strand
GGATTTTTTGGAAAAACAAAAACGCTCTTGCAAGTCCATAGAGGACTGACGCAAGAGCGTAGATACAAAGTAATTCAAGAAATATTTAGGGGGTAAAAATCCTTACAAAAGTTCTATTAAGCCAATAATTCAGATCCAACAGGTGATTATTATAAAAACTTACTCATCACCGAATTGATGTATAATCCCGATGGCAGTAATAGCAGTAGACAATGGATAGAAATTTATAATAATGATGCTAATGACATAACACTATTAAAAGATACTTTCGGCGTAAACAATGACCTCGCCCCAGAACTTGCTACAGATGGAATTTCTTATAAAAACTGTCATGGCATACAAGAGAATATAACCATCCCTTCTAAAAAATATGTCCTCATCACTAACTATAAAAAAGATGCTTTTCATAATGACTATCCTCACGCAACAAATACAGTAGTATACTATTCCGCCATAAGCCTACCTGCTAAAGAAAGTTCCGTACGTTTAAGTAATGACAAGTGCAAACATTTCTTTCTTAATATCTCTTATAAAAATACTTGGGGTGGCAATGATAACGGAAAAACACTTGAAAAAAATAATATAGATAAAGATGCTAATGAATCCGATTGGCACGAAAGTTGTGCACTCGGCGGCACACCTGGTCAAAAAAATTCAGCCCCGAAAGATTGCACTCCGGACGATGAAATTATTCCACCAGTCAGTGATCATGGCGACACGACTACTGACAAAAAACCTGACTACCTCGGCCAAGTGACCATCAGCGAAATCTATCCCGCGCCTCTGACCGCGGCGGGCGAAAAAGAGTTTATAGAAATCAAAAATATCAGCGACACTGACATTGATTTTTCCAGGTGGTGCCTGAAAGATAAGACTGAAAACGAAAAAAGCACCGGTGGCAGTTGCAAAAAAATAGATGACTTGAAAAATACCGGTGATTTTTCGGTTTTCTACGGCACTTTTTCCCTCAACAACGATTCCAAAGGTGACACGGTCTTTTTGTATGATGAAAATAAAAATTTGGTCGACAGCCGCAGCTATGCTTCACCCAAATCCGGCTTTGCCTATGCCTTCGACGGCAGCACTTGGCGTTGGACATCCCTGCCGACTCCCGAAAAAGAAAATGTTTTCGATAAAACCCTTTCCGGAAAAATTACTAGAGACAAAACTATCTATCGGGATGTCTATGCTAATTTTGAAGTTAGGGTTGATCGCGACGCCAAAAAATTCACTTGGGATTTCGGAGACGGACACAAAAGTTATTTGCAAAAAACCAAACATAAATATGAGAAAACCGACACCTATGCCGCCAGTCTAAAAATCACTGGCAATGGCGAAGACGCCTTCTATGCTTTTGATGTAGAAGTGAAAAAATATGTTGCCCCCAAAATTAGAATCATCGGGCTTTCTCCCAATCCAAAAGGCTCTGACACAGACAATGAATGGCTTGAAATTCAAAATAATTCCAAGAAAAAAATCAATCTGAAAGGTTGGTCGGTTGCTACGGGTTGGGACAATCTCGTGAACCATCCAATCCGTGAAGACTTTTTCATCAAGGCGGGCCGCACCAAAAAACTACTGCAAGATATCTGTGCCTTCACCTTGACCAACACCAAAGACAAACTTGAACTACGTGATCCTAGTGGCAAAGCGGTGCAAAAAATCAGTTACGACCATGGCAAAAAATCCATCCAAGAAGAAACTCTTTATCAGAAAAGAGAGGGCAGCAATTGGGAATGGTCAGAGCCGGCCACTGCCGTAGGGGCGGATCTTGTGTCCGCCCCAGACACTTTGTCCGCCTCAGACGCCGCCTCCGTTCAAACAGGACAGACGCAAGGTCTATCCCTACAATCGCCGCTAGATATTCCCCTATCCGGCCTCGGCAAATATTCCCTTGATCCAGCTTGGCAGAAAAAACAAAATTATCAGATTGAATTGGCCAATTCCAATTCCACCCTAAAAATTCCAGAGAATATGAATCAATCCCGCGTCCTTGGCGCCCGCATCATCCGCACCCAAGAAAATTATTATTCCTTCACCGAAAATATTCCCCAAAAACATTGGGTCATAAATTTCGCCGAAAGTTTATGGCTGAAAATAAATTCGGGGATGAATTGGGTTTTGAATGTGATATGAAAAACATTTTTATTATCGATATTGATAATGTAGAGGTTCAATTTATTGAACCTTGCGATAAATGCGTAATTAATACCCAATCTCATCCTAGGCAATGGTTTGATAAATCAAACCCCTACAAAAACAAAAAAAGCGGACTCGTCGATTTCGACAAATCCGCTTCGTGGCTTGAATTTCCCCTACGGCAATGCTAGACTAAATCAGAAATATACTGCGAACCATTAACTAATAACTAACTACTATTTTTTATGTCAGGACACTCACATTGGGCCGGAATCAAGCAGAGAAAGGGCGTAAATGACGCCAAGCGCGCCAAAATCTTCACCCGACTCGCGAAACACATCGTCATTGCAGCGCAAGAAGGCGGCGGCAATCCGGATACGAATTTCAAACTCAGGATGGCTATCGACAAAGCCCACGAGTTCAATATGCCCAAAGATAACATCGACCGTGCCATCAAGCGTGGCACAGGCGAGCTTTCCTCTGACCAAATTGAAGAAGTGACGTATGAAGCGATGGGGCCAAGCACTATTATGATGCTCATCAAAACTACCACTGACAAAAAAAATCGCACGCTCGGCGAAGTGAAAACAGTACTCACCAAAAATGGCGGGAAGTTCGGGGAAGCCGGGAGTGCCATGTGGAACTTTGACCAAGTCGGCGCCATTGTAATTGAAACAGATGGAAATATCAGCATCGAAGAACTGGAAATGGCCGCCATCGAGGCAGGCGCCAAAGATATGAAAACCGAAGAAGGCGCCTTTATCATTTTCACCGAGCCACAAGAATTGCAAAAGGTGCAAGATAAATTGACGGCCGCCGGCCGCAAAATTTCCGAAGCCAACTTGTCCTACTTACCCAAAAACACCGTAGTGATTGATGAGTCCACCCGAGAGGCCTACAATAAACTTTTAGAGGCCTTAGACGAGCTAGATGACGTAGATGAGATTTTTGATAATTTATAGAAATTTACCTGCATAGGTCATATGAATCTATGCCTAGGTATGCATAGGTGTAGCACTAGTTTGCATAGGTATTAAATATGTGCTAGACTATTCTTAGTTACAATAAATAGCTTCTATGAACCAAAAAATAATATCTATTGGCAAAGTCGCCAAAAAATTAAACATATCTATAGACACCCTGCGCCGCTGGGACAAATCAGGTCGTTTTTCGGCTATCAGAAAAAGCGGCAAACGTTTTTATAGAGAATCTGACGTAGACGAGCTAATAAAACAAGAGACTATCCTGTCTTCTGACCTTTTTAAAACTGTCCTTGATTGGATTTCTGACTCTGCTCCGCTCGAACCAGAAAGTCTTTTTTATTGCCCTAATAGTCTAGTTTTTCAATCTCGAGTGATGAAATTCGAAAAAAACATAAGTCATCTCATTGGACTAGAAAAAACTTTCCCCCTTATCTCCGCTATTGTAGGGGAAATCGGTAACAATTCATTTGATCACAACCTAGGAAATTGGACAGATATACCAGGTGTATTTTTTGGCTATGACCTAAATAAAAGAGAGGTTGTTTTAGCTGATCGCGGACAAGGCGTCCTTAAAACATTGCAAAGAGTTCGCCCTCAACTATCCTCTGATGAACAAGCCTTAAAAGTAGCTTTTTCAGAAATTATTTCAGGACGAGCGCCAGAAGCAAGGGGTAATGGATTAAAATTTGTTAAGAAAATAGTTACCACTAATAATTTTAAACTTTTCTTCAGGACTGGTAGCGCTGAATTAAATCTACAAAGAGGAACTACTGACTTGCATATAAAAAAAGAAAAAAACTACCTACAGGGGTGCATCGCTTTAATAAATTTTTAAATCAAACTTATGTTGATTAAATTGAATAAATTTGGAACTACTCTGATTTCAAGACAAGCCGGGAAAGAAGCTTTGGCGGCTTTTGAACCAACTCTGCGCTCAATCATTACAGACGAAAAGGTGGAGATTGATTTTGAAGGCGTCGTCACATTCACTCCTTCATGGGGAGATGAATTCTTAACTCCCTTGCTCAAAAGATATGGCAAAAATTTATTTCTAAGAAACACTTCCAACCTTTCCGTCCAAGCGACTTTAGGAATGCTCGAAGAAGTGAACAAGGAAAAATTCTTGATTAAAAAATAGGCTCTCTAAAAAATACTTGCGTTCCGCCAGATAATTTTCATTTGGCGTTTTTTGTATTATTAGTACATTCGTACTGATTAGTATTTAATAAAGAAAAACAAAAACCAGCCGGGAAAAAATATTCCACAAAAAATCCCCGCCAGCGCATTGCGCCAACGGGGAATCTGTTATATTTTACTGAATTTTAAACTCCAGTTTCTTTCGCCTTTCCCTACCATCCATTCTTCATGAATAAAGCTATATCCAAGGCTGGACACTATTTCCTCAACCTGCTGTCGAGCCTCATGAAACTCAATCTCTGTTGAATGGAAAGATTCATCCTTGATATATCTTGCGGGATAACAAAGCATGCCAGTATATTCTGGTGACAATGCAACGTCGCCAAAAACATATATTTCAGGAGCAGGGCTATTGGAATTGTCTATACAAAATCGACCACAAACACTTGCGACTTCAAAACGTCTGCATCTATTGTGATTTCCACAGCTCACCCACTTGCCAATCCCAAGGTTTCTAGCGATATCTGAAACAACGACACAACTTTCCTTGCCACTAGGAACTCCAGTGATAAAAAATTTTATTTCATCATTGAGATTGTTTTTGATTCCAAAAAAGATGATTTTCTCCGATCCAGCCACAACATCTATCTGAATCTTTTCCGTATCAACTGAAAATAATTCACAATCATATACTTTGATTATCTTTTTCATATCTATAACCTCTCTATTGTTAATGTTCACTCTTTAGATTTCCATCGTAACAGTGTATTATATATTAAAATCAACAAAAAGTCAATAATTGTGTCAAGTATAGCAATTATTAGTCGCCACATACTCAAAATATTGACATAAATAAAGGATATGTGCTATGATATAAATGTTGTCAGAAATTATAACAAAATTGTAATTACATGCTTAAAAGTGACTTGGAAACCATCGGACTGAATGAAAACGAAGCCAGTGCCTATCTAGCTCTACTTGAACTTGATGAAGCGCCAATCGCCCAAATCGCCGCTAAAGCCCAGCTGAAACGCCCTACCACTTACCTAATTGTGGAATCCCTGAAAGAAAAAGGCTTGGTGAATATGGTCAAAAGAAAAAAGAAAGTTTTATTTTCAGCCGAAGATCCACGTAAAATCTTGGATATGTTGGAAGAACGAAAGCAAAAGATGCACCGCTTAATGCCAGAACTTTTGTCTTTCGCCAATGCGCTGGACAAAAAGCCGGGCATCCGTTTTTTCGAGGGTTGGGAGGGCATCAAAAATGTTTATCGCGACACTTTGAATTATCCCAACCAAGAAATTTTAGGTTTTTTCACTGAAAACTTCCTGATAAAATTTGATGAAAGCTTTTTTGCAGATTTTTACTACAGCCAGCGAGTGCAAAAAAAAGTTTTTGTACGGGCTATTTTACCAGACAATGCGCACCTGAGGGAGCTAGCTTCTCATAATCAAGAACATCTGCGTCGATCAAAATTAGCGCCGGCAGGAGTTTTTCAGATGGACGTTGAGATTAATATGTATGGTAAAAACAAAATCGGCCTCATTTCTTTCGAAGAAAACTTCGCCCTGATTATCGAAAGCCAAAAAATTCACGATAGCCTTAAAAGCCTTTTTGAATTGGTCTGGGGACTGCTCCCTGAAACAAAAAACCTCGAAAAAATTATCTAAAATCAATTGCGCGGAGTATAATATATTAGAAAGCCCTATGAAAAAAAATTTTTTACCAACTGAAGAAAATGAGCTGCGCGTGCTTGGCGTTGATCCGGGGACGGCCACCACTGGTTGGGCGATTATCGTGGAGAGAAAAGGTGACTTTGTGCCGCTGGCCTATGGGCACATCAGCACTGAGAAGACCGAGACGGATGACGCGCGCATTTTGGAAATTTCCGAAGACCTGGAAAAAATCATTGATAAATATGCGCCGCAAGAAGCGGCCATCGAGGAACTTTTCTTTTTCAAAAACAAAAAAACGGTCATTCAGGTGGCGCAGGCGCGCGGGGCGATTCTCTTGACACTCACGCAAAAAGGTGTTAAGGTGTGTGGTTACACGCCACTGGAAGTTAAACAAGCTCTCACTGGTTATGGGCGGGCGGATAAGAATCAGGTACAGGAGATGACTAAAAATATTATGAAGCTGTCAGCTTTGCCAAAACCGGATGACACAGCCGATGCCTTGGCCATTGCTCTCTGTCACCTCAACAGCCGGAAAATTAATTTGTTACATTGCCATTCTTAAAATAATTAGATTAATCTAAAAATATTATGCACGTCAGCCCTATCATCCTCTTTTTCATCCAAAAAGGTTTGCCATTTGAAACAGTCATCCTGCTTTTGATCTTGCCTATCATCGCCACTTTCATCGCGTTCCTGCGCCAAGTGGTGGGAGTGAAAGCCTTTGGGATATATACGCCGCTCATCGTTACTTTCGCCTTTCTGGCCACCAATGGTTTGAAATATGGCATCACTATTTTTTTGGCTGTCATCGTCACTGGGATGATGATGCGCTTCATCTTGAAACCTTTCCGCTTGCTCTATCTGCCTAGAGTTGCCATCATGCTCACCGCTGTGGCTATCTTGACGCTGGGCGTCCTGACGCTGGGCGGAGATCTGCATCGGACCGGCTTGGCCGCAGTTTCGATTTTCCCGATCCTCATTATGATTACGATCGTGGAAAAATTTGTGGCGGTACAGATCGAAAAAGGTACTCGCGCCGCTATTATGCTCGCAACAGAAACACTTTTCATCTCCATCATCGGATTTTTCATCGCCAGCTCGGAAACGCTTATCCGTTTCATCGCCAGTTATCCTTGGATCGTCTTTTTCACCCTCCCCATCAATGTAGCCATGGGCAAATGGACGGGCTTGCGATTGAGCGAATATCTCCGCTTCAAAGAGATCATAAAAAATTTATAGAAACTATGCTAATCCGCGAATATATACTAATCCACTAATTGCGAATCTTCTTTTGTAACCATTAGCAATTCGCAGATTAGCATTTATTCGTAGATTAGCATCGCATACTTATGTTTGATTTTTTCAAAAAAATTAATGCTTATCGCAAAATCAGTCGCCAAATTTTGGGGATGAATTCGAGGAACCTTGAATATATCCGCCCCTTCAATTTGTCGAGTGCCAAAAGATTGGCCGATGACAAACTGCTCAGTAAACGTGTGCTGGCCCAAAATGACTTGCCCGTACCGCGCCTCATTGCCAAAATCAGGACTATCGAAGAATTGGAAAATTTCGACTGGCAAGCTCTGCCGGAAAGTTTCGCTCTGAAACCGAACCGTGGTTTCGGCGGCGAAGGCATCGTGGTCGTTTATGGCAAGAAAAAACCTGCCCGCAATGCTACGCCTAGCGTTGCAGGCGGGAATCGTACCGATGCCTGGATCAAAGCTGACCGATCGCTCATCACTATTGACGATCTAAAAAGTCACATTAGAAATATCTTGGACGGCTCCTATTCCTTGTCCGGCACACCCGATATCGCCTTTTTCGAAGAACGTTTGCAACTGTTGAAACTTTTCAAACCTTATTCTTTCAAAGGCATCCCAGATATCCGCATAATCATCTTCAATAAAGTGCCGGTGATGGCTATGCTGCGCCTGCCGACCAAAGCGTCTTCCGGAAAAGCCAACTTGCAGCAAGGCGCCATCGGAGTCGGCATCGACCTTGCGCTCGGCACCACCACTTCCGCAGTGCAAGGCAAAAATACTATGATTGAATATGCCCCCGGCACTAGGCTTTTACTTTCCGGCCTAAAGATTCCCTACTGGAACGATATTTTGAAAATGGCAGTGCGTGCCCAAGAAATTTCCGGTTTGGGGTTCCTCGGCACTGATATCGCCATCGACAAAGAACATGGACCGGTCATTGTCGAACTCAATGCTCGCCCCGGACTGTCCATCCAAATAGCCAATCTGGCCGGCCTTAAAAAACGTCTGCAAAAAATTTCCGACCTGAAAATTAGAACTCTGGAGCGCGGCATCCGTCTCGGCAAAGACCTGTTCGGCGGAGAAATCGAAGAAGAACTGGAAGAAATTTCCGGCAAAAAAATCATCGGCACCGTGGAAAAAGTGAAACTGATCGGCAAGGATGAAAAATTTGTCGAAGTGGAAGCCAAGATCGATACGGGAGCGGACTGGTCATCTATCGATGATGCGCTAGCAGTTCAATTAGGTTTCGAAAAGACTGTGGCGGAATTTGAAAAATTAAAAAGGCCGTATGACGAACTCAAGAATCTGACCAAGGAACAGCGCTGGGACATCTTCAAGGACGTACCCGACATCGCTTCCACCATTCCAGTCAGGTCCTCTCACGGCTTCACCTATCGACCGATGATAAACTTGACCGTCCAGCTCAATAACACCCTTTTCAACACTCGCGTGACGCTGGTCGACCGCTCGCACCTGACTTACCCTGCCATCATCGGCCGTTATAATTTAAAAAAATTCTTAATCGACGTAAATAAATAAAATCATGATCAAAAATCCACCTATCATTAAAAAAGTAGTCGAGGAAATGGGCGGCACTATTGAAAAAATCGTACCGGAGCGAGGATATTTCTGCATAAATATAAACGGAGAAAAAATATTCGTGACTAGAAAATTCCAGATCGCCAGCGACTTTTTCTCCGGCAGCTCTCTAACGGCCTTTAAAGATCTGACTTATGTGGCGCTCAAAGAAAATTCCATCCCTACACCCAAATCCATCTGTCTCTATCGAAAAAATTTAGTGTCCGACGCATTAGAGACACAGCTCTCCTCCCTGCATTATCCGCTTGTCATCAAGGACGCCAAAGGATCGAACAGTCGAGGAGTCTTTACCAACATCCAAACATTGGAAGCCGCCAAAGAGATCATTTTGCGCGAAATAAAAAAATTCTCTTCCCTGATCGTCCAAGAAATGGTTTTCGGCAAGGAATATCGCGTTTTAATCCTGAAAAGCAGAGCTATAGGAGTGCTGGAAATGATTCCGCCGAGAATTTTCGGCGATGGAAAAAGCACTGTCCGAGAACTCATAGAGAAAAAACAGTTTGGGAAGTGCGACGGAACAAAAATCGATCAATCCCTCTATGAAATCTTGGAAGAGCAAGGCGCTGCTATAGATGTCGTCCTGGAAAAAGATCAAGAAATTTTCATCAAAAAGAATTCCTGCTTAGCCGAAGGCGGAGAAACTCGAGACGTAACATCTTTAATAAACCCGAACATTGAACGCCTCTGCGCCAAAGCCGCTAAGGCGATGGGGAAATATCTGGTCGGGATTGATGTCATCTGTGAAGACATCAGCCGAGACCCATCGGAACAATCTTTCAGTGTTTTGGAAATCAATGGTAAGCCCGATCTGTACATTCATTACAAGCCCACCCACGGAGAAACCAGGAACGTGATCAGAGACATCATTGAATTCATCCTGGCCCTGAAAAAAGATCAGTAAAAAATAATTTGGACTAACCATCTATCTTATGAAAATAATTTCCATTACGGGCACCAAAGGAAAAACCACCGTGACCCGCGCCCTTGCCTATGTCTTGCACGAACAAAAAGAACCGACCTTAAGAGTCGACACCGACGGCCATTATGTCAATGAGAAGCAAAAAAGCACTCTTTCTGAAAGCAAGAAGCTTTTCGGCCTGGTTCCGACTGTTTGTCCGGGAAAATATCTTTTAGCCATGAAAAAATATCACCCTGTTTTCACCGCCATTCTGGAAACAGCAATCGGCAGCAGCCGACGAGGCGGCTTGGGCTATAGGCGGCACGCCGTAGGCATCTTTACTAATGTTTTTGAGGATCACTTAGGGGTGACCAAAAGGTTACGAACCAGAAAAGATATCGCCAAAGCCAAGAACTTTGTTTTTTCCGCCATCGGAGAAGGTGGCTATGCTATTTTTAACGCCGATGATAAGTTGGTCTGCTCCCAGCTTCATTACATACCGGAAAAAAGAAATGTGACACTGCTTCCTGTCGGTCTCACCCTATGTCATTTCAATGTCCAGAGCCACCTTGAAAAGGGCGGCGCAATCATAACCGTAGAAAATAGGTTTATCGTTTTAAAAACAAAAAATAAAAGTTCCAGCTTGATAAATATTGCTGACATACCATGGACATTTAATGGCTATTTCTTGCCTTCTGTTTACAATTTAATGTTTATTCTAGCGGGCCTATACGCCGCCAAAAACGGCCGCCTATCGAAAAAAATACTTACGACCCTTAAGGACTATCGGCTTGATAATACTGGCGGAAGGCTGACTTTGCTCAAAAATAAACGAGGGGTGAAGATATTGATAGATTTCGCCCATGAAAAATATTCCCTGAAGGAGGTGGCTGATTTAGCTAAAAAACTCAGCCAGCGTAAAGCTATCGGCATTCTTCGTCTCGCTCCGGATCGGACAGATAAGATGCTTTTGGAGACTGGCCGCTTCATTGCCAATAGTTTTGACCATATTTTTGTATATGACAAAATAGATGGTATCATTAAGAATAAATACGTCTCCACCGGACTTACCCCCTCTCGAAAAAAGGGCGAGGTCTCTTCCATCTTTCTCCGAGGAATCTTATCCAAGAAGACAGACTCCCGCGCCAAGCAGATCATCATAGAAGAAAAAGCCATAGCAGAAGCAGCGAAACTCGCTGAGCCCGGAGACGTGGTTGTCATTATCTGTGGAGATAATCATATTAGGACGCTATCTTATGTAAAAAAATATTTTCAGGCCAGTTTCGCATAATATTGAAAAGTTTTCTCTTTTGTACTATAATGCAAGGAACTTAAAAGTAACTACTATTAACATCTTCTATGCGCATATTTTCGCCTAAAAATGATTTCAGCGAAAAAAACGGGTTGGGATTTTGGCTTTCCAAAATCAGGTGGAGTTTGGTGGGCAAGGTTTTTCTCTGGCTGATTTTGGCCGGTTTTTTGTCTGTAGCCGGCATTTTTGCCTTCTACGCCAAAGACCTGCCAAGTCCGGGCAACTTAAATAGTCGCACCATCGCCCAATCGACCAAAATTTATGACCGCACCGGGACACACCTGCTTTATGAAATCCATGGCGAAGAAAAACGCACGGAAGTGCCCTTCTCCCAACTCCCAGAAACTATCCGCTATGCCACCATCGCCCTGGAAGATCAAAATTTTTACACCAACCACGGCATCGAGATTACTTCCATCATCCGCGCAGGGCTGGCTGATATACTCCATCGAAAAGCCACTCAAGGCGCTTCCACCATCACACAGCAATTAGTCAAACAAACCCTACTCACTTCTGAAAAAACAATTTCCAGAAAAGTCAAAGAGGCGATTCTTTCTATCGAACTTGGCCAAAAATTTTCCAAAGACGAAATTCTCGGGATGTATCTGAACCAAATCCCCTATGGCTCCAACGCTTATGGTACTGAAGCAGCCGCTCAAACTTTTTTCAATAAGCACGCCTCTGAACTCACTTTGGATGAATCGGCTCTTCTCGCTTCTTTGCCACAAGCCCCGTCGCGCTATTCCCCTTATGGCAGCCACACTGAGGCGCTGAAAGCCCGCCAAGAATATGCCTTGGATCAAATGGCCCGCTTGGGGTATATCAGCGATGATCAAGCCAGTGAAGCCAAGCAGATCGATGTCTTAGCCAAGATCAAACCATTTTCTGAAAACATTTCCGCCCCTCATTTTGTCATGTATGTCAAAGATTATTTGGAAAAGACTTATGGCGAGCAAGCTGTGGAACAAGGCGGCTTGAAAGTCTATACCACTCTCGATTGGGACAAACAACAGATCGCGGAGCAAGCCGTGCATAATTATGCCGACAAGAATGCCGCTACCTACGGAGCCAACAATGCCGCCCTCGTAGCTGCCGATCCGCGCACCGGCCAAGTTTTGGCGATGGTCGGCTCGAAAGACTATTTCGGAAAAGCCACGCCGGCCGGCTGTGTCTCCGGAAAAAATTGTAAATTTGAAGGCAATTTCAATGTCGCCACCGCCAACCGTCAACCGGGGTCGTCTTTCAAGCCCTATGTCTATCTGACAGCCTTTATAAAAGGCTTTACGCCAGAAACTAATATCTGGGACGTGGACACGAATTTTTCTACCGTCGACGGACAGACTTATGACCCGAAAAATTATGACGGCAACAACCGTGGGCTTATCCAGATGAAAAATTCCTTGGCAATGTCTCTCAATGTGCCAGCGGTCAAAACATTATACCTCGCCGGTGTTAATAATTCTATCGACACGGCCCACAAGATGGGCATCACCACCCTCACCGATCCGAATCGTTATGGCTTGTCTTTAGTTTTGGGCGGAGGAGAAGTGACCCTTATGGACCACGTCAATGCCTATTCCACCTTTGCTACAGGCGGCATCCATCACAACCAGACCACCATCCTTAAGGTGGAAAACGGCTCAGGAAAAGTATTGGAAGAATACAAATCGGATGCCGGGACGCGCGTGGTCGAAGAAAAATATATCGCGATGATCGACTATATTTTGTCCACCAACGATCTGCGTGCGCCGGTTTTCGGAACGAACAATCCATTACGTTTCGATGATCGGCCCGTCGCAGCCAAAACTGGAACGACCAACGAATGGCGCGATGGTTGGACAATGGGCTATACCCCTTCACTCGTGGCCGGAGTCTGGACTGGAAACAACGACAATACCATTATGGCCAAAGGGGCGGATGGTTCCTATGTGGCCGCCCCGATTTGGCGAGAGTTTATGCAAAAGGCTTTGCAAAATTACACTGTGGAACAGTTCCCCAAATACACCGCGCCAGAAACCGGCAAGGCCGTGCTGGATGGAAAGTTGGACCAAAAAATGAAAGTTAGTGTGTGCAAGATCAAAAAAGACGAATATTGCTTAGCTAACGATTCCTGTCCGGATGACAGTGAAGAAAAGAAAAGTTTCGTCGACAATCATAGCATCCTCTATTACGTCAATAAAGACAACCCCCTGGGAGATCCGCCGAGCAACCCTAAGGACGATCCTCAGTTCAACGAATGGGAAGATGCGGTTAAAAAATATCTCAAAGATAATAAGATCAAGGGCGACTCTGTACCGACCGAGGCTTGCCAAGCCAGCGATTTCAAAGATGGAAAATCCAAGAACAAAAGTCCCGAAATTTCCATCGAATCTCCCGCCAATGGAGGAACTCTGACTGATGCGACCCTATCCATAAAAATCAACGCTTCTTCTCCTAATGGCGCCAAAAGTATTACTATCTCCATAAACGGAACCGACGTATATTCCAAAGCGAATGATCTTACTTTCACTTTTGATTATCCTATTCCTGATAATCAGAAAAGTGGGACCCTCGCCATAAAAGCCACTATTACAGACAATGACGGCGACAGTGCGTCTTCGGAGATAAACCTTACAACTAATATCCCCTAATCGCATCACACTCCCCTTTAATGAATCTCCCCGCGGCAAGCCGACGGGGTATCAGCTGAAGAGCCTTAATTGGTCTTTGTGCAGCTGAGAGTATTCTTGTTCCACACCTTGGTTCTTAACATATTGCTGGATGGAGGTTTC
>Ga0172380_10006350_pt1 | contig 13777 bp, 20 predicted proteins | sample Leawe162metaG_FD_119747 | JGI IMG/M metagenome (GOLD analysis project Ga0172380, IMG submission 119747) | Leachate microbial communities from a municipal landfill in Southern Ontario, Canada - Leachate well 162 metaG | ecosystem: Engineered > Solid waste > Landfill > Unclassified | place... | reverse complement strand
GATTTTCATTCCAGTAGACCGGGGCATGATCTCAGGTATGCCCTTGACAGCTCGAAGCTTTTTGAAAGTGGATTTTCATATCCTAAAAATTTTAATGAGAGTTTTGAAAAAATGATTAAATGGATTCTGAGTCGTCCGGAATGGTTAAAATAAATGGCAACTGTGAAAAAAAAGAAAAAAAAATCAAATGGCGTTAAATTAAATCCAAGACATAAATTTTTTGCTTTGGAATATATGCGCAATGGAAGGAATGCGACAAAAGCATACCTGAAGACATTTCCTAATTCAACGTATGGAGCGGCCGCCGTTAGCGCTCATGATCTCCTAAAAAAACCTAATATTTCTGAATTTATAAAAAATTATTATGATGCGCTGTGGAAGAAAAAAGAAGACGAGGTAGGAAAGACTTTCGAAAATCTTTTACGTCTTGCGAATGCTGACATTTCCAATGTGGTTGAATATGAAGACGATGAAATGAAAATAAAAAATTTCAGTGAGATTGATACCTCGATTGTCCAATCCGTTAATCACACAGAACATCCAACGAAATATGGAACAGCAATAAATAAGTCTGTAAAATTATTTGATAAAACGAAAGCCCTTTCGGACCTATTAAAAGTGCTTAATATGATCCAAGAGAAAATGGCTGTGACTGTTAATTATGACAAAGAAAGCGCAGAAAGGATCCAAGAAATTTTCGGAGAGCCTTTCGAGAAAAATAAAAAATAATCCTCATCTTCTTGGGAATTATTTAGGATATGACAGACTGACTCCTCTTCATTCGGAATGGATAATATATTGTTTTACTAATCCTGTTGATAATTCTCTTCAAGCCCATCGTGGTTCGTACAAAACAACAGCCGTTATGATCGTTGGAACGATATGGTGGTTGCTATTTCATTTTAATGATAGGATTCTTCTGATTAGAAAAGATTTTACCGCTGCTAGTGATGTTCTAAAAGTAATCTCTCGCCAGATGAATACCCCTGCAATGCATACACTTTTTCAAGATATATATGGATTTGACTATAAAATTTTAATTGATAGAAGTGACAAATGGACATGGACGTTAAAAACGACTGAGACGAGAGAAGGGAACATAAATGCTTTTGGGATGTCCCCGAATATAACAGGTAGTCATGGCGATAAAGTTCTTTGCGATGATATTATTACGCTAAAGGATCGTTTGTCCCAAGCTGAACGCGAGAACACCAAGGAATATATCAGAGAATTGAGAACGAATATTATTGACCCTGGTCAAGCAATAAGTTTTTCTGGAACGCCATGGCACAAGATGGATGGATGGAGTATTCTTCCCGAACCATTGAAATATACTATTCATGATACAAAATTAAAAGCATTTACTGAAGAACATCTTAAAAAAATAAAAGAGACGACGACTCCATCTCTCTATGCAATAAATTATGAATTAAAGCATATTGCGTCCGAAAATCAAATGTTTGTAAATCCATTTTTTGGAGAGTGGGATTTTAGGGAATCTTGTTATGGACATATTGATGCAAAATATGAAGGAACGGATACTGGCGCTCTTACGTTTTTTTCAAAAACTAATAATAAAGATTATCCGTTTCAGGCGATAGGATTTAGTTTTAATTGTCATGTAGACGATTATATGGATACGATAGAGACTCTATATCATAAATATAATTGCATGGCAATATATAAAGAAAAAAACGACGACAAAGGATATACTGCAAAAGCATTGAGAAAAAGAAAAATGCAGGCAGTTGATTATAATGAATCTGAAAATAAGCATATAAAAATATCGAATTATATTTATCCAATTTGGAAAAAAATACGATGGGCTCATGAAACTGATTTGAATTATTTGAATTATATAACAGATTACGAAGAAGGTGCCGAACCGGATGATGCTCCTGACTCTCTTGCTAGTCTGATAAAATATGGAAAATTCGTATCAATTGAAAAGCCGTCTATTTTGACTGGCACAATATCAGAAGGCAAGAGAGAACTTATTGACGAAAAAAGAAAAGCTCGAAACAAAATGAGGGAGATATTCAAAATAAAGAAAAGAGAAAAGAGAGAGGAGCGTCGTAAATCGAAAGAAAAGAGTTGACAAGATTATTGTAATGGCGTTTTATATTTGTGGAATATAAATTCCGTAGCGGAAGGCAAAAGACAGCGGTTTCGGTCGGGCGGCGAAGACCTCCAAGCCGCCTTTCCGCACTTCTAGAAAAGGAAAAAAAATGCTTTGTGCATATTGTCACGCATTATTAAAACCTGATTTTTGCTGCCCCGTATGTGGTGCGATGTATTTTATGAATATTTCCAGGGAAAAGAAAATACCATTTTTACAGGAATGTAACGGAAACGTAATCGTTCCATTTATCGAATTTTTTAATATAATTAGATCGATTCCACAATAAGGAGAAGCAAATGCCAAGATGTGAGAAGATAGGGAGTCATGTTATCTATTTCGATATAACATATTTTATTGCCTATGCAGGAGGTCACAGAGAATTACCCGCGAAGGAACAGAAAGAATATGACAAAGTAATTAGATTGCCTCTGTTATTGCAACAGAAAGAATTAGCAAAAATTCCTCTTGAAAACAATCCAAATGTGGTTCCCGTGAAGGGCGTCCATCTTTTGTCATTTATCAGAGAATTGAAATTTGTTCCATTTTTTGATAAATTTTTTGAACAGACTCATGTTCTCAAGCTCACAGATATTGTAATTTATGAGAGTATAAGGCAAAAAAATTATGAACTAGCCATGAGGGGGGAAGAATAATGCCATTATATCCAGCGATTATTAAAATTCCAAAAAAAATAATTTATATGGAAAAAATAAAAATATTTATCAGAAAAATTTTTATTCTTATTTTTGGATCATATAGAATTATTCGATTGAAAGAAAAAGATAAAATTTTAATTATCATTAAAAAAGAAAAAAATAATGATGAATATATTTCTATGGAACAGGCGATGAAAGAATCTGAAGCAATGAGCAGGATTAGCGATACGTTAAAAAATTTTTTCAAGCCGAATGAATGTCTTGTCATTTTGACGCAAGGCGATAATACAGTTGAAAGTATTACAGTGTTTAAAGATGAAAAGAATATAATAAACTAACAAAATGGGAGAATAAACAATGAAATTTTCAGACGCTTTTAATGCAGCATTCGAAAAAGAAAAAGAGAGATCCGCAAGGCAGGGGAAAAGTTTTGTTGTCACGCCAGCAACAGCCAAAACGCTTACTTTCTTATGGAATATGCTGGCATTGGCGCAAAATAAACTTGACAATCTTGCCTTCATAGATGACAATAACAATATTCTTGAAGCTCCCCTTGAAGACGGCGACACGAAATTGAAAATTAAGGGCGGTCGAAAAGGGAGCCCCAAGAATAACAATACAGGGCAAACGTCTACGTCTGAAAATGCCGACAAAAAGACAGCCGATAAAAATAAAGGCAATGACGGCATTGTAGATGATTCAAAGGACAGCACACAGTAAAGTCAGAAAAGTTGATTCATCCGCACTTCCCGCGACTATCGATTATACTCGGGCGTATAACGAAGCGCGGGAAGCGATAAAACATCTCGATAAAAAAACCCTCAAGTCAATCAATAAAGGCATTCAATACGATTGGCTAAATAATACCTCTTTTAATAACGTAATTTATCCAAAGGACAAGATTCCGGATCGACTTTTGCGTCTTATCGAGCGACGCAATGGCATTGTGGGTGCGATTATAACTCTTCGCATTCAGCAGGCTATTGAATATTCTGGTGTTAGCGATGATCCCGATACTCCGGGATGGAATTTCGTACTTAAAGACAGAAAGGAAACTCTCTCAAAAGAACGTGAAAAGCAGAGAGCATTCCTTATCGATTTTATGGAAAATACCCGTCGCTCCGATTATGTTGGAATTGAACCGAAACAGGATTCTTTCAGGGATGTCATTACGAAATATGTTCGTGATCGTATCCTTATTGATAAGGTCGTATGGGAAATCGAAAGGGATCGAAAGGGTCTTGCCGTTGCATTGTGGGTGCTTGATGGTGCGACGATTATTCCCGTGCTTCCAGGTGGATTCTATGGATCCACTTCGATGATCGGGGTAGGACTCGGCGGCGGAATAAATAAGGTATCTGAAGCTATTCGTAAGGCACGACTCGAAAATATTCCCCCGGTAGAAGAAATTGCATATGTCCAGGAGCTTTTATATGGAAGTAGCGGGGGCGGAATAACCGCTGCATTCCGCGCTTCTGATGTCATCTACGATATTGCCAGCCCATTAAATGACGTTCGTTATTATAAACAGGGATTTTCTGTAACTGAAAAAGCGAATATGGCAATTGTTGCATTTATCAATTCACTTAATTTTAATTCTAATGGATTGTCGCGTGGAGCGATACCCAAAATAGCAATTGCCATGGGCCGGGAATCGGGGTATACCCAAGATCAACTCGAAGATGCTGAAGACGAATGGGCGGCCAATTTCATGTCAACCGATGGGCAATGGAATATCCCGCTTCTTAATGGTGACGCTAAGGTGCTGAATCTTCTCCCAAATAATCGTGACATGGAATATCAAAAATACATGGAATTTACTGGAGCATTGACATGTTCCATTATGGGCGCGGACAGTGCTGAAATAGGGTTGCGGTTAAACCAGGCGCAGCAGGTTCTTTCCGAGAATCAGGATGCGAAACAACTTTTTTCCAAGAATCGCGGTACTCGTGAAATGCTTAATGGTTTTTCATTTATCGCAAATGAATTTTTGAGAATAAGTGGATTTTCATTCGCAAAAGATTGGCTTTTTAAATTCAATGGACTCAATATCGGGGACAAATCTTTCGAAGCAGATTTAAGGAAAAAAGATATCGAGACGATAAAAACCATTGATGAAGTCCGGGCTGAAATTGATCTTCCCCCTCTTCCAAATGATGAGGGTAAAATCATACTCAATACCATTTATATGCAGAACAAACAAGCAGCGATGATGTCGCAACAGCAGCAGGAAGCGCCCTCCGGAGGCAAGGAAAATGGATTCGGGGGATTCTCAGATGAAGAAGTTGACGGCATGGCAGATGAGGCCATGGAAGGAATGGAAAAAGCGGTGCGATTAATGTAATATAATAGGTATATATACCTATTATATAATTTTATAACGAGGTAATGACAATGGCAGTTTCAAGGAAAAATGTACGAGTGTGCGAAGTAAAATATTTGACGGGATATTATGACGTTCTCCTTGCCGTTGACGATCTCGATGAAGTTGACGAAATCTTACAGGAATGGGCGATTGATAAATGGGGAGTAGCGCTTAATCTTCCTGAAGCATTGATATACAATAAAGACATAACCGAAGTCATAACGAGTCTTGATATTGATAATTTTGCGTATATCCATAGCGCACTCTCTGCATATATGGATATCCCGCGTTATGCCGGGATATCCGGGGTGCTTCCTGTATACCCGACAGCACTCGTGGGGGGATTCTACGTGATGCCTGCATGCACTGCATTTTTATACTCGCTGCCGGCTTTTGCGGGGATATTCGGTGAATTCAATGTCGCAACGGCCAGTTTAACGCTTTCCGCCGGACTTAACTATATCGGAATACGATATAACGCAGGGACTCCGGAATGGGTGCTGTATTCCGCTGAAACATCCTTTGATTATTCCAGTATTATCCCCGCAGTATGCGTGTTGCTTATAGGATCAACACCATATGTTATTCCTTACGGTCAAATGGGATACGGTCTTCCCGAAAAATTATTTCAAAATCAAAAAAACAGATTGGCACATGATATTATCACCGAATTCACTCTCAATCATAGCACCTTGTATATTGAACTTAGTGCTTTGACGGTAAATAATGGGACTTCTGATATTGCATGTCTTGCCGTCGATACGCAGGATCCGGGAAATACAATGATACAATACTATAAGGATGCGATGGCGGCATGGCAGACGGCGACGATAACACAAATTGATAATCTTCAATATCAATCGGGTGCTGGACTTGCGAATTTACTCGGCGGGGAATATGTTATAAATTATGTATTTCGACTCATGGACGAAACTCGGCGTGTTTTATTTATGGTATTGTCGAATAAATTCGCAACACTTGCGGCGGCGAAAGAGAGCGAAATGCTGACTGATTTACCGGATGTTATAAAAAAATCATCGGTATTGGTCGGAAGGTTTATTGTTGTTCAGTCCGGGGCATCCCCCACAGTACAAAAAGTAATGAAACCTGTTTTTGGAACGGTGGCATAAAATGGCATCAAATCCCCTTATAATAGATTGCATAGCGGATGTATGGACAAAATGTGCTACGAATGTGACATCAGGGACGATAAACAAGCTATATGATGATGATGAAATTGCGGATCCGACAGGATTCCTTCAGACGTTTCGAATAACCGGAGCGGTAGCGCCTACGCTTAAAAGTGAAGGTGTTATATGCTTTGAAAATTCGGTTAATGAAAAAATTGATTCTTCATTTCCAATCGATGTATATATTATGGCACTTTTTCGTCCCAGGAAAATAAGAGTGGATTTACCATGATAGGACCAGGTCATAACCATCAGCATGGGCAACGGCGTCTAGAATCTCCTGCGAGTACATTGCTAGTTACACCTGGAACATATTATCCGATAAACGGCACATTTATCGACGGCGATGCGTTAGGATTTGCTATTGTAGGTAATAAATTAAAATATATCGGTTCTTCTGGTGTGGTGTTTCACCTTTCCGGAGTATCTGACATATTTGTTGATAAGGCATGCCAAATATCATATGCCCTTTATGTCAATGGGTTTCTTGTCCCTTCGGCACAAACACCACATGATTTTCCAGCGAGTTCGAAAATTGCAACGATATCGATTACGGCGATAGTTAAACTCAATCAAGATGATGAACTTGAAGTATATGCGAAATCGGATACGGCGAATACGACAATAAACGTTACAAATCTTAATATAGTATTTTGGGGATAATGTGATTGTTTTTAAATAACGCAGAGACGATAACTGCGACAATGAATATAAAAAGTAATTTATCATGAAGAACAAAGGAGAAGTCAGTGGATACTTTTTTAAGGTTGTTGCCAGTTTTTGTCACGATCACTATCGCAGCAGGCGGTGCGATAGTATGGTTGGTCCGATTGGAGGGCAAGATTATGAAAACTAATACTATTATAAATTTGCAAAATAAAGCGTGTGCCGATCGACATGCGACAGAAAAGGAATATGATACAACCAGCAGGAACGAATTAAGGGAATCAATAAATCAAATATTTAATCTTATTCGTACCGTGCAATCTAGCGTCGATGGGATAAGCGGCGAGATTAAGGGATGGAAGAATGGCCTCCCCAAATCATAATTTTACGGAATGGCCGCAAGTATATCTTCAGATTAGGAATTATTTCTGTAATGAATGTAAAAAAGAATGCACTGAATTGAATCGGATGCTTTGTGCTGAACAAAATTTATGGATAACAGAGCATTGGGAAATTGAATATGAAGCAAATAAAAATAGTTGACAAAATATTTTGTTAATTATATTTTTTGATAAAATATTTAAAAGGAGTAGGAATACGGGATGAAAATGACAAAGATATTTCTTTTTATTTCGATGTTATTGCTAATCATAACGGCGATAATATTTTCCAGTAATTTCGCGTCTACGGAGGTGGCCCATTCTTCGGCCATAAGTTCAATTGAAGTCGCCACGGCCTCGGCGCAGGAGGTGTCCGTTTCGGACTGCATTGAATGCATCGCCGTTCATGATAACATTATATTGCTTAATTCTCTTGTATGCACCAAATTCGATAATTCGGATATTATACTGGAAAAAACCTTTGTAACTGCGAAGGAAGTGAGGTCGGCGCTTATGCCGTACAAGAGTACCGTAAGCGGCGGCAACGCTTTTATATAATTGATAATTCCAATTAAACCAAAAGATCCCTCGGCATGAGGGGTCTTTTTTTTATTGACATTCCTATTCTATTCCAGCATGTTATTTTTATGGAAATAGAAAAAGAAATTCATGACACGAAATATATCAGAGAACTTATTGAATATTGGGATGCATACGTGCATGCTGTTATTAACGAAATCTATGTTGGGGTCGGAATATCTCTCGGATTATCGGAAGCAACAGCATATGATCTTGCTAAAAATAGAACTACTGACTTAAAGAAATCAGGATTTTTTAAGTCATTATTTGATAAATTCAAATCACTTTTCCCTCACAAAATACAGCGATTTCGTCCCAAGAAAGGCATGTTTGGTGATGGTACACCAATGTCGGAAAAACAATGGACTATATTCAATAATTCCGTTAAAAAATATTGGCAAAAACATACCGGAAGAGTAGCCGAAGATATCGCGGTAAAAGGTTTTCTTCTCGGACGCGAAACAACAAATTTTAATTTAAAGAAAAAACCTTATAAAAATAAATCACTCTACCAGGTGTCGTTTGATCAATATGATGGAGAAATTCCATCGACAATTATGGAAGCATATAAAAAATATGATTTTGATAAGTCAGAAAAAAATATTCTTAATAAATCTTTTTCAAATATTGCAATGTATGTTCAAGAAACAAATACCGAGATTCAAGATGCAATTCGGAAGCAGATACAATTGGGCCTTGATAACAATAAATCAGCGATAAAAATAGCGTCTGATTTATATTGGAATGTTCAGAAGGACGAGGAACTTGTCAATAAATATACTGCTGAAACATTGCGAAGAAATTGGCACAGGATAAGTCAAACAGAAATCGCAAGCGTATATGAAGCAGGAATATTGGCGCAACATGAGGCTCAGGCGATGGAATCGCTTCGTGATCAGTCAAAAGCAAAATATTTCATACGAACCGGCGGTACTTGCAAGTGGTGTCGAAGCAAGCAGGGGACGCTTGTGCGTCTTATCCCATCGTCGGTAGTAGAGGACACGAAAAATGAGAGTCTTCGGGCAATGGGGATAATCGATCCGAATACCGATATTGCGATATGGCCGGGGAAGAACAATGTAGGGCTAAAGGAAAACGATTGGCAGATATGTTGCCCTGCTCATCCGTATAATGTGGCGACATTTACGCCGATAAATATCGAAACCGAGTGGTACAATGCAAAAACGGGAGAAGTGGAAACCCGCCAGGTAAAGAAAAAATTTATCCCACAGCAGGTAGATTATTCATATCGTAGTAAAGATGAAAAAGAATATAGAAAGCCTAAAGTAATGGGGGAGAATCTTGTCAGATTTAATGGGAATATCTACGAGGCGGTTCCCGCAAGCGTCGCGGATAAAAAACTTGATGCATGGAGAAAGGATCCTCGCCTCCCGATTCCAATTCAAATGGATTCACCGCAATATCGTCGCATATTCGAAGCGGCTGAATAACCGGAGTAAGGTATGATTTTTAATATAGATGAAAATGTTCTTTTAAGTACCGTCATGCAATCACTCGAAGATGCGTCGTCTCAAATGAGCGAAGAGCAAGCGAATAAGATAACGGAAGAAATAAACAATGGAGTTCCCGGACTTATCGCTATATTGACGCAAGGAATGGCACAACATTGGAAAGACGAAGCGATGAATTCCGGTACGGGCTGGGGGAGCAAGTACGCGGCTGCCATCACATACAGAATAGATAATACAACTGGAGAGATTTTTCTTGATGAAAAAATTGTTGATGAATTCAGCAATAAGCCGAATATCATGTTTGCAAAAATGGTAGAAGAGGGAGTGAAGTCGTGGAGCATTAAAGACGCACTCCTTGCCAGCGAGCATGCAAAAATAGGGAAAAATGGGGTAAAATACATAGTAATACCAATGCCTGTAGCGGTCCCGAAGGCCACGCCAGGAGCGAGAGGAAAGCAATTCGGTGGCAGGGAAATGAGTCAAGAGGTCCATGCCATTGTAAAATCCGGGGGGAAATATTCTGGACAACTCGCCGGCGGTCAGGAAGTATCGGGATTGACGAAATATGTCACTCGTCAACACCATGAAGGATACGGATCATTTGTATGCGTGACTGAAGATTCAAAAGGATGGAAATATCCTACGATAGGGGCGACACCGGTTTTCCCCCGAGTATTGGAAGAAGTGAATAGGCGGATAGATGAGCTTGTCAGTGTCTTTTGCGAAGAAGTGGTGAAAAGATTTAGTTGAAAGGGAGGGTTCTCCCTGGAATAACAACATTATTCCAGGGAGACCGTGCGGATAGTCGGTGGGATTGAAAGATTAAAGGCCGTTTTCTATCAGTTTTTCCACAATTTTCCATAGCGCATCGGTTGAAACGCCGCCAGAAACAGCGCGTGGAAGCAGAGTGCGGGACAGATAATATTTACTATATCCGAGAAGCAGGGAAAGATTTTCTATCCCGCCTGCTCGTTCCCCTGATTTTTTTATTGTATCGATATAATTTTGTCGGAGTCGTTGTATCTCATTCATGATTATTCCTCTTTAAAAGATTGTTAATTTCCTCTATGCGCAAAAGAATTCCCATGCAATGTATCTCATGTCGAAAATCTTGATCTTTTTTCTGATTGCTATCCATTGTCTTGATTCTTTTGTTCATTCCTTTTATCTCTTCACTGAGTATTCGCCTGATTTCGTTATAGGTTTTCATCAGTATTTTCCCAAGAAATTATTTATTTCATTCAATAACCCTTGAACACGTTCGCAATCTGCGGCATATCCATAGTTTTCCTTGTCCATTGCTTGCGCTAAAGCCATGCTGGACAATTTGCATCGGAGTCGCACGATTTCGGAATCAATCATTTTTTGTCTCATGGTGTACAATTCGTTAGCGTTCATTTCGGTTTTCACTCCTTAATTTTTCACATTCGGGACAGCATGCCCATTCATTAAATTCGTATATTTTTTCATAATATCTAATATCATGATCGGTCATTTCGGATCCGCAAAATGTTCCATTATTGCGATCTGATCTATCTTTATAAAATTGATTTCCCCGTTGTACTTTATATTTTTTTCTAATATGATAAATCATTTTACCACCTCAGTTTTATCTTTATGTTTTTCGCATTTATTTTCTTTTATGAAAGGATCAATGCTTTCGGGATAAGTACAGCATGGTTCACCTTTTTTAAATGCTTTTTGATTGCAATAAAAACATGTTCCGCAGTTTGTTTTTTCTTGGTATTCTTTTAAAGTTTTCATATTTTTTGTCCTTGTAGATTTGTAATTTTATAAACCGAATGATTGAGCCAATTTTTCAGCATTGAAAATCCCGTCTGCATTGATGCACTCAATACATATTTTTATTTCTTTATTAAAATGTATTGATGATAGTGAATCGAGAGTGGAATATGCTAGTCTCATGTACCCTTCTATGTGGCGAGGGTCATATTTCTCGATATATCCCATTTGGGTGAGACGTTCTTTAATCATTTGAGAATACATTGACATGTTAACTCTCCTTTTCCTATTTGTCCATCTTCAGTGACCGCTTTACGGTCAGACGGGCCGTAGCCCGTTTCGGACTTAACCAATTAATGCACGAGCAGTTTTTTCTTCTTTGTCTTTTTTTGCATCCATCCAATTGATTGATTCCATTGCGGATTCGAATATGTGAAGTTGCGTCTTGATTCCTTCTTTATAATCTTCATAAAGATTATGGGCGTCGCCCCAGCGGAGATCCTTGCCCGAATAAAGCAATATCTTCCAAAATTCATCAAAGGGGACCGTTCCTTTTTCACTAAATTTGCGCTTGTTTTCCATGCCTTTGCCTTCCCTTGTTTTTCTTTATCTTTATACTTAACAAGATAATCTAATTAGTCTACTTTGTCAACTAATTATTACTATTTTTTTATAATTGACAAAAAAAAATAAGAATAATAAACTATTAAAAATAAAAATTTCAATAGGAAAAAATAATGGAAAGGCAAGAAATAATAAAATTATCGAAAAAAAATATTGAAATGGAATCACTCGAAAAGGCAAAAAAAATATTGGAAGATAATTATATTATTTCATATGGAGAATATGAACCTGTAGAATTAAAAAAAGCAATAAATGAAAAAAATCCAGTTATCATAAAAGATAATTTTCTCATAGGATACGATCCTGATGGAAAATTTGTCAGTAGCAATAATGAAAAGATTACTATCGATAAAATGGTAAAAGCTATAGTCGTAGAAAAAGAAATAAAAGAAGAAAGTCAGGAGAATGCCCCGTCCGGGGATCCCTTCGCTATATCCGGAAAAAATGAATGGGATGAACCGGTTTCTGATTTCAATGCGATTTTTGGGCAGCTTTGCGTTGGGCCTGTTTTCCTTCCCCCTCATTCCGCAGTGTTTAATTTTCTGAATCAATCAGAAGAACAGAAGAAGAAAAAAATTGTATCGATGTTGATCGGAGTAAATGTTAATATTTATTCCCGAGATAATTGCGTTGATAATTGTTTTCATGAAATCGGTCATATGTTCTGGCGTGATTGCCTTAATCATGAAGAAAAAGAAGCGTTCAAATTGTATGCCAAGGCGCTTCGAAGATCCGCAATATATGAATATGAATGGGAGATGTCTTCGCCGGAAGAAATTTTTTGTACTATTTATAAATGGTATCTCAAGAGTTTATTCGTACATCAATCATTCTGCAATATTCTTGAATTCGAGGAACCGAAAGGATTAAGGCTACTTCAGGATGTTTTCTCAAGAATTGCGCACGACAAAAAAATATCTGACATATGGCAGGGAGCGAAATCGGAAATAACAGAATATTTGAATCCGCGATTCGATATCAGTAGCGGGAAGTATCTTCGCAAGGCTGGGGCGTTAGACCGTATAAAAGATATCGAATTACCAATTCATGTCTTGAATAATGTAGAGCGCTATGAGAATGGAATTGAATTCGTTAGTTTGGAAAAAGCCATAGTGCCAGTACGTGATAAAAAAATAGATTTGGAAAACATCGGATATAAAAAAATGGAAAAGGCGGGAATAGATAAGCCGATTTTATATTTTGACATGGATGGTGTTGTCGCGGATTTTGTGAAAGGATATCGTCTTGCGTTCGGCAGAGACGCATATAAAGACGACAAATTTACAATACAGCAGTTCGTCCAGGGGGAACCAAATTTTTTCCGCACCCTTCCGGTATTGGACAAGGGACGGGAGTTGTTTGATTTGCTGAAAAATCGATATAAGATAATATTTCTTACAACTCCCATGGAAGGAATGACCGAGTGCAGGAGAGATAAGATATCTTGGTTGATATTTAATTTCGGTCAAGGTTATGATGTAATTTTTTCCGATAAAAAAGAAGAATATGTTATCGATGAAAAAAGTATTTTAATCGATGATATGGTGGGAAATCGCAAGGCATGGCGTGATTCCGGGGGTACGGCCATCAATGCTATGAAACGGAATGACGACATCATTGACGTGATCGAAGATGTATTTGCTGATAAAAAAGAAATCGAAAAAATTGTCGAGCAATTAGCTGAAATGGACATAGAAACCGAACCTACGGAAAAACAAAAAGAATCTGGCAATTATTCCAAGGGCCGAATAAAATTTAAAGGACTCGATATTGTAATAGAGAATCCGAAAGGATCATGGAGATTCGGGAAGGGGTGGATGCGGGGAGAGCGCTGGGCTCAGAGAATGAAGGCACATTATGGCTATATCGCAAACGATGGCGGCCAGGACACGGCAGATGGCGATAAAGTTGACGTTTTTATCGGCCCGAAATTGTCGGCCTCTCGTGCATTTGTCATAAATCAGGTAAAAGATGGAATGT
>Ga0172380_10006348_pt1 | contig 13782 bp, 25 predicted proteins | sample Leawe162metaG_FD_119747 | JGI IMG/M metagenome (GOLD analysis project Ga0172380, IMG submission 119747) | Leachate microbial communities from a municipal landfill in Southern Ontario, Canada - Leachate well 162 metaG | ecosystem: Engineered > Solid waste > Landfill > Unclassified | place... | reverse complement strand
CTTGCGGCATTGACGTCCGCATTGTCAGTATAACCACAAGACTGACAAAGAAATATTCCTTGCGACGTTCGGTTTCTTTTATCGATTTGGTTGCAGACTGGGCAAGTTATGGACGTATTAAAGGGGCTGACGCTTGCGTAAGAAACACGGTTTCTTTCGCAAGCGGACTTCAGCCTCTGCATCCAATAAGCTTGATTCCAATTACCGATAACGGATCTCATAGACTTGTGAAGTCTCTTAGATTTCTTGGTATTCTTAGAAATTCCTTTAAGATTCTCAAAGACGATCAGTGAACCATGTTTTACAACTTCTTTGGCTGTCAAAGAAATATAGGACTTTAAGTCGGCTCTGGCTCGTTTTTGACCCTTAGAACCTCGCTTGCACCGTTTGATTCTTTGAATCTTGGATTCCAATTCAGTTCCTAAATGCTCACCAGTCGAAAGGGTCGCCAATGATTTGATTCCAGTATCGACTCCGATGCAAGAATCTTTTGGTAACTTTGGGCCGGTTTCTATTTCGAATGAAAACTGAACATGGTTTCTTAAAATTTGAACCGTTGTACAGAGACGTCCTTCCTTCATTAATTGGTTGAAATGTCTGTGTCTTCTGATTGGAATATCAATTCTAATCTTCTTTCCAATCGACTGAATATGCAACCAATTGTCAAATTCTTTAGTGTTTTTTGGCGATTCAAAAAGAGCAATTGCACTTGAAAGAATCAGTCGATTTCCAGAATGAACCGGTTTAATTGGATCCTCTTTTGTTTCCTCCGCTTGTGCTTTAGCCGAAGAAATCATATCCATTGATTCTCGAGCGGCATTTTGGATCATTCTTTGTGAAAACCAAGTAGAATCTTTAACAAGATTTAGAACATCCTTTAGCAGATCGATCTTTTTTGGAGTATTTTCCCAAAACAAATCGACAAAAAGATTAACAACTTTAGTATATTCTATCCGAATAACTTCCAGTTGTTTTCTTTTTTCTGAAGTCATATACTTCAGATTGCATTTGGATGATCTAATGATTTTCATAACGTATATTCAAATTCTCCCTTGGTTTATAATTTATTCTCAACGGACTTTTTAGAATTTCGTACATTCAATTATGAAAGGAGTATTTCTATGTAATTCCTTATCTGACATTATCCAAAAAAAAAAACAAAGGAAAAACTATAGTGCATTGCCCTTAAACATAATCTATAAGGAGATAACTGATATGAAAGAAGATATGGGTGTGGTGATATGTGAGGAGATGATGACGGAAGAAAGTAAATTATTATCTGCGGCTAAAGGATTTGCTATAGGTATAACATCTTTTAGTAAATTGCCTTGGTCAATACCCTTTGGTGCAGCATTTGGACACGTAATTCAAAAAAAGGTTAACAGCTTTGCGTATGAATGCAAAAATATTCAAGATCCCCAGAAAAAGATAAATTGCCAAATCAAGCTAGTGACTTTTATGATACAGACTGCAAAAACGGGCATGAGTAAAACAAATGATCCAAAAATTAAACAAAAATTATCGGATTCCATACGTCACTATAGTTTGGCGTTAGATAAGTTGAAAACAAAAGCAAGTCAAAGTGGATTATCTTCTCCAGTTGAAGAAAGTATAGAAGAATCTGCTAAAGGGGGTTTATGGAAAGGTGGGGTAGCAGGAATCTTTGGGCCATTTGTGCTTCCGATATTTGGAGCAGTAACCGCAAACAAAATCAATAAATTGGTTTATCATTGTAATGATTATCCGAAAGGTCCTGAGAGAAACAAATGTATATTAACTGTGCTAGATAAGGTAATTAGTATAATGAGTGTTGAAGCACGAAATGATCCGAAAGCAGCTAAATATCTTGTAAAATTAAATAATCTCAAATCAAAAATGACAAATCACTAAAATATAAAGAGGGGAGAATCCAATTGATTTTAGAATTCTCCCCTCTTTTTCACGTCCTCACACCATATATTTTGTCAGCAGTAATGACAAGTCATTCAGTATATCTTGTTCTCTGCTTGGTTTCTGTATAGCATCACTCATTGATCCGTAGTGATGTTCCAGACATTGTAGGAGTAGTTCTTTGATTTTCTTTTCATCTGGATACATTGGAACGGCTGTAGAGTCATGATATAACTTCTCAAGTTGTTCTTCTTTCATGGTGAAATATTTCCTAATATCCTCAGGAGTCATTTCACCTCGTCTAACAGCCTTGAGTTGTTCTCTGTTTTGTTCAAGATCCAAATCACCAGTGGTTAAGATTTGTTCACATTCATTGATAAGGCGAATTACATGGTATGCAAATTTTGTTGAAAATCCAAATGTTTTTGTGTCTTTTTCTCTTTTACTTAATAAGGCGGGATATAATTTATAATATGAGATTAAATCTTCGTCACTCAAAGTAGATAGATGATTCATTGTTTAATCCTTCTTTTAAGAAAAATATACATTCTTCTATAATTTTTTCTGGGTCATCATTATAATCTTTTTCCCATACTATTTTTATAGTATATCCTAAATTTTGGATAGCTGCTATTCTTTTAGCATCATTGCTCCAAATTTCTTCACTTTTTAAATTGTTAAAAGGGTTTGGAGTCTGCCATTCCTTAAAAATCAAAGGATTTGCATGCCAAATATCTTCATAAAATTCAATTATTTTAAAGTTATATAAAAAATCCACAAAAAAGTATAAAATTGGATATTCCCCATTATGCTCATAAAAATATACATTATCTTTATCTCTAATAGATTTTAGCAATTGATAAAACAGTTCTTGCGATATTTTTGAATAAACATGGTTAGAATTTTTTATTTTTTTTCTAGTCAATTCCCGCCATTTTGCCAATCCCTCAATTTCCCCATATCTCGTTAAATATCCTTGGAGTGAATTGAGGAGTTTAAGTTGTTTTAAATAATCATTTCTTCGTTTTTTACCTTCTTCCTCTCCATAAATTTCTTGAAATCGTTTGAGAGTCTTAGAATTCTTTTTTCTTGCCTTTGTTTCCTTCCACTTCTTTTCTCCTTGAGATTTTCCGTATCTTTCAATATATCCTTCCAAACTATTAGAATGCTTTATTTTTTTCATTTCTTTCATTCCATTTTTTAAGGCCTTCAACCTCTCCGTGTTTGCTAATAAATTTTTCAAGAGTCGATTTGCAGTTATCAAGGAAATTTCTATATCTTTTTTCACCTTCTTCTTTTCCATATTTGTCAATCATTCGTTTTTTTGTAATTCCTCGAGTTTTACAATATTTTTTCCATCTCTTTTTACCTTCCTCTTCCCCATATTTTTCTATCATCTTTTTTCAGATACACATCTTGCTTTACAAAAGTTCTTCCACTTTTCTTCACCGTGGATTTCTCCATATTTTTCAATCATTCCTTGTCTGGAGTTTGCTTTTTTACGATTTTCTGTTAATATGTTGTATCTTTTCGTTCCTTCTTCTTCTCCATACAATTCGATCAAACCAATCTTTGATAATTTTTTCTTTCTTTTTGTCTTCGCTTCATTATATCTTTTTGTCCCTGTCTCTTCCCCATATTTTTTTATAAAATAATTAAGATCATGCCCCTGCTGCTTACTTAACCAAATATTATATCTTTTTATGCCTTCATCCTCTCCATATTTTTTTATCATTCTCGTATATAATAAATTCATGGCGTCTAACCTCATGGTGAATGCTTACAAGTTTAGTGAACTGTAATTTATCCTTCACCATGAGGTTAGATTTCTCTTCTCAATTTCTTTAATTACTTCATCAATAGTGATAGAATGAGGAATGTTGTGTTTTTTTTCGAAGTCGTGCAACACTTTTGATTTTTCGTATTTGTTTTCCATCTTATGCATCTGTGAAAATCCATAACCTCGGAATTTCTGCCAGCATCCCTTATGTAAGAACAATTTCCTATGTTCTCTCACAAGGTTACCAACTTCTGTCGAATGAGTAATGCACCGCAATGGAACAAACAACGTATCAACCATATTCGGGTTGTTATCCATACACAAGCTAAAGTATCTAACAATGTTGTAGCAACTGAAATCAAATGACTTATCACCATCTTTAATATGGTGTGCTTGCCATGTTTCAAACTTCTGAGGTTGTTGTCCAAATCCTTGGATGTGTCCTAATAGGTGAGGGAATATAACACCTTTAGGAGGAATGCACCAACCAACAATATCCATATCTGAATCATCTGTAGAAACACCATAAGACATACTTCCTGTAATTGCTTCATATTGGCAATTGAATATTATGAATTGTTGGTTAGCATTAAGATGTATCAGGCCTTTTTCATGAGCTTTTTGCATCCACATTTGATTGTCCTTTTTGTTTGAAAATCTTAAGGAAAAAAGAAAAGGGGAATATCGCGAAATCTTCCCCCTCTCCTTGAAGGACTGCGGCAGTCAAACGAATTCGACTGCCCATCCCTCTGTCAGCTTGTTATGGATATCCTGCCGAGACATGGATACCAGTTTTTCGTCTTTGGATTTCTTCGCAATGATGAAGATTTCCCGTGTTTCCTCTTTCACATGGCAACGAACCGTGTTGGCATCTGAAAGAAAGTATTTGTCTGTATATCTACTCATAATAGATTCATTCCTCGTCTTTTTGCTTGTCAAATCACCGATTCAACACACGCCATACCATAAGTTAATATGTATAGTTGTCTGCTATAGGAGAGGTTTCTTATTTATTTGGCGAATTATCGATTGTAGTTCTTTTTCTTCATATCCTAACAAATCATATTTCCATGCTGTTTGATTGTATATCAATGCCGCTTCATATTTTCCTTCAGTAATGCATCTAGCAAGATCCTGTTCATTCTCAAATCTCATCCATATCTGTTTGATTGGAATCCCACTACTATCAGATTGTTCATTGAAAAACAAAATAAGGGATATTAAAATAGTTTCATCCGGTGATTTGAAAATTTCCCAACACATTCCATTCTCTGAATTTGTTTCAATTAGGTGTCTCGGTTCTGTGGATGGTTCTGAAATGATATTCAAGAATGAAACTTTAGCTTTTTCATCTGAGCTATATTCACTGATGATATATTTGACAATCTTCAAAAACCTTATTATGTGCGTATGTGTTGCGTCTATATTATTTTCAATTATCTTTTTTAGCATTGCAGAATCCTTTCTTTCATCATATATATTAACTATTGATGTGACAATTGTAATCAACTTCAACTTAGGAAGGAACAAGAGAATGAGATATTGAATTATGAAAAACTTTTTGAAACAACTGTTTTCTCCTATTCCTATTCCACAAAGAGACACGGTATATCAGTGTAGAATCTGTGGGAATAGTACCCCTCTTCCAAACGTGTGTGAGCGATGTAGAAGTTCATTTGCACGTAGTCTCCCAAATACAGTGGTTAGAAAACTGGGATTCGGAAAAGACGAAAAGACAAAAAACGATTTCTATATACTAGCAGCGAACCAAGAGGGGAAGCGAGCAATTGTGGCAGTTCCCGGATTGAGAATATGGTGGGAAATGAATCCACAAATTCTTCCAACTATTGGGGATAAGCTAATAAGAGTCGTCTTCAATCCAAGAGATGCTCCATGCTTTCAAGGATTTCTGTGTGTGAGCAGAGAGTCAATAGAAAGAGAATACAAAATAGATAGTTGAAAATAACAGCGCCTATTACATTTATCAGTAGTAGGCGCTCGTTATTTTTTTGTTCAAAAAAGAAATTCGATCTAAAACATTGCGATTGCAAGTGCATCGCTTATCAACATTTAATATATATAGTCAAGAATCCAGCTCTTCCCGTAAGTTATGAACCAACTCAACTCCCGAGGGTTCCGTCACACCAAAGCGTTTTGTCAAGGACCTGTTGGAGATCACAAGAGAAACAGATATCCCTTTAGACTCTCCGTGATATTCTTTTCTGTCTATTTTGTAGGATTTGATAAGTCCTCTAACTTTCATTTCTCTCTGAAAAAGGTTTTTCAAATTGGTTGCAGATATAGTTTGCCATTCATTCTTCTTGTATCTTTTCTGAGAGCAATATATTTCAAAAATCACATCGTCCAACAGATTTTCAAGAAGCTTTTCAATTGCCAAAAATGACTTATTCTTTTTAGGAATGACGAATTCCTCTCCGTCTTCATTATGAAGGGATATATCAAGATTCAATTGATTGGATAGTATCCCCGTCTTCCAATGTTTCCACAATCCCTGCTTCTTCACCAGAATCCTCCTTTGCAAGATCTAATATGTAGTCTGTATTGATTGTCTTTTTTGGATATGGACTTTCATATGTGATGATTGGCCATATTTCTTTTAGATACTCCACCACATTGGTGACAAGAAGATTTTCATCTACTGGGCACTCAACCCCTTGTACTTCTAATATATGAGAGGTTTTTCGACGGTGAATCATTCCCCATTTGAGATCAGTAACAACTTCAGTCAAATTCAATTTTTCTTTTGGTGACAATTCGTGATGTTTTTTGAATTGCTCTTCGGTGAAATTAATCTTGACTGATGCAATTACTCCATTTTTGTATCCCTTGGGATGTTGAGGTATTTCTTTAATGTCATCTTCAAGTTCTGGCATGATTCATTCTCCTATGTTGGTTTTGTAGTTTATTCGCAGCGGCAGTGAACATTTCAATTAGAATCTGTCCGCACAGAGTCGAAGGCCCTGAAGGAACACGTCATCTCTCCGAAGTGTACATCATCAAAGATGGTAAAATCTTTGTAGGACAATATCCATCAGCAGGAGTAAAGGGGTATAAGTTTCCAAATTCATATAAGAACATATGATTGTTCTATAGGAATCTTGGCTTGGCAACCGGCACCATAGGGTCCGGTAAGAAACCGATTCAGAATATTCCTCGCGGCATTAACATCCGCATTGTCAGTGTAACCACAAGACTGACAAAGAAATATCCCTTGCGACTTTCGGTTTCTTTTATCGATTTGGTTGCAGATCGGACAAGTTATGGATGTATTAAAGGGACTGACGGTCCTGAAAGAAACACGGTTTCTTTCAGAAGCGGACTTCAGTCTCTGCATCCAATATGCTTGGTTCCAATTACTGATAACGGATCTCATAGACTTGCTAAGTCTCTTAGATTTCTTGGTATTCTTTGAAATGCCTTTAAGATTTTCAAAGACGATCAGCGAACCGTGCTTTACGACTTCTTTGGCAGTCAAAGAAATGTAAGACTTTAAGTCGACTCTGGCTCGTTTTTGTCCTTTAGAACCTCGCTTGCACCGTTTAATTCTCTGAATCTTGGATTCCAGTTCAGTTCCTAAATGTTCACCCGTCGAAAGTGTTGCCAATGATTTGATTCCAGTATCGATTCCGATGCAAGAATCAAATGGTAACTTTGGACCGGTTTCTATTTCGAATGAAAACTGAACATGATTTCTTAGGATTTGTACCGTTGTACAAAGACGCCCTTCGTTCATCAATTGATTGAAATGTTTGTGTCTTCTGATTGGAATATCAATTCTAAGTTTGTTTCAATAGATTGAAGGTGTAACCAATTATCAAATTCCTTGGAGTTTTTAGGAGATTGAAAATCACAAACAGAATTAGATAAAACCATTCGGTTTCCGAAATGAACCGGTTTAATGGGTTCTTCTTCTGCTTCCTCCGCTTGTGCTTTAGCCGAAGAAATCATATCAATTGATTCTCGGGCTGCATTTTGGATCATTCTTTGTGAAAACCAAGTCAATTCTGATACTGGATTTAGAACATCTTTTAGCAGACCAAACTTTTTGGGAGTATTCTCCCAAAACAGATCGATAAAAAGATTGACAACTTTAGTATATTCTAGACGAATATTTTCAAGTTGTTCTCTTTTTTCTGAAGTCAAATACTTCAGATTGCATTTGGACGATCTAATGATTTTCATAATGAATATTCAAACTCTCCCTTGGTTTATAATTTATTCTGGACAAATTATTAGAATTTTGTACATTCAATTATGAAAGGAATGTTTCTTTGCAATACCGTAAAAGTTTTGAATTTGTTGAAAAGGACAATGTAATGAATATAATTGAACAATTTCTCAATGAAGGAACCTTCCCGCACACTAAAGAACAATCTATGGATCACATCCCATACTACGATCATTGGATTGTTAAAAGACTAGGAGGAGAAGTATCTCTTCAGTATTTACAATGGATTGAAAAGTATAATAAGAAGGGAATGAAAACAACTGATAAAAACAATTTCATATCATACAATCATCGAGGACAAAAGAAAAGAACTGATGCTTTAGTTGATGAGTTCTTTAGTCCATTAGAAGCAACCAAAAGATGGAACGACTTAACAAACAAAGGACGGGATTTCAAAAAACTACCAGATGGAGTGTTTCCTATTGCTTTGGAACGCAATGGGGATTTAGTCTGTTTGGATATTCACTATAAATCCAATGGATCAATATGGATGTGGCATCATGTAGTAGATAAAGAAAAGTTGTCACCACTTGCAAAGGATTTTGATGAATTGATAAAGAAGTTGAAACGAAATCCAAATCAATAAGTATCCGGGCATTTCTCAATACATATCCTAAATGAAATGGATTTTCCTCTCCATGGATTAATTGTAATATGTGCTTCAATCTCATAAAGTCCAATACCAATTATATGTAATTTGAAATCATATATCTCTTTCTTGTCTTTCAATTTGATAAGAGGCATTTCTAAAAGGTTTCTTACAATAGCAGGATTATCATATCCTTCATCAAATAATACATGTTTGAAATTATAATCACCATACACTTTATACAGGTATGTTTCGCAATTCGATTTATTTCCACAAGCAAATGATATGTTGTCTACAAGTTCCTCATCATCGTCTAATGGAAATACAAAATTGTCTCTCACGTTTTAGGAACCTCAGGTTTGGGAGGGATGAACAATTCAATTAACTCTCTTGCTTCATCCATTGGTACATCACACATGGCTAGACCCATTGAAGTACCTGCAAGAAAAATCTTGAGAGTTTTTGAATCCATTGGAATTCCGACATCTCGACAGACGGTTCCCAATCCCGCAAGCATACTTCGTTTCATATTAGGACCTAGTTCGGTTACTAGTTGATGAAATAATCCAGCATTCATTCTAGACTGCTCTCCTATGGTTTTGAACTATTTAATGAATCCCACATGTTGCGGGAGTTTTAGCATCTTTGGTAAATTGACATTTCCGTTAACCAATGCTCTTACCCAATTGTATCCAGCATCTAATGAACCACTGCCAACAGTGGCGCCTACACCGGCACCAACAACACCTGCAGCAACAGCTTTCTTCCACCATTTGGCAAATTCTTTTTTCTGTCTCTTTATCTTATCATCTACCCAACGGCGACAATCATCATCCTCACAATCTTTCTTTTGTTCTCTAAGTTTCTTTGTAGCTTTGTAGTTATTAATGAGTTCTTTAACTGCCATTGCACCACCGAACCCAACAGCGCCAACACCTGCACCAATAGCTGCACCTTTACCACTGATCTCTTCCAGCATATTCTCAAGTATAACTACAGAGTGATCCACTTTCATATCAATCTCCCTAATGCCGTTTGATCAGCTTACGATTCTTAATCTTCTCATCCTCTTTATCCAATGGCTTATCAACTAGGCGTTCACCAACTTTTCCAGATGGTGTTTTGGTTCCTTGATTTGGAATATTCTGCGTGGTAATGCTAATAGATCCTCCGCCACTTACAGAACTAATAGGCGCACCAAGATCCATTTCAATTAACATCGCATCCAAAATCGATATACCATGATCCATAATCAAGCTCCACATTGGTTTGTAATTTGTTCTGTTGAACAGGATTTGATCCGGACAAACAAAACAAGATGAGGTGATCAAATATGGATATTCAACAGATGTTGGAGATGGAAAAAGAAGAGATGAGAAAACATCGTTGGATTGAATCAGAAAAAGTTCAATATGATTTGGGTAGCTGCATGTACCTTGATTGGATATTGAGGTACGCGAGAGATTGGCGAATATGGTTTGAAGAGACTTACGGCGATGCTACCCATTAAGGGATATATCAACTAATAACTGTTTTTCAACATTATCAAATTCATCCCATTGATCTCCAAGCAGCATTCTTCCTATGATCTCCGTATCAATCATTTCTGCAATTGCATCACATGCTGGTTTGAGAAAAGCTTGTTGTTGACAGAGTTCAAAATCATTCATTATCTGTTGGCCAATTCATCTGATATTTGTTGCGTGATATGATTTGGCAATCCAATGGCGCATCCTAGAATATCGATCGATTCATTCAGAAAAAAATGCTCTGGAGACATTGGAGGAGTTATTATACCATTTGCCAATTCAATATTTTCTATTATCTTTTCATCTTCCGTTAGAGATTCATATCTTTGTTCATTGTATTCATCATCAATAAGTTGAATGCTTTTCATCTTCAAAATCCAATTATAGATCGTATTATCTCATCATCAATATTTCTAGCGATTTCTTCTGCCATATTATCTTTCACTACATTCATAGGACTTCTCGGCAGTTTTGTCAAATCATTTGCTAATTCAACATTTTCCTGTAATTTTTCTTCATCCGACAATGCTTCATATCTTCGTTGATTGTACTCCCAATCAGATTCAAAACCATTATTTTTTGCAAACTCGGTTGGGCTTATTTCAAACGTGACATGAATTTGTTGATCAAGATGAATTTTAGAATCACTCATGATTTGATTGTTCCTTTCAGGCTAGAGGGTCTGTGAATTTGGACGGTATTCTTCTTCTCGGTAGAGTTGTCATTAGAGTCTGCGTTAATAATATCTTTGATAATTAGTTCCGGAAAGTATTTGGTGAATATCGGAGTTATATGAAAATCTGGGAGATTGGCAAGTTCTATATTGATGACTAAGTCTTTTTCATCCTCAGAATTCAAGTCTTGGTATGATGACATTTTCCCTTGTTCCTTCTCTCAATAGCGAGATTCTTTTCATTGATGTGATTTGTGCGTTTGATTTTTTGGAGGAATGCTCCAACAACAACTTCTGGTGATCATACATCTCTTTTGCTTTCTTGAATTTTTCAACGTTTCTAATGTAGACAGTATGATGAGAATTCTTTCTGTCCTCATTTTGAATGTAGACGGGGCAGTTCGGATCATTGTTGAAATGAACTCTTATTTTTGTAGATAATTTTCTAAGCTCATCTTCATCAAGATTTCTAGAGTCAAAATCAAATTCAAACAAAACATTGGTGAATCCATATTCTTCAATAGATGGTAAGCACGGATGAACTTTCATATATTCTGTTTCTATTGGATTTTTGCATCCAGTGATTTTCATTTTGAGTTGTTCCGGAATTACTCTTGCCAATTCCTCAATGGATTCTTTTAGAATAGATTGATGGGTTTGTCTTAGTGCTGTGATATTTGGACTATTGTATGCATGTGTGATTTTCTTCTCTGGAACAAGATGCTCAAATATATGATCCCTCGTCTGTTTATCCATTATTCTCTCCATATTTTGTTTTGCAATTAGTCCTATTCAAACGTGAAAGAAAGGCCCAACAGCGCCAGCAAGGAGGACTGTTGAGCCTTTCGGATGAAGTCTAATCAATAACTAGGGTCTGGTGCTGCATTCTTTTGCGGCTCTGGCAATGGGTTTACCATTAAGAGCAGCTTTCTTTGCTTTCCATGCATCTTTTGCTTGAGCCGTTTTTTGCATATGGGCAATTGCAACAGGATCTTTATACTTGTTGTATAACTTACCAGATTTCATATCACCACGAGGCGTTTGTGCTTTCAGGTTTGACATAGTTTTCTTGTGTTCACCTTTTGCAGCGGCCAATGCACCTTTATGCTCAGCTTTCTTCTGGTAATATTTAAGGAATTCAGGGGACTTTTTGTTTTGCATTTGGAAAGATTTCCAAGGAGATGCAGGAGCAACTTCCGTTATTTTCGCTTTAACTCCTTTCATTTCTTCCGTCAACGTATTAATCTGTTTGGAATTCTTCAATGTAATTGCTTCTTGCAACTTTACGCGTAATTCCTTAGTAGACTCAATGAATATTACGCCTTCGATTGCGTAAGAAGCAGCTTCCATAATGGTGGGGATTTTCACATCTTTGATGTCCGAACGTTCTAACAAAGAATCAGTCATGACACTGTTTTGCAAAGATAAGAAATTCGTCATGGATTCAATTACGGGAATCATCGATTTGCTTAGAAGCTTCGATTTGATTTCTTTCAAGGATATAACTGCTTCTGCAATTTCTATCTTGGAAGAACTATTTAATCCGGCCCATCCTTTAATTCCATCAGGAGAACCATGTACAGTATCAACCATTCCTTCAGCAATATGCTTAAACATCGGATTTCTCCAGCACATTCCTGTCGCTTGATATACCTTGGCTTCTGCTAAACGTTGGATGAAAGTTCCCACTTCTTGTTTGTAAGTAGCAATTTTGTTCATACTGTCTCTCCTTTATCAACAAAGATTGAAAATCTACAGGCACATATAGTTTATTCAGATGTCAAGAAGAGAATTTGAACAAAAAAAGAAAGTTTCTATATTTCTGAGAGATTCCTGTATTATTCAAAAAAAAAATAAAGGAAAAACTATTTGCTATAGTGAAACATTAACCACGGAGATTGATGATATGAGACAGGATATGGGTGTAGAACTTTGCGAGAATCTTTTGTTTCTTTGTGAGACAAACTTTAAGCAAGAAGAAGATGAACAAATCTTGGCACAGGTTCAAGGATTTAAAACGGCGTCCTCCGGAAGATTTAGATTTCAAAAAAACAAACCAATAGGATTGGGCGTTTTAATTGTTACAAACAAACGAGTATATTTTGATGGTAGAAGTACTGGGGAGATGATGAATGGTGTTGGTAAAATGCAAGGAGCACAAGATCAATCTATACCTATAAAATCTATTAATTATGTCAAACGAGGAAAATTTTCATTGCCAGAAAAAATCATTTCATTAGGAATTGCTCCGATTATTGCAAAACTTCTGTCAAGAGGTTATGTATCCATTATGCACGGGCAAGTTACGTCCGGTTTTTGTGTAGATAATCCTAATAAAGTGGTTAGTGCAATTAAAAGCCAATTAACAATAAAACAATAAAATCTGTTAAAAGGGGAGAATCCAATTGTTTATCGGATTCTCCCCTTTTTTCACATCTTATCGTCCACCTCTCAAAAACAAAGTATCAAACCCAATAACAAATTCTGTTTTTATTCTGCTTGTTAGTTCATCACTGTTTGGACGATTTCCAGGTACCACTTCTACCCATTCCCCTTTAACGGGAGTGCTAAAGAAGTGTACAGCAAAGATCCATCCCTTCTTATTTTGCTCGTATACTTCAATTGAAACGGTTTGCCCCGGATCTTCTGGATAAGGAAAATCCGTTTCGATGATTAGGCCATATTGAGAATAGTATTTTGCAATATATGCAATCCCTTTCGCGAGTAACGGATTTTGTTCATTCATTTTTTTTAACTCCCAATAGTTGTTTTACCCAAGAGAAGCAGGAAAGCCTCCTCCTTTAAGGGGGAGGATGAACTGCTTTGAACTAGAAAATTGAGAACAATTGAATAGGATAAACTTTACAAGTAACCTGTGATTGGAGAGATAATATGAAATTAGTGAAGAGTTATACTGCTAGAATTGAAGGCAATGCCTGTAAATCTAGCAATCTGCTCTTCATTCTTTCCACATTGCAACAACTATCTGAATACGCCTTTTCACTTGGACTTCATAAATGGTTAGATCAAAAAGAGTTGTATCATCTTTGCAGAGAACGGTTTCCAGAACTG
>Ga0172380_10006347_pt1 | contig 13782 bp, 16 predicted proteins | sample Leawe162metaG_FD_119747 | JGI IMG/M metagenome (GOLD analysis project Ga0172380, IMG submission 119747) | Leachate microbial communities from a municipal landfill in Southern Ontario, Canada - Leachate well 162 metaG | ecosystem: Engineered > Solid waste > Landfill > Unclassified | place... | reverse complement strand
TGTGGATTAGCTGATGGTGCTACGATTGGCCCAACGCGTTTGATGAGATTGTATAAATGTCCCTGACGAGGACTAATCATTCGAAAAGCAATAGTTTTTGTCCCACGATGTAAATATGAAAATTTAGCGTTCGTAACAGGTAGTATCACACTGACCTTCCCAGGCCAGATCGTATTTAAAAATTCTTTGTGTTCTTTTGAAAGCGAGATGCCAAATTTTTTCAAATCAGCAAACGAAGTGATAAGGACAATACACGGCTTCTTTTCGTCTCGGCCTTTCAGTTTATAGATTCGCTCGACGGCCTTCTTTGAAAAAGCACTTCCAACAATGCCGTAAAGCGTATCGGTCGGAATCACAGCAATTCCGTCTTTTTTCAAAACTTGTTCAACTGTTTTCCATTCATTAGAGAGCATTTATTTAAAATACTATAATTTCACTATTTTATAAAGGCATTCTCAATTAAATTGACTTTCTATATAAAATATGATATAATATATCCAATGAACTTAACTCAAATGTGGTTCAGGTAAATTGGCAATTACAACAGAAGTAGAGTTGCGTATATTGCGCAAACTTACAAAAGCTCTTTTAAAAAAAGACAAACTTGTCTTAAGTGACGCAAGAAGAAACATTGGTAATTTTTGTCATGATTATGAAGAAAATCATGAAGAAGTAGCTGAGGTGCTCGGAAAAATGCTAGGGGAAGCAGTTGCTGAAACTTTTGATCTCCAACAGTTTAAGACAGGTAGTCATTAACAGTTCTACTTACATAATTTAGGAATTATGGTTAGGCATCATTTTGCTTTCTAAACGGGTAATTACTCCTCCTCGAAAGAGCCAGGATAGAACAAGAACCGTCTCCACATTCCTTTAATTATGTCACTGGAACTTCTCCAGTGATTGACATCGTCAAGAAGAAATTAACTCAAACCCCGCCTCTGGTGGGGTTTGTTTATTTAAGAGCGTTTATTTTCGCTGCTACAATAAAATCATTTTGGGAAAGTCCTCCAATGGCGTGAGTGGTTAAAGTAATTTTTACCTTACCCCAACCGAGCTCAATATCTGGATGATGTCCTTCGCTCTCGGCAATTTCTCCTGTTTTATTTACGAATTTAAGCGCTTCTTTGAAATCTTTAAACGTAAATTTTTTAGAAATATATTTTGCATCATCAGAAAGTGTCCAATCGGGAATATGAAAATCGAGCATTGCTTCCGCGTCAGCTTTTGTCATTGGGTCTACTCCACCCTCACATGGTACACATTTTTGGTCTAAGAGATTCATATATTTATATTATCATAAATAAAATTTATAATTTAAGGTTATATAAAGTTTGACAAAATATATAAAAATGGTATCATACCAAGAAACTAAAAATTAAAAAGATTATGATATATAAAAGAGATTCCCTTCAAATTTTAAAGCTGGTATCAGATGCCATTGTAAAAAAGTATGACCCTAAAGGTGAGAAAATCTTTAGCTTCGCTTTTGTGAACAAAATAAGCGGTAAGATACTCTCTCCAAAAATCGCTATACTCACTGGCAAAACTGGTGAGCACGACAACGAAGACGTGTTATATATTGTACATCCAGAATATTTAGATAATTATCACCCACCACTTGCAGCTCTTACAATCACAACTTATGGTAAGGCTGGGGCAAGCTCTTCTTTCTATTATCCTGAGGGAGATCTAAATCCAGAACTGCAAGAAATTATTCTTTTAATTAAAAAAACATTAAAAGACGCAAACGAATGGTACGCTCATCAAACCAATTGGTTGTAATCAAAAAAAAAATTCCAGATTATACGTAATGTGTAGCTGGAATTTTTTATATTTTAAACTCGATTACATCCCCATCTTTAACTATATATTCCTTCCCCTCTGTTCTCACTTTACCCTTCGCGCGGGCTTCACCGTAACTACCTGCATCGAGTAAGTCTTTCCAAAAGACAACTTCGGCGCGGATAAATTTATCTTTGAAATCAGTGTGGATAGCCATACCTGCGACAGGTGCGGTGCTTCCCTTTTGTATTGTCCATGCACGAGTTTCTTCAACTCCTGTTGTAAAATATGTTTCAAGTCCGAGCAATCGATAACACCCCGCAATTAAATCATTGATACCATCATGTTCACCACCCATTTCCTTGCGGAACATTTCTTTCTCATCACCTTCGAAATCTTTCAATTCATCTTCAATCTTGGCATCAATGAGGATAAACTGTGAACCATCTTTAATAATTTGATCAGTCAGTTCTTTGAAATAGTCTGGCTTTTCTTCGTCGAGATTTTTTACTCCTGCTTTTTTATTTAATCCATAAATCATCGGCTTGGCCGTGAGGAGATTCAACTGTTTTACCTTTTTGTATTCTTCATCTGTATATTCGAGACTATGCGCAAGTTTTCCCGCTTCAAGCACTGCTTCGACACGTTTAAGAACAGCTTCTTCAAAGAGTGCTTCTTTGTCACCTTTTCGTGTATCTTTTTGTATATTAGAAAGTCGCTTCGTAACTGTTTCAAAATCAGCCAACACAAGCTCGAGATTAATCACACCAATATCACGAAGTGGGTCTACACTCCCGTACACGTGAGCTATTTCTTTGTCACCACCGGTAATAGGAAACAGTCGCACCATGTGGAGTATCGCATCTGTCTCGCGAATATTTGCAAGGAATTTATTACCAAGCCCTTCACCTTTTGATGCCCCCTCGACAAGCCCCGCAATATCAACAAATTCAACAACTGCGGGAATAGTGCGTTTTGTTTTTGAAAAATCAGCGAGTAAGTAGAGGCGTTCATCAGGCACAGGAACGATACCTACAGATGGGTCGATAGTACAGAATGGGTAGTTTTCAGCGGGAACACATTTCTTTGTCAGTGCATTAAAAAGCGTGGATTTCCCCACGTTTGGTAGACCTACAATACCGATTGATAGTGACATGGATGAAATATAGCAGAAATATAGAGAATTCGGAAATAAAAAATACCCACCTCTAAATGAGACGGGTATTGTTTTTTTTAAAAAAGAACTAATTTACGATTTCGAACGGTGCTCTTCAAGCAACTCTTCAACTTCCTTCTTTGGATATTCCTTACCTTCAGAAAGACACTTTTCTTCAATGAGTTCAAGTGGTATACCTTTAGTAGAAAAGAGCTGGAACACTTTTTCAGCATTAATTATCGGATCGTTCACAAGCGCAACCAGTGACTTAAGATTTGATTGACTGCTTACTACTTTAGCAAACTTATCCAACTCTCCTTGTAGGAGTGACTTAATGATGGGATTCATCTTTACACCAACAATAGGGCTCAGTTTTTCAGCAAGCTCTATCACCGAATCAAGTTGTAGACCCTTAATGTACCCACAAAACAGTCTGCGAAGCAATCTGCGCAACACATAGCCCTGCAGTTTGTTGCTTGGTTGAGTGCCTGCATCCAGCAAAAACAGTGATGTTTTTAAGTGGTCAAAAATGATTCTGGACCACAAGATATCATTCGTTTGCTTCAGGATTTCAGAGAAGACCGGTTGAAATTCTTTCAGTTCATGAATTGAATTGGCATCTTGCAGGAGCATAGTGATACGCTCAAGACCAGCACCAGAATCAACGCACTTTTTCGGAAGTTTTCCAAGCGCACCACCATCTAATTTGTTGTACGTCATGAATACTCCACCGTTCCAGATTTCAACATGCCTGCCAGGTATTAATCCGGATGTCTCCGGTTCTCCCGTGGCAAACTCTTCTCCCCTGTCAAAGAATATTTCTGAACAAGGACCGCAGGGGCCTGTGTCACCACAGCTCCACCAGTTATCTTCTGCTGGTGCCCATTTGATATGGTCAGCCGGCAGGAGTTCTTTCCATACGGAATAGGATTCGTTGTCATCAGATACACCTTCAATGTTGTTACTATTTTTGAAGACAGTTACATATAGACGGTCGAGGGGAAATCCCAATTCCAACACCAATTCTAATGCCCAGTTGAGCGCATCCTTTTTGAAGTAATCTCCGAAGCTCCAGTTTCCAAGCATATGAAAGCTTGTACCGTGGTGGCTATCACCAACGCTTGCGAGATCATTTGTCCGGATGCAGGTTTGACTGTTTGTCAGCCTTATGTACGGTGGCTCTGCAAGACCCAAAAAATATATTTTGAGAGGTGCCATGCCGCTGTTGATGAACAGGAGGCTGTCGTCATTTACCGGTATAATTGATGAATTTTGAATGCGATTGTGTCCTTTTCTTTCAAAGAACTTGAGGAATAACTCCTCAACCTCTTTACTGCTTAATTTTTGTTTCATTAGCTAATAATTTTTTCAATTTGTTGATGAATAGAATATATGTCTGTGTTGTTTACTTGTGCTGCTAAGGAGAAAATTTTTCTTCCACGCACTCTCAGTTCTTTTGCACTTTCATCCAGCTTCTTGTAACTACGCAAATATATTTTATCGTACGCAAAAGCGTAACGTATAAGTGCAGCAATTAAGTCGGAACGGACTAATGTGCTTTCAATGGATCCGGGAGGAAATTTACCAAGCTCATTAAGTTTGTTCTTTATTTCTAAAGAGCATCGTTCTAAAATCTTTTCTCTAAAAACCTTCGGATAAATCTTAATGCTTTTAATTAAGGATTCCAAAAGTCCACTCTTATCCTGGAGAACTCTGCCGTTACGTAAGTCTGCGCAGAACCCTTCAGGTAGCCAGGCTTTAGTTGCCCAATGAGCTAATCTTCCCTCGAGCAAAGTGCCGGTTACAACTCCGGTTACAATGTCATAGACATTTTTGTGAGCATAGAGAGCTACATCAAATACACTCTCTTCAAAATTAAATCGCAGCGCATCATCTGATCTCTCTATGCCATCAATGCCATTTCTTCTGAGTACTTTACAAACAGTTTGGTATGTGTCTTCCGAAGGAGACAATACCCCAACAAGCAGGTCTATGTCCTTTGGATTTTTTTCACGGATTGAGCTGCCTACCTGAACGATGTAAACGATAAAGTCCAGATGTTGCAGCATCTCAATTACTGTTTCAACTTTTCTATCCACGAGATACCTCCTTTTTGTTTAAGTTCAATGAATAATTCTTTTGGAAAACCATGGCTTTCATACATAAAATTTGCCAGTTCATCACTATACGGCTCTTTATTTTTCATACATGCCGCATGCCCTTTGATAAGGGCTTTTTTGAACTTCTCGATTTCATCCATGAGAACTTGATACCGGGTGTCTGTATGGAAATACAAACTGGTTTTTTGAAGTAGCTCATGCCAGTCCAAGGATTGCTCCTCGCACAACACAAGCATTCTTCTTGTAATCTTTCTGAACTCATACCCTGCACCTTTGTTGCTCGGGTAGAAATCAGGTTCAGCGCTCAAGTACGCAACAGCTTTTACAAACTCCGCAATGCGGCACAGTATTGAATCTTTTGAATCCAAACCAAGTGCTGCAAAATATGGTTTCCATAAACTGTTGTTATAATTTGAAGTTACATTTTCCTTTGCTGATATAATTCTGTCCCATGATGCACCTGAATCGGCGTACACAAGAGACATTGGTTCAGTAAAGAAGGGAGTAGCGAACTGATAGATTACATTGTTCCATAGTTCCCGATAAGCATTTATGTCATTCCCTTTTTCTATTTTATAAAGAATCTCAGTCTGATAGCCCGAGCGTTTTGTACGAGCCTCTTGTACCCTTTTGTGTTCGGATACAAAAAGCTTTACACCAAGCCCGCTCCATATTTTCTGGGATTCAAAATCATTAGGATCGGCAGTAGCTGCAATTTCCTTTTCATCAAGCCCGAAGGCTAGTAGAAAAGAATATGCTGCTTCAATCATCTGGATTTTCGTGTTGAGTGAACTTGCAGTTCCTAACATAAAGTGACCCAGCATGTTAAAACAAATGTGATGTCTGCCTGTACTACCGATTCCTTCGAGTTTTGCTGTACGGATACAATTTTGCATGCTTGCAAAGTTGCCCATCATAACGTTATCTCCAGCGATAGCTGCTTCGTATGGTACGCCTCCTGAGATGCAAAATGGCACAGTAGTGCTATTCGTTGCAACTAACGGTGCGCTTTGTACCCATTCGAATTCCCTATCCTGGAAATGTTTGATTACATTTTCCATGATCAGAAATTTTTGTTTTGAAGTGAAAGAATCGATGGTCCATAGGCCATCATTTTTTTTACTGTCGTTGTGATTGTGTTGCCGAATTTTTCAAGATGTGGAATTGAGTCAACCATTGACCCTGAAACGTTTTGCACAAATGCAGGGATACTCAATTGATTGAAGAGCTCCTGTAGGGAGTCCTTCGTCCATTGATTAACCGGCCGTGCACCACAGATTGTTCTTTGAGCATCGCTGCATCTTGATCTTGTGCAAGAATGCACATCAGATGTATATATGCTTCGGATATCAGGAATGCCCAGCATGTGTGACAGAGCACAACTTGATTTACGAAATACTGGGATGCTAGGAAACATATCTTTCGCTTTGCGTTCAATAGCTTCCCAAATCTCTTCAGATAAATCTTTTTGATTGTCATCATGGGCGATTTCTGGCATTGGCAATCCATGCACTTCGACTAAACCATACTCAATCCCCGGAGTCCATCTGAGGCCACCGGGAACAATCATATCCAGGAATTGGTCATACTTTTGTTCAATGACCCAGTCCATCATTTTTTGAATATGATTTTCATCGGCACCCCAGTCTTTTGTCATAGGCCGCATGTACCACGCACATGTTGCACCTGCTTTCTTTGCCTCTTCGATATTAGCGAAGCGGTCATTTCGTGCGGGTTCAATATTAGTGGGATTGTCAGCCCAGCAAAAACTTATCATTACTTTGTTACTCTTTGTGATGGAAACCAAGCGTCCTCCCATTTTTTTAGGGAAGCCGGCTTTCGTTACAATCCATATTGGATTGCGCCAGCCTCTCTGTACAATTTCTTCCATAAGCTCGAATGTTGATTCGGTTGCTTGGGAAGCGAACGGCTCTGTTGAAGCTGTTCCTATAGAAAGTACTGCTTGATCTTTCACAAAGAATGGATGTTCTCCCAATGCATCAAGAATTTCCGAAATGGAAAACCTGCTACGCGGGAAGAGACGTGAAGGCATCTTGCCATCAGCTCCTACATCCAAAAATGAATCCTGCACATGGCAGTATCTACACTGAAATGAACATCCACGCCACAGATCAATTGAAAGCGAAGAGTTAGCAACGCTTACATTAACGAGCGGGTGATCATGGCTTGGAACAAGAACACCATAAGTAAATTCACGAAACATATATGGGTGACCTGTCCGAATTCCGTTGTGCGATACGATGTGTTCACCGCATGCAAAGTTGAAGGCTTCTGTCGTTTTCATTTTTAAATGATTTTAGATTTGAGGAATGAAAGGTTTTCAATCAAGTGAATTGGATTTGTTGCACCAAACACAATAGACGTATTCAACGATAGCACATCAGTAAATATAGTCTCCACCGTTCCTTTCGGGTCAAATGGAATTTTTTTTACTTTCCCAATGCGTACATCATTTTCATTTAACGTCTTCCGTTCTTCTTCAGGTTTAATACGTAACCCCTGAACAAACAAGCTGCGCAAGATAACATCAATGTTAAATTTCTGGTACCACAAAATATCATTACGAATCCAAGATTCAATATGATTATATGGAGCTTCAATTACATCGATGTGTGCACAGATTTCTTTGTCCATTCGTTCACAAAAACCATCCGGAAGTGAAATACCGATTTTCTCAATAACCCCCCTTTCTTTAAGAGCTATGAGTTCGGCAAGCGGAGGTATTACCCCAGCCCATTTGCGACTCCAATTATGAAGCAATACTGTATGAAGAGTTCTTTTCTTCAAGTTAGCAAGCGACTCATATGTGGCGTCATTTACAGACATAGATGGGTAACATAAATCGATTGTTTCAAAAGATTGATCGATCTGTGGTTTACTTTGTGCAGGAATTTTTGTCAGGATTTGGGTATTGCTCGGAAGCACCTCACCTAACAGTTTCTCTACACGTCCGTTACCGTACACTTTTGCAGTGTCAAAGCGATTAATACCATTTTTTAGAGCTATAGTAAGTAGCTCTTTTACTGTGTGGTCAGAGATAATTGTAAAATCACCCCCTAATTGCCACGTTCCAAACAATATTCTATTTTTCATATTTCACTATTTAATTGTCAAAAAATTAGGTTATGATTTACTATAGTTTATACATTAAAAATGAGCTCTAGTCAAATTTAAATAAATTTGGAGTTTATAACATTTTCACCACTTAATTCAATAAGAAAAGCTTGATCGTCTCTTATAAAAATAGGGTTTTTGAATTTTTCATTACTTGTAACTTCTAATTTGGTCTCTTCATTTGAGTGAGGAAATATAGAAAAATCGATTAAGCCTAATCCTGTAAAATTATCGAGACCAACTGTATTTTCATCACCTGCCGATTCAATTGAATTACCTACAATAATAGATCCTGCGCTTACCCCAATATATAGTCCATTTTGGCTCAAAGTGTTTTTTATAGAATCAATAAAATTTGATTTTCGAACATGATGCATCAGCTTAAATGTATTTCCACCTGAGACATAGAGTATGGTTGTTTCTTTTGGTACAACTTCCCCGATTTCTAGGTCAATCAAATTAATTTTTTCTATCCCTAGTTCTTTGAATTGTTCAATTGCAAGCTTCACATATTTATTTTCCTTCTTATCTTCACTCGCTGTGACAACTATACTAACAATGTTAGACTTACTTTTACAAAAATCATTAACATAGTTATCTGTCTCTTGATAAGAAAGACCAGTAGAAGTCAGTAGAATGAGACTTTTATTATTTGTTTCCATTTGAGTATTATATGTCAAATATTATATTAATAAAAGGTAAAATTTTATAAACAGCAATATAATACCTATCGTCTGTTAAGTAAACTTTTTTTAAGTGATTCAAACCCATAATCTACACCCCTTATCTGTGTAGGAGGAAGCTTTACGGTAAAGGAGAAAGGAACAGCATGTCGATGTATTCTCACACCATTCCGATTCATAGACTTATATAAATAGGAATATACCAGAAAAAAACCTCTTTTGAAAGAGAGTGTATTGGGCACTTATCTTACAAACCCAAAATAGATTTCATCTTCTCCCACGGGATAGAAACGAGAAGTGTGCCGAGAAATACAAAACCGAGACCAATTGCTGACTGTACGGTCACACCTTCAGCCAAGACAATCATGGCAAGAATAGCAGTAAATACAACCGAGAGTTTATCAATCACCGTCACTGCAACTGTCGGACCCACAGAAAGTGCTTGATAGAAAAATATCCATGACAGTGCCCCACCGAGACCAGAGAGAACTACAAAGAGCCATTGTTTTTGTGTGAGTGATTGTAATGCTGGCACTGAAACTTTTCCAAATGAGAGTGCGGCGACAGTCACAATAATAGCCATCACTACACCGCGAATCGCAGTGAGTAGATTTGCATCAACACCTTTTAATCCGAGCTTGGCAAAAATAGTTCCCATACTTGCCATAATCGCTCCTAACAATGCGTAGAGTATATACATACAAGAAAGTATATCATTAAACCCCTACTCTCGTCATCAAAAATAAAACACATCTCGTAGAGAGATGTGTTTTATTTTTATTTCTTTACCTTCTTTGGCTTTTTGACTTCTTTACGTTGTCGATTGTCTCCTTTTCCCATAAATGTGTATTTTAATTTCTAATATGTATAGTATATCACTCCTCTAAAAAATTTACATACTATTTGAGATCCTTTAATCCTTCTTTTTTACGCATTCCTGAGAGAGGTAATGTAATCGTAAATGTCGTCCCTTTATTTTCGATTGATTTAAACGTTATTTTACCTCCTGAGTTTTCGATGATTGATTTTACAATATAGAGACCAAGTCCGTTACCATCTGTTTCTTTGTCTCGAATATTATCTGCACGATAGAGTTTACCAAAAATACGTGACTGAGAATCTTTTGGGATACCGTACCCACTATCTGCAACGACGATTTTAATATTACGAGTATCTTTAGTAATTGAAAATGTAATAGTCCCCTTTTCTGGAGTGTATTTTATCGCATTTGTAAGTAAGTTTTGAAACACAATACGGATAAGCTTTGGGTCAACATTTATCAACGGCAAGGCTGGATCATACGACTTTATAATGTTCATCTTTTTGAGATGCCATTGTGGTGTTAATTCTGTAAGCAAACTATCAGCAATTTCTCTCACGTCTGTCGGCACTGGGTCCATAGAAATAGTACCGAGGTCAATACGTGATACATTGAGCAATGCATTTACGAGTTCAATCATACGATTGTTACCTTTGTACACTTCATACAGATAGTCCTTTTGTTCTTTTGTAAGTGCTCCTGCATCACCTGCGAGAAGCATTTCGATATACCAACTAATCGCAGTCAGTGGTGTACGAAGCTGATGAGATGCGAGTGAGACGAATTCAGTTTTTGCACGGTCGACTTGTTTTTCGTGTGTAATATCACTGAACGCAACTACAACACCCACTGTCTCATCATTTTCACGCAAAGGGTGCGATGAATACAACACTGGAAAATATGTCCCATCTTTACGAAAAAAGATATCTGTATTTATACGTACACCGACACCTGTATCTTTGGTGCGAGTAATAGGACATTCTCCCTCTGGATATGGACTCCCATTTTCGTGCTTAAAATGGATTAGTTCATGAATATTCTTCCCAAGCATTTCTTCTTTGGTATATCCAAGTGTTTTCGCAGCAGCATTATTTACAAAGAGACATAATCCACTTAAATCAAGACCATAAATACCTTCGTCTGTTGATTCGAGAATTGCCTCTTCTTTTGCTTTTGTCGCGAGCATATTTTCGAGCGCTTCAAGTGTCTCTTTTTTATTCTTTTCAACCTCGAGCACTTTAGCTTTTAAAATGGCCTCATTCTCAACAAATTTTTTATTTGTTGTTGTAAGTGCTGTTGCAATTTTATTGAACAGTGTCACCATCATACCAAGTTCATCTTGTGAGTCGAGAAGTTCACTCTCACTTCCCCCCGCTTTCTTAATAGCGTTCGTTGTCTCACTGAGTGTTTGCAACGTGCCAAGAAAGCCAACCTTAATCATGTGTTCAGTTGTTTCATTGAGCATTCCCAAGATTCTCGCAAACCCTCGATAAAAACTTATTGAGAAGTAAATAAAAAAAACATACAGCACTGCAAGTACAACCAGAAGAATACGAGGAAAATCTTTCCATGAAATAAAAAGGAGTGTTATCCCTATTGCGAGAGTAAAGAGAGAGATAAGAAACACAAATCTCTGACGATACGATAACTTCGTCATGATACGCTCACCAGGTCCAAATATAAATTTAATAAATTTCATTTGTTGTGCTTTTATTATATCACTCATTTACATCTTTTAGAACAATAAAAATCCCAAACAATTTGTTTGGGATTTTTATTGTGATACACAGTATCAGATGTTATCGAGTAACACTGATTGTTGCACCCTGTTCAGCACTTGGAGCACAAACAGTCACACGACCATTTGCAGTCTTTGTAATGTAGTACCCTGTACCATCTGTTGATACTCCTGTTGGGTCAGTTGGCATTGCAGTCAAGTACTTTTCTGAAGTAGTGATCACTGAAAGATCAGTACCAGTAGAACAATCACCTGACCCTGGTGCTAATTTACAAACTTGCATAGTTGCAGTGTTTGTACACGCACCAGTAACGAGTGTTGGTAGGTTACCGTTGTTATCGATAGCATACTGATACACAGCATTCAAGATTGTGTTTACGTCAGCACGACGCTCTGCATTACGAGTTTCGCCAAGTTGCTTAATCGGATTGATAGCAAGAATAACGATACCAGCAAGAATTGCGATAGCTGCAACGACCAAAAGAATTTCTATTAATGTAAAACCTTTATTATATTTCTTCATATACCTATAGTATACCAAGTATACTATTTAAATAGCAACAAAAAATAACTGTTGATAAGTTACGACGCAACCTCCTGCCACGAAAAGATGATAATCTCTGGATTAATATCAGTAACTACAATAGAAAGCCGACTATGGACATTCCCGACAATACCCTCAGCAGTAATAGCTCGACTTTCCCCTCCTGTATTGGTAATCGTATACGTGCACGATCCCTGACCAATAGAGAAAGAATCACTACCGACATAGGACATATCGTCCCGAATAGCGCCGAGCGCCTCTTCAACGCATCCATTCGCAGCCCAATATGCTTGACGATGTTGCACAAATGTAAAACTTGAACGAGACGAAGAAAGCCCAAGTAAAATAATCGAAGCAGTTATTGCAATACCAACCGCTCCCGCAACAAGAGTACTAATAAGTACAACGAAGCCTTTATTTGTTGATAGTTGCTGATCCATAAAATGTTTTTTCAAAATCGTATTCATTTCGACCACTTGGGTTTTTATATGTCACTACAAATGAAACACGTACCGTGCCAACAGTACCTGGTTGTGATAAATTTTCAAATAAAAGAGAACTGGCTGTTACGGAATCATTCGTGAGAGATGCTGGCTGATTAATACCTTCTGCAAGAAAAAGTTCCCCATTACTCAGGGACACCACTGACGGCGTAAGTGCAGGAGATGGGACAGCAAGAGTGAGAGTGCCCCCTGTAAGACCAATTGTTGGACTTGTAATCGAAGATGCATTCCGAGCTACCCGTAATATGGTATGGATGGCTTGTGCTCCCTGTTGTTCAACATCTGCGATTACATTATTTTTTATTCGTGACTGTAAAAGCATATTAATAAACAATGAAATCACCAATAAGATAATTGACGCAATGCCAACGTACAACAATAATTCAATCAAGGTAAACCCCTTTGCAAAATCTGTTCGTGTTTTATTTTTTGAGTGGTGAGACATCATAGTATTATAAAGGATCAGGAGCGAATACACGCATTCCATCGGTTGTAGAAGACACAGAAACAAATACTTTATCGAGATCAGGACTATATGTCACTCCTAAAAACGGTACAACAACGATATCATCGTATGACCCACTAAGCACTGGGGCGCTAGGGTTGAGGATATTCACTGACAACAAATCATACGCGGGGAGATTTGTTGATAGAAATACATATTGATTTCCATTCTGGCTATATGCAATCTCTGACGCGATATCAAAGATTTCTGAGCCTGTTGTATTGAAACTTCCAGTAATCGATGGGGAGAGAGGATTAGATATATCAACAATACGCAACAGTCCCCCATCACCAACAAACAACTGAGTTCCATCTGTCGCAATTGCTTTTGCACTACTTGACCCACTCATATCAAATGAATATCCAATACTAGGACTTGCTGGATTTGTCACATCAACAACAACTAATTCATACGTATTCCCAGACACAGCAACGTACGCATGGTTCCCTAGTACCACCACTCCCTCAGGAGTTCCTGGAATAAATACTGACCCTAGAAGTGACGGACTCCCGATATTACTCACGTCAATAACGAAAAATGTATCATCACCATTTATATTTGGACGTGTGATATACGCACGAGTACCTACAACATACACTCCACTTCCGCGTTCATCAGGCCAGCCAACTTGTGTTGTTGGGAGATTACTAAACCCAGCAAGCGCCGGACTCGAAGGATTAGAAATTGAATATATCGCCAACTCATAAAAAGGGTGGAGTGTTGTAACATACAAATAATCACCGTCCTCAGAAATAAATAAATCTGAAGACTGCTGTGGGAGGGCCGTGCTTCCTAC
>Ga0172380_10006346_pt1 | contig 13782 bp, 10 predicted proteins | sample Leawe162metaG_FD_119747 | JGI IMG/M metagenome (GOLD analysis project Ga0172380, IMG submission 119747) | Leachate microbial communities from a municipal landfill in Southern Ontario, Canada - Leachate well 162 metaG | ecosystem: Engineered > Solid waste > Landfill > Unclassified | place... | reverse complement strand
GTCCATGCCCGGCTGCGCAAAGAACCGTTCAGCCGGAAACCGCGCTGGGAATGGGTGGGCAAGGTGAAAAACTGGCTGTCCATCCCGGTGGTGGCCAATGGCGGCATCTTCAGCGTTGAGGACGGCCGCCGCTGCCTGGAGCTTTCCGGGGCCGACGGCCTGATGCTCGGCCGGGGCGCGGCGATCAGACCCTGGCTCTTTCATGAACTCGCCGCGGAGCTGTACGCTATTGACCTGCCCCTGCTGGACATTGACCGGCCGGCCATCTATTTTTCCTTTATCGACCAGCTTGAAGAACGTTTCCGGCCGGAGCGCCGGCTGGGCCGCCTGAAGGAATTCACCCACTACTTCAGCAAGACCTATCCCTTCGGCCTGTGGCTGGCCTCAGCAGTGCAGACCAGCAACTCCGTTGCCGAGGCCCGGGAACGGGCAGGTATTTTCTTCTCCCGCAACGATGCCCAGCCGATTCTAGCCTGACCTGGCGGGAGGGGCCTTGCCCCCAAAACCATTCACCGGCCGAGCATGATCTTCAGGGTCCCCAGGCAATCCTCCAGGTCAGCCTTGCTTTTGCTGACCCGGGACATCATGATGCCGCCTTCAATGACAGCCACCAGCGTTTTAGCCAGCTGCGCGGGAGGAACCCGGCTCACCGGACTGGCGTTTTCGCCTGCCTCTTCCAGAAAAGAGGCAAATTTCCCCGTCCAGATGGTGAAAACTTCATGGATGACCGCGGCAAAACGCTCGTTGCAGTCGCTCATCTCCAGCGCCACATTACCGAACAGACAGCCACCGACGAAGTGTTGTTTTTGTTGCTCCTGGAATATCGCTTCACAGGAATGGATGATTTTATCAAGAGGGTCATGCCCCTGAAAGGATTGTTCCAGAAAGGAAAAGAATTCCTCTTTCGCGTCTTGTAAAACCGAATAACTCAGATCTTCCTTGCCGGCGAAATAATAATAAAGATTGCCCTTCTTCACCCCCGTGGCATTGATGATATCATTGATGCTGGTGTGGTGGAACCCCTGGGCGACCAGAATTTGCCGTGTCGTTTTTATAATATGATCGCGAGTGATCTCGCCTTTGTTCTTGCGCATGAGAAAACCAACCGCTCGGTACAAACATAGACAGCTATGGCCTGGAAGTCAACCGAAAGCCGAACCAGTCCGCATAATATGCTCCAATAAAAACAGATCCGCAGATGATATAAAATCTTGCTAAAAGCACATGATAGCCATTATCATGAATTATCAAGATGCATCATCTCATGGCACGCCTCTTTGCTTTTTCCCATCCTGTTTTGCATCAACGCCTCCTTCGGGCTCTAATGGCGCGAAGGAAAAGGAAAATTCCATGCCCAGATCAGCTCTCATGTTCGCCGTATTTTTGCTAGCCGTTTCTTTTGCCCTGCAGGCGGAAGCCCGCCCGAAAAACAGATATGACGAGACCACCAAAACCTGCCGGATTCTTGAATCAGGGCCGCTGGAATGGGACAGCCGTCCCTGGGGTGAGGGCGGCAAGGTTTTCAGGGAGGCGTGCAAGGTTTGTCATTCCCGGGGCAACGGCCAGGGAGCACCGTTTCTCTGGGTGGAATCAAAAACTCCCGCCGCATGGAACCGGGTGTTTGCCCAGAGATATCCCAAATGCGCCCAAAACGGCTCATGGGACAAAATCACCCTTGATCAGCAGCTCAAGCTTAACGATTACCTGTACCGCTTCGGGTTAAACAGCGAGGATGTGAACGACAGCTGCTGACGTTAGCCGGGAGCCTCCCGGTCCGGGAGGCAGTGAAATTTCCGCCCTGCCGAAACAAGGTAAATTTTTTATTTATTTGCCGGTATGGCTTTGACCCGCTCGGCAAGTCGCCAAAAAGAGTCAAGAAAAAAATAAACCGACTCCAGCGGAAAAAGTTGTTTCCCCCGCATATTTTATGCTATTTAAGGAACATAGGCTTTATCTTACACCGTCTTTAGTCTTTAAAGTTGGGTAGTCAAATAATTTCCCCCTCAGCACAAGAGCAAATTATGAAAATACTCAATCGTACCTGTTTTCTGTCAGTTCTCACCGCACTGTTTGCCTGCCTGGCAATTTTGCCTGCCCAGGCTGGAATCCTGACCAGTGAGACCTCGATGTCCGTCTGCAGGCGGGTTGCCCCCATGCTTGAGATGGAGCTGAGCGAATTGGGTGTTGAGCTGGGCAACCCGATCTTTATCAGGATCTTCAAGGAGTCCCACGAGCTTGAGTTGTGGGTGCAGCAGGACGAAGAGTACAAGCTCTTCAAAACATATGAAATATGTAATTTATCCGGAGAGTTAGGGCCTAAAACCAGAGAAGGGGACGGACAGAGCCCGGAAGGGTTTTATTCGGTCAGCGAACGGCAGCTCAATCCCAACAGCCATTATCATCTCTCCTTTGACCTCGGTTTCCCCAACACCTACGACAAACTGCACGGCAGTACCGGCAGCGCCCTGATGATTCACGGGGACTGTATTTCCGTCGGCTGCTTCGCCATGACGGACAGCAGGATCGAAGAAATATACACCCTGGCCCAGGAGGCCCTGCGCAACGGCCAGCAATTTTTCCGGGTTCACATCTTCCCCTTCAGAATGACCGAAACGAACATGAAAAAGCACAAACGCTCCAAATGGCTCGGTTTCTGGCAAAACCTGAAGGAGGGATATGACTATTTCGAGCAGACCAAAACGCCGCCGCAGATCAATGTGAAGGGTAAAAAGTATGTCTGCGAACCCGACTACACGGAAACCGCCAGAAACCAGCGGAAAATCAACAAGATTTACAATTAGGAGCCGTTACGAAATAACATGGCCGTTTTTTTAATTTCGTTACGGCTGCTTATACCCCGCTAGGGGGTACTGAAAAGAGTGTCGTTGGGGCGCATTTCTCTGGCCATGTTATTTTTTTACAACGGCTTAGCCCAACCTTTATTAATCCGCCTCAAACGGTCGCAGCCAACACTTCCGTTTGCCGAGAATTTTATACAGCATGGCTGGTAGTTCACCGGGCAGCTGATAGTCCTTATCCGTGTCCTCCCGAAAGATGAAGGCGGTTTTGCGATCCATGTCCTTCCATGTCGGAATTTGCGGTTCAGCCGCGATTGTCTCAAAAAGAAACCAGTTATACAAATTGTTGACGGTTGTTGTTCCGGCCCCAAGACTTCCCAGCATATCCAGCTTGTTGCAGAATGCCAGGGTGAGATCCGAGTAAATTTTGATCCCGCCGCAGGCCCCTATGCTGAGAAAACGCTGCTTGGCTGTCAGCTCCTCAGGGCTGACCTTCTCGGATTTAATCAGGTTCCGCAGGGGATCGAGTATATGGTCATTGAGCCAATAGCTATGACCACGGGGCGCATACATCTCGTGCCCATCCAGGATGAACTGTTCCAGCAATTTCTGTTGGGTGTCGCCATTATAAAAAACACAGACACTGTGCGAGATCCGCACCGTGTTGACGGTTTTCACAAAGTCGACTACCTGAGGGGTTTCCCTGAGAAAGCGGAAAAGCCGTTGCAGACTGCCGTTTTGCTTGCGGCCAACCGGCACGAGAAACCCTGCCAGTTCTTCTCTGGCAACGCTGTCGGAATCGCTTACCCTGAAGCTGGCGCTTGCCCGGGGGAGATATCCTTTACTTAACAGCAGATTGCAGTTGGCAATAAATGAACTGCGCCCATCATCATCGCCATGAAAAACCGACAGGCTGCTCAGGGTCCCGTCCCGCAGCCATTCGGCAAAGGGAGTTCTGATGTAGCCGGCCAGAGGGGGGGCATTATATTTTGCCAGCAGCTCTCTGATGCGTGCTCCATTTTCAACGCCCAGCACTTTCGGTTTGCCTTCCAGGTAATATTGCAGGATGGTTCTGATCTGCTGGGCGAAAATACTTGTATCACCGGCATGGGAAATCATCCTGTCAACGAGAAAAACCCGGGTGGCCGGCAGGATGCCATCCAGCAGTTTTTCAAATGTGGCGGCAAAAAGCACCAGGCTGTTTGCATCCTTGAAGGCTGAGGCGGTAACCAGATCAATAATGTCTTCCTGCCCCTGCACTGCGGAGGGGAGGAATATGGCCAGCCTGGCCTTCAGGGACAGGCTGGAAACAAAGTTTGCGACATTGACATTTTCCGGATCAACCGCCTGCATGAAATGAAGCAGACTGCCCTGATATCCGGCGGCAATTCTTTTTTGCAGCTCAGGAATCAGAATAAGACGAAAGGAGCTGTCATAGAGGATGGAAACCTTGGTCATCACGGCATAAATATTTGCGGTGCTGAGCCGTTTGGCCGACTCCTTGCGGGCGAAAGCGGTGGCCTCGCGCAGGCAGGAGATCGCGCCAGCCTTATCTCTGTTTTTGACAAGTCCGGCAAATCTGGCCCCAAAACGGCTTCTGGTCTCAGGAGGGAATCGGGTAAAAAAAGTACCCAGGTGCTGAAAAGAAAAGGAGGCAAGCTGGGCATCGGAAATCTCGTCACCGTCCTGGTTGGTGACGGAATGGAAATTATTGAGCACCAGCACAATTTGCTCGGCGGCATTGAGGTACGCCTTCAGCAGAATCGTCTTTTCCCTGGGCGGGAGCAAAGAATAGTCGGCATCATGTTCGATTTCGGGTTTGATGAAATACCCGGTCAGCCACTTATGGGCATCAACGCCAGTCATTTCAGGCAGGGCAAGCAAGGCCTTGACCGCCAGGATGTTATCAGGACTGATCATGCTGATGGCGGTCATATTCAGCAAAGCCTGCTGCACGGTGATCGCGGCAATCTTGCTGTTAGCCTCCACCGACCAGCACTGCTCCTGGGAAAGGGACCTGATGATCCCAAGCCCCTGGATCACACTGTCATCCGTCTGGCCATTGATCTCAAAAAAGGCCTTGGCCGCCCAGCGGGCGGGATCGTTCATTTCGCGCAGCATCAGGATGGCGGACAAGGCCTGGGCTGGCTGGAGAGAGGAATTGCGGCACAGACTCACCCCGGCCCAAACGGAAACGTAATCCAGCCTTTTTATTTCCTGGAGGGCGCGCAGGGCGAGGGGCAGATCAACCCCCGGCAGGGTACAGAACTGCTCAAAAAGCAGAAGATGCTCATAGTTGATCGGCTCGCCGGTGAGGCCAGGCAGCAGTTGGAAGGCCTCGGTGGCTGTCATATCGGGCAGCCCGCATAATGCCCTGAAAACCCTCATGTTGGTATAATCAAGCTTTTCGACAATCGGCTTGCTGCTTTCCAGCTGTTCAGCCGTGACCCCTGGGACCTTACCCAGCACCTCCAGGGTCCGCTCAACAGCGCCGCCCGCCATCACCGTGGCAGCAAGGGAGAAGAGCAACACAACAGTCAATAACGATTGCTGGCAGAATAACCGCATGATCAGCAAAAAACCGTCCTTGCACCCTGGCTGGCGGAAAACAGGGGGCCAAATTCTGAAATTATCTTTGTTTGCCTGTCTCAAATTCGTGCCCAGTTCGGAAAAATCCTCTGCACCGCCGCCCAGCGCATGACAACTACCTGATTTATCGTCACCACAATTCAGGGCAGGACCTTTTTTGGCGAAGCATTATTCTTTCAATTTGACATATTCCCTGAATAATTCAACGGGATTGTTTTCCGCGGTTGAGCCTGCCCATCCTCTGCCACAGACTGCTCCGCCTAAACTTGAACATCGCCAATACTGCCTGTCAGAATTTTCAGAAAAAAACGAAAAACAACCTGGTTACAACATGATGAACTGATAATTCCGAAAAACCCAGATCATTTCTTGCCGGAAATCCGTATCATTCCAGGGAACCATCCGCCGACTCCGCACGTTTATAACAAATAAGGAGTTTTTTAAAAAAAAAGCGCAACTATTTTTGCGTGACAATTTGCCACATTTCTTTTTTCCCAAAAACACTTTAATTACTATTAAAAAAATAGCCAATCAACTGAGGATTAACAACATGCTGGAAAGAAGAAAAAGTCAGAGATTCAAAGTTGACAACGGCCATTTTATTATACATTCAAGGAATGTCGGAAAAATTGAAGATATCAGCATGGGAGGATTGTGCTGCTCATGCATAAACGAAGATTTCGATCCAGCATCCGAAGATAAAATAGATATACGCTGCTTGAAAAATAGTATGTATTTAGAAAAAATGGGGATTGATATTCTGGAAACGGAAATAACCAGCGGTGCATCAATTTTTAATGTATTTACCAGGATATGCCATTTAAAATTTCAGAAATTAACCGCTGATCAGATTCATCAGTTAAACAATTTCATTCTGCATAATGCGATTGGCAGCCGAGATTATTCAGCATGCAGTATCGCATTTCAAGCCAATCACATCTAGCTCTTCCCCGTCCCATCACTGCTGCATCAATTCCCTTCCATCGATTCTCAAAGCAAGAAAGGGACAACCGCTATGGCGGCTGCCCCCATTAACCCGGAACGATAGTCAGGATATCATCCATCACCCTGCAGCAAAACGCTGAGGACCATCAGCAACTGCCTTAATGCAGAAAGAGAATCGGGTCCTTGGATTCCCACAGCCTTTTCTTGGAGGCTTTTTTCCCCTTTTCCTGTTTCTGCCCAGCGGTCCTGGTGTTTCGGGACGATTTGCCATCAGCCGGGGCATTGTTCTTTTGCCATTTTGGCTTTGCGGTCTCGGGGGCAATTTCGATCGAAACATCTTTACCGTTAATCATCAGGCCGGCAAAGGCCTTGAGCACATGGGGGGCGAACCTGCTTTCCGCCTCCAGGATGGAAGAATAGTTCATGACCTCAATCTTGCCGATTTTGATGCGGGAAATGGCAGCATTATCATTGATTTGACCGATGAGCCGCGCCGGGTGCACACCATCTTTTTTACCCACATTGATAAGAAAGCGGGTGAACTTTTCGTCGGTGGCGGGCCGCCGGGATTTTACCTCTCTATTCTGCCGGGAATCCTGTTTTTTCTCCTTATCGGAGATGTTTAAATCAGGTGCATTTCGATACATCTCCAGGAACCGGTTAAATTCTATGGAGAAAAACCGCTTGATCAGTTCTTCCCGGTCAAGGGAGGCCAGCTCATCAGCGATGGCGGCAAAAAAAGGCTGCAGCTGCTCATGGGCAACATCAACATTTTTTACGGTGGCGACCAGCCGGAAGAGCTGTTTCCTGCAGATTTCATAGCCGCTCGGTATGCGTCCTTCCTCAAAAGTCCGCTTGAGAATCTTTTCAATTTCTCTGATCTTATGCCGTTCCCGCAGGTGGATGATGGCGACGGAAATTCCCGCTTTCCCCGCTCGTCCTGTACGGCCGCTGCGGTGCGTATAATTTGCGATCTCATCCGGCAGGTTGTAGTTGATGACATGGGTCAGATCATTGACGTCCAGGCCGCGGGCAGCCACATCGGTTGCCACCAGCAACTGCAGATTTTTGCTGCGGAATTTATTCATCACCTGGTCCCGCTGAGCCTGGGAAAGATCGCCGTGCAGGGCATCGGCCCCGTAGCCGCTCTGGATCAGCTGCTCAGCAACTTCATTTGTTTCCTGCCGGGTCCGGCAAAAGACAATGGCATAGATATCGGGGTTCATGTCCACGATCCGTCTCAGGGCCAGAAATCTGTCGCGCGCCTGCACCATATAATAAATATGCCGGATGTTCTCTGCTCCGGCATTGCGCTGGCCGATGGTGATCTCCACCGGCCTGTTCATGTACTTGCTGGCGATTTCCGCCACACCCTTGGGCATGGTTGCGGAAAACAGCAGGGTATTCTTGCTGGCAGGGGTGCTGGCCAATATGGCATTCAGCTCATCCTGAAAACCCATCTGCAGCATTTCATCCGCCTCATCAAGCACCACCTGGCTGATAGCCGAAATATCCACAGCCCCCCGCCGGATCAGATCATGCAACCGCCCCGGGGTTGCCACAATAATCTGGGCACCACTGCGCAGCGCTTTGATCTGCATGTCAATACTGGCCCCGCCATATACGGCCACCACATGTAACCCGGTGACATATCTGGCAAGATCGCCGATGTCTCTGGCAACCTGTACGCAAAGCTCCCTGGTGGGGCATAAAACCAGGGCCTGGGTCTGTCTGCGGCGGATATCAGTCAACTGAATGAGGGGAACGGCAAAGGCCGCGGTTTTGCCTGTGCCGGTCTGGGCCAGGCCGACCAGATCGGCCCGTTGGTTCAATACGATGGGAATGACCTGTTCCTGCACCAAGGTGGGATCAGTGAAACCCAACTCATGAATTCCCCGGAGAATATTTTCCTGAACGCCTAATTCTGCAAATGTAGTCATATTTTCTTCTTTGGAATATGTGTTTGCAGGGCAAGAGGATTTTTTCCGGCACTGCATAAAAAAAGCCCCGCGCAATGCGGGGCAGGAGCTGCAATTTGCTTCAGGATTTACAGCTGAACAACGTTGGCGGCTGCCGGACCTTTGGGGCCGTCTACGATTTCAAACTGAACCCGCGCCCCTTCATCGAGGGATTTATAGCCCTGGCTATTAATGGCGGAATGATGAACGAACACATCACCGCCCTTATCGGATTCAATAAAACCAAAACCTTTTGCCGCATTAAACCACTTCACTTTACCTTCAATCACTTTACACTACTCCCTGGAATCCGGCTCAACTTGGAGCCATTAAAAATCTGGTCTTTCCGACATATGCAAAAACGACCGGCAAGCCGACGGTTTGGACCATTAAGCAAAAAAAAACCGCACTGCCTCGCCTTCGAGGATTATGCGGTTAACTTTTTTTGTATTGCTAATACTTCAAACAGTCACAGCTCAGTATAAATTGTCTTATAGCATACAAACCGGGAAAAGAAAATGTTTTTTTAAAGTTCTCCACGGACAAATCAATAATTATTATTAACTAAAGCAAGCCCCACGTCCGGGAATCCCTCGCAACGAGCTCTCGGCAGCAGCACCGGCTGGGAATAATAGCTATTTTTGCATCTTTTACTTGACCCAACCAAGGCCGCATCTTAAAACAAGAAAAAGAATGAAAATTGATAGCTTCGTATTTATGCCCCTTTTCATGCCCGTGGGGATAATAATTCTTGGCATCGGTTCCCCTGACAATAAATCAGGAATTTATCATGCACTGTACGGCTGTCGAGAGGCTTGTTGCGAGATTGTCAAAACTGGTCTTCCCGAAATAGAGCCGGAAAGGAGAAAAATGATGAAACGCGCGATGGCAAAAACGTTGCGGACAGGAGTGGTTTTTGGATTATTCATTTCGCTATGCGGAACCGGGATTGCCTTTGCCGCAGCCAAAAGCTATGAATATGGCAACGTACTCATGAGCCAGCCCGGCAAAGACAATACTGCCCTTCCCGTCACCTTCCGGCACTGGTCCCACCGTGGTAAATACACCTGCCGCCTCTGTCATGTTGATCTTGAATTTACCCAGCTCGCCAATGGTACCGGCGTGACGGAAGAGGATAACCGCAACGGCATGTACTGCGGGGCCTGTCATAACGGCAAAGAGGCCTTTGCCCTGGAAGCCTGCACCAGATGCCATCCCAAGGATAAACAGCATGAACAGGAACTGGCGCAGCAGGCCAAACGTGAATTCCAGGAACTCAAGAAAACCCTGCCCCCCGCCACTTACGGCAACAAGATTGACTGGATGAAGGCCGAGGAAGATGGAATTATCAAACCCAAGGACTTTCTGCAGGGTGTCAGTCTCCGTAAAAACGAAAAGATGGTCAACAGCCGGGAAGAGCCCCGCACACCGGCCCTGCCCGGTTTGCCGAACATTATTTTCTCCCATGCCAAGCATGTGATCTGGAATGGCTGCGGCATGTGCCATCCGGACACCTTTGCCCTGGAAAGCGGCAAAACCCCGATAACCATGAAGGAAATCACCGAAGGGAAATACTGTGGCCGCTGTCATGGCACAATTGCCTTTGCCCTGAACGACTGCACCCGCTGCCATTCGAAACCGGTCTTAAACCCGGGCTCATAAGCGGATGCGCTTCCAGCAGCAAACCCACGGCATGGGGAAAAAAAACAGGCCCCGCCGCAAATACGGGCTGACGGCGCTGCTGTGCCTGCTGCTTGCCGGTTGCGGAGACAACTTTGACCGCTTTCTTGCCCAGAAAGAGCTTGCCGAACCGGGCAACCCCATCTTTCAGAAAAGATACTCCACTGAATCCCTGTCGCGTTCCGAGCTGAACCTGCTGCTGGACATGGCCCTGTATAAAGGGCCACCGGAACAGTATGGCGATATTGTTCTGCGTGACCGCAGCGAAAAACACCGCATGGATCCGGTGGTCTTCTCCCACCGCATCCACCGCAGCAGGTACACCTGCCGGGTCTGCCACGTCGAGCTCGAATTCGCCATGAAAAAGGGGGGGACTGGCATCACCAGGGAGGAGTACCTGGAAGGACTTTACTGCGGGGCCTGTCACAACGGGGATATCGCCTTTTCCGTCAAATACTCTTGCAACCTGTGTCATGTCAAGGTTGACAAGGAAGGCCATTACCAGGCAAAAAAAGATGCCATGCTCGGCGGCAAAAATCTGCCAACCCAGGAGTATGGTGACGGCATCAACTGGGTGGAGGCGATCAAAAGCGGGGCAATCTCCCCGCGCAATTCGCTCAATGCAGAAAATCCCCCGCCGTCCATGCCCTTGCCCCTACATCTGAAAATGCCGTTGCGCTGGACCACCCGGTCACCCAGAACCCTGGTGGTCTTTTCCCATGAGTCGCACATCCTGTGGCTGGACTGCGCCAACTGTCATCCCGACCTGTTCTCCCTTGCCCAGATGGGAACCGTGGAATTTGACAAGCAAAAAAATCTCTACGGCATGTATTGCGGCACCTGCCACATGACCGTCGCCTTTCCGATGAACGGCTGCAATCGCTGCCATCCTGACCAAAAAAACAGACTGTAATTGCCGGCCAACCTATAAGCCATTATCGCCGTTCACTTTTTCGCTCAAGTGCCGCCGGCAACCAAGGCTTGACTTTGCCGGGGTAAGGCGGCGGAAAGCACGGCGGCCAGCACCGCCAGTCCTGAGGCGAGGTAAAAACTGCTCGAAAAGCTGCCTGTTGTCTCGGCAAGCACCCCGGCCAGATAGGGCCCGGCAATCTGGCCGATACCGAAAATAAAGGTGATGAAGCCAAAAACGGAAACCGTCCGGTGCGGCCCCACGTAATCAGCGATCAGGGCGGCCATGATGGAGGGGATACTCCAGGCCACGATGCCGTAGAAGCCGATGGAGAGATATAAAAAAAGTCCCGGCAGATTGACGGCAATAAGCAGATAAGCCATGGATTGGATGCTGAATACCGTGATCAGGGCCGCCTTTCTGCCGAGCTTATCGGACATGACCCCGAACACAGGCCCGGAAAAGAGACTTAAAAAACCGACCCAGGACCAGAAATTGCCTGCCACAGCTTCGGAAAAGCCCCGCTCCTGCACCATGACGGTGACCACGAAGGTCGCATAGATTACATAGGTAAAGCCGAAAAGAAAGTAAATGGCGGCACAGTGGTAGATGAGGCTGGGCCGCACCGGCTCTGTCTCAAACATGGCCCGGCTGTGCCCCGGTGTGGAGGCGTGGCTGCTGCCCACCGGCTCCAGCCCGAGCTCACGCGGTCTGTCACGCAATATCAGATAACAGATGGCGGAAACCACGGTGACAATGGCGCCAAGGACCAGCCAGCTCAGCCGCCAGCCCTGGCCGTCTGCGCCATTCAGCCAAGGCACCAGCCGGCCGGCAATGACGATGGCAAAGCCGCTGCCGATGACGATAAATCCCGCGGCCTTCCCCCGGGAACGGCTGGTAAACCAGGCCGAGACCAGGGCCATCATCGACACATTAGACATGCCGCTACCCATGCCGGTCAGGGTATAAAAGACAATGATCATAAACAGCTTGGCGCCGGCCCCGATGCAGAGCATGGAAAGCCCCACCAGCAAAAGGGCGAAACCTATCAGCCTTCGTGCCCCGAAGCGGGCGGACAGCTTGCCGCACAGCAGCACGGCGACCAGGTAGCCGACAAAATTCGAGGTGCTGATCAGGCCCATCTGGGAAAAGGAAAGGCCCAGGGACGCTCCCATGGACGGCAACAGCATGCCCAGGGCAAAGCGACCGAAGCCGAGACCGGCGAATACGCAGAGTGTCCCTGCCGCCACCACATACCAGCCATAATGGACGGAGCGCGGCTCTCTCTTCTGTTCAATCATGGAAACGGATTATTGAGAAGCTAGGACAACATTTCGTGTTGCATGTTGAGAGCACTCACCTGATTGTTCAGGGTCCAGAAATCATAGATATAGCCCGCGCCGAATATGGCCCCGGTGCAAAGATAGATCAGGCCTGTGAGCCATTTTCCCATATACATCCTGTGAATGCCGAACAGGCCTAAAAAGGTGAGGAGAATCCAGGCAACCGAGTAATCAATTTTGCCCTTCTTGAAACGCAGGTCCGCCTGCCGGTCCATGGCCGGGATCAGGAACAGATCGATGAGCCAGCCTATGCCGAGCAGGCCCAGGGTGCAGAAATAAATGGTGCCGGAAATAGGCTTGCCGTAATAAAAACGGTGGGAGCCGGTGAAGCCGAAAATCCAGAGAATATAGCCGATTGTTTTACTGTGGCTGTCATTTTGCCGATCCATAAATTTGCCTCCCGCCTGAACATTTTGCGGACTTGCCTCGTCTTAAAATTAATAGAGAATAACTCTTTTCATGCAAAAACCCAAGCAGCAAAACAAGGGAGGATTTTTTATGAACAGATACGTCTGCGTTATCTCCTTTGCTGTTCTTTTTTCATTTTTTATCACAGGTGTCCTTATGGCCCAGGAACCATGGCAAACAAAGACCATCAACAAAGAGGAATTAAAGACAAAGCTGACCCCTCTGCAGTATAACGTGACCCAGGAGGAGGGCACGGAGCCGCCCTTCCGCAATGAATACTGGGACAACAAAAAAGCGGGGATTTATGTGGATATTGTGTCAGGGGAACCCCTATTCAGCTCCCTGGACAAATATGATTCCGGCACGGGATGGCCAAGCTTCAGCAAACCGCTGGAGGCCGATAACATTGTCCTGCGCAGCGATTTCGGTTTTTTCACCCGACGCACGGAGGTACGCAGCCGTTATGCCGATTCCCATCTCGGCCATGTTTTTGATGACGGCCCGCCCCCCACCGGCAAACGTTACTGCATGAACTCGGCGGCCCTGCGTTTCATCCCCGCAGACCAGCTTGAAAAAGAGGGATATGGCCGCTATCTTCACCTGTTTGAGGAAAAGGCCGGGGGAAAATAGTCTCTTTGCGGCACGGCAACCGCCCTTCCCAGCGCAGTTTATTTCCCGGGGGGGGGAGCGGGTACCACGTCACCATGCCGGCGATGCAGCCGGTTTCCCCTTCCCTCACCCCATCCATCCATCTCTGTTTTCCCTCCTCGCCTGACCTCACAATATAGCCGAATGACATCCCGGGATTTTTCATTTCTCTTGACACCCCCATGCCCCCAATATAAACTGAATGGGTCATCATTTTTCTACAAAGCAATATCTCGGTGAGAGGGCTCTGTGAATTTATGACATGACAGAAAAAACAAAACCACTTTTGACAAGGAGGACGAACTATTCCATTCCCGCAGCGGGATGTGCATTTTTAGTAAATAAGTCAATTAATTGGAGCAACTGACAAAAGCTTCACGTACCGGAAGTTAAAAAGACAAGAGGAGAAAAGGAGGAGTTGAGAAAATGAACATTTTGAAATCACTATGGATTTTAGTCATGATTGGGTTTGTTGCCGGCTGCGCCCCCATGGCGACGGAAAG
>Ga0172380_10006345_pt1 | contig 13783 bp, 11 predicted proteins | sample Leawe162metaG_FD_119747 | JGI IMG/M metagenome (GOLD analysis project Ga0172380, IMG submission 119747) | Leachate microbial communities from a municipal landfill in Southern Ontario, Canada - Leachate well 162 metaG | ecosystem: Engineered > Solid waste > Landfill > Unclassified | place... | reverse complement strand
TTCTCGCAAGTAAGAAGCTGTTATCTTACAGCTACTTCATTTGCCTGTACTATTAACTCGGGTTCAGTAACGTTCAGCAAAACAACAGATTCTCCATCAGGCAATATAGTTTTAGGCGCTCCTAATGCTGTTTTGGCAAGATATACCCTTACAGCGGCTGGAGAGCCAGTAAAAATTACTGACTTGTATGTAGGAGTTGTTGATTCAACCACAGCTGGCGTGACATATTTCAGAAACGGCGCTTTGTACGCTAATGGCGCACAAATCGGAAGCACAACCGATATTGCAGAGGGAGATATAACTACCGGTACACACTTTAGCTTGGGTTCTTCATTAATTGTTACCCCTGGCACTCCAACTACTTTGGAAATCAGGGCAGACGTTAAGGAAACCTCTGGCACTACTGCTGTAGCTAATGCTGACAGCGTTTACGCAACAATAATTGCCGGCAGTTCAAACGCAGAAGGCCGTGTTTCTAAATCAACCATAAGCACTCCTTCAGCCAACACCAACGGTAATACTTTGACAGTAAAAACAGGAGCTTTGACATTGTCAAAATATCTTGCTTATACTAGCCAGACAGCCGTTGCCCCAGTGACTAAATACAAATTAGCTCACTTCACACTTACTAACGACACAGTAGAGGCTATAAACATTAGCGCTATTGAAGCTGATTTGAACGGAGTGTCCTCATATGCAACAAACTTGTATGTGACATATGGCACCCAAACAACAACCACGAAACCAACAGTTTCAGCTGCCAACTCATGGTCAGTTAACTATCAGTTGCCAGCGAACACAACTATTGACGTAATGGTTTTTGCAGATGTTTCGTCTTCAATGACTTCAGGCACTGGACAGGCCAGCGTAGAAGTTTGCGGTACAACAGCAAGTTCAGCTGTAGCGGTTTACACTAACAGTGGAACGGCTTGTACTGGTTTTGAACTTGCGGGCCAGTCAATCACTTTCAGCTCAGGCGCATTTACCCAAGCTTTTGCTTCCACGCCTCAGAACCAGATAGTTGCCGGGAACCAGGCAGTTGAAGTAGGAAGATTTAAATTCACATCTTCTTATCAGCAATACACTTTGACTGAATTGAGGTTCTCAGCTGCTAGCGATGCAATAGCTGGAGTTATTTCGTCAGCTACTTTAAAAGACGGTTCAACTGCGCTAGCTACTGTTCCTTATGATTCAGCGCTTGACTACTTTGACTTTTACCTCAACACATTAGCTAATGGAGGGGTAATTGTCCCTGCCAGCACGTCAAAGACCTTGACTCTGGTATACAACCTTTCAATTCCTTCATCTACAGCCGGAACATCAAACGTTGATGTAAAGCCTACTTTGACTTATGTCAAAAAGCAGGATCCAAATGGAACTGTAACTAACAGCGGAGCTCTCACAGTTGCCGCAAACAGCACTATTGTTTACAGGTCAATCCCAGTACTTTCTCAAGTTGACTTAACCAATTCTGCTATTGCCAACGGAGCTGAAATAGACTTGTACAAGTTTAAAGTTACTGCTCCTTCACAAGGCGATGTTAACATCAAACAGTTTAAACTGGCTGTCACATGGACAGATGGAGGAACTCCTGATACTCAGGAGGTGAGCGATATTAAGCTTTTGGCAGACGGAGTTAACATTAACGATTCTGTAACCATACAGAATGAGGACGGATATACTGTAGAGGGTGCAACCCATAGCGTCAGCAATACTGGCACTACCGGTGACGACACAATTGTTTTCACCTGGAACACCACTACTGAATATACAATTTCTGCTGGAACTACCACAACTTACACAGTTAGGGGAACTCCATCAGGATTTGGCATAGTTGGAACTACATTTAATGAAACCGGCACAGACTCTGTGGCTTTGGCATTAAATGTTGATTCTGCAGCCCAGACAGCAGGCTACAACTCTCTTGATACAGGCGATGCAACAACCACCATAATTAAACTGTACTCTACTTCAGGAGATGCCAGCTCATCAGCTGAAAACGCTAAATTCCTATGGTCTGATGAATCTGCTGTTGCCCACTCTGCATCGACAACTGCTAGCACCGCTGACTGGACAAACGGTTACTTGGTACAAGACCAGTTGAGCTCAGAAACCTGGACTCACTAATTTCTGATAATCAGTCCTCGCTTTGCTTGTGACAAAGTAGAGAGGATAAAAACAAAAAACCGCCCAATTGGGCGGTTTTTTGTTTTTGACAGACTTAGCTTAAATCAGCATTTTTTCGGCTAAATTTTTGCAATTACAGCTGGTTTTTGCAGGAACATTTTTTATAATTTCAGATATTAAATTTTTTAATTTATCATTATTTTTTTTAAAGTTTTCTAAGACTTGTTCAATTGAAACCGGCTTTATCTTATTTTTTGAGTATACGCCCACATCATAATCAGTGACTAAAGAAATATTTAAATAGCACATGCCTAATTCCTGGGCCAATACAACTTCAGGGTATTGGGTCATATTAATAACGTCGCAACCCATTTTAGAAAAAGAAATGCTTTCTGCAACAGTTGAAAATTTGGGGCCTTCAATTACAGCAACAGTTCCTTTGGGATGGGTTTTTAGTTTTAATTTTTTAGCTTGCTTAACTGCAATTTTTCTCAACTCCGGGCAATAAGGATACGCCATTTCTATATGGGCAACTTTTGGTCCGTCAAAAAAAGTGTCGTCGCGCCTTTTTGTTCTGTCAATAAATTGGTCGCAAATTACAAAATCGCCTGGTTTTATATTCTGCTTTAAAGAGCCAACAGCCGAAGGAGCGATTATTTTTTTAACGCCGATTTGTTTTAGGGCAGAAATATTTGCCTTATAATTTATTTTATGGGGCGGAATTTGATGATCCCTGCCATGCCTTGGCAAAAAAGCTACTCTTTTGCCAAAAACATTTCCTATTGTAATTTTATCTGATGGTTTGCCAAATTCAGTTTCAATGTTGATTTCTTTGGCATCTTTTCCAAAGAACTCATAAAATCCAGACCCGCCGATTATTCCAATTTCAGCCAGTTTTTTTTGCGGTTTTTGTTTTCCCTCCGATGCATATTTTATCAAAGACCTTATTTTTTGGCCCCCAAGAACTTTTTTCCCATTTAAATAAGTTAGTTCAATTAAAAATTCAATGCCTGCTATTTTTCCCTTGAGCTCTTTTACCAAGTCAATTGCTGCTTTCATTGTGCCGCCAGTTGCTAAAACATCATCAACCAGCAAAACTTTTTCTCCAGGCAGAATAGAATCTTTATGCATTTCAATGGTATTTGAACCGTACTCTAAAGCATATTTTCTTGAAATTGTTTTTGATGGAAGCTTCCCCTGTTTTCTGACAATAGCAACTCCTGTTTTTAATTTATAAGCCATAGCCGAAGCCAGCAAAAATCCTCTTGCATCTATGCCAACAATTTTATCAATTTTTTGATTCAGGTATGGTTTTGCCAATTCATCAATCGTTTTTGAAAAAAGTTTTTTATCTTCCAGCAGGGGGGTGATATCTTTAAAACTAATGCCCGGCTTTGGCCAGTCGGGTATCTCCCTTATTTTTATTCTGATGAGTTTTTTTATATCCATATATTAAAATTGGCGGATTTTGTTAAAACGATTCATGCTGGTACCTTCCCCAATAATCGGTAGGCAGTTTTTGTATAAGGCCCGAGACGCGCTTGTCAAAATTAATTGGGTCTATTCTCTGGGCAACAATAGCTTCTTTATAGGCGTTCTCGTATTGGGCGCCGTCAAATATTCCCAGTTCTTTGTAAACGAGGGCTAAGTTATAATGGTAATCAGCTGTATTGGGGTGTGCGGATATCAATGATTTATAAAGAGAAGCAGCTGTTAAAAGTTCTTGTTTTGCTTTGCCTTCTTCTCCTGTTTCCATATAAATAAAAGCTAAAGAACCGTGGAGAGTAGGGTCGTTCGGGCTTGACCCTAATAACGCTTGTATAAACTCCATTGCATCCTTGTTGTCGGGTTGCAGTTCAAAAACTCTGCGCGCCTCTCTTCCTGCTTTGCTATATTCGCCGACCTCGCGATATAAAAACGCCAAAGCAGCATGGTAGCCGGCATTTCCCGAATCATAAAAAATTACCTTTTCATAAGCATAAATTGCATCTGTATAATTGTTTTGGCTTAAATAGGCAACAGCCAGTTGTATATAAGGAAAAGTCACATTAGTTTTTTCTTCTGCTTTTTTAATATGTATTTTGCCGTTAGTCTGGTCTCCTAAAAATATTTCAGCTATTCCAAGGTACCAATAACACTCTCCGCGGTCCGGGTTTATTTTTATGCAGCCGTCTGTTATTTTTTTCATCGCTTCATAATTTTTTGCTATTAAATAATTTTTTTCCATTTCTATAACGATTTCCTGCCGGCCCGGGCTTATTTTTTTTGCCTTTTCTAAATAATTTATTGCATCAGACAGCAGTTTATTTTTATTTTCCTGGTTTTGTTCTCTGGCGGCTAAAACATTGGCAAAACTGCCCATTAAGAGCCATGTTCTGGTGTATTTAGGTTGCGATAAAGAGGCCTGTTTTAAAGCTTCAAGGCCTCTTGATGCATAGTCAATTTCTTTGTCTGGCTGCAAAGAGGCGCAGGTTTTTAAAAAATCAGAATATCTTAGCACGGCATATGGTTTTAAAATACCCCCGTTTTTCCAGACCCCGCTCATTATTTTTATAGATTGGTCGCATTTTTTATTGTTAGTTAAAGTGTTTGCACGATTAATCTGTTCGCCAAGATATATTGGTTTTATATTCCAGAACCAGAGGAACAGGGAAATTGCTATAAGGCAAAAACCCAAAATAATTTTTTTACCAAAGAAAGATTTTTGGTTAGGGATAATCTCTATTTTTTCCTGCCCCGACAACAGATAAAAAGCATATCCTATGAAGAAAAATGAGATTAAGTAAGTTGAAAAACTGTCAAAGTTAAAGAAAAGCACCACTAAATATCCCAAAAATATTGCCTGTAGCCCGTGTGCTAAATAAGTTTCTCTATTATCTCCTTGTTTTCTTTTAAATCTTTGGAGCTGCCACAAGAGCACAATCCAAAAAGCAACATAAAGCATTAAGGCAAATAAACCCGAACTTGCGAGCATCTCTAAGAATACATTGTGCGGCCTGTCCCACCACAGCCCTCGAAAATCAGGGATGGTCGGATCGTAATGTTTTTCAAATCCGATATAAAAATTTTCAGGGCCCCATCCTAAAATCGGCTTGTCTTTTACTGCTTCCAAGGTTATTTTCCATGCGGAAAAGCGCGTTCCAAACAAATCCTTGGCAACTGTTTTTAGAGACAGCCTGTTTGATATTGTTGATAAAATGTCATTTTTTGCCAGCTGTTGCGGAAATAAATTGAAAAGGAGAATTATCAGAAAAGCCGAAACCATAATAAAAACAGCAGCTATTTTCAAAGTTTTGAATTTTTTTGGGTAGAAGAGAAAGAAAAAGAAGAGAGAAATTACAATCGCAAGATAACTTGCGCGGGACCCCGTGACTAAAATAGTAAAAGAAAAAAGAAGAAATAACCCAAAATAAACCAATTTTTTATTTTTGCTTTTTGCTTGGGAGAAAAGAGTAAAAGAAAATAGGGCCAGAAAAAGCATATATATGGCAAGCAGCGTAGAGTTGCCAAGAAAAGATGGAGTGCCGCCGCCTTCATAAGCAACAAAAACAGCTTTAAAAAGATTAAAATATTGCACAATAGCCAGCAAAGACGCCACGGCCCCTGCGATAAAAGCAGCATTCCATAATTTTTCCCAGTCGTCTCCTTTTATAAAAATTCCCAGGATAACAGCAAAAATAAGGTAAAATAAAAAGTCGAGAATGCCCCCAGCCCTGGCGGGGGAGCCAAAAATGCTGAATCTTATGTCTTGTGAAAATATGGTTGATAAAACCAAAATAAGAAAAAGGGCGGCGAGAACGATTGCTGGCAAATAGGCAAGGCTTTTTTTTGCAGGAACAGATATAGAAATATCTTTTTTATAGAAAAATTTAAATAGAAAAAAAGATATCAAAATTGTCAAAATAATTCTGAATAAAGCAGTCCGGCTCCAGTCAGAAGGCTGAAACCCGGGAGGCAGGATGGCTATAGGCAAAAATAATATTATTAAAACGCCCCAAAAAAACAGCCTATGTATTTTCTCTTGAGCTATGTTTTGATTGTTTTTCATGATAATTCATGATATAAATATTTATTATAAAAGGCAAGTAAAAATATATGGATGAACACGTATATCATATTCACAATCTTATAACTGTGCGGGTTAATCCGAAAGTGCTTCCGTGGGTTTTAAAATCAATCAATCGGCAATGGGGGTCTTTTAAAAGCCAAAATCAAAGCCATTCTAATCCTTTAACAATACTGGTTAATCCATTTGAGATGTTTTCTTTTTCGCAAGATAGAGAAACATTCCAAAATTCAGAAGGCGGCAAAGATTTGTGGTATGCAGACCGCGATTCCCGCCTGGCAATAGAAAAAACACCGGCAGGATACAAGGTGTACACCGATATCATGTTTTCTTTTACCGGCCTTATCCAACAGCTTTTTCTTAGCCAGGGCATTTCATTTGCACATGCGGCTGCTTTGCAAAGCCCTGCAGGAGGTATTACTATTTTGGCAGGCTGCGGGGGAGTTGGCAAAACAGCGCTCTCTGGTTTTCTTGTAAAAGAAAAAGGTTATAAACTGCTGGGCGACGACATGATAGCTGTCACGGAATCCGGCATGTGTTTGGCGTTTCATAAAGCATTCGTGCTTAAAGAATATCACCGTTCTGTTTACCCCGAGTTATTCGCTACTCGAAAATACATGAGCTTGCAAAGACGCATCACTCGTTCCGCTATATGGCACCTCTACGCTAACGCTCCGTTTAGAGAGTTTATTGATAAATTTCTTAAGAGCAAAGGAGTTTACAACAGGATTGCATTTATTCCTTTTATCCGCAAAGACTATGTAGATGTTGTGCCTGCCGAAAAAATATTCCCAGCCAGCTGTTTAGCAACGCAAGGACCTGTTGCAAAAACAATATTGCTTCTTAGGTGCTCTGTTCCTGATTTTTCAATAGAGGAAAAAAACGGAACATGGATGGCGCGCCGCATTTTTGCTATTCTCTACGAAGAGCTTGAAAACGACCTTAAGCGGCTTTTTGAAATGGGGTCTTTGGGTTTAGAAGACCTCGGAGCTGATTTTGCTCGCGCCCGCGGTATTTTAGAGAAAGCAGTGTCTCGCACGCCTTGTAGCGTACTGCGTATTCCTCAAAAGGCGACCCCGGAAGAGCTGGCTCGCGCCTTTGAGCAAATGGGTTGCATAAGCTAAACTGAACCTTTTTTATGAAGACAGAAAAATTAAGCAAATACAAAGCGGTTATTTTGGCGGGAGGAAAAGGCACTCGCCTTTATCCTATTACTTTAGAAACCCCGAAACCCCTGCTTTGTATTAACAAAAAACCCATTATAAATTACCAGGTAGATTTATTTTTAAGCCAAGGCATAAAAGATATAGCTGTATTGATTAATAAGGAATTTAGGCAAGATTTTGAATGGTGGAAAAAGCGCTATTTTCCTAAAAAAAATATTATTTTTGTAGAAGAAAAAACGCCCTTGGGAACTTTCGGGGGTTTGTGGCTTTTAAAAAAATGGCTTCAAGATAGTTCCTTTTTTGTCAGCAACGGAGATGAATTAAAAAAAATTAATCTGGCTAAAATGATAAGCTTGCATGAGAAAAAAAGGCCAATTGGGACAATAGCTTTGGTTAAAGTAAAAAATCCCCAGGAATATGGGGTGGCTATTTGCAATTCCAACATTATTAAGAAGTTTGTAGAGAAGCCGAAAAATCCTCCTTCAAATTATATTAACTCCGGACTTTATTTATTTTCCCCTGAGATTTTTGATTACCATTCAAAGCCAAAATTTTTAATGGTAGAAAAAGATATTTTTCCTGTTTTAGCAAAAGAAAAACGGCTTTTAGGTATAAAATTCAGGACACAATGGTTTGATTGCGGTACATGGCAAAGATATGCAGAGGCGATTAAACTGATCAAAAACAGCCGCTAAACCCCGTTTTAAAGTACTATTTGAACCCTATTGACACCGTTTGAAGGGGGAGGTAATATTAAAATATGAACAGCGAAATACAACCAGGTAAAATATATACACCCAAAGAGGCGCGGGATTTTTTGAAGATTTCAGAAAGCACGATGAAAAGGATGATAAAAAACGGCATTATAAAAGCCTACAAGGTTTCGGGGCAGTATAGAATTTGGGGCAATGAAATTTTAAACATTGTTTCCCCCAGTTTTGAAAAAAACTTTTACAAAGTTTATAAAAGGATAAAAAATAAGACAAAAGAAACTATTAAAAAATGGTAGGATTTTTGATATATGCTTGAAAACAAAACAATTTTAATTACAGGGGGAGCCGGCTCTTTTGGCCAAAAGTTTGTTGAGATAGTTTTAAAAGATTACAACCCTAAAAGCGTGCGCGTGTATGACAACAGAGAACTTGCCCAGGTGGAAATGGAAAGAAAATTTAATGATCCAAGGCTAAGATTTTTTGTAGGAGACGTTAGGGATTACAACAGGCTTTCCAGGGCAATGAATGAAGTGGACATTGTTGTTCACGCCGCTGCCTTAAAACACGTTCCAGTTTGCGAGTATAACCCCATAGAAGCGATCAAAACCAATATTGACGGAGCAGTAAAGGTTATTGATGCCGCAATTGATAACTCTGTGGAAAAAGTAATAACTATAAGCACGGATAAAGCGGTTCAGCCGGTTAATCTTTATGGCGCAACAAAAATGGTTGCTGAAAAACTTTTTGTCCAGGCGAACAGCTATACTGGAGAAAAGAAAACAATTTTCAGCTGCTCACGTTATGGAAATGTGATAGGAAGCTCGGGAAGCATTATTCCCTTGTTTAAAGAGCAGAAAGAAAACGGCGAAATTACAATTACCGACGAAAGAATGACCAGGTTTTGGATTACTTTAGAGCAGGGAGTCCGTTTTGTTATAAAGTGCCTTGAGGATATGCATGGCGGAGAGATTTTTGTTCCTAAAATACCAAGCATGAAAATTACTGATTTGGCAGATGTGATAGCCCATGATTGTAAAAGGAGATTAATCGGCAGAAGGCCCGGAGAAAAACTGCATGAAATTCTTTTGACAAAAGAGGAAGCATCGCACACAAAAGAAACCGATGATTATTTTATAATTGAGCCAGAATTTCCGTTTTGGGATAAAGGCAATTTTAAAGACCACAGATGCCCCTCTGATGGATTTGAATATAGCAGCAACGGCAATACCCAATGGATTGCGCCAGAGCAGATAGAAGAAATTTTAAAAAAAGGAATCGCCTAAGAAGACGATTCCACTATTTCCTGATTCCGTTAAGAAATCTTGTATTTCCTGCGGAACCCTTCAATGCTTTTGATGTTTGCCCCCAGGTTTTCAGGGTTCCAGGGAATTTCAAGGCATATCGCTTCCATTCCCGAAAAAGCGTCAATGAGTATTGGGACAGCCGGTTCATCCAAGCTTGTATGGCAGTCAACCAAAGTATCTGGAGTCCCGGAAAAATGGCAGACAGGGCAATGGGGCAAGTCAAGATACCTATTTACTGCTCCTTTCAGGCCATAATGCAGATGCAATTGATTCTTCATGACGTACATGTGAGTAAAATCAATCAGGCATTCCCATGCTGGCCCAAGGTCTTTTAAGAGAGAAGCCATGTCTTCCGGTGTACCGCCAAATCCCCAGTATGTTCCTGCGATAGGCGGGACGTTTTCAAGAAAAACAGGGTGGCCATCATCTAAGCAGCGGAGGGTTTCTGCAACCAGTTTTCTTGCTTTTCCGTCTGATTGTCCCTTGCCATATCCAGGATGCAACACGCAGTCGCTATTCACCGTTTTAGCAACAGTTAAGCCCCAGTCAAGACTTTCGAGATTCCATTCATCCCAAGTCCGGCCGTTTGCTTTTTGAGCAAAAACTCCTGTTTCATCAAGATTTTGTCCAAGATCAACCCCAACATTTTCCGCCCCCAAATGGATAAACAATTTACATCCTTGGGGCAATGCTGAAAAAACGTGCGGAAGGGAACGCTCTGTAATTTCCGGAGTAAACTCAGGATGAGCGACTCTGATTTGAATGCCCTGTATCAGCCCCCTTTTAAGCAGGGCTAATTGATGGGCAAGGTACTCGTCTTGTCTGACAAGATTCTCAAAAAACAGACCGCCGTAAATATCAGTCACTCCATATCTCCTTGTGTATGACGGTAAGTTACACGTAAGGTACTGATTATATAGATAACAAATAAATACAAAAATGTCAAATAATTTTATTCCTTATGGCCATCAATGGATAGACAAAGATGATATTAAAGAAGCTGTTAAAGTTTTAAAATCAGATTGGCTGACCCAAGGCCCAAAAGTTGAAGAATTTGAAAAAGCAATTGCTAAATATTGCACCGCAAAATATGGAGTTGTTTTTTCATCAGGAACGGCTGCGCTCCATTCAGCATACAATGCGGCTGGGATTAAAAATGGAGATGAGGTTATAACAACTCCTTTAACTTTTGCAGCCACCAGCAATATGCTGGCTGTTTTGGGGGCAAAACCAGTTTTTGTTGATATTGATAAAGATGATTTGAATATTGACTCGGAAAAAATTAAAGAAAAAATAACTAAAAATACAAAAGCAATAGTTACAGTTGATTTTGCCGGACTTCCCTGCGATTACGATAAAATTTTTAAAATTGCCAGAGAAAATAGTTTGCTGGTTATTGAAGACGCCTGCCATGCATTAGGGGCAGAATACAAAGGAAAAAAAATAGGAGGTTTTAGCGGCATGACAGTTTTAAGCTTTCATCCGGTAAAGCACATTACAACTGGAGAGGGCGGAATAGTGCTTACAAATAATAAAAATTTTTACGAAAAATTAAAATTGTTTAGAAATCACGGCATTGTAAAAAAACCAGAAAAAGGAAAATGGTACTATGAAATAGAAAATCCAGGATTAAATTACAGAATTACCGATTTTCAATGCGCTATAGGTTTAAATCAATTAAAAAAAATAGGCAAGTTTTTAAAAAGAAGAAGAGAAATTGCCAAAATTTATAACGAGGCGTTCAAGGGCATAAAAGAAATTATGTTGCCAAAAGAAAGCAGTTCTTCAAAATCAGCTTGGCATTTATATCCAATACAGGTGCAGGCAAAAAAGAGAAAAAAAATATTTAATGGACTGCAAAAACAGGGAATCGGCGTGCAGGTCCATTATATGCCCTTGCACATGCACCCTTTTTACCATAATAAATTTGGATATAAAAAAGGAGATTTTCCAGCGGCTGAGGAGTATTATGACAGGGCGATTACCTTGCCCATTTTTCCTAAAATGGCAAAAAAAGAAATTAAATATGTTATTAGGTCGGTCAAAAAAATATTAAAATCAAAATAAGCATATGAAAAAAAGTATTTACATTTTAATCGGAGCAGTAATAATTTTTATCGTTATCGGCGGATGGTTTTTGCTGAATAGCGCATCTATACAGCCAAATCCTCAAGGAGAACTTACACCTGCCCCAACGGAGAACGTTGCGCAGAATGTAGCTTTGGTAATTGATGAAGGCCAGGGGACGGTCAGAAACTTTCAGGTAAAATTTAAGGAAGGCATTACCGCTTTTGATGCGTTAAAAAGCATAACAGATGAAACGGGATTGGCTTTAAATACCAAAACCTATGATATAGGAATCTTAGTCCAGGCTATTGGAGATAAAGAAGGCGGGCAGGACGGCGGGAAATATTGGATGTATTATGTCAATGGCCAAGCCCCCACGATTGCAGCCGATAAAGAAGCGTTAAAGCCGGGAGACAAAGTTGAATTTAAATTTGAAAAATCACCTTATTAATAAATTTAATATTTAAATATATGAAAATATTTAAAAAAGAAAAAAACATAGAATTTTTGGTTGCCTTGCTCTTTCTTTTAGCGGGAGCGGGCCTTAGGCTTATTCCTCACGCGCCCAATTTTACTCCTGTCGCTGCCATGGCTTTATTCGGCGCAGTTTATTTTTCAAAGAAAACAGCGCTTATTCTGCCATTAGCCATAATGGCAATCAGCGATGTTTTTGTTGGATTTTACGATTTTAGGATAATGGCTTTTGTCTACGGAAGCTTTGCGCTGTGCACAATAATCGGTTTTTGGTTAAAGAATCATAAAAAATGGTATAATATTTTGGGCAGTTCTGTTTTAGCCAGCGTTGTTTTCTTTATTGCTACTAATTTTGCCGTATGGGCATTCAGCCCGTGGTATCCGAAAAGTTTTGCCGGAATGGTTCAATGCTATGTGATGGCTTTGCCGTTTTTCAAAAACACTTTGCTGGGAGACGCATTTTTTGTGTCCGTCTTTTTTGGAGCATATGAATTGTTAAGGGTTCAGATTAGTGAAAAATTTAAATTACGCGAAGCTAAAAATTATCAGCCGTATTAATTTTTATTAAGAAACTTATGAAAAAGAATAAATTTGTGAAAAAAAATTTAGATACTGCCATGAAAGACAAGTGGGAAGATCTGCATTCTGTAGAAAGGTTTCAGCCAAAATATCCGAGCGAACACGTGGTGAGGTTTTTATTTACTGAATTCCCTCGCGGCCTTGATGAAAGGAATCAATTGAAAATACTAGATTTAGGGTGCGGTGCGGGTTCTAACACTGTTCTTTTTGCCCAAGAGGGTTTTCAAACCTACGCTACTGATATTTCAGAAAATGGGTTAAGAGTTACAGAAAAGCGCCTTAAAGATAGCAATCTGAATGCCGTATTAAAAAATGCCGTCATGGAAAACCAGCCGTTCCCAGATAATTTTTTTGATGGAGCAATTTCTTTTGGTGTTTTTTATTACAATACTCGCGAGGTTTATCAAAAAGCAGTTGACGAGCTATATAGAATTTTAAAAAAGGGAGGCAGGGCATTTGTTTTCAGCAGAACCATTGACGATTGCAGATTTGGAAAAGGCAAAGAAATAGAAAAAAATACTTTTGTTCTTGCTTCTGGAGACGCAACTGAAAAAGGCATGATGGGGCACTTTTTAGATGTGCGGGAAATAAAAGAGATTTTCAATAAATTTAAAAAAGTAAGCATTGGAAAAACAGAAACTACGCTTGACAGCTTAAAAAAGAAAAATTCTGATTGGATAATTAAAGTCCAAAAATAGAGTTATGGCAACGATTAAAATTTCAAACAAACTAATAGGGGAAAAAGAGCCGGTTTTTATTATTGCGGAAGCGGGCATAAACCATAATGGCGACGTAAATATTGCAAAAAAAATGATTGATTCAGCAATTGTCTGCGGTGTTGATGCTATAAAATTTCAGACATTTACCGCCAAAGAATTTATTAGCGACGAAAACGAGATGTTTGAATATAAAAGCCAGGGCAAAGAAGTTAAAGAATCAGCGCTGAAAATGTTTGAAAGAAACGAATTTTCAGAAGAGCAATGGAAAGAAATATCGGATTATTGCAAAGAAAAAGGAATAATATTTTTTTCTACTCCCCAAAACCTCTCTAATCTTGAACTGTTGCTTAAAATAGGCGTTCCGGCAATAAAGGTTGGTTCCGACGACTTAGTCAATTCGCCCCTTCTTGAAGAATACTCAAAAAAGGGCTTGCCCATGATTATTTCAACTGGCATGGCCTATCTTTCAGAAGTTGATGAAGCTGTAAGAATGATAAGAAAAAATAATAAAAGCTTGGCAATACTCCACTGCGTTTCTTCCTACCCGGCTGATTTTGAAGAACTGAAT
>Ga0172380_10006343_pt1 | contig 13789 bp, 2 predicted proteins | sample Leawe162metaG_FD_119747 | JGI IMG/M metagenome (GOLD analysis project Ga0172380, IMG submission 119747) | Leachate microbial communities from a municipal landfill in Southern Ontario, Canada - Leachate well 162 metaG | ecosystem: Engineered > Solid waste > Landfill > Unclassified | place... | reverse complement strand
TCCTTGTCATCCTCGAAGATGGATTCCAGATGATCCCCTCGATTCATCAGATGATAAATCGCTCCCGCAAACTCGATCCGTGGTGCTCTTGGCATGTGCCATATTCCTGCCGACTGCCAGAAAATATGTCAATACTATAATCAAAAGGACTGACCCCTTTATCGTGTTCACCGAGCATGGCGCTCTCATGGCGGCTACCATCCTCAACAGCCCGACGGCGATCCGCATGAGCGTGGAGATCATCAATGCCTTTGTCCGCCTCCGTCAAATGGCTCTTTCCGTCGAGGAACTCGCCCGCAAAGTTCATTCCCTCGAACGCAAATACGACGGCCAGTTCAAAACCCTCTTCGATGCCATCCGCCAGTTGCTTGCCCCGCCGGATCCCCCGCGCAAACGCATCGGGTTCCACTCCGAGGACTGAACCGGCTTTCCGATTCTGAGCGCCACCGCGCGCCCTCTCGCTCCCTGGGCATCGAATTACGCAACGCCTCCGCGCGCGCGGTGGCGCGGGCTCGTGGCTTGCCACGGCCCTGGTTCTTTCTTCGCGCGCGCGCCTGGCCACGCCGGCCCGCCGATCCTGCGCCAGCTTCTGCCGGGGATTCATGCCGGCGTTTGTTGGCGATGGGTTTCATTCAACGACTGGATGGAATCGGGTTTCCCAGCCGTTCGTTGATTTCCGGCCCTCCCTCTCTTGATCGATCTCTAGCCGCGCGGCAATGAGCGCGACGACATCACCCCTTCCGGCGGCGCGCGCAGGCTCTCCTGTTTCGGGGGCCTCGCGTGCCGCCGGACATTTGTTTCTGCGGCGCGGCCACAGCGACGAAGGAGCGGAGGCCGCGCACTCCGGGCCAGCATTCCAGCGTGATCAGGCCCGGAGGGACTGGCGCGATGGATGCGCCCCGTTCCCGCTCGATGCGAGGAGCCACTGCACCGGAACATGGAGCGGCTGATAGTTTCGGGGCGACCGCGGCATGGTGGCGGGTCGCCCGCAGGCGCCTGCGACGAGGACGACACGCCACGATGCAAGGGCGTTCGTGACCAAACCGCATCGCGGGATATATTGCGGCCTGGCGCGGGACCTGCCCCCCGCTGCGGGGGAGGGCATTACATCGCATAACTCGCGGTGAGGTATAGGGGCGGAACGAAGTGCAGCGGACCGCCCTCGCCGGAGGCCTCCGCTTGCGGAGTGCGGCGAGATCGGGCGGCCCTGTGCCTCACCGCTGTTATCCTAAAAAGGAAAATGGAGCAGTCGAAAATCGGGCGATGTGTTGAATTGCAACGTTTTGAGCACAAACGGGTAATCACCCAAAAGGTTCATCTCGGAGCAATGGGATTTTGCTTAAAATCAGATAGATAGAGAGCTTATGGCGTTTCCATTTTCCTATTTAGGGTTATGCGATGTCATCGCCAGCAGGTCCCGTGATCAGGCCGCTTTCGTGGGGCTCCTTCCGAGCAAGCGCGAGGGTCATTTTTCTGCTGTTCCAATTCGGTAAATGTCAAAAGGCAAGAACCTTCTCTGACCCCTTCGCATTACTTTGCCGAGGGTTTCATTTATCGATCAAAAACAATCGCCTGCGTTTTAGGGAATCGATGCGTTTTCCAATCGATTATAGGCCTGAGTGCATTTCGAACATAACCATTTGTCTTACCGTCCTCCACTACCAAAAAACGAGCGAAGCGCTCGTCATCAAGCATCAACAGCAGAAGAACACATTGAGCACTCCACGTTTCTCCGAATTCACCACTCGCACTTCGATGGTATGAATGGACAAAGGCATGAAACGCGGTTGCATCGCCATGCATTGCCTGGCGAAACAACATATCATTCTTTGATACATCTGCTGGCACATCTGGACTAAAGACAATTTCGTCGAACCATTTCCGATAAAGACTGGTGACTGATTCCGTATTCTTCGGAAAATAATAATTATAAAGCGCCTGAAATCGAACTGAGCGATTCGTAGAAGAGTTGGTCAAACATCCTCCGAGCATCATAAAGAACCCAATAACACTAAAAAGAAGAATGCCTGAGAATCTATGCGACATAGAATGTGATTATTCTGGAGATATTGCCCGGCGTACTGACGGGGTTGTAGGTGAGGGCTCAATAATATGAACTCGGCTTGAATCAGGATTTCGCGCAAGTGCCTCCATCGTGATTCGTTCGTTTTCGGCGCTAACCGTTACGCAAGCCAGTGAATCAGGCTTTCCGTCTGTTCTCTTTCGATGAATAAGCGCGGGTGCTTTGTATGAGCTGTTAGGCTGGCCCGGCTTTAGATTTTCTCCAATACCTGTAATTGCAGGTTGCGTTGACGGATAAATACCTTTTCCCCAACCGTCGCCTTTCGGAAGCAAGGAGTATGTTCCCACCAGAACGCCTTGGCTGAATTTGCCAGGGAGGAATGGATTTTCATTGGCTCGTCCGCGAGCAATAGTTTTCCCGTCCTCGACCGCTCTGTAGTTCGCAGGCGAGCGACGATCTGCGTAGTCTCGCTCTACATAGACATCCAAATCAAGTCCCAACGGATCAATCCAGTTCACGGGATTATTGCCCACATACCCATAGAGGTTGACCCCGCCCTCTTCGCCGATAGGATCTCTGGATGGCCACCGACCATCAACCGGGTTATAGAACCGGTAGAGGTAATACACCATCCCCGAGGGCTCGTGGTATTCCTTGCCGGACCATTGGTAGGGGTTGACGGTGGCGAGGGTTCCGGCGGCAGTCAGGCGGCGGCCGAATGGGTCATAGGTGTAGGTGGCGGCGGCGGTGTCGGCCGGGGTGAACAGGTTCGCGACATTGCCGTTGGCGTCCGCGAAATACCAAGCGCTCGAGTTGTTCGTGGTGAACGCGAGGAGTCCGCCGATGCCGCCAGCGCCCTGGAGGGTTCCGCTGAGGTCGGGGCCGCGGGTAAGAGAAGTATGACGGATGAAGGATGAAGGAAGAAGGGGGGAGCCTGTCCATTCGAGTTCCTCGACCGGGAGGAGTCCGTCATAGACGTAGCGGATGGTTTTGGCGAGCGAGCTGCCCTCGAATTCGCGCGTTTCGACGCGGCGGCTGAGTCCGTCGTAGGCGAACTCGCTGCGTTTCGTGCCTTTGACGATGGCGGTGAGGCGGTTTTCTTCGTCGTAGGAGTAGGTGGTTCCCCGGTCGTCGTTGGTCAGGTTTCCGTTGTCGTCATAAGTCGGCGCTGACGGAGCAGCGCCCTCCAGGATCTCTGCGTATTGGTTGAGGGCGTTCGGGGTGTAGGTGGTGGCGGGGTTCGAGGCGGTGAGGCGGTTGCCGATGCCGTCGTAGGCGTAGGAGTAATTTCCGGCGTTGAGGCCGTCGGCTCCGGTGAGTTCGCCGATGCCGTTGTAGGCGAAGGTGATGTTGCCCCGCTGGCTCTCTTCGGTCTTGCGCTGACCGGCGGCGTCGTAGGTGTAGGTGAATGAGTTGAGAGTCGTATTGTTCGCTTTGAGGAACGCCGTATCCGTGATCCGGCCGAGACTGTCGCGGACGTTGACGGTGGCCGATCCCGAGGGGGTCTGGATTTGGCTGACCCACCGTGTGCCGGGCTGGTAGCCGTAAACGAACGAGCCGCCGGTGACGGAATCGGCCAGCGAGGTCAGGCGGGAAACGCTGTCGTATTGATACGCCACTGTACGCGCTGCGAGATCGGCTCCGGCGAAGTCGAGGGATTCCCGCTGACCGCGGGCGTTGTAGGTGAAGGCGAGTGCGCGTCCGGTGAGCGGCTGGGCGCTGCCGGTGGTGCGGTTCCAGGCATCGGGCGTCCAGAGTGAGTTGCCGGTGACGTCGGTCATTCCGGTGAGGCGTCCGGCATTGTCATAGGCAAACGCGACGTCTTGGTCGGTGGGGTAGTCGATATTTGCGACCCTTCCGAAGGCGTTGTAGTCGTAGCCGGTGGTGCGGTTGAGGGCGTCTTTGCGGGTTTTCAGGTTTCCGGCGGCGTCGTGGGTGAATGTCCAGGTTTTGCCATCGGCGTATTTTTTTTCCGCGAGGCGGTTGCGGGCGTCGTAGGTCCAACGGGTTTCCGAGCCGTTGGCGTCGCGCATGAGGTTCATGTTGCCCGAGCCGTCGTATTCGTAGGTGAGCGCGTAGGCAGCGGGGCCGCTCTGGGTATGGAGGCGGCCCTTCGCGTCGTAGGTGCGAGTCTCCGTGCGCGGGGTCGTGTCGCTGTCGCCGGGGAAGGTCAGGAAGGTCGGCTGGTTGAAACGGTTGTATTGGAAAAGACTGACCTGGGATGCTGCGTCCGGAGCAGAGAGCGTGTGTTGGCCGACGCGGCCGAGGCCGTCGTATCCCCAGGATTCCGAGGCCCCGGTCGAGCGGGTCGCTGTGGTGACCCGGTTGGCGGCATCGTAGGAGTAGGAGACCGTGAAGCCGGTCGGCTCGGTGACCGAGCGCACGAGAGCGGGGTTCGCGGGATCGTATTCCCAGGTGGTGGATTGGGAAATCCCTGCGCCCGTCGTGCTGGAGGAAATCGGCTGTCCGACGACACTGTAGCTGGTGGTGCTGGTGAGTGTCTTTCCAATCCCGGTGTGGGCGATGCGCTGGCTTGCGCGGCCGAAGGGGTCGTAGGAAATTTCCGTCTGGTTGGCATCCGGGGTCGCGCCGGAAGCGACAGCCGGTGCCGGAGCGGATAGGGAGGAGACTTCGCCGAGGGCGTTGTAAACGGTCTTTTCCGCGACGAGGGCGGAGTTCTCATTCCACGAAGCGGCCAGGCTGCCCTGCACCGGGATTGAGCGGGCGATGCGGCGGTTGAGTGCGTCGTAGGCGAAGCCGGTGGTGCGACCGTCGCCGTCCTGCTGGCTCACGAGGTTGTTGGCGGCATCGTAGCCGAAGGTCGTGGCAGGAGCCCCGGAAACCGGCGGCAGGGTGCTCGTTTCGAGACGGCCGAGGATGTCGTAGGCAAACTGGGTCGTATTGCCGCGTCCGTCAGTCGAGGTGAGGACGTGGTCCAGACCGTCGTAGGTGTAGGAAAATGTTTCGGTGCGGTCGCCGGAAACCGATGTGCGGCGTCCGAGGGCGTCCGAAGTGTAATGGGTGGCATACGGGCCATCGGGGAAGCGCTCCTCAATGAGGTCGCCACGGGCGTCGTAAACGAGATCGGTGATGCGGGAGAGATTGCCGCCGGTCTCGGTGATTTTCAACGGACGGTCGCCCGCATCGTAAGTGATCGCCCGGCTGGTGCCATCCGGCGAAAGCGAGGCGACAACGCGGCCGAGGGCGTCGTAATCGGTGGTCGTGGTGGCCTGGCCGCCGGACGAGGTCGGAACCGAGCGGCTGGTTTCGCGGCCGAAGAGGTCGTAGGCGAAGGTCTGGACCTTCTGGCCGAGGGCATTCGTGACCGTGAGGACGCGGCCCTCGGGGTCGTGGGTCATGGATTTCGAGAGGATTTCCTGGCCGTTGGTGCCGATGAGGAATTCGTCCGTGAAGCGTCCGCGCTCGTCGTAGGCGCGGCGGAGGGCGCGGCCGGGGCTGCCTGCCTTGCGGCCGGTTTCGACGAGGGTGAGCCGGGTGCCTTCGTAGTCGAAGAGGGTTTCCTCGCTGAGCGGGTTGGTGATTTTGCGCAGACGGCGGAGGTTGTCGTGCTCAAATGAGGACTCGTGATTGAGGGCATCGGTGAGCGTGGCGAGGTTGCCGACCGCGTCGTAGGTTTGGGTGGTTTTCTGGCCCGAGGAGGTGCCGTATCCGCGGGTGCTCTCGTGGACGAGGTCACTGGCCGCGTGGTAGGTCAGCTTGGTGACCATATTGTTCGGATCGGTGATCTGCTCGATACGACCGGCGGCATCCCATGAGTATTTCGTGGTTTGGGCATCGGCGGTGCCCTCGCCGCGAACCACCTGCTGGAGCCGGTGCGTCGTGGAGCTGTAGGAATAGGAGGTGACCATGCCCCGGGCGTCGGTGTGGCGGAGCGGTTGCTGGTAGGTCGGCTCGTATGCCCAGGACTGCGTGCGTCCGTCGGGGCCGACCTGGCGGATAACGTTGTCAAACGAATCGTATTCCTTGGTGGTGTTGCGGCCGAGGGCATCGGTCTCGGTGATCGTGCTTCCCGAGCGGGCGCGGGAGACGACGAGCGTGCCATTCTCGGATTCCTTGACCAGTTCGCCATCGCGGTCATACCACCTTTCGACCGTGCGTCCGGTGGCGAAGGTGACGCGGGAGTAGTGGGTGCGGGTCGAGGCATTGTAGGAGAATGCGTATTGCTGGTCGCCGCCCTCGCCGCCGAGGACGCTGGAAACGAACCCGGCGGGGGTGTAGGTGATCGTGATCGGCTGGCCATTGAGATCGACCTTCCCCGTCATGCGGCCGTCGGCGTCGTAGGTCATCGTCATCGGCTGGGCCTCGGTGTCGGTGAAGCCGGTCAGACGGCCGTTCGTCCACACGTATTGGACAGTGCGCCCGGCGAGGTCGGTGGCGGAGGCGAGCTTGCCGTTTTCATAGGCGAGACCGATGATCTTGCGTCCGTTTGCGTCGCGGAGTTCGGATGGCTGGGTGGCATCCGGCGCGTAAAAGACGACGAGGACCGTGCGGTCGCGGTCGCCAGATGCGATGAGGCGACCCAAGGCGTCGAAGCGTTGCCAGGCTCCGTAAGGCGAGGCCCAGCGCCAGGTGATGACACCGGCGGTGACTTCCTTGCTGATCGAGAAGTTCTCCGAGACGAAGCGGGTGTGGGCGACATCGCTTGAGGCGAAGGGAACGCGGTTGCGAAGGATGGTCACTGTTTCCGTGCCGTCCGCGGCCTCGACAAATGTCAGGCGCTGGTCGTGGGCGAAATGCCAGTCGTTGCCGTAGAAGTCGCGGCGCAGGGCGACCTCTCCGCCCGGGACGGCGACGGCGAGATCGTCCTTGGTGTCGAGGTATTCGCGGTTGATGAGATCCACGCTGGAGTTGGCCTTCTGCGTGGCTCCGCTGTTGCTGGCCAATGTGTCCCCGCAGCGCCCGCCAGTGCCACAGCGATAAAGCATCTCGAAGCAGTCGTCCGTGGTGGGAAGCGGGGCGGGGCTCCAGCCGGTGACACCTCCACCGCCGGAGATACCTCCAGCAAAGATCTGGGAGGGCGAGGAATAGCTGATATTCTGCGGGCAATTCGGCCCCTTGGCAAAAACGCCGACCGAGAAGTTCTGGGTATGGGTGGTCCCATTGGGACAAATGGCGGTGGAGGCCCCGTTGAAGAAAACGGAGTAGGTGCAGCCGTCAAATTTTTTCAGGGCGGTGATCTTGATGGGGAGATGGATTTCCTGGCCCGGCGGTATGGAGAGGAGAACCGAGGACGGAGAAGCGGTGGAGCCCGTTCCCTGAGCCGATGAAGCGGAGCCGGTCGCCGGGGCCGGGGATTCCGGGGTCGCGGCGGAGTTCGGAAGCAGTTCGAAGCGGAAATTCGCGTCATCAGGCGGGAGCTTGAGGCGGGCTTGACCCGGGGGAATGGCTCCATTGTTTTTGATTGCGATTTCGCCCGAATAGACATCGCCTTCATTCATGGCCGGGAGGTTGATGGCGGCGGGAGTGGCGACGATGACGGGCACATTGACATTCGTTTCCCAGTTCACCGAGGCAACGATCTGGTAGCTGTCACGGAGGGTCGTCTCGACGACCTCCCATGTCACATTCACGGTTTCGAGCTGGAGGACGGCCTGTTCGGCGGTCGTTCCGCCCGGGCGGATCCAGACCGACGAGCGGTAGGTCTGGTGTCCGGCTTCGGTGATGGTGAGGTCGTAGAGGCCTTCGGGAATATCCGCCAAGCCGGTGCCACCGGTGCCGATCTCGCCATTGGCATCGGTGGTTGCCGTGAAGATGGTGGCGGGCAGTTTGACATTCTGGAGGCGCACGCTGGCGCCGGAAACTCCGCCCACGAGCCCGGCGGAGACCGAGCCGCCGGTATTGGCATCGATCACCCGGAGGGCAAAGCTGCCGGTGCTGCCGGAGGTGACGGTGAGGTGCAGGGGGAATTCCAGCGGGCCGGAATTCGCGCTGCGGACGACGATTTTCAGATCCAGGTAGGTGTCGAGTTCCGACGACGGGGGAGCGAAATCCATGCGGAGCTCGGCCGATGCGCCGGGGTCCAACTGGCCGAGGGCGCTCGCGGTGGCCTTGGCTGCCCAGGCGGGAGCGGCCGTGTTGTCGCTCTTGAGGAGTTCCCAGGATGCGCCCATGAGCGGGGCGAGGCCCACGTTTTTGATGGTGATCGTCTCGGAGAGGGTTTTGCCGGGGTTGACTCCGGTATTGAGGGATGCGGGCGTGGCGACGAGGGAGGGCTTCGCTTCGCTCAGGGAATAGGTGACCGGGATTTTCTGGAATCCGCCGGTCTCATCGCTTATCAGACGGACGACGAGTCGGCCGGAGGCCGGTGCCGTGTTGTCGGTCTGGAGGGTGAGAGTGAGCGTGGCGGCGTTTGAAAGCGAAGCGATGGTGCTGGAGCCGAACGTGAATCCTGCGGGCAGGGTGCCGTCCGGCTGGTCCTCGGCGAGGAGCTGGGCGCGGACGTTCGTGGCGGTGCCACCGGCAGCGGAGAGCTGGAGGGGGATCGTCTGGGAGTAGTTCCGAGGCGCGGTCCAGTTGATCTCGGCGGGCGTGGCCCCGATGCGGCTGACCGTAAATGTCGCCTGCGGCTGGACGGCGGTCTGGTCGGGGTGGTGCGCCCAGACCTGGAACGTGCCACCGGGTTCTCCGGCTCCCAGGACAAATGGCAGGGAGAATGTGCCGTCGGCGGCGGCGACAACTTCCAGCGTGCGCTCGTAGGTGCCGCGGGCGATGGTCACATCCACTGGCTGGCTTGCGGCAACTCCCCCACCCCGCTGGGCGGTGGTTCCGGAAATGAGCACCGGCTCGCTGCCCTGGCTGGTGGCCGGGGTGACGGATGTCACCTGCGCGGTATAGGGAGGCTCAAGTGTGGAGACATGGACGGTGCGCGTGAGAGCCAGCGGAAGCTCGGCGGCCCCGGGCGACCCGTAGAGGAACCACATCCGGTCGATCTCGAGCGAGAAGTCCACATCCGCCGGAGCGGAGAGAGGAACCGGGATCACGAACTCCGGCGAGGTCGCCGACCCGCCCGGCGGAATGCTCAGCACGGATGTGCCGTCGGCGAGGTTGGTCACGCCAGAGCCGGTCAGGGCGACTCGAACGGGAATCGCGGCGACCTCGTTCCCCGAGGGATCGCTGATGCGGAAGCGCACGTCCGGCGAATCTTTCGTGCCCTGGCCCTGGGCGAGAACGATTTCTATGGGATCCGCGCCGGGATTTTCCACGGTGAACGAGGCGCGACCGGCTTCTCCTCCGCGGAGCAGGTCATGGACATGAAGCGTGACCGGGATCGCCTTCTCGACGACGGGGAGCGTGAAGGAGGAGGTCAGGGTCGCGGTCGTGCCAGGCGTCGGCTCGACTTGGAACGCCAGATCGAGCGAGGCGGAGAGGTCCGGCAGGTCGGAGGTGCCGGGAACAAAAATGTCCACCGGCACGGCGGCACCGGCAGGGAGTTGGAACGGGGCGGAGGAATTTTGATGGCCGGACACTTCGGAGACCAAAACCGCATCGGCGACCGGATTCTGGGAAAGAACGGTGAAGCGCAGGCGGTTGATGATCCCGCGTCCGAGCGACTGGCCGGGCAGGATATCGACCTTGATGTCCGGCAGGGTCAGGGCCTTGAGCGGGCTGCTGTTGCCTGCGGAATCGACCGTGGCGATCACGTAGCGGCGGGAGGTTTTTGCCGTGTCGGCAAAGGTATTGGTGCCTGCGGTGACGGAAGCGAGGAGGGTGTTATTTTCCCCCACGAAGATCTTGTGACCGGAGTGGGCGGTGCCGGTTTGCGTCCATTCCAGGTTCACCGGACCCTGGCTGCCGAGGTCGGCGGAGATGGCCAGAGTGGCGGGCGGATAGAGCAACGCATTGATCGTGGCGGGAACCGATGGCTGGGAACGGTTGCCCGCCGCGTCGATGGCGACGAGGGCGTAGTGGGTTTCCGAGGATGTCGGTGAGGGATCGAGCGTCTGGGTTCCCGGGATGCGGTCGCGGACCACATGCGAGTCCAGAGTCACCGGCAGGGTCGCGCTGCGGAGGAGCTCGGCGGACTCACCGGCCTGCAGGGCATTCCATGTGGCGGCGACGCCCTGGCCGGAGAGCGAAAGGACGAGGTTTTCCGGGGCGGCGGGCGGGATGCGATCCGACACAGCGGATACTGGGTTGGAAAGGATGAGCGGCGAGGGGGTGCCATTCACGGTTCTGCGCGCGGCGACCGCATAGTAATATGTGCCGTCAGTCGTCGGCGTGTCGCTGAAGGCTTGCTGCGGGGCCGGGATGGTGGCGAGTTCCACGAGGGACTCGGGATCAGCGGATGGGCCGCGGAAAACCACGTATTCCGAGGCGGTCGAAACCGGGCTCCAGGTGAGATTCACCGAGCCAGCAGGGGCGGAAACCGCCGTGAGCGAAGCAGGGGCCGGGAGCCCTGGCAATGCCTGATAGACGAAGACGCTCGACGGGACCGCAAACGAACCGCCCGTGTTGCCGAGGGCGTCCTTGGCATGGAGCTCGAATACCAAATCTTCTGGCGCGGTGCCCGCATTGGCCGGAAGCGTGAACGCCGCGTGCCACTTCATGCCATCCGAATTGGCCACAGGCTCGAGGGCGAGCGCCTGCGGCTGAGTTTGGGAAGCCGAGAGAATGAATGAGAGCGACGGGGCGGGATCCGCGGCAGCGGGCTCATCGAGAGTGATCTCGAAATCGAGAGCGGACGCCGGGTTGTTCTTGACGGCGGCGGGAAGGGTGGAAGCGATCACGGCAGGAGGCGCGGTATCGATGGCCACCGTGGCTCCCTGGTCGAGCCCGACGCCGCGGTTCCCGGCCATGTCGCGCCCCACGAAGGCGACGAGCGCATCGCCAGACAGCGTATCCGCCGCGATTTGGAATTGGCCGTTATAGGCGAATGGGACGGTCGGGTCCGGTGTTAGCGCTATCGATGCCGGGATGCCTCCATTCGGCTGGATGCTCACAAAGGGGGTCGCCTGGAGTTTTTCGCCCGCGGTGATCCTGACTTTAATGAGCCCCACGCCAAAGGCACCGGAAACGGGGTCCACAGGGGACGTATCGGACATCCAGACGGCCGTGGCGGCCGGTGGTGTCGCATCCGCGATAGACGAGGATGGCGAGGAACTCGATCCCGTGATCGGCGGCGTGGTGCCGCTCACCGGCACGATTCGATACGAATACTCGGAGCCAGCGGTCGGCGTGTCGGTGTAGGAAAGAAGAGAGGTGGATGCGATTTTTATCTCGGGATGCGAGGCATCGGACCGGTAGATGTCGTATCTCGCGACATTTGTGCTCGGCGAGGCGACCCAATCGAGGCGGATGCGTCCGCCGGGCAGCGAGACGGTTGCGAACGAGAGCGGAGCCATCGGCACGGTTTCATCGCGGGTGAGGGTCAGGGCTGCGGAAGTTGCCCCCGGCTCACCGGTGCGGAATGAGGCCGTGGCGGCGAAGGTTTGTTCTCCCGGTTCGAGAGCGATGCTGGCTTCGAATTGCCCGTCGGCATTGACGGAGATTCCGGAGGCAGCGAGGGTTTGCCCGCGATACAGGGAAACACTGGAACCAATGGCGGCGGTGCCTTTTACCAGCACGGTGGCAGCGGCAATCTGCGCGTTGTTTGCGGGCGCCGTGAATACAGGTGCCGCAGGACGGGCCAGGGCAAGGGTCACGGGAATGACGGATTCCGTCACTTTACCCAGCTTGTCGAAGGCGCGGAATTTGAGCGTATAGGCACCGTCGGGATTCGCCCCGGTGATGTTCCATGTCACGGAGTATCGACCGTTTGTCGGCGCGGAGGCGGCCCCGAGCGCGTGGTCATTCACCAGAACCTCGACCCGCCTGACGCCCGAGACATCGTCTGTCGCGGCGATGGAAAGGGTTCCGGCGGCAGTGACGGTGAGGCCGGAGGCAAGCGCCGTCGCGTTGAAGCGGGGTTCAGAAAACGCCGGGGCCGAGTCGTCGATCTGATACACTCCGGAGAAAATGGTGCTGGGGACCGCCCCGGCAACGAATGCCCGGGCTTTGAGTGTCGCGCTTTGGTCGATGGTGATCGGACCTACCGCCTCGGCGGAGGTTTCTGTCGGATCGGTTCCACCCAAAGTGTAACGGATCGTCGCGCCGGGAGTCAGCGAAGTGAGACTGACACTGGCAGTCGAATCGAAGAGCCCCGGCGGAGGCACGGCGACCGGGCGGACGGCAATGGCCCCGTAACGGTCTTTGAAATAGGTGTGGACCTGCTCCAACTCGGTGGAGTCGAGGGCGCGGTCATAAACCAAGACCTCGGCAATATCCGTGGAAAGGAATTTTCCAGAGGGAGGATGGGCGCCGAAATAGAGGGGCTGCCCGGAAGCCGTGATCGCGCCGGAAGTGGCGAGCGACTGGGCAAGCTGTCCATTCAGGAAGATTTGCAGGGCGGAGCCACTGCGAACGCCGGTCAGCAACTGATATGTTTCCACCGGAACAGACGCCGTCGCACGCGGGGCATTGGAATTGTTGGCCCAGAAGCCGAAGTTTTCCGACGTGGCCGCATCCGTTTTGAAACGTCCGAGGCCCCAGCCACCATCCGTCCAGGAGTTGGATTTTGTCGATGCCAGGAGCGGGCCAAGATCGTTGCCACTGTTCCATTTTGCGAAGACAAAGACCGTCAGTTGGCCATCCGAAGAATGAAGCTCCGTTCCGGTTGACGAGATTGAGAGATATTGGTTGGTCCCATTGAACCGGACTGCGGAAGACCCGTTGGGCAACGCATTTTCGACCCGCGTCGGCTTGGCGTTCGAAGGGGTGGACGCCGGAACGGCATTGGGTCTGCTCTCCGTGATATCCGACCAAGCGGTGACCTCGCCTGTCCCAGTCGTTTGCACGCCTTCGTCGGCTTTCATCCATAGCCTGACTCCTGCCAGCGGGAAGACCGCCTCGGGTTTGACGACATAGCGCTTCGCCGCCGAAGGCGTAACCGCGAAACCGCCGCGGAAGCCTTTCGCTGTGAGTGCGGACGTGCTCTGCACCACAACGCCGTCGGCAGGAGCGAGTAATGAACTTGCGGTCGGCTCGCTGCCATCCAGCGTGTAACGGAACTGGACAAGCGGCGCACCCGCAGTGAATGACACCGTCACGGGGGCATTGTAGAATCCCGGCTGAACGGAAAATGTGGGGGCCGAGGTGACCGTCTCCGGCCAATTCGGCTCACTGTGGAATTCATGGATTTCCTGCCCGTCCGTCAGCCCGTCGCCATCGGTGTCGGCTTTTGTCGGGTCGGTTCCATACTGCATCTCCTCCGCCTTCGTCAGCCCGTCGTTGTCGTCTGTCTGGCTGCCATCGTCCAACGATCCGAACCATTTCATCTCCCATTGGTCGGGCAGTTGATCACTGTCGCCGTCCACCCACTCGTCGGCCCCCATGTCCCGGGCAGCGCCGTTGGGCCTGGCATCCCCTTGGATGTCCGCATTGATTTCCGCTCCACCGGTGGCCGCATCTACCGCCAATGAACCCGCTGTCAGCAGCCCTTCTGCGCTCAGCTTGGGATCCGCATTCGTGCCTCCGAACTGGCCTCCGTAAACGATGTTTCCCTGCAAATTTGGAACATATCCATAGGGACTTCCGAACTGGTTGTTGTTACCTGCCTGCGGGTTCCAGATAATGCAGTTCCTCACTGTGCTGATTCGGTCCCGATACACGGCATACAGTCCGGCAGTCTTGTTCCCAAGCACTGTACAATATTCCAATGATGGAGAGCCTGTCGGGTTATCACCAAACTCAACCCCTTTGGCTTGTCCG